>Ga0255048_10001302_pt1 | contig 17615 bp, 22 predicted proteins | sample JV7_2_2_MG_FD_183619 | JGI IMG/M metagenome (GOLD analysis project Ga0255048, IMG submission 183619) | Seawater microbial communities from Jervis Inlet, British Columbia, Canada - JV7_2_2 | ecosystem: Environmental > Aquatic > Marine > Inlet | place: Canada: British Columbia | collected 2016-10-06
GCTTCATATTTAGCTGTTTGTGCTTCATATAAACCCCCTTGAATCTCTGTTAATTTTTCTTTCGTTCTTCTGTCTTGTATTGATCCAGCAAGACCAGCAATACCAGCACCTAGTTCGCTCATGTTTCTAGCGCCCATGATAATGCCGCCAAGTTGTGCCATATCTAAGCCTTCAACTTGTGGCAAGAATGAATCTAATCCTTTTTTCTCAGTTGTGCCTGTATCTTGTGTTTTATTAATATCAGCCAACAGTTTGTTTAATTTATCTTGGGTTGATTCAACAATTACTTGTTCATCTTCATTTGAAGCAATAATCTCATCTTCACTCAAATAATTATTAATCATATTTCCGCCACCAAGAGCTGTCGTTGTGAGACCAATTCTGGTAACACTTGGCAGTCTAGCTGGAACGTTAGCACCTCTCATTGAAAACCCAGGTCCTTGTACTACTCTTGGATTAGCTCTCGTAACTAATGGAGAGCGAAAAGGACTAATCCATTGTCTAATACGACTAGGTACATTTTTTACTCCTTGTTGCATGGCACCAGAACCCCAGTTAGCCCTTGCTGCACCTAAACCAAGCCTACCTAGTCTACTACCTATTCTAGCAGTTCCCAGCGCTGCGCCACCAAAAGGAATACCCCAACTCGCATCCAATAAGACATTGCTCCAATCAACAGAGCCTAGTCCTTCTCCTTCATCTGTATATCTTTCGCTAGCCCAACTCCTTGCTCTATCTAACCAACTATCTTCTTCTACTGAATCAACGCTAGGAACGCTAGGAGAAGGCACTCCTGTTAAATCTACTGGTTGATTAACGCCAGTATCTACAGTTGGTAATTGTTCTTGTTCTATTGGAGCTGATTGTGCAAACAATATTGCTTGCTGAATTTCTTGCTCTGACATTTCTGTCGGGTCAATTCCTAAGCTAGCTAATAATTGTAATCTAGCATTTGGTCCACTAAATGTAGAATATGTAGCATTGCCATCGCTTATAGATGTAGTGCCTGTATTCTGATAGCCAACTCTACCGCCCCCTGCTGCCATTTGCATAGGAGTCGCAGGCATGGCTTCAGGAGAGAAAGCTCCAGCGTTAGCTGGACCCTCAGCATTCATGCCTGCTAAACCTTGTGGTTGTGCAAAATCAGCTACTACTTCTTCAGCGACAGTTGTTTGTGGCTGATTCATAGACGCTTCTTGTGCGTTATACATTTTTTCCATCTGTGTTCTGCGTTGTATTTCGCTTAACACCAAATATTGTGGGTATCGAGATTCAGGATTCTGGCTCATTTGGATCAACTGATCCTTTGGCACATATTCTAATTCTTCTGCTACTTGTACTAAATTAGCCATCTATCCTCCCAGCCCTTTATATAAACCAAGACCACTTAATCCTGCACCTACTGCGGTTTGGAATAATCCAGGTTGTTGTTGATAAGTGCTTATGTTTTGTTGAGGCTGCACTGGCACACCTCTTAATAGGTTACTGAACCCACCAAGTTGTTGTTGGGTATAATCTCTTTGACCTAAGAAATCTTGATACCCCATGTCTAAACCAGCTTGTCTTAATGCTCTTTGCTGCCTTCCTATATTTTCTAGCATTTGCATTCTAGAAATAGCATCTTGCTGTATTCCTTGCCCTGATTGCATTAGCCCTTGAGCTGCTGCTAGATTATAACGACTAGATAAATCATAACCACTTTGTCTGAATTTCTCTTCAGCTTGTTTGCCTGCTTGTTCAATTTGCTCCGCAGATAATCCCAACTTAGCAGCTTGCTGTCTTGCTGACTCACCTGCTTGATAGGATTGTATCTGTTGTGCGCCTTGAGTCTGCATTGATTGCTGCGTTTGTCCAAAAGCACTTTGACTAAATTTTTCTTGAGCCTGTCTAGCGGCATCTTCTTGTTGTTGCGCGGTCATACCCATAGATGCTGCTTGTTGTCTGGCTTGTTCTCCAGCTTGATAGGCTTGGATTCCCTGTGATCCTGATGCTTGTCTGGCTTGTTCTCCAGCCTGATAAGCCTGAATACCTTGCGATCCTGATGCTTGCATTGCTTGTTGTGTTTGTCCAAAAGCGCTCTGACCGAATTTCTCTTGGGCTTGACGAGCTGCATCTTCTTGTTGTTGTGCCGTCATTCCCATTTGTGCAGCCTGTTGTCTTGCTGACTGCCCAGCATTAAATGCTTGTTGAGCCATTTGTTCTTGTGATTGTCCTGCTTGTTCTAAAGCGCCAAATCTTTGCAAACCAAATTGGGCAGCGCCCATGCTTGCTCCTCTTTCTCTTTCTAATTGCTGTTGTGCACTTTCAAAAGCAGCTTGTGATCCTCGTTGTTGAATATCTCCTAATTGTTGAGATAAACCTCTTTCTCTTTCGGATTGCATAATAGCTTCACGATAACCACCTAATCCGCCTGATGAAGAAGCAGCATCTTGTATGCCTTTGCTTGATATTTCAGATTGCCTTCTAGCTTCTCGTTTTTGTATATCAGTAACATTTTGCTGATACGGAGACATAAACCTCTGTATGTTTTCTTCGTACTGTTCTGGAGAATAGCTCGCAGGTCCTTGTCCTACTTGATATTGAGAATCCCTTAGTTGAGCCTGATAACCCGGGTCAAATGTACCTGCTTGATAACCACTTCCATAGGTAGCGCCCTGATAACCTGGACCCATTGATCCCGCTTGATAGCCTGGACCCATTGCCCCTGCTTGGTAGCCTGGATCAAATTTACCTGCTTGATAGCCACTCCCATAAGTAGAACCTTGAAAGCCAGGTCCCATTGCTCCTGCTTGATAACCAGAACTTACATCGCCTGCAGCATATTCTCCTGCAATACTTCCTTGATCGCCATATCTTTTAGAGGCATCAGTAAATTCTTGTGGTGTTCCCGCAGTACCAAACCCACGCGCCATTGCTTGTGATGTTAATTCATCAGGTGAAAAGTATTCTAAACGCTGTCCACCATAAGGCGTATATCCCTGTAAAGATTCTGCTTCACCCCTTTGTAAAAGTCTCTTGTAATAAGGTTCTACATAATCGGGCAGATTAGATGTGGTGGTTGTTACCTCTTGTGGTGGTGGTGAACTACTACCACCTCCGCCTTTAAATCTTCTCATTTTATTTCCTCAAAATTATATTCAAAACAAACTGCTGTTTTTTCCCAATCTCTGTCTTTAATCCAATTCCAAAAACCTTCTCTACCAACACCTTCAATGCCGCTACATTTATTATCTTTAGCCCACTTTTCTAAAATTTTTAAACCATCATCGAACCAACTAGACATATTTTTGCCAGCAACATGATCTAAATTAAGCATTCTTTTGCCTGAAGGATAATCGCTAATCTGAGTTACGGCACATCCGATTATTTTTAAATTACCTGTGTCAAAAGAAATCCATAAAGAAGCTTCATTATTAAGACATTGATAAAGTATATCTTGGGTTGTTACTCTTCCTTTGGATCGTTTACAAGACTTCCTTAAATATTTTTCTACATCATCCCATATTATCATTAACTGGTCAGGCATAATTAAAGAAACCTTATATTCTTCACTAGCTTCTTGTTTTACTGCGGGCTGATTCATCTTGGCAACAAACCTCCAGCATTAGCTAACTTAGGTGCTTGTCTAGTAGTTCCTGTTTTTTCTTGCCTTACTCTGTCCATCATTGCGTAAAGTTCGTTAGAGCCAGCATCAGAACTGCCATCGCCTAAAGCCGAAACTACATCAGCAGGAACAATAAATTCATCTTGTGATACGGCTATTTTTTCATTAGCACCTATCATTCCAGGTATGTCATCAGCCATTCCACTGTTGCCAACACCCTCTATTTGTCCTTCTGTCTGAACGCTCTCATTGGTAAGAGCTTTTAGTACATAATCTCTTAGTTGTGCGAATGTCTCAGCACCATATTTGGTAACAAAATCATTAACAGCTTGTTGATTATCTGACTCTCCTGTAATAAACAAGACAACTTCTTGAGTAATAGGGTCTTGCATTATATTACCAGTTTCTCCTCCTTCTGCTTTTCTGCCTCTTCCGCCTCTTCCGCCTCCGCCTCTTGTTGGGCGCACTGGCGAACTTGGTTGTTCTATAAGGCTAGCGTCTTGAGCTTGTAATTGTTGAGCATCTGCCATGTTATAATTTACACCTGCTGGCATTGGGGCTGTTCCTACAATCATATCCCGAATTTCATCGGCAGTATGTCCATTTTCATTTGTTGATATGTTTCCTACAGTTGGTGTTTCTGGCTTACGCGGGTCTCCAGGTTTTGGCTTACTTGGGTCTCCAGTTCCTAGCATTGGTTTATCACTTGGCGCTAAAGGAGTGCTAACTAGCCCTGGTGGTGTGGGCATTGCTGGTGGCTGCATTATTGATGGAGGCATAGGTGTTGGACCTACTGGAACTCCAGGAGCAGCGAGAGGTAAAGGTGAGGTATAAGGAGTACCATCAGGGTTTAAACCCACTGGAGTCCCTTGTGCTTCCTGGAACTCTCCAGGAACTATTGGTGATTCATAGGGATTTTGCCCCATAGGATATGGTGGTGGTGTACCGACACTAGGCGGTTGCATTACTGGTTGTATAGGTTCTGGAATCATAGCAGGTGGCTGCATCGGTGGTTGCATAAGAGAAAATGGCGTGTTATTCATTCCATAATCTTCAGGCATTGGTGGTGTAAATGTATTTCCATCAGGTAAATTAAACGTATCAGGATCAAGGTTTGTTAAGTCAGGTAAATTATAACCAGATGGATCAAAAGTAGATGGATCAAAATCTCCTTCTCCATTTGGCATAAAATCACCTGGAGATATACCATATTTATCTTCTAAATCTCTTAAATCACCAAGCTCAAAAGGTATGTCATAAGGATTATCCCAAGGATCAACCCAAGGAGGTGTAACTGGAGGTGTAACTGGAGGTGTAACTGGAGGTGTAACTGGAGGTGTAACTGGGGGCGTGACTGGAGCCACAGGAAGCTCAGGAACTGGAACTGGATTAAAACCTGTTTCAACTAAGCCTTGAGGAGCTGATCCAGTATAAGCAGCGTAAGGGTCTATTGTCTGAAGCGGAGCTTCTGCTACGCCCATCGTATTATATCCACCTTGACTTCCAGTATAAGGATCATTGAGTATAGGCATTCCACCTGTTGTAGTAGCTGTTGCTGGTTGATTTATAGTATTAGGTTGAAAATACATAGTTTCAGGTTGGAAGCCTGCCATAAATGCAGGGTTTATATCATAAGCTTGTCTGGCAGGAGTAAAACGCTGTTGGTCTCCTGAAAACGTATTAGGACCATTGTAGCCACCGCTAAACCCAATTTCTCCGCCATAATCATAGCCAGTTCTGCCGCCAGCATTCATAGCGCCACTTAATAAATTTACATCCATCATAAGTGACTCATCCATATTGGTGGGTCCACCTTGTGCGGAATAAAGGATAGGCTCTGGGGAATCTAACCACATCTGTCTTTTTCTTTCTTCTTCGTCTTTTTCCATTTGAGCAGTCTGTCTTGCAAATAGCTCTTCCGATTCCATAACTGCAGTTGGAGCCATGCCGCCTGCTATACCTGCCATAGCCATTGGTTGAGAAGCACCTGCTGCCAAGTTTTTCATACCTTCCCCAAATGTACCTGAGAAAGCGTCTTTTAAAGCGCCTGTTCCTGCGCCTGTATAAGCATCTGCTGCTGCTTGTCCTGCATATTGTATTCCTGGTTGACCTGCAGCCATTGTTGTATTAAGCGCTGTTTGACCTGCTGTATTAAGCGCCTGCGTTCCTTGAGTTACCATAGTTGGGTCTTGTAAGAGCGTATTTGTAGCATCTGTTGTTAATGCTGCGGTTTGTTTTGCTGCTTCCCCTGTTCCTGCTGCTGCTGCACCTGCGCCTTGCAATGCAGAACCAATACCATAACCTGTTATACCAGCAAGTAATCCTTTCTTTATATCTCCAGTGGCTGCCCATTGTGCAAGTCCTGAACCTAAAGCTCCTGCTGCTAGAGAACTAAGACCCCCTGCACCAAAGATTCCTGCTCCTACTCCTGTAAGAGCAGCACTACCTAAAAAGCTGCCTAATAATGGCGCTAAGAAAGGTAGGAAAGCTTCAGGCTGTCCTGTTTCTGGATTAATTGTTATTGGTGCTACCTGTGATAGCCCTCGCACTTCTGCTGGATTAACATGCATCAGCATTGAATCGCCATAACGACCCTGTGCTGCTACATTATTTACTTGTTGTTGTAGGTTCATTCGACCTCCTGTATTAAATTCTTGCATTATCTATCCTCTTTTGTTTCACAGCCGAATATATTAAAACTCATATTTGCTCCACTCGTATAAACCTTTAGTACGTCTGTTTGATTTAATGTAATTCCGATAACTATTGTTTGTGAATCGTTGGCTGCAACGGATTTATCGTAATAAAGATATTGTTTGTCATCTGCGCCTGCGCCACCCACATGAACACTTAATCTAAATGTTATTGCAGAGCCAGTTCTATTTGCTACTACTATTGAGCTAACAGTAGTCATAGTCATATCAGGAACTGTATATAACGTAGTAATAGTGGTTGCAGCAGCGTCTACCTGTCCTAATACCTTTAAAATATCAGCCATGTTTAACCCCCATTAAGAGGAATTGGTGCCGCCTCATAGCTTTTGAAGTCATTACTTCCTGTAATCTCTGGACTCTTGTAATCTTTACAGTCAAATCCTCGACAGCTTGTTCTATAACTCTTCTTGTAACAGCCTCATCATTACTATCATATTCAGGATTAGGTGTTGGCAATACTATCGTTTTTATATCAGCCATTATCTTTTCCCATCAGGTCTTATCTCTAATCTTAAATCTCCAACTCGCCAACCATAATTTATACTGGTATTTGATATTCTAATTGCAGCGTGTCTACTTCTAGCTCTTAGGTTAGTAAAGGTAGATTCAGGTGTTACATTAACTGTCTGTAATGTTGAAAGAGTACCTAAAGGATAATTTCTTCCTTTTATTGTAAAAGTAACAGTATCATCAGTTGTATCTTGATCTCTAAATTCCACATCAGGAATTAATTTAGAAAGAAACATAAGTCTTTCTCCATCAGGATTAAGATCAAAGTCACTTGATTCTATGTATGCAGTAAATTCACCGCCATCGTTTGAATGCCCTTTTTCTTGATTATAAAGATAGTTGGTATTGCTGCCCGATGTTTTTCCAGCACCCAAAGGATAATCTAATGATTCAGCTTCTATCCATGCTGTTCTTGTAAATCCATCATCTGTAGTACCAATTGACCACGCATTTTCCAAATAATTATAAGTAACATAACGATCTATTTCTAAGCTATCTTTGGATGGATAAAACCAAATAACTTCATTTGCACTTTCTACTGATGCTCCAAAACATTTGAACTGCTGACCTAAATTTATATTAGAAAATACATAATCTAATACAGTGCAGGGCAGTCTAGATACTGAGCCTGAATAAACATAAAACCCACCTCTGTCCATAAAATAAACTTTATTATTTGCACTGACTGCTGAGTTTGGCGATATTAAAGATGGACCAGATGCAACTTCTATAAATGAGAATATAAAGGGCTCTCCAACAAATCGCATAGAGGTTAAGCCTGCATCAGACCAAATTAATATTTCTTGTCTTGTTTGTAAAGCACCAATTATTGTAGAGCCCTGTGATAATTGAACGCCACCCGATTGATTCGTTGATGTTGGTGTCCAATCGCTTGCACTTTCTGTATCAGACCATCTAACTAATAGCGGATTAACAACTGACTCCCCAATAGCATTAGCGCCAAAACAAATAATATGTTTATCTACATCGGAAACCATAATTTGCAAGCCTAATGTTGGCACATTACTAGCACTTCCTAAATCTGAAAAAGGCACAGCTCTTTGGGTAGCTCCTGCGCTTTCATCCCAATAGTAAACGCCACCACCCCTGATGCATGAAATTAGATCATCACCAAAATTATCTTGAGACCATAACCTTAATTGACTTGAAGAAGAAATTGGACTAACTGACCCCCAAGTAAGAGCGCTCCATGTTCCAGCCCCCCAACCAGTACCTTTAACATAAACATCCAATCCAACATTTATCTCGTAAACTCCATCTACCGCAGAGCCGCCATTACCAGAATCACTAGCATTAGCGGTTACTGTATCTCCAGAGGTATCTTTTGCAGTGACTTCATATGTATTTACAGTTAATGTTCTAACTATTATATAAGTTTGATTTAAAACGTCTGCTGTAACAACTCCACCTAAAGAAACTGCTTCTGCAAACGTAACAGTATCATTAGCTACTGCACCATGAGATGAGTCAGTAACAACTAGAGTTGAAGAGCCATCTGTGGCAGCGAATGTAATACTGTTTGTAGATGTTTTTCTAATAGGAGTAATGTCATTAAAGTCATCTCCTTGTAATACATAGTATTTTAGATGAGTGCCAGCTCCTACATAATCAGTTTGTCCTTGATCTCTATAAGAGTAAAGATTTCTACAAGTGCCTGTAAAAGAGTCGAGCGTATTTTTTTCCCATCCAGCTATTCTTTCTGGCTTGCCCCTTCTAAATCTAACTTTGTCTGCAGAATACCATCCGCCTTCGTTGCTATAATTAGTTCCTTCCCGATCTATACCAGGTCTAAATTTATATTTTGATAAAGGCATATTAAACCTTGTACCATTCTTTTTCTTGGAAAAGCAAAGATTCTGCTTCTCTTCTTCTTATTAATCCGTCCAAAACATTGCCTCCAGCTTTGTTCCATCTTTTTATTTGTGCTGGAACATCATTATAATTACCTTCATTTAATACTTTTAATAAAGTAGAATTTTTTAAATTAGTTGGTCCTAAATTATAAACCCAAGCAACAAGAGCATCGAATTGATATTGCTCTAAGTCAACTTTCACTTGGTTGTTTATATAACCTTCATATTCTTGCATCTCTTCTTCAACCCAAGAATCTGCTTGTTCTTTAGTACAACTATCTCCCATTTTTACATTTTTAGTTCTTCCATAAGCAATTGTAGGTACGTTTACAGCATCTAAATAAGCTTCTAATTTACATCCTTCAAACTTTTTTATTAGTGCCATTCCCTCTGCCGATATAGACCTATTTCCATCGCTCATATCACTGCTCCTCCTCTCTCTCTGATGAAGTATTCGTAGTAACTGTCCTATAATAAACAACCACTTCTTTAAGTTCATTTATATACCTCTTCAATTCTTGCATGTTATATGCCATAAGCTCATAATCTGGAACCGACATGGCAAAGAATACGAGCTGCCCTTGTTCTTCTTCTAATCTGCCTAAAAACTCATCTATATTTTTTTCTGAAACAACATACCAATAAGGCTCTTTTAAGTCTATTTCGCGAGGCAAGATAGGTTGAACTATCTTTCTTTCTATAGGCGCAGTTACAATCTCAACTTTTTTAGTTGGTATTAGGCTGCAACTGCAAGCCATCATCGAGATTATCAATATTGCGACTAGCTTCTTCGATACTGTCAAATACATCTTTTGTCCCATTGTTTACTCTTGACTCTATTAACCCTGGTTTAGCAGCAGCCAATTTACTTAAATTATGTCGGTTAAAAATATCAAGGTATCTACTCATTTCTGCTTCTATCTCTTGATTTCTTGACTGTATATTTAATAAACTTTCTGTTTGAAGGGTAAAATCATTTTGTAATGATTCTATTGCAGCCTTTTGCTCAGAATCTCTTAATTCATAAGCTTGATTTAATGTGTATAGATTTTTGTTCTGATAGTAAAGAAAACCACATATCAGTAACAGAACACTAATTACACCTAGTAAAATTTTACTCATTTTTTATGCCCATGTATAAACTTCTAATGCTTTAGCTTTACCTTTAACTTTAATAGGTTCTAATAATTGTAACTTAAAATCTGTATTTTTTGCAGTTTGTTCGCCTATTAACACTCCTACTCCTGCGATCTTCGTGCTTGACTCTAATCTAGCAGCTACATTACAGGGGTCTCCGATTAAGCTAAATGAAAATCTATCTGTTGCTCCAAAATTACCAGCTATACAAATACCTGAATTAACCCCTATACCTATAGCTATCTCAGGTATGCCTTCTTCTTTAAATTTAATATTTAACTGGTCTATGTTATTTTCTATTTCTTTAGCAGCTTTTAAAGCTAACGTATGGTGATCTTCTTGTGGGATTATAGTGTTCCAATGAAACATACCCGCATCACCAATGAATTTGTCTGTGCATCCAAAGTATTTATTAGCTGCCTTTACTTGCACATCTAAAACATTGTTCATTATATAGGTGACCATTTCAGGCTCTACTGACTCAGATAAGCTAGTAAATCCTCTAAGGTCTGTAAATATAATAGAACAATCAACTCTTTTGCCATTTACTTGGCATAACTCAGGATTATCCTGTAATTTCTTAACCATTCTTGGATCAAGATACTTGCCAAATTGAGCTTTGATCTGCTGTCTTAACTTATATTGTTCTCTGAAACGTAAATAAAATGCTGTGGACGCTATGATAAATTGCGACATTAAAGTCCAAGTAACATCTATAAGAAGTCCTTGTTGTATTAAATAGTACCCACTTCCTGCTGTTAATAAAAACAATAAACCACTAAAAGATATGCCTAAAGTTATTCCAAAAATATTTATCAAACACCATGCTAAGAGCACTGTAACACCAAAAGCTAAAACTTCTGCTGCCAGACCCCAATCTGGAACGTATGGACTATCTTCAATTAATATGCTTTCTGCTAATGCCGCTTGTATCTTGTGAGGCTCTAAATATCCAGCAGGAGTGCTTAACTGAGGCATTATTCCTTTTGCTGTGAACCCGACAAAAACAAACTTATCTTTAACATCCATTTGTTCTAAATTTGTTTGTGGTGTATCTACCCAACTAATCCATTTTCTTCCTAGTGAATCAGTAGAGACTGGTGACAGCCCTTTAACTCTTATCTGTTCTATACCATTATCGTTTGTTTTTATAAGATAAGTGTCTGCACCAGCCAATATTTTTAAAACCTCCGTACCAAAGGCGGAAACCCATCCATCAGGAGTTCTTAATAATAAGGGTAATCTTCTAACTAAAGAATCAACCTCTGTTCTAGCTACGGCAATGCCTTGACTAGCGCTCTGTTTAAGAACCTCAATATTTTGAATAACTCCTTCTGCATCAATTCCTCCATGATCTTCTCCCATGATGACAGTGCCTGTAGTTGAGGGATAATCTCCACTATTATTTTCAAACATTGCCAAGACAGTGGGCGCATAGGCTAGTGTTTCTGCAAATATGGAATCTCCTCCGAGTCGATCAGGCTGTGGAAAAGCCATAACCCAACCTATTCCAATCGCTCCCTTGTTTAATAAATCAACCTGTATTTCAGCTAATCGCTGTCTAGGTAAGGGATAGCCTCCTTCGCGTGCAATATCTTCTTCAGTTATATTAAGAATAGAGAAATAACCTGATGTTTCTTTCTCTGGAATTAAAGCATCAAAAGTTTTGAGCTTAATTATTTCTAAAGCATTCCAGCTAAATAATAAAGGCACCATTAAAGCGCCTGTAATCAGCACCCCAATTAACCATTTGTTCATTGTTGGGTTATTGAAATAGTTTTATCGCAACCACCGCCAGTACAATTAAATTGAGCTGAATAAGATTGATTGGATGAACCTTTTTGAATTACAGTTACATCATAATCCGTAGTATAAAATCTCATATATGCAGTATGTGAGCCGTTTCCTTGTTGTGTTAAATTAACGTCATTATCATCAGCCCCACTGTAAAAATATACATCTGCATCTTTTACTCCCGATCCCTTTTGAATTAATCTAGTAGAGTTATTATCTCCACCTGAGTAGTTAAGAACATAAGCATTATGATCTCCTGTGCCCTCTTGGGTAATCCAAACATCAGAATTATCTGAAAAAGCATAAATCTTGGCGTAATAATCATCTCCTAACTGCTCTATTTTATAAACACTATTGTCTCCAGAGCCTAAAATCCAAGCATCGTTATCATTTCCGTCTTGAATAATGGTTGAAGTGTTGTCATCTTCATCCATGTCTATAACTGCATAATTATCATTTCCGTCAACAGTTGTTATCCAGCTTTGCCCTGTATGGTTAGACCATACCGACTGTAAATAAACTATATTTAAGTTGCCTATTACTGTTGCGGTAATGGTGGCATTGTCGCAAGTATGAGTGTTCACCAATGAATTATCAAAACTGCCTAACCCACAATAAATACCTGTGGTGTTGCTGTTCCCAGTTTGTTTAATTGTTATAGTAGAGCCACTTCCTTTTGTTTGTAGGGTAATCAGGTTATCACCTGCAAAAACGCTACAACTAAGGAGACTGAAAAATAATAATAGTATTGTCACCTGCACCATTAACCTCTATCTCCATTATGATTCCTGCTGTATTTATATTCAAATAAGTTGCTGCGTATTTATCTAAACCAATGTCGAATGTATTGCTGCCCTGATGAACTAAATATAAGTGTTCGCCTTCCACAAAAGAATAAGTTTGATAAACTGGATCAAATCCAGGCACAATGCCCATTAACTTTATTCCGTCTAACTCTCCTCCTGATTCAGTTTTCTTTTTAGAGCCTGCTTCCACCATTGCTAATAGATCAACTAGAAAATCAAAACTTAACAAATCTATATCCAAGCGACTGATTTCTTCTTCAATTTCCAAGTAATCTTTCTCTAAATCATTACCTTCTTCAAAGAAGTCTTTATCCAATTCAGTCTTTGATTCCGCTTGTTGTTCTTCTATCGCTTCAGTTACCTCTGGCGGTTGATTGATGATTAACATATTGTCTATTAATCCCAACGTAATGCCACCTAATACAACTGCTTTGGTAGGTCTTGATTCAAAGGTAGAAACCATTGTAGCTTGAAAGGGTTTGTTAAGAATTTCCGTGCCTGACCACGTTTCTACAGCTATTTCTCCAGAGGTGGTTCCATTTGCATCAGGTAATAATATGACCAAACTCCTGCCAAGTTCATCAACTGTTGTAGTAAAATCTGTACCCCTTATAGCTATGTTTGCTGATGGAGTTCTAATAGATATGTTTTTCTTATCTATCTTTCCTAGTGCGCCTGTTATAAAACGAGCAGTACCACTAGCCATATTGAGGGCTAGTTTGCTTTTAGATGGGTCAGGGTCGTATATGTATTCGTCTATGACAATTTTGGAATGTTCTGTCAGCTTTATAATAGACTCATCAATAAATTCAATAGCGATGCGCCCATTACCAGTAAATATACTATCATAAGAAAGAATATCTAAAGCAAGCTCTGCAAGAAGTTTGTCTCCACCTGCTTGTCTTAGGATTTCTCCATTACCCCTAAGTTCCGATATTTCTCCTATCTCAGAGTAAGCATTAGTAGCAAAAAATAGTATTAACAGCCACTGGCGCATTGGTCAATATTGACTGAACTTCCTGATCCACCACTACTTTGTAGTAATAAATTAGCTACATTTGTGCTTGTGGCATCAGTCTGGTCAATATCAATATCCATTGAGCTGCCTGTTAGATTAACAGTAATTGCGTGATCATTAGCCCCTGTTTGCACAGTGTCTATATCGTTTGAGTTTCCAGAAACAGTCCAATTATTTATACAACCTATGACCTCACATTTAACATTTAAGTTATTAGATGCTCCTGTAATTGAAAAATCTTGGTTTCCTGAAGTTGCTGTAGCAGCAGAACCCTGGGTAAAAATTAAATCGTTTCCATCTCCCCCTGTAGCGGTCCAATCAAAATCTGACCCTGCTACATCTCCTGTTGCTCCCACTGCGAAAGTAGCTGAAGCACTAGAACCTGTATTACTGTAAGTCCAACTGGAAGAATTACCCTGTAGAATACTAGCCACAATGCTGTTGCTAGAACCTATTTGATCTAAGTCCACCGTCATACTGGTGCCCGATATAACGGCTCTAGTACCACTTGTACCTATTGTATTAGTGGCACCAATTTGGTCAATTGTTAAAGTTAGACCTGTGCCCGTTTGAGTTATATAAATATCGTTATTCCCAGCCCAAGAAATGGCTGAATAAAACAGAAAAATTATACTTAGAAGTATCTTCATATTACTCCACCTCCTTTAGTGTATTATAATTAAAATCCCAGACTTGTTTTTCTAATCCCTGAATAACCAATCCATAAACAGCAGCCTCTATGGCAGTACGCACTGCATGACCTACAGCTTCATTCTGGGTGCTACCACTTTCAAATTCACCTAACTGTGTTCCCATTTCATAAAAACGAAATAAATCAACCCCTTTGCCAGTGGATAATATTGTTTTTGTAGCAGTAATATTTAATAGCACTTCGCCTGTTTGTACTAATATAGCTCTAAGAGATACTGTTACTTTATCTTCTCGATATAAATTCTTTAAACCTATGCCTAAATACCTTGCGCCATTGCCACCAGTTTTTAGATTAGTATCATAAGAAATAATGCCGCCTTCAAGAATTAGTCCTGCATAAAGCAATGGTTTAAGAACACTGTCGCCTTCACCAGCATAAGTCTGTCTGGTATTTTTTATTAGCTGTCTTTCTCTCGTTAAACTATCTAAAGCTGCTCTTTCTACTACTACAAACCAATTACCTTTCCCTGCATCTTTTAAAGCTTCTATGAGAATATCGGCTCCGCCTTGCGTTACAGCAGTACTGAAAGTAGCTACATTATCTTTTGATTTTCTTTGTCCCGTTTTATCAGCAAAAGCATAAACAGCAACTACTGCTTTTGTATTAGGGTAAGGTAAATTTAAAAGTTGATAAGCAGAAGTTGGTACTATTTGCGGTCCTTCTGGACAAATAATAGAAGGAGCACAGCCTGTTTGTTGTAATGCTACGGAAGCACAACCATTAAGGAAAACAATAACTGTTACTATTAGCCATTTCATCCGTCACAATCTACCCAACAGCCCCCGAAGCTACCCACTGGAATAACAATCTCTGTCGTTGAAATAAGAACCCCATCAAACCATTCTTCGATAATTAAGGTAATCGTAATCCCGTCATTGATCCACCTCAAGATATTGCCTTCTAGACTTATCTCTCCTGATATGGGGTTTTCTGAAGTAGGAATACCAGAATAGTTAAATAAAGATTCCGAAATGTCTTTTGCTAAGGTGGAGTAAATACGTGATTCCAAGTTACGAATAAACTTAGCCAATACTGTATTATCCGCTTCTCGTTCTGCTTCCTCTAAAACATCTTGTATATCTTCAGCAATCTTCTCTGCTCTGGTTCTTTCCTGTTCATCAATAGTAAGATAATGAGCTGACTGATTCTGTCCATTAAAACTAGGGCTGCCGAATTTATGTACCAATTCATCTGAAAACAAAGTGTGTGAATAGCCTGAAACAATAAATGTAAAAATCAATATAACAGCTAAATTTAGAACTTTATTATTTGATTTTGTTATAGTTTTCATTCTTTTCCTTTAACTCTAAAGCTGTATTTACTTTCTCTTTCAGCCTTATCATGTCTTGATCTAATAATCTAAGCTGATCAGTTAAGCGTATAATAGTTGTTTTCATGCTTTCTACAGCAGGGTCTATTTTTGTTGTAATAGTTTGCCACACAAAATAAACAAAATAGCCAAGACCAACTACCATAACGACTGGAAACCCAAAGTCGGAAACTAATTGGATTATATCCACTAATCTCTCCTAGCGTCTATCTTCCCATCTTCTACGAAATTTTCTGCTCGCGCTATTCTCTCTAAATCTGGAGCAATATTGAGCGCTGCTGATACACTGGTGTCTATACGAATAATATCATTATTCATTATAGAGGCTCTAGTTATTAGCATTTTTGATATTCCCTGTACTTGTTGAATTTCGCTTACAAGATTATCCATAAGCTGTTTCATAACAAGAAATATAAAAAATCCCATAATTAGACCACTGGCTATGGGTAGCCCTAATTCAGCTATAAGATTAAAAGTGTCCATTAATCCTCGCCTTTAAATTTTTTGCTTTGTCCTGATGTTCCTGCGTAAATACCAAATACTGCTGCCATAGCTCCTGTTACTATAGAAACTAATCCAGCTTGCTCTAAATTAGGTTCTGGAATGGTCATAAACCAAGTGATTACTTTATATAGCAATATAATATAAACAGTAACAAAAGCTCTAGGAAATATACGCCAAGCATCAATTGTTTTAGCTAAATGAATCCATTTAAGATATGGATTATTATTATCATTATATGAAGTAACATCTATATCAAGCTCTAGTTTTTTTTTAATTGGAGCTTCTTTGTTTGCAATATTATTATCTAATAAAATCTCTTCATTCATTGGGAATAAATACCCCCAGTTCAATTAATTTAGTTCTATTAACTAAGTGTTCAGCTTCTATGTCGTCTTTGCTTTGACCAAAGTAAGCAACAGCTAAATAATTTTCTATCATTAATTGATTTATATTAATGCCGTCAATAATAACATTTCCTAAAACTCTGCCAAACTTACCTTTAGAATCTTTAAGTTTAGTTTCTATGATAACTTTATTACCATTATCTATAGCTTCTTTTAAAAATGAGCCAGCTAATTTACCTCTAACTTTTTCGTCTTTGTCTCTAGTCCTGCTTTCAGGTGTATCAATCCCATAAAGACGCACCCTAGAACGATAAAGAATGTCAAAGCCAAGGTCCAACACAACATCAACAGTATCGCCATCAACGACTCTATCAACTTCACAACTGTATTCATACATTTTAATTATCCAATAAACTTAGCTGCAACAATAGTTGCAACAATAAATGGATAGATAGCCCAAACCATTGCTTCAAGTTTATCAAAGCGTTTTGATCCTGCTTTTAACCTTGTATCAATACTTTTATATAATGCTTTGCACTCTCTTTCGTGAGATTCAATGGCATTTAAAGCGTCTTTAGCTGTTGCCATTACTTTTTTGGTGCAACCTCTTTAGCTTTACCGATATTCATAGCTAGCATATCTACAAGTTTGTATAGCTTGCCAATCCATATATCATCTTTTGGTGTGGCAGTAGAAGCAGCTATTATGCTACTTATAGTTACAATAGCAGTAACCCAGGTTACTATATTAATTATTATATCCATTATTTACCTCTTTATTTTTTGGTTTTTCCATTTAGAAAGAGTTTTAGTTTCTTCTAGTGCTCTTCTTCTTTCTTCTTCGTGCATATCTTTTTCTAAAACTTCTTCAGCGACTTCTTTAGAAGCCTCTATAAAAGCATTTTGAAACACGGACATACTGGCAGACACTTGGTCTAATTGAAATTTAAGACTGGCTTCTTTGTTTCTCAAATCCAGTAATTGTGAATGTAAGTATTTTTGCTCATCGGACAACTCCGATACTTTTTTCTCTTCATCGTTTATAAAAACTACGGCTTCTTCAGTCATGTTTCCTCCTAGTTTGCGGCTATGTAAGCAGTACCAGTGGTAACGGCTGCAACGTGAGTGGTTTTTTTACTGCTTGCTGCTCCTGCTACGTTTGGCGTATCATCATCACCATCTACAGGTGCGTAAAGCAAGATAGTTGAAAGGTGATCAACATTACGTTGTACCACTTCATTTATCTCGGCTTGTGTCATGCCTTCTACA
>Ga0255048_10001303_pt1 | contig 17608 bp, 17 predicted proteins | sample JV7_2_2_MG_FD_183619 | JGI IMG/M metagenome (GOLD analysis project Ga0255048, IMG submission 183619) | Seawater microbial communities from Jervis Inlet, British Columbia, Canada - JV7_2_2 | ecosystem: Environmental > Aquatic > Marine > Inlet | place: Canada: British Columbia | collected 2016-10-06
ACGCCGCCAAGGCCGCCGCCAAGCGGCGCGCCTCGATCGCCCGCAAGGTGGTCGCGATCTGCCGCGGGCGGGCGGCATGACGGCGGCCCCCGCCAGCGCCGCCGCCTTGCCCGAGGGGTTCGCCGACCTCACCGAGGGCGAGCGCGAGGTACTCGTCGAGGCCGCCCGGCAGCGCCTCGCGGTCGACACGCTCGCGGGGTTCGTTCGGTATATGTGGGATGAGATCGAGCCCGGCCGATCGCTCGACTGGGGCTGGTATCTACAGCTCGTTTGCGATGAGCTGGAAGGCCTCGCCCGGGGCGAGGCCCCCGCCGGCCACGGCGGTCGGGCCTACCAGCGCGCCGGCGCCGAGCTGGTGATCTGCCTGCCGCCAGGCCACGCGAAGTCGCGCGTCTGCTCGGTGTTTTTCCCCGCGTGGTTATGGATACACGCGCCCCACCTCGGCCTGCTCACCCTCGCCAACGAAGGCGGGCTGGCCAGCCGGGATAGCCGCCTGAGCCGCGAGCTGCTCACCTCGGCGCCGTATCGCACCCTGCTACTGCGCAAGGCCATCGACGACGGCGAGGCCGTCATCGATAGCCAAGGCAAGGCGCGCCCCGTCGTCGGCGGCGCGGTCGCCGCCGATCAGGACTGGCGGCCGTGGGGAAGCAAGCACGGCGGCACGCTCGCGGCCGATATGAAAGCCAAGGCCAGCTTCATTACCGAGGGCGGCGGCGGCCGCGGCGCGTTCGGCATCATGGCGAAGATCACGGGCAAGCGCGCCGAGGGCCTGATCATCGACGACCCGCACGACGCCAAGGAGGTGCTCCTCGGCGATCCGGCCCGTGTCGCCGAGCGTATGCGCGAGACTCGGATCGTCTATCACGGCGCCCTAATGTCGCGGCTGAACAAGGGATCGTGGCGGCTGGTCGTGGCGCAGCGCCTACACGTCGCCGACCTCGCCGGCGACCTCATCGCCCGCGGTGCGCGGGTGGTGTGCCTGCCGGTGCACTACGACCCCGAGCACCCCGACGTCCATGCCCTCGACAACCGCGAGCCCGGCGAGCTGCTCGCGCCAGCGGTACACGGCGAGGAGCGCGATCGCGATCTGCGGCAGCGCCTCACCCCGCGGCACCACGACGCGCAGTATGAACAGCGGCCGACCTCGGAGGCCGGCGGCAACTTCCGGCGCGACTGGTTTCTGCAGACATACCGCGCCAACCCCGTCGAGCTGGCGCGGCGTGCTCGGTTCGACGAGATCGCGATCTCGCTGGACTGCACGTTTCGCGACACAAAGACGGCCGACTACGTCGTCGCGCAAGTGTGGGGCCACAAGCGCCGGCGCGGCGGTCGTGCCGCCAGCGCCGGTGAGGTCGAGGGCTTGCGCCCGGGTAAGTACCTTCTCGATCAGAAACGCGATCGAATGGGGTTGTTCGACACGTGCGCAGTGCTGCGCCGCCTGCGCGCCAAGTGGCCATGGGCGCGGCTCGTGCTCGTCGAGGCCAAGGCCAACGGGGACGCCGTGATCGAGACCATGAGGCGCGAGGGCCACGCCGGCGTCGTGGGGTTCGAGCCCGACCGGTCAAAGGCCGCCCGCGCTGAGGTGTCGTCGCTGGCGTTCGAGTCGGGGGAGATCTGGTTGCCCGACGAGCAGTACGCGCCGTGGCTCGCCGACTATGTCGAGGAGCACGTCCAGTTCCCCGCCGGCGCCAACGACGATCAAGTCGACTGCACCTCGCAAATGTGTATCCGGTGGGCGCTCGTCGATGCCGACGACATCGCCGGCGAGTTGTCGTGGGTCGATCTGCTGTAGAGGCCGCGGCGGTTATGATGCGGTGACGACGGGGCGCCGGGTGGCCCGTGCAGCTCGTCAGGGGGATCAACAGATGATCGTTTACTGGGGACAAATCGCCGGCTCGAAACCAGCGAAATACCGCGTCAAAGTCAACGCACCCAACGCGCGAGCCGCGCAGGAGTGCGGCAGCGAGCAGGCCGCCAAGGCGCTCGCGAGGCAGCTGGCCGGCGGGCGCGTCGACCGCGTCAAGCGAACGACCTTCCCAGCGGCCAAGGCCGCCGCCGCCCTGGCGGCGCCGAGCAGGGCCGACGATGCGGCCGCCGAGCTGGCCGCCGCCGAGCTGGCCGCCGCCGAGCTGGCCGCCGCCGAGCTGGCCGCCGCCGAGCTGGCCGCCGCCGAGCTGGCCGCCGCCGAGCTGGCCGAGGGATCGGCCAAGGCCGCCGCGCTGGCGTTGGCTGACGGCGCGTGGGATGATCACCTCGACGTCATCGAGGCCGCCGAGCAAGCCCGCGAAGGCGGCGCCCGCGTGACCGTCACCCGTGCGATCGAGAAACGCCGCGCCGCCGGATAAGGCAGCACGGCGGCGGCGTGCTATGTTCGCCTCGAACGGGCCGCTGGTAACAGCGGATCGTTCAGGCTCCTGAGGCCCCGGCGCGCTGTGGCGGCGCCCGGGGCACGTCGCCGTGATAGAACCGAGATCACCGACGAGGGGGCCGCGTGCCGATTTACCGATGGATCCGCCGACTGCTATTCGGTGCGCCCGTGGCGCTGGCCACCGCTGCCGCCGACACACTGCCACCGGCCGCGGCGGCCTCGACGACATCACCCGTCACCGCCGTCGAGGGCGGCACGCTCGACGGGCTGATCGCCCGGCGCGACTCCGTCGCCCGGGTGATCTCCGTCACTGGCGGCGAGGCCGTGCGGCGGCGCGATAGCTCGGTGGTCAACGCGCTGACCGGCCTTGGCGGCGATGCCGACAAGGGCGCCACGGCGCGGCCGAACCTCACCCGCCAGCCGCTCACCGACGCCGAGCTGGCGGCGCTGTATCTCAACAACGGGATCGCCCGGCGGATCGTCGATATCATCCCCGCCGAGGCCACGCGTAAAGCGTGGACGGTGACGGCTGATGTTGAGGGCGAGCGCGTCGAGGTCGACGCCGCCGCCGCCGAGGATCGCCGGCTGGCCGTCGTGGCCAACGTGCGTGAGGCTTGGAGCCTCGCTCGCTTGTGGGGCCACGCGCTGATCGTCCTCGTCACCGAGGACGACGTCCCCGCCGAGTTCGCCGAGCACCCTGAGCGGTGGTTGGAGCAACCGCTCGACTTGGCGCGCGTAAAGCAGGTCAAGGCCCTGCAGGTATTCGACGCCCTCGAAAGCTGGCCGATCGCATACGACGGCGACTTCGAGTCGGCGACGTTTCGCGAGCCGCTGATCTGGGGGCTGGCACCCTCGATCCCTGGCGTGTCGAGCGGGCGCAACGCCAAGGGCGGCAAGGTGCCACAACGGATCCACACCTCGCGCGTGCTGCACTTCCGGGGCCGTGGTCGGCCGCCGTCGCTGCGCCACTCGACGGGGCACGTCGTCGCCGGCGGCCTCAGCTTTGGTGGCACGCGCTCGCCTGATGATTCCGCGCTGCGCGCGGTGTGGGATGAGATCCGCAACTTGTCTCAGACCATGGCGGGCGGCGCGACACTGGCGCAGGAGCTGAGGGAGTCGGTCCTCAAGATCGCCGGCCTGCGCGCGATGGCCACGGCCGATCAGGCGGCCGAGGTGCAGGCGCGGCTCGGTCTTATGGCCAAGGCGAAGTCGTTGCTCGGTATGATCGTCCTCGGCGAGAACGACGAATACGACAACCGATCAAACCCGCCAACGGGATTCCGTGAGCTATCGAGCGAGGCGCAATCCATGCTCAGCGCGGTGACGGGGATCCCCCTGACGATCCTGTTCGGGCAAGCGCCGGCCGGGTTGACGAGCGACGACAAGGCCGGCCGCGAGTCGTGGGATAACGTCGTCAGCGACGAGCAGGGCGGGATCGCCCCGCACCTCGTGCGGCTGTACAACGCGATCTTCGCGGCGACTGAGGGCGTGTCTGGGGGCACCGCGCCTGTCAGCGTGCGGCCGAAGTTCCGGCCGCTACACGAGGCCAGCGAGGCCGAGCAGGCGGCGACGTACAAGACGACGACCGAGGCCGACGCCATACTTCTCGATCGCGGTGTCGTTTCCGCCGAGCAAGTCGCCGGGCGGTTCACCGCCGACGGATACCAGACCGATCTCCAGCCAGCCGCCGAGGGCGACGACGACGATCTCGATCTCGACCTCGCGGCCGAGGAGGCCAAGGCCGAGGAGGTCAAGGCCGCCGATCCGACCGCCCCCACCGAGCCCGAGGCCGAACCGATCGCGACCGAGGCCGGCGAGCTGCCGCCAGACACCAAGGTGGCAGATGTCACGTATAACGGCGCGCAGATCGCGCAGGCCGTCGCCATCGCGACGGGCGCGTTTACTGGCGCGATGCCGAGGGCCGAGGCCGTCGCGCAGATCGTCAGCCTGTTGAACATGCCGGCCGACAAGGCCGAGGCGATGGTGCCGCAGCTCGACCCCGCCAAGGCCGCGGCGCGCGAGGCGGCCGAGGCCGCCGCCCTGGCGCCCGAGGTCGACGACGCCGCGCCGCCCGAGGCTGACGACGCCGGCGAGGAGTAGAGGGCGGTGGTCGCCCGCGCCACCCGCCGCGCCGCCCGCATACGCCGGGCGCGCTTCGACGCCGCCGTCAGCACCGCCAAGCGGCTCGCCGTGCCGAGCGTGCAGGAGAAGGCGTACACCCGAGCGTTGAGGGCACGCGTGCGCAAACTCGCCACGCTGCTCGCCGCCCGGCTCGGCAAGGCGATCGACCGCCTGCCGGCCCGCGACGATAGCGCCGGGCCCCGGCGGCGCGACACGGTCGACGACGACATCGCCGCGCTCAGGGGGATCATCCGCGCGACCGAGCGCGAGTGGAACGGCTCGCCCGCCGGCACCGTCAACGCCGGCGCCGTCAAGGCCCTCGGCCGAGGGACCGCGGGCGCAGCGATCGGCAAGGTCGATCAGGCCGTCGAGCGCATCGCGGCGATCCCGATCGAGGCCTCGACGGCCATCGCCGCCAACGCGGGGATCGTCAGCACGTGGACGGCGCAGAACGTCGACCTCATAAAAACGATCGATCGCCGGCACTTTGGCGACGTGGCGCGCGTCGTCGAGGACTCGCTCAGGAAGGGCCGCCGCACCCGCGATCTAAAGGACGACATCGCCGCGCGGTTCGGGGTGAGCGACCGCCGCGCGCAGCTCATCGCACGCGACCAGCTCGCGAGCCTAAACATGAGGATCACCGAGGCCCGGCAGACCGAGCTAGGGATCGCGAAGTACCGCTGGACGACCAGCGGCGACGAGCGCGTGCGCGACGAGCACAGCGACATCGACGGGCAGATCTTCACGTGGGCGAAGGGCCACCCGACCGAGGGCCACCCCGGCGAGCCGATCAACTGCCGATGCGTGGCCGTGCCCGTGTTCAAGGACGGCGACCTCACCGCCGGGCTCGCCGGCGAGGCCAAGGCCGAGGCCGCCGCCCGGGCCGCCGCACGGGCCGCCGAGCGAGCAGCGATCGCCGAGGCCGAGGCCACGGCCGCCGCGGCCGCCGAGGCGTCGCAGGCCGCCGCCGAGGCGGCAGCACTCGCCAACGAGCAGGCCGCCGCCGCCGAGGGGCGGACGTTCCTTTCAGTGTTCACGGATGACGCCGACTTCTCGCTCAACGACCTCGTCGACATCAACGACATAAACATCTTCAACGTCGAGTCGATCAAGAAGACAAAGACCGGCCTGACACTCAAGGGGACCGCCGACGGCGAACGGATCACCGCGCAGATCAGTCGGGCCGGCGGCAAGATCACGATCCGCGAGGTCGATGACCTCGGCAAACTCACGGGCGGGAAATCCGTCGAGAAGATCCACAGTGTCAGGATCGTCGGCGGCGGCGTCGACGAGGTCACCCTGAGCGAGGCCAAGGCGACGGTCAAGGCGAAGACCGCCGCCGCCAAGAAGGCCAAGGCCGCCGCGAAGGCCGGGGCGCAGTCCGCCGCCGAGGCTGAGGCCGAGGCGGCCGCCGCCGCCAAGGCAACTAAGGCCGCGGCTAAGGCAGCGGCGCAGGCGACGGCCACCGCCGCCGCCGAGGTCGCCGCCGCCGAGGTCGCCGCCGCCGAGGCCGTCGCCGTGGCGCAGAGCAAGGCCGCACGCGAGATCGCCGACGAGCTGCTCGACGTGTCGTCGTCAGTGATCGCAGATCTGGCGGAGTTCAGTAGCACGCAAACGACCGCGATCCAGTGGGCCAAGATGGAGGGGGATATTGGCGACACACTCCTCCAGGCGCAGATCGCCCGCGAGCGGGCACGGGTCGCAGTCGAGGCCGCCGAGGGCGCCGCCGCCAGGGCAGGCACGTCGGAGTCGATCGCACGTGCGAAGGCGGCGCGGTTCGACCTCACCGACATCGATGCCGCCGTCGGCGATCTCGTCGAGGCCCGAGGCAAGGCGCAGGCACGGCTCGCCGTCGCGCAGGCCAAGGCCACCGAGGCCGCGGCCAAGGCCGCCAAGGCCAAGGCCGCCAAGGCCGCACCCAACGCCAACACGATCGCGATAGTTGACGACGCCGCCAAGACTGCCGAGACGATGCGCGGGCACGTCGTGTTCGACGCCGACTTCTGGGGCGATCGAGTAGAGGCCGGGATCAGTGGCGACCTCGTCACGGTTACCCGGCTCCGCGACGACGTCGCGTTCGCCTGGCGCGAAGGAAACGGATTCAGAGACAAGGCCGTGGATGCCTTGACAAAGATCGATCGCGCACTGGCGTCGGTGTCTGACGACGCCCTGAGGGCGCAGCGGGCCAAGGCCGTCGCGGCGATCGGCGATATCGATCGGGCACTTCTGGGCCTAGAGGATCTGCTACTCACGATCGACACGCGAACAAAGGATCTCAACGCGGCGGCGGCGCTGGCCGCGCGGGTGGTCGGCGGCGAAAGCACCGGCGCCAGCGCCACGGAGCGGGGCCTGGCGACGAGAGCGGCGCCGACGCCGGCGAACCAGCGCGCGTGGCGCGACTCCCTAAGCACCGCCACTGAGAGAACACTGGAGTCGTGGGGCACGGACGGGTATGTCAACATGCGCAACGCCGACAAGGCCGAGGGGTTGCGCCGCCGCACGGTGACCGACGCCCACCGCGCGGCGCTCGCCAGGCTGCACGACGCGCTTGCCACCGCGCCGGCCGTGGCAGAGGGCGCGCTGTATCGCGGCGCCAGCGTGCCGCGCGCGGCCGCCGACAAGTGGGGGCAGGCGAAGACATTTAAGCCGAACGCGGTCAGCTCGTGGTCGCGGGATCTCGCTGTCGCCGAGGACTTCGCCACGGGATCGAACGACTCGTGGGTGCTGTTCGAGATCCGCGGGGGCACGTCGGTCGGCGGCGACTTCACGCTCGACGAGGTGTTCCACCTCCTGCCTTTGTCCGATGAGCGCGAAGTGATTATACCGAAGATGAAATACAGGATTGTAACTAGCGAAAAGCTGCCGCGCGCCAGTGACGGGAAGGTCGGGTGGCGCATCGTCGTCGAGGAGATGGAGGAGCAATGAGCCTGAGCGATAGAGAGCGACGCCGCCGCGCTAAGGGCGCGGCCGCAAAGCAGCGCGCCCGATTCATCGGTGATGAGTCAGACTGGTCGGTCGACGAGGAGATCGACGATGTCGAGGCCACCGAGACGGCGGCGCGCCGCGAGCGTCACCGCGCCGCCCGCGCGGCGCACGTCGCCGCCCTGACGAGCGACGATCGCTGAGCGCCCTGGCGGGCCGCTGACGGCCGCCGCCCTGCTCGCCCACAACATCGCACCCCCTCGCCCCACCGCGCGCGCCGTGGGGGTGACAAATGCACCGCGCCGGCCTACTCTGTGCTTATGGCCCCCCGATACCAGCGCCGCAACGACAACGCCGCCGACCTCGTCGACGGCGGCCGCGATGCCGACGACGCCGCTGCCGACACCGTGCAGCGCTACGATCGAGGCATGCCGCTGCGCGCGCCGCGTCGTCAGGACAACGGCACCCTGCTCGTCGAGGGGCGGATCGCCAAGCCCGGGATCCTCCGCTACATCGACGGCCGCGGCAAGATCACCCGCGAGCTGCTCACCGCCGAGGAGCTGCACGACCCCGCGAGCCTCGAAACGCTCAGCCGGGTGGCCGTCACCATCGAGCACCCCGCTGACGACGTCACCCCCGACAACGTCAAGCACCTCGGCGTCGGCGACATCGACGGCCAACTAAAGCGCGACGATATCGACGCCGTGCGCGCCGACTTGGCGATCCGTCGCCGTGACGGTATCGAGGCGGTCGAATCTGGAAAGGTCGAGTTGTCGCCCGGTTATCGGGTGGTCATCGATCCGACACCGGGCGTCCATCCAGAATTCGGCCGCTACGATGCGATACAACGGAGGCGGCGGTACAACCACGTCGCGTTAGTTGACGCGGCACGGGGCGGGCGGGATATCCGACTTCGCGCCGATGCCGCAAAGCAGATCACTTCAGACAAGCCCTCAGGGGGATCGATGCATAAACTACTGATCGCAACGCTCGCGCTACTCGGTGCCGACCCCTTGCGGTTCGACTCCGATGATGCCGGCCTCGCCGAGGCGCACCGCCTCACCACCGATCTCGCCAAGCGAGTCGACGCCGCCGACACCGCGGCCGCCGACCTCGCGACCGCGCGGGCCGACCTCGTCGCCATGACGGCCGAGCGCGACACCGCGCGCACCGACCTCGCGACCGTGACCGGCGAGCGCGACACGCTCAGCGCTCGCGTCGACGCCATCGACAAAGCAGCGCAGGCCAAGGCCGACGCCGCTGAGCGCGATGGCCTCAGCCAGCTTGTCGAGCAACTCAAGGTGGGCGGCGTCACCGACGCCACCCCCCTCGCCGACATCCGAAAGGCAGTCGCCGCCAAGCACCTCGACGGGCTCGGGGCCGCGCTGCCTGACGACGCCGACGAGGGCTACGTCCGGGGCGTGCTCGCCTCGATCCCCACCACGGCGGCCAAGGCCGACGCGGCTGACAAGCCCGCGGCGCGCTCGCCGTGGAACAAGCTATCGGCCGACCGCGCCGACCGCGCCGACGCTGCCGATCCCGCCGACGACAAGCCGGCAAAAACTGCAACTGAGACCTACTACAACCGAGCCGACGCCGCCTTTAACGGTGCGCGTGCAGGGGGTGCCGCGTGACTATTTCGCAAACCGCAACCGATGTCCGCAGCCGTGCACGCCAGGGTCTTGTCGGTCAACCGATGGCCTCCGGGCACTTGCTCGCGCACCTGACGCTGATCAACGAGGATCCGCAGGCGGTGCAGTCCGATACCGTGACCTTCTCCGGGTTCACCGGCCCGACGAAAAAGATCACGATCAACGGGGTCGAGATCGAGTTCGTTGCCGAAACGAGCGTCACCGTCACCGCGACAAACTGCGCCGCGGCCGTCAACGCTGAGCCCGCCGTCCGTGGACAGGTGAGCGCGAGCAGCGCCCTCGGCGTCGTCACCCTCGCGGGCCTGACGCCCGGCCTCGCCTACACCCTCGTCGATACCGACGCCGACGCTGAGATCGCCTTGGCGCCCGTCAGCGCCGCAGGCGATGCCGCGGCCATCCCGTTCGGGCGCCTTGTGCTCGACGACGGCGGCCACCCCGACGGCGATGCCACCCGGCTCGGCAAGCTGGCGCAGGCCTCGGCCTTCGCTGCGCAGGTCGCAACGCTGACGGCGGTATTTTTCGCGGCCGATCTCTACAACGTCACGATCGTCGACAAGGCGACCGGCGAGATCATCGCGTCGATCTCTGAACTCGCCGACACCAACGACGACACCACGGCGGCCGCGATCAGCGCGGCGCTCAACCTCGCACTACCAGCGAACACCGTGCTCGCCAGCGTGGCGACCGATACCGTCACCCTGACGGCCGAGGTCGCCGGGTTCGAGTTCGAGGTCACCGCCGGCGTCAGTGGCGGCGCAGGCGGCACGCTCGCGCTCGCCAACCCCACCCCGGCGAGCACCGCGACCAGCGTGGCCCGTGCCGCGGCTGGCGTGTCGATGCACTCGATCATGGACGAGGCCGCCACCATCGGCGCCCTTGTGGGGGAGTACCCCGCCAACCACGGATTTCGCGCATTGAAGACCGGCCCGATCTGGGTTGAGCGTGACGCGGCCGTGAGCAAGGGCGACGACGTCTACGTCGAGCTGGCCGCCGGCGCCGACGCTGGCAAGTTCTTCGCCTCGGGCTCGGCAACTCGCGTCAAGCTCGGATCCGCAACCTGGGAACGTGACGGCCGCACCGCGGCCGATGGCCTCGCCGGCCTTCGCGTCAACTTCTAGCCCCCTGACGGGGGCCGTCGTGCCCCTCCCCTGGAGTAAATCATGGTCATGCACCAAGTCATCGACGCCGTCACCGGCCAGCCCCACGCGCACGGCGCGGCGGTGTTGTCGGTCTTCAACGAGGCCGCCAGCGTGGAGGGGCGTTTCGACGCTCAGACACAGGAGGTCCGCCTCGACGCCGCGGGATTCAACCGCTTTCGAGTTCGCCAGGATGCGCGCACCGTCGCGGCCATGGTCGCGCAGCGCACCGACGCCCTCACCGGCAGCGCCGGTGGCTTCCCCCGCGACTTCGAGCACATCTACAACGAGGTACTCAGCGAGGAGCGCCGGCCGCTGAACTGGCAAAAGCTGTTCCGTATGGACTCGCGCGTGCCCCTCGGTGCTCGCACTCATACTGTGCGCCGGCGCCTCGGCACCGGCGACGTCGCGATTTACCGCGGCGGCGTCGAGATCCCCGTCGTGCGCGGCGCAATGATCGAAGAGCAGTTCAGAGTTCTGCACCTCGTGACCTCGGTTCAAACTGACTGGTTCGAGATGTTGAGCGATAGCTTCGCCGGCCGCAATAGCTTCGCCGACGACACCCGTGACGCCGTCCGATTCCTTGAGGAGCGGGCCAACGTGATCGCGTTCGGCGGTGACGCCCCGTCCAAGGTCTACGGCGTGTTCGATTATCCGCACCTCGCGAAGACGGTGTCCCCGTTCGTTATGACCCCGGCGAACATCGCGGCCGATCCGGCTGGCGCTCGCGCTGAGCTGAATCGCCTGGCGAACTATGCCAAGGAGAACAGCGGCGGCACGTTCCAACCGAATCGGATGGCCACCTCGATCCGTATCCGCAACGCCCTAATGCAGACACAGAACAGCGCGGCGAGCGACCGCAGCGTCGGCGCCGTATGGCTCGACGGCCAGCCGGATATCAACTCGATCGAGGGCGTGCACGAGATGCGCGGCGTCGGCCCCGCTGGCGAGGACGGGATCTTCTTCTACGACGACCAGCCGCAAAGCACGGCGTTCAGTCTGATCCAGCCGCCGACCGCGCTGCCGGCGCACGCGATCAACGCGCTGCAGAACCAGACCGTCTACGTCATGACGCTCGGCGGAATGATCATGCGCAACGTCGGGAACAACCTGCTCGCCTTCGTAGTCGCGCAGTAACACCGGGGGGCGCCGGATCGGCGCCCTCATCACCGGCCGGCGCACTGCGCCGGCACCTCGGGGGAGGATTAGACAATGGCAAAGACGGCACTGGATCCAGTCAAGCTGCGCAACACCGCGCGGGCTCAGTGGTTTTTTGAGTTCGAGGTCAGCGATGCGATCGCCGCGCAGATCCGTGAGGCTCGCGACGGTAGAGGGATCGTCGGGCTCAAAGTCGAGCGGGGCACGCGCCGCAAAAACAAGAGCGGCAAGCCCGTCGACGTCAGCGTGCCGATCTGCACAATGGCGATCGGCGACCGCGAGGCCGTGCCTGACAAGGAGATCCTCCCTGAGCTGACGATTCCGGGCGAGGTGTGGGCGGCCCTTATGGGTGAGAAACAGAACGCCAGCACGATCCGCGGCCTCGTCGATAGTGGGGAGATCGCGATCACTAGCGGCGCGGCCTTCGCCGCGTAACAGGCCGCGAGGCCGAGGGGGGCGCGCGTGCCGTCATCACTTGATCTGTTTCGCGCCCTCGCACCTGATCTTTGCGAGGAGACCAACGCGCGCGTCGGGGTCTTCATCGAGCAGGCCGCGCGCATGCTTTGCGCGCCAGCGTGGGGCGTCGTCTACGTCGACGCCCTCGTCTACCTGGCGGCGCACAATCTGACACACTCGCCAGCCAGCGGCGGCGGCGGTGCGCTCAGCGGCACCGACGCCAGCGGGCCGGCCACGTCAAAGAAGGCCGGCGATCTCGCGGTCACGTTCGGCGCGGCCACGGCCGGCAGCTCTGCGCGATCGAACACTGACGCCGACTTGGCGACGACGATCCACGGGCGCAAATTTCTCGCACTGCGCGACACCCGCGCCGCGGGCTTGCCGTTCTTTGCTGAGGTGCCGGCCAGTGGCTGATCGAGTTGTCGACACCGACAAGGGGTACAAGCGGATCCGCGAGAACCTGCGCAAGCTGGCAAAGGCCTCGACCGGCGACGGCCCCGGCGTGTTCGTCGGTGTGCGCGCCGACAAGGGCGGCGAGCTGCTCACGATCGCCGCGGTAAACGAGTTTGGATCCGCCGACGGCCATACCCCTGAGCGGTCGTATCTGCGCAGCACGATCGACAAGGGCCGCGAGAAGTACGTCGACCAGCTCGGCAAGATCCTCGACGCGGCCTACATGGGAAAAACCGAGTCGCTGAGCACACTACGTCGCGGCCTCGGTCGCCTCGGGGCCAAGGCCGCCGGCGACGTGCAGCGCACAATGACTGCACTCAGCTCGCCACCCAACGCGCCCTCCACGGTCGCCAAGAAAGGCGCAGACAACCCGCTGATCGATACCGGCCGCCTGAGGCAGTCGATCGACTTCGAAGTGCGCGGGATCGGGGGCGCCAGTGGCTGACATCCTCGGCGAGGAGCCGATCACCCTGCGCCGCACGGCGGCGGGCTCGCGCGATGCGCTCGGCGACTTTGTCGCGGGCACGACCTCGACCAGCTCGATCAAGGCCAGCGTCCAGCCGCTCACGGGCAAAGACGCCGATAGCTTGCCCGAGGGTGAGCGCCACAAAGACTGGTTGAAACTATACACTCGCACCGAGCTGAGGCCCGTCAGCCAGCACGCCGGCAGCGCCGGCGACCGCGTCGAAGTCGACGGGATCACGTACGAGGTACGCACCGTCAAGCGATATCGGGCGGTGTGCCCGCACTATCGGGCAGACGTAGTCCGCACCCAAGAGGGGGGCACATGACCCCCCGGATCTGCACCCCCCGGCACTCGCGCACATGTGCCCACCCCGTGGCCTGCGCCGCCGTTCTAGCGCGCCGCGCGAGCAACACGTCCCCAGACATCGGCGACCCCCTCGCGGCGTGCCGTGGGGGTAACAATTCAGGATCGGCCAGCGCGAGGTGCGGCCAGTGAGCACCCGCGACGAGATCCTGCAGGCCGTGCGCGCGTGGTTCGTTGCGGCGATCCCCGAGATCGTCGCGTCGTCAACCGACGCCACCGCGCCGCACCAGATCATCAAGCACGACGCCAAGGGGCCGCGCCCTGGTTTGCCGTACCTGACGGTCAAAGTCTCGACCGCCGACGAGGGCGTCGGGGTCGACGAGGTGCGCCACGCCGACGTCGGCGGCGGCTCGCCGCCCGAGATCTCTGAGTGGCGCGCGAGGGGTGAGCGCGCCGGCGTTATCGACATTCAAGGCCACGACGCGCAGGGCGCGACCGTGGCCGCTGGGTGGCTGGAGTGCGCCGTCACGCGCTTAACTCGCCCCGACATCGAGGCGATCATCGACGCCGCCGGATTGACGATTGTTAACCGCGGCACGGTGCTCGACGTGTCGGCCCTGCTCGACGAGGAGATCGAGCGGCGCCACCTGCGCACGATAGAGGTGCGTTATGGTGTTCGCGACTCGGGGCCGGGCTTGCCTGAGCTGCTGACGACGGAGACCTCGATGACCTTTGAACGCTACGACGATCACCCGGATCCGCTCGTGGTCGATATCGACGTCACACTTTGATCCCGGAGATCGCTAAATGACTGCGAACCACCTCGACAACATCACGATCAACATTACGCTGGCGCCGGCACCCCTGCAGATCGCCGGGTTCGGGATCCCTCTTCTTATGGTCGACGAAACGACCTCCAGCCTCGGCGGCGACACCGTGCGGATCTATACCGACACCGCCGGCGCGCAAACAGACGTCACCGCGGGCGAGTTGTCGGCGGCGGCCTTCGCCGCGGTTACTGCGGCGTTCAGCCAGCGCACCCCGCCGGCCTCGGTCATGATCGGGTTGAAGGAGATCGCCGACGCTTACGACGTCGCACTCGCCAAGATCATCGCCGTCAATGACGACTTCTACACGATCGCGACTGAGAGCCGCACACCTGTCGATCAGATGTTGATCAGTACTGCAGTCGAGGCGTTGAACAAGCTGTACATCCTGCAGTCATCCGACGCCGACTGGTTGACGGCTGGCCTGCCGGCCGCCTACGCCGCGATCGCCGGCCGCGAGCGCACCGCGGTCGTCTACCACGACACCAACACCGAGTGGGCGGACTTCGCGTGGGCGGCGAACCGCCTCGTGTTCGATCCCGACGTCAAGTCGGCACCGTGGGACGCCGCCGTGCAGGGGGTCGCCGGCCTCGCGACCGCGCCGAACAGTACCCAAAAAGCCAACCTTGACGCCAACTTCGCGAACCACGGTCTACCCTACGGCGCTGAGGTCTTCTTTGTCGATCCCGGCGTCAGCGCCGCCGGCCGAGCACTACACGAGATCGAGACGGCCGACTGGTACGACGCCCGCCTGCAGGAGTCGATCGCCGGTCTGAAGACCGCCGCCAGCGCGCGCGGTGACAAGATCGTGATCGGCCCGACCGGACAGGGGCAAGTTCTCGCCGAGATCTCAGCGCTATTTCAGCGCGGCGTCAACGCGGGGCACTTCGTCGCCGGCGAGACTCGCCAAGCGGCAGAAACGATCACTCAGGCCGATCTCGATCTCGGCCGTCTACGCTTCAACGGTGCCGCGCAGCTCGCCAGCTCGGCGCGACTGTTCGTCTTCAACTTCAATTTCGGGCGCACGCCGCTCACCTAGGGGGTGATCCATGGGTCTTCTCGCTAAAAGCTACGATCTCGCGAAGGTCATCCTCACAGTCGGCGGCGTGCCGATCGGCGGATACGGCGAGGACGGCGGCGTCGAGATCGCGCCGATCGCGCCGATCCACGAGGTCTCTGTCGGTGCCGATGGCCTGACGGTTGCCTCGCGGATGAATAACGACGACGCGCTCGCGACGATCACCCTCAACGAGATGTCGGCGGGCTACGCCGCGCTCGGCGCGTTGATGAAGGTGCAAGAGTTGAACCCGACGCCCGTACTGATCCCCGTGCCGTTCTTACTCATCGATCCGAGCAACGGCGACACGATCGCCTCAGCGTTCGTCATCTTTGTCGACCGGCCGACCATGGCGAAGGGGCGCACCGCGGGGGATCGCGTGTTCACGTTGCACTTGCCAGGCGCGGCGATCACCGCCGTCTACGGCGCGGCCAACGTCATCTAAAACAGGCGCCGCAGGGCGCCGCCATAACCACCGGGGGGTGTCGAGATGTCAGAAGGATCCGGGGTCGGAATGACCGCCAACGCGGCGCACGCCGCCAACGCGGCCGCCGTGGCCGAGGCGCAGCGCGCAAGCGGCGTCTACCAGTTCGAGATCGAGGGCGGCGACGGCAAGCCCCACGCGTATCTCGTGCAACTGCACGGGGTCGACGAGGGGCAGGCGATCGTCTTCGCGCTGATCGCTGTCGGGGGCGAGCCGCTCGGCGCACTCCTGCAGGGCGCCGCAGGCAAGCTGATCGCCGAGGGCGGCGGGCTCGCCGAGCTGCTCGAAAAGGACGTCACCGAGCTACTCAGCGGCATCGACTTCGCGGCCGTGGGTCGGGATCTGTCGTTGGCGGTGGCGCGCTCTGACATGCCGGGGCTGGTCAACCTGATCCTGAAAAACACCCACCGCGACGGCAGACCGTTGCGCGACTCAAACGAGCGCAACGCCGCATACCGGGGGAACTATGGCGAGATGTTGCGCGCGGTATGGCAGGTCATTTCAGCGAACCGCTTTCTCCCTTTCTAGTCTACGTCCTCGACAAGTCGGCCGAGGGGGGTGGCCCGACCCTCGGCGCGAGGGCGCTGCGCGCGGCCGACTACGCTGCGCGCCGCGGCGTCAACTGGTTGACGTGGCGCGTCGTCACTCACCCACGGATCCCCGACGGCCTGATCGAGGTGGCGCGGTCGTGGTCGCTCGCCGAGCTGCTCGACGCCCACCTCGCGCTCGACGCCATCGAGGCGATCGAGGCAGTCGAGCGCGAGCGGTGATCCCGCCGCACCCGCCGCACCCGTATTGCGGCGGTGCGCCAGGCCAGCCGGCCGCTGGCGGCGTCGGCCGGCTAAATCCGCCCGCTGACACTTCCGACGCCCTACGGCGCCGCCAGCGGCCGCGCAGCGAGGGCGCGGCAGGTAGGATAGATCCGACAAGCCACCGCCGGCGGCCGCACCGCCAGCCTGAGGGATCCTGAATGGCAACCACTGTCCGCGAACTACTCGTCAAGCTCGGCGTCAAGGCCGACGACAAGGCGCTCAGGCGCTTCGACGCCGGGCTGGCGTCAGTGAAACGCGGGCTACTTGCCACCGCTGTTGCGGCGGGGGTGCTCGCTGCCGGCCTGTTCGTCGTCGCCAAGGCCACCGCACGGCAGGGCGACGAGGCAGGCAAAGCGGCCAAGCGCGTCGGCACGACGGCCGAGGAGATCCAGGAGTTGGGGTTCGCTGCCGAGCAGACGGGGGCGAGCGTCGGCGACGTGGAAAAAGCGCTGCGCCGTCAGGCGGTGGCGGCCCGCGATGCGTCGAGGGGATCCGAGCTAGCCGCCGAAAGCTACGCAAAGATCGGCGTCGATGTCAAAGACGCCAGTGGCCAGATGAAAACCCAGATCGACCTCTTCGAGCAGGCCGCCGACGGGATTAAGGGACTGAAGACCGAGACGGAGAAGATCGCCGTCGTCAACGACATCTTCGGCCGGGGCGGCGCGAAGTTGTTGCCCCTACTCAACCAAGGCGCGGAGGGGATCCGCAAGCTGAGGCAACAGGCACGCGATCTCGGTTTCGTCATGAGTCAAGAGGCCGTCGAGGCGTCCGAGGACTTCACCGATCGACTCAACGAGCTACGCAAGATCCTCGCGGGCGTACGCAATCAGATCGGGATCGCTCTCATGCCGATCTTTACCAGGATGATTGAGCGCTTTCGCGACTGGTTCATCGCGAACCGTGCGATCATCGATCAGCAACTCGATCGCGTCGTCGACTTGATCACGGTATCGGCCGAGCGCCTCGCCGACGCGTTCGAGCGCGCCGACGAGGCCGTCAAGGAAGGCCCCGGCTCGTGGCTCGTGCTGTTCAAGCAGATCGGCAAGGTGCTCGGCGCGGCTGGCCTCGGCCGGATCCTGCTTATGCTGATCCCGGTGATCAAGGCGATCGGCCTCGGGCTGATCGCGGCTTTCTCGTTTGTCCTCGCCAACCCGATCACGCTGGCGTTGGCTGGCATCGCCGCGGCGTTCGTCGTCCTTGCGCTCGTATGGGAGGATCTGTGGGTCTTCGCGCGTGGCGGCGACTCTGCGTTCGGTCGGTTCGCCGACACGTTCAACCGATCTCAGCCGATCCTCGACGCCGGTGCGCGCGTGCTCGCCTCGGTGGGTACGGCGTTGTCGGCAGTTATCGCCCTCGTCACCAAGGCGATCAACTCGATCCCGTTTCTGGCTGA
>Ga0255048_10001304_pt1 | contig 17599 bp, 10 predicted proteins | sample JV7_2_2_MG_FD_183619 | JGI IMG/M metagenome (GOLD analysis project Ga0255048, IMG submission 183619) | Seawater microbial communities from Jervis Inlet, British Columbia, Canada - JV7_2_2 | ecosystem: Environmental > Aquatic > Marine > Inlet | place: Canada: British Columbia | collected 2016-10-06
GGAATGGGAAGTCGCGTAGTGGGAGGCGGAGCCCATCCATCGGTACAGAAAATGAGAATGTCCGGCGCCTTGTCAGGAGTCCGAAGCAATTCTGCGACACGCTGGAATATCGGGTTGAAGTCTGTACCTCCTCGTCCCGTCATGTTTGGATCGATCTCGTCAGAGGGACCAATCCAGTACTCTGTGCAGATTTGCGTGTCGCAGTATATGACACATATTTGGACATCACTGTCCGACTTCTGTACGTGCTGCAACTCCGCCAAGCCCTGTTGGAGCTCTTTGGTGCTCATCGACCCCGAGGTGTCCACAGCGTACACCATGGTGTATTTGTTGCTGTGTTTCGTTCCCGGGAAGACGGGGATACGATTCATGTAGGTGTGGCGAAGAGCCATTTGTTGCATGGCCGCCGTGAGCTCCTCATCCTCCTCTGCCTCTTCCAGCTTCTTGAGCTGCAGTTCAGCAAACTTCTTCATCGCTGCCAGTACCTTGGAAGGACGGGACATGCCCCGCTCCTTCTTGGTCTGGCGTGTGCGCTGAATAATGGTCTGCAAGAACTCCGTCCACGGTACCGTGGGCGGGAGAAGCATCTTGCGGATGAGCTCCAAGACATGACCGGGAAGAGTGCCCCGGCTTTTCTCGTGTGACTTGACCGCTTGCTTGAGCAGCTCGCGACCGTGCTCTGCGAGTTGGTGAGACTCAGCTTCGTCCTCTTCGCTGTTCTTTGACTCCCACCCCAAATGAGAAGGCATCGAAGACATCAACATCTTGAGGACCTCATGGTCAATGGCGTCGAGCTTCTCTACGGCTTGCTCAAGCTCTCCGTCGGACATTCCGTCGTAGGGGTTGCCGGGTCCGTCGGCCTGTCCAGGACCGCTAGCGCTACCGCCTCCAGAGCCACCCGGAGATCCGCCGCCCGCTTGTCCTCCCTCACCAGCATCTTCGCCATCTCCGTCACCATCTGCTTCTCCCTCTCCTTCACCCTCTCCAGACCCATCTCCAGACCCATCTCCATCACCCTCACTATCTCCAGCATCGTCTCCAGTGCCTTCTCCTTCGCCTTCACCCTCTCCTTCCTCTTCGCCTTCGCCCTCTTCATCTCCTTCTTCCTCGCCTTCTCCCTCTTCTTCACCTCCTTCTCCAGGACCTTCGCCCTCTTCTTCCTCTCCTTCATCTCCGCCTTCTCCCTCTTCTTCGCCTTCTTCTCCATCTTCTTCACCCAGGGCTTCTTCGTCTCCGGGATCCCCGGCATCGTCCTTCTCATCCTGTTCTTCTCCCTCTTCGGTCTCAGCCTCTTCCTTCTCCTTCTGCAGGGCCTTCTGAATGGCCTCCTGCTTCTTCTTGAGGAGGGTCTTGGCCATCTGGTAGACCTTCTTGGCCGACGTGTTCAGGCGGTGCCCAAGCGTGTCAGCCAAGAGCTTCTGATAGACTTCGAAAGAAGCATCCGGGGGGAGGGGTGGATCAAAGTTGGTCGGTAGGACCCAGTAACCCAAGGGCCCGTGCTCTCCCTCAGGGCCCTTCTCCCTCATCTTCGGCCAGCTCCGAGCGAGGAGTTCGTTGGCCGCCATGTCCATCGCCAGGTTGGCGGTGATCCGCATGAGGATCTGGTCGTAGTCGTCGGCGTACAAGCGGACGAGCTGAAGGTACCGCGGGATGTGCGCCAAGATGATGTGCATCACCTCATGCTCACAGGTCGCGCAGATCTCTTCGTAGCTTACGCTGGCAGCGAAAATTGGGTCGTACGCCATGATGTAGCGTCCCCGGTTTATCGATACGCCCATCGTACCGAAGCCAGGGACTGCGACTTTGTCGAGTGCGTTTATCACTCGCGCGTAGAAGTTTTGCTCTTTCGTGCTGGTCAGGTATGTTAGAGCGTCCATGACGCTGTCACGACCGCGTTGAATCAGAGCTTCGAGCTCCTCATCGTTCTCGGGCTTAACTTTCAATGCACCTGTTCTCATCGCACCCTCATCACTATAATTGGACTATGCAGAATACCATTGTGGATCAGTATCACGGCGACCCTCTGTACGCGCAGCTGCATGTTCTGTCGCGCGAGCGCCCTCTCGTCCGTGAGATGTTGAAGACTGCTGCCTTCGAAAAGGTGGCGGTCGACAGTCTGCCCTCCACCGCTTTCGCGTGGGAAGACGAGCGACGGTTTCCTATCCATACGAAGGAAGATGCCGTTGCCTCAATCTTATACCGCAGTAAATGCGCTTCTGTGCCTTCGCACGTAGACGACAAGCTGACCAAAGCCACAGAAATCTATGGCATTGAGGATCATGTGTTTGCTACCAAGGTCGCCCAGGTAGGGCTCACCAAGGTGGCCTACGCACTACCTGACGATGAGCGACTGCCGCTCGGCAACGAGGGTCAAATCAAGGTCGCGGAATACGTCCTCAAGCGTGACTACCAACTACTCCCTTTGGAGAAGCGCGCTGATGCCTTTTCCAAGTTGGCCATGGCAGCCCGTGAGCAAGGCGTTGAGCTCGAACCCATCACCATGAAGATGGCGGGCATGACTATCTGCAGCACGCAGATGCTGCGGGATTGGCTGGGAGCTCGGGCCGCAGCGACAGAGAAGCTTGCTGCCACAATTCAAATGGGGTTGGGTGACATCCTGGAAGGCCCCAGCCACATAGCCAACGTCTACAAGCACAACTTCACCCCCAGCAACTGGTTCACACCGCAGGCCACTAGTTATGACCGGCCAGAGGGTGCGACCACAATGGGGTCCGCTCCGGTGTCCAAGCAGCCGCCGACAAAAGTAGCTTTCAACGCTGGCGCCACCTACATCGAACATGGCCCCGGAAAATACGTACCCATCACGGGCGTGGCCGATGGTGGCTACGAACTAGGCGCACCCGAAGTAGCTCTTCCTGCAGGTAGGCGCAGCATCGGTCTTCCGGAATACCAAGAAGCAGCAAAAGCGCTGGTCGCAGCCCAGCAAGCACAGAAAGTCGCTGCAGCGTTCGACAAGCTCGCCGACGACCTTCGGCGCTCCCCGCCGTACATCCAAGACCGTCCTAGCCTCGTCAAGCTGGCTGCGGCAATCGATACACTCGACCGCCTTGCAGGCCTTGAGCAGCACTACGACCGCAAGCTGCCTGATCCGCTCCAGACCGTGTTCAATACGGAGAAGGTAGCGATGGAGATGGTCGACGTGGCCGGCATGCAAGTCCCCGTGGACACGCTCATGCAGCTACCTCCGGAAATCTGGGAACAGGTGGACATGCCTGAGCTCGCAGAGATTGCGCAAGCCGGGGACCCTGTGATGTTCAAGCAGGTGTTCGATACGATGCCGCTAGACATCAAGGTCGTACTCCAGGCACAGCTCGGGGGCTGACGTGTTCTATAGCGCTGGAAGATATGCAGCTCTAACAAAGCTGGGCATGGCTCCTCCAGGACCAACACCCCCAAATGCTGCACCTACAGGCCCAGTACAAGCAGAGTTCTCCGCACCCCGTTCTATTGCATCTGCTCCCGTAAATCAGGGACGGAAACCCGGGGAAAGCTATGGGGACCGTGTGACCATGAAAAACATGACTCCACGTGAAAAAAGCCAACGACTAATGTACTTGTTCAGTAACTAATGACTACCTCTGCAGCAAAAAAAGCTCTTCGTGATGAGAAGACATGCGCCTCGGCATGCATGTGCGCCATGGATGAGCTTTTGGGTTCCTCCTGGATGGCGTGGGAACCAGAGACCCTCTGGCTCACGCTCGACCGGATGAGAGTCAGTGTTCCTGTAGCGAACCGTGAACAAGTCATGGCGGCTCGGAACCTGATTACCACAGGCCGCTTCTACTACGATATGCAGGCATTCGAAAAAACCTGCATGTCTTTCAACAACGAAGAGGGCAACTATGAGGCCCTCGATGACGCACCTATTGCGTACATCTGCTGGACGCTCACCGAAGCAGACATGGTGCATCGAAAATACGAAGACGGCGAGACTTTGCTACTCGACAGAGAACCTGCAGAGTACACCGCCATTCAACTGTTCCGAGAGGGCTTCGTAATACCTCCGTCCAACTTCACATGGTTGCAAGACCGTCTAGACCAATACCTATCCGGTGATGCGACATGTAAAAAACTACAGGCTGATGTGCGAGAGGCCTGGGCTGCTGCACCGAGGGGCAAAGACCTCCTCGATGCAGCGTTCCCAGAAACTCCTTCTGGAGTACAGCTCGCTCGACTAGCTGCTGTCCATGTCTACACCGAACGACGGCGTAAAGAACGTGAACAACAACTAGCCAAGCTCAAGGCCTAGAACTCGATCCGCCAGTTGATTTTGATTTCTACTGTGCCGGGTCTCGGCCTTTGATTAAACCCGCCTGCTGCTTGTACTTCCGCATGGCCTCCACAATGAATTTGATTTTCTTCTTGTAGGCCGGGTGGTTTTGCATCGCACTCGACAGCTTGCTCAAGTACTTCTCACCCTCGATACCGCGCTCCTTGCCCTGCTCATTGAGATGCTGGGCAGCAAAGGTGCTCAACAGCTCGTTGGGCAGGTCTCCAATGTAGAGCGCGAGGTGCTTGGCGATCTTCGCCGGGTCGGGCATCGTGCTGAAGAGCTCGATAGCCACCGACTCGTTGAGGTCGTTGATGACCCCAGCGCGGTTCTGCTTGGTCGAGTTCTCGATGAACTCACCGTTCTTGTTGATTTTGCAGTTCAGGAGATTCGCCACGCGCTTTCGCACGTTCGAGCTCATCGTGTACTTGTGGATGATCTCGGAGGGCTGGATGAGGGTGTTCTCATCAGCCACGAATTCGAGGTACTTCCCCGCAGCCACCGACCCGATTTGTCCCTCCACGAGAGAACGCACAGCAGGGCCTGTCAGGTCCATCTGTGCCGCCTCTGCGCCTTCCATGATGTTCGAGACCTTCTCCCAGTTGGAAGGACAGGGGAACGTCTTGCCGGCGTCCCGAGCTCCTGTGTCGTAGAGGTAGTTCGATGCGGACTTGATGAACTTGGGCACCGTGGGATGCCAGCGGCTCTTCTTGGTGTGGTCCAGCCACGCCTTGAGGTCGTGCACGCAGTAGATGAAGTTGAGGCGCTTCCGGATCGCGTGGTCCTTCTCAGCCTCATTGACGAGGTACACCCCGTCCGAAGGGTTCATGGCCGCGATGACCATGACGTTCTCGTGCAGTACGAAGTCGTGAATGCGTCGCTCGTCTGTGAGCGTGAAGAGTGCGTTGACGAGGGCCTTGTCACCTCGGTTCCACTCGTCGAGAAAGAGCACTGCGCGCCCTTTGCGAGCCGCGATCTCGTTGAGATTCAGCATCCACCCTGGGGGAACGAAGTCGAACGACTCGCCATCCTGGGCAAACATGATCATCGAGATCTCTTCTTGCGTCATGTGTCCGAAGTTGAGAATCTTGGTGTGACCGTCCTTTTCAGCGGCCCACTGTTGTACGATTGGGGTTTTGCCGATCCCAGTTTCACCCACGAGACAGACCGTGAGGCGCCGTGGCATCGCCCACACGACGTCGAGAATCTTGGGAACCATGCCGATGTTCGTGGGACGAACACCGAGCTTCTCCCAAGGATCGACCATATCCTTTTTATCAGCCATATCTTTTTTGCTATACTCTTCTAGAGGAAAACCACAATGGTTGCCGCACTCAACACCGACATATCAATCCGGAGATCGGAGTGGGTAACCACACTCTTGTACCTTGATGGGCATCCTTTTTCGCTCAAGGACTACCCATTCTACAGAACGGTATACGACAACACGTATCCCGCCATGCTTTTGAAAACTGCGCGTCAGGTCGCCAAAAGCACAACACTATCAAACTTCCTGATCACTGAAGCGTGTAGTACCCCCCACTGGAAGAGCCTCTTTGTAGCACCCAGTCAGGAGCAAACAACGAAGTTCTCCCAGACACGTGTTGGTAAGACTGTTTTCTATTCGCCTGAGGTAAGGCGACGTTGGGTATCGAAAGAACTCTCCAGCCGTGTGTACATGAAGATGTTCACGAACGGTTCGGAGCTCGCCTTCTCGTATGCTAGCGATGACCCTGACCGTGTACGTGGTGTGTCTGCAGACCGTGTCGCCTACGACGAGGTGCAGGACATCATGTATGACGAGGTCATTCCCGTCATCAACGAGTGCATGGCCAACTCGGACTTTGCCTACGAGACCTACTGTGGAACGCCAAAGTCGATGGAGAATACCATCGAAGCGCTGTGGCAGTGGAGCTCACAGACTGAGTGGGTCATAAAATGTGACGCGTGTGGTCGCCATCAGTTTTTCGAGGACGACAAGTGCCTAGGTAAACTAGGGCCCATCTGTTTGAACTGTAGCGCCTACGTAAACGTACGTAACGGGGAGTGGATAGACATGCATGTCTACCCCCCTGGATTTGACGGAAAAAAGATCAAAGGCTTCCACGTTCCGCAGGTGATTCTTCCCAAGAACGTGCCGGCATCAATGCCCCGCGATGCACGAAGTCAAGAGCTGGCCACTAGGCGCTGGAAGCGTATTGTAGAGAAGCACGCTATTTACCCCACCGCGAAGTTCAAGAACGAGGTGATGGGTGTTTCCGATGCCATAGGCACGAGGCTCATCTCTAAAGAAGAGCTTGAAGCACTTTGTCTTGAATATGAGATCACAGAGTATCCAACGAACAACCTGCTCATGGGTAATCTCCGCGGTGTTGTCGCTGGAGTAGACTGGTCGGGCGGGGGTATGCAAGGAAACTCCCGCACCGTGCTTTGGATCTGGGGTATCTGCTCTGGAGGCCAGCAACACAACTTCCGCCTCAAGACCCTGTACTTCAAGGTCTACCCAGAGACCAACCCTATATCCGGGGGCGTGGTTGAGCACATCGTAGACATGTGCACACGCTTCAACGTGTCGCTCGTCATTGGTGACGCAGGTGCAGGCGCGTTGGCAAACTCCAATCTACGTGAGCAGCTGGGTAGTCATCGCGCTATGCAGGTGCAGTACAAAGGCGGGACCTCCGGGAGCGGAGGAGCTGGGCGCTCGTTCTACTGGAACAAGGTTGACCGTTTCCTTGCAGAACGAACGACCATGATTGATCACTTCTTCATGTTCGTAAAGCGTGAGGGCGTCATCTATCCCAACGTGCGGCAGATGACAATTCCCATCAAAGACATGCTCAACGAATACGAAGAAGAGACCAAGCATGGCCGTAAGGTGTGGAGGCATGCCCCCACGCAGCCAGATGACTGCCTTCATGCTCAGATCTTTGGCTGGATGGCAGCCAAGTTCGCGACCATGGATCCGATGTTCACTTTCAACAGTGAAACATGACCTTGCTGTACCTCTCGAACCTCCTAAGCGACCGATCATTTGTAGAGCATTGCTCGTCAAATGATGGGAGACGTGCGAGGTCGTCGTGCAACGGGCAGGATGTAAGGGAATTCGATTCCCGCACAACCTTCTTTGGCATATGCCGTAAGGTGACGGAGCATCACCTCTAGCTATTAGCTATTGGCTCCAAGGTCTGTCCTTGCTGGGCTGTGAAGCGGGAAGTCCCGAACCAGAAAATGCATTGCATCTTCTATTTTGAACAAGGAGACTACGCTTCTTTCTCGCTGGTAATTTAGCGGGTCGTTGTTCGAGATCGATTTATCGAGTTCGGTGGCGACCTGTAATACTGATGATGATCTAAAAGAACTGCACATGTGCGACGGTGCATCGCGCCTCTCTAGAGAGACCGAGAAAATAGTGAGCAGGGCCCGCTAGCCTGTGGCGGAGGAAGATATTTCTTCCGAGCCGAGGCTTTTGGGTGGCCAGGCATCTGACAGGTCGAAGACCCGAAGCTCCCGTAGGGAAGTGTCAGATGCCGCTTGACACCATGCGTCCAACGTAGTGATCGACGCAAGTGGTCAAGTGGCCTAACTATCCACGTCGGAACAACGCGGAGATAGGAGGGATTTACCGGGCCCTGCTCGATTTCTTTTACCAGTTACGCAGTCTCTGTAGTGACTGCTTCATCTGCATCATTATCCATCTCAGGGGAGACCGCCATGGGGGTCTTCGGCTTGAGCTGGTACAGGTACATGCGGTTCTGGAGAATGAATCCAGGGTAGCTCGCTATGATAATCTCTGCAGGAGCCTGGCGACTGCGAATAGCAGACCGCTCCAACCGCAGGATGCGAGCAACATTGAAAATTGGCATGTAGCTGATGGCGCCCTTTTGGTCATCTACGGTGACCACGCAGGGATCCATGAGAATAATCTCGCGCTCTGTCTCTTCTTTTACGACCCCAAGGATGGGACCATCTGGAGTAGCTATGATCTCTACAGGTGCGTTTTGTGTGTCTTCGTCGTCAGTGAATTTTACGAATTCAACGTAGGACTTAGCAACCTTTGCGTCAGTCTGGACCCAGTCAACGTGTAGCTTGGACCCATGCGCCACCATCTCTTTGAGCACATCCGGTGACGGGTCAGCAACGATAACGTCATCCTGATCCTTGACCACCCGCGTCCATTGTTTTCGAGTTTCCGTGACGATTCCCATGAGGAAGGTCATACCGAATTTCTCGAACGTCTTGGTCTCGCGCTCAGGCTGCCACGAAGGCGTCTTCTCGGAGTTCTGTGAGGAGCTCATCTTCTTCTATGATTCCTTCCTGCTTCGGCACGTACTGGTGCTTAGCAAGGTACTTATCAATGGCTTGGCACTCCCCATAACTGGGCCCAACTTCGATGTCAACCTTGAAGGGCACTGGCAGCCAGGGATACTTCTCACTAACACGTTGTTCAGCGTAATAGGTCACGAACTCTTTGAGTTCCAGTAGCCGGTTCTTAGGAAACTGAAACACCATGGAGTCGTGCACTGTAATGAGATGTCGAGCACCGGGGAACGTGGAACGGAGTGGCTCATCTATTTCTACTAGCTGAGCAACCACGATATCCGAGGTCGTTGATTGGATCTTGAAGTTACGTGCTTGGCGAACGGCACGGCCACGGTGACGAGAGATCTTGGCCAGAGGAAAGCGACGACGACGGTGGAAGTGTGTCTCCACAAACCCATTCCGCATCACTTCCATTTCGATGAGACGCGCGTACTCTTTGATGGCCGGGAACATCTCGTAAAGCAAGGCGATGAGGGCCTTGGCTTCGTCGAAGTCTACCCCGATACTCTCGGAAATCTTCATGGGGCCAGCCCCGTAAAGAATACCGAAAACAACGCGCTTGATGCGTGACCGCTCCTTGTCCAAGACCTTACGCATGGCCTCATCAGGAACGATAGAGGGCTCGTCGCGCCCAGCATACAGTGCGTACGGCCGTCCGAAGACTTTGTGCGCAAAGAAGCTGTGCATGTCTAGGCCTTCATTGAGGGCCTTGATCAATGCAGGGTCATGTGCATAGGCTGTGAATACCCGAACCTCAGCGCCTTTGTAATCGACGTTGACGATCACATAGTCTTCGTTGTCGGGGATGAACAGCTTTTTGATGTTCCATCCCGCCAAGAATTTCGGGATGTTCTGCATGTTCATGTCAGAGCTTGAAAGCCGTCCTGTACCCGTTCCGTTCAGGTGGAACTGTGTATGCAGGAAGCCATCACGCTTAGACAGAACGCGCACGTTGGCCAGGAATGTATTGAGTGCCTTGGAGCTCTTACGCCACCGTATCAAACGTTCAATGAAGTACGCTTCCTGGGTGGGTATCTTCTTGTCCTCATCCTGGTACTCCACCAGAGGACCCAAGAGCTTGGCCGAGGTACTGGGTTGTCCCTTCTTCGTCCTTGCCAAGACGTCGTAGGTACCCATTTTAGTGCCGTCGGGGTGAGTCCACCCCCAGTTGTACAGTACGTTGGCGAGTGTCCCAGCGTGATTCAGATTCAACGGAGTACCGTCGGACTTGACCGTACCTGCCATCTGGTAGAGCTCAGACTCAGTGGAGTTGACGATCTTGCGCAACCCCTCATCCAACTCCGCGATGTAGGGTCGGTCGACCTTCAGCCCATTGAACTCCATAGCTCCCAACACACGAGTCGCAGGGATGGCGTGTGACCGCATGAGACGTGCGACCTTAGACCCCTCCTTGGCAATACGTACTTGCTGTACACGGGTCAGCTGACGCGTCACATCAGCATCGACAGCACCGTAGATCTGTAGGTCACGGATCGGTACGTTCTCGAACCCGGCGTCCTTGGAGATCTGCTTCTCTTTCTTGGTCCGCGGATCTTTGGGGCGCTTGGGCTTCTTGACGGCTTTGGGTTTCCTGGGCTTCTTGAACCACTTGACGGGCTTCTTGGGCTTCCCACGCTTGCCCTTTGGCCAGTCGGCTACTTCAACCCTCCAAGCTGCCTGAAGGCCTGCCAGGTACGGCTTCACGAAGTCATAGACAGCCATCGCCTCGGTGTACTCAGCCATGGCCAGTGCGCGCTCTTTGAGCTCCCTGGTGTGTACGACGAGCTCTTCACGGTATTGCCTGAGCAACGCCAAGAACTCCGGGTGGTCCTCCTGAAGGGAGACCTCCTGGTCTTTGATTTCCTTGTCGGTCGCTTCGACCTGAGAGATGCCCGCTTGCAGCATCAAGATGTCGTACAGCTTGTCTTCATACCCACAGTACTTAGGCAGCCACCCCGCGGTGAGTGCCTTCAGGCCGTAGCTACCCTTCTTGTCCTCATCGAGAAGGTGTTCCCCAAGCAGCGTATCCCACACCACATTACGTACAACGAATCCATCTTTCAATTCGATGAACTTCAGATCGAACTTGGCGTTGTGGAATATCTTGGGTTTGAAGGTGCCTAGTACTCGCTGGATAGCCTCACGTATTTCGGCAAGGCGATCTAGGTATTCCTCTGGAGCATGAGGGTGTTCGTATAGGATTGTGGTAGCTAAACCTTCACCCCACCCAAAACAGAAGCCAATGATCTTGGCAGACTTCTTTTCTGGGTGAAGGGTAGTCGTCTCTGTGTCGACGGAGATGGCCCAGCTGTCTGGATCACCCTTTTTGGAATAGTTGACGATCTCATCGCAGACCGCCACTGCCTCTTCTACGGTCTTAGGGATGACGTACTTGCCCGAAATAGTTTCCAAGGAGACTATTTCCTCAGGCCCACGCTGCGAGCGCTCGAAAGCATTCTGCAGGTCGAGCTTGAAGGTCTCGAAAAGACCTGGCTTTGCTAACAACGCCTTTTGGCTGAAGGTGACCAGTACAGGTGCGTCGTATTTGGGATGCTTGAAGAACTTACCACGCGCATCCCGATGCTTGCCTTTGAAACCAAGCTGACGCATGACTGCTGCGCCCATGGCTACTATGATTTTCGGGCGTGTGGAGAGAATGGCACTGGCTAAGTACGTGCTGCAGGCGGTGAGGACTTCCTTGTTGGGAGGCGTGTCCTCTTCATCCATGCACTGCACCGCGTAGGTGTAGCGACACACGATGAATTTGAACTCCGGCTTCTGCCGAAGCATCGTCACCGCTGTCTTTATGATGTGACCTGCATGTCCCAAGAAGGGCATGTTATTCACAGCAGACTTGTCATCTGGTTGGTCTGCAATGATCAGAAGGTCGAAGGGTTTCGATACACTGGGACTGGAAGGAGTACACCTCTTTTCTTCGAAACGTGGACAGCCTTTACATAGTTTACCCTTAGGTTCTTGTGGTCGGCGCATCTATAGATTCACTCCACCCATCGGGTCATTCTCATCAATCTCCTCGGGTTGTTCTTCGGTGTCAGCCTCTTCCGCTTTTTGTGCAGCAATGAACTCAGCCCGCGCCAAGTTGGCGTCATCCACTATGTGTTTCACATCAAACACGGAGGTAGCCGATGAGCCCACCATGCCATTGGCGCGAAGCCGCATGGAGATACCAGACCGACGTGCCTCATCTGGGCGAACGAAATGCTGCGACTCTCCTGCCTTGGCACGCAGGCTAGTGATGGACATACGTCCGTACTTACTCAGCGAGCCGACCAGTAGTGTCTGGCGTACCTGAGGCCAGATAACACCAATGCACCCTGACACCTCATCAAAGTAAACACCTGTGTCTGATGAATTGATACGTTCACGCCACTCTTGGTTCTGCACGATGCTACGCAACGACTTCTTCAACGGCACGTCGTCGGTGCCAATTTGGATGTGCGGAGCGTTCATGATGGCATCGATCAGTGCATTACCCGGAGACGAAGCAGTACGCTCATCTACCAAGTCCTGCCGTGACGCCGAGTAGTCGTCTATGAATTGGTCGCCATCGATTCCGATGACTTTGGCCACTGCCACCAGAGGCATGAGGATTTCATGCCTACGTTGCAGCTTGCGAGCGACGTTTTGACCGTAGCTCAAGTACGCGTTCTGATATGCCTGTGCCACTAGAGGAGCAACACGCAGCATGTTCAGGCAGATGGACTCACGCAGGTCATGAAAGACCTGCACCCCAAACTTCTGCTGGAGCTCGGAACGAGTGTTCGATTTGTTGGGGTTCTTCCGCAGGTTCAGTGTGTTGAAGCGGCTCTCGTCCATACGGTCAATGATGACCGTAGAGCTGGCTGTGATGACGGGGTTGTGAATGAAATAGCTCTTCCCCCGCCCATCAATGGTGCCCACGACATAGTCGGCCATGCCCTTGGTGGCGAGGCCTCGCATACGTCGGTAGAGCTGCTTCATCTTCTGGGACTCGTGAGTCCCATCGTCCGGATCGTTGGCCTCGTCCAAGCCCAGTACCACACGGGTGCTGTTGAAGTGCTGGAACGCCGCCGCAGACGTGCAGCTATCCGAAGTGGCCGCGTGGAAAGTCAACGCGAACTCCGGCATCTGCTTGTGCCCACACGCCATGGACAAGAAGGCCGACTTACCCGACTCGTGCTCACCTAGGATATGCGTCATCACGCGCTTCTGCATAGCGTCCGATACGTACCCGTAGAACACCAACAACGTGGCGTACATCACGTCCACCTGCTGGTACCTGAATTCACACGCCGTATCGAAGATGTCATACACGAGGTCAAAGCACTGCTTGAGGCTGTACTTAGGCCGCTTCAACAAATCCTTGGCTTCGTGGACGAAAGGTAACCACCCTTCAGACATGCTTTCAGGGCAGATCAACGTGTTACGCCGAATGTTGAAAACAGAGTCACCATCAGACGGCCCGTCCAACTCTATGACGTTCTTGAAGTTGGTACCCTCTGCATTCCATTCCAACTTGTAGATTCTATTACCGTTTACGATGTAGCCAGGCTCGGCCTCTCCCACGTTACTCAAATGGATTCCCTGTCCCTTGAGAAGCCAGGGAGTTTCCTTTGCCTGGCTAGACAACGCTGACAGTGCAATGTCCACGGAGGCCGCGATGCTGTCCTCACACTTCATGAGGGAGGCGTGGGTAGCGTCGATAGCCTCTGGGTCGGGCAGATAGCTTGGCAGACCTATCTCATCCCGCACCCACTCGTACAGAACACCTGTGGGTGTGTAGGCCTTGAAGGTGGTGACGCCTCGCTTGAGACCCACGCAGAGGTCAACCTCTGTGCGATTCTCTTTGTGCCACAGCTTCAAGACGTTGGACTCGTTGTTGACGGAGATGATGTGAAAGTGCTGATGAATCCAATCGACAATGCTCTGGATGAACCCCACAGGGCTCTCTGAGAACTGCATTGCCGCCAGACGTATCCGTGCCGGTGTCAGCAGCGGATAGTCCTTAGAAATCATGTCCGCAAAGGACCTGAGCTCTGCGTCGTTACGCAAGAGACTGGCGATCTCTGTGACCACGTTTTCTTGCTGAACTACATCATCGTCTTCTACATCAACGAGCTCTTGTATGGCCCGCTGGTGGCACCACCGCGCAGCGAAGGTGTAGTTACGGCCGTTGATGATTTCTCTGAAGAACGTATCGAACCCGTGAAACTTGATGGATTCATCGGGGTCATACTTACCCCCAGTGGGGTTCTGCAGCGACAGCGGCCAGTCAAACACCTTGCAGGAAACCTTGCTGGATTTCTTGAGGATGTTGATCGGATAGTCTTCTCCCGCGTCATCGTGGTCACCAACAATGTTGGCTTTGGTCAACCCGATGCGAGAGAGGAAGTCTATGCCTTGGTGACCACCGCCACCCAGGGCGAGGAAAATCTCGTCAAACACAGCCTTGTCAGACTGCCCCTGGTAGGCTGCAAGTTGATCGTGTTCTCCCTCTACGAGAATCACATTGTCAATCTTGTCACTCCAAACAAGCGGAGCGTAGGCTGCGTGGGTAAGCCCAAAACAACCCATCGGTTCGTCTTCGTGTAGTTTGACTACACGCACCGAGTCCTTGTCTGGTTCTGGTTTACGCAGCTTGAACGCCGTGATGTGGTCCGGCGCCGTTGCGTAGGTGTACACAATGCAGTCCATGTACCCTGTGCCCAAGTAGTCATTAAGTAGACGGAATATCCACTTGATATCATCTTGGGTAGCGTTCTGCTCCTGGCACAACCTTTCCAAGTCATGCTTACGTGGGAGCAGTCCGATCGCAGTCATGGCTACGACGTCTTTGATTCCTCGGACCTCCCGCAGCCAGTGACACGCTGTTTGTGCTGACCCAGGCGCTGTAGACGCTGTCCACACATTGCAGAGGTAGCGGTAGCAGACGTCCGAGATAAGACCCATGCGTCTGCGTAGGGTTGTCTCTTCATCGAACGCTTTTACATCGTCCGACCGGATCGTGCGTGACAGTTTGAAGTGCCGTCTGAATGCGTCGAACGCCTCCGTGTAGGAGACGTTCATCAGACGCTGCACTAGCTTGATGGGATCCTTGACCCCTTTACGGCACGACTCGGCGAAGCACTTGTAGTAGCCCTTCGTCGTGTGTATGTGCCCCGAAGGGTTAGAATCTACGTGAAAAGGACAACAGAGCTTCAGCCGCGTTCCTGTGACAATTACCTTGCCAGCCCCGACACCTGGAGAGTGAAGAAACTCCTCCCATGCTCCAGTTGGTTGCTGCCACAGTTTTGTTTGTTGCGCCCAGAAGTCCTTCCTATCCTTGCTTGCTGGTTTCCCCGTTGCCATTACCTACCTGCTCTGGACAAATATCCCTGTAGTCACACCACCTGCAATGGGTACCTAACCTTGCAGAGAATGAAGCTACAGCTTCCGCCCTATCGTTCAGATACTTGATTAACCAAGGTCGAAGCACTTCCACAACGTACTTGGAAGTCTTTGGTTTGCCCCACTCGACCTGATCGCGTGCCATGAAGTTAAGCGCGCACTGTACCCCCTTCACCTCAGGGTAGTACGCATGCGCCATGACAGAGTATATGTCCAACTGCGTGCCGAAATGGGACATAGGGTGCATGCGACCACTCTTGTGGTCGATTATGATGAGGTAGCCATTCTCAAGTAGGATACCCATGTCCACGATGCCACGGACCATGCCGTTGTCATCAAAAAAATCACACGGCTCAAAGTCCGCAGTTACCGCCCACTTACGCTCAAGGAACACTTCCTTGGCCGGGTGCTTGGCTGTGAATTTATCGACCTTGGCTTTGAAATCCAACAGGGACTGAGCGAAGGTACGGACCTTCTCCTCTTCCTTGTGGGTGAGCTCCTCATCCACATCCACGATGGACTGAGCGAGAGCTTCCTTTACCGCCAGGCCCTCGAAGACGAGCTCCTGAGCGCGGTGGACAGTGACACCGACCTTGGCGGGCGTTCCTCGGGGGCCGCCCTTTATCCGGTCGATGTAGCGGTACTTGAATGAGAGCGCACAGCGTGCGGCCATGTCAGCTTTGGAGGGTGACCACGGGTTGTGGTCTAGCAGAGGGAGATGGGTCTTCATTTGCTACCTAAAAAGGAGCAACGGCTACAAGACGGGTCGTCTCATAGCCGTTGCCGACCCCCTACATGTTCTCTGAAAAGTCCAGTACCTCGGAGTCGTCGCTGATCTCGACGGGAGTTCCGCTGGTACCTGCCCCTGCATCCCCTTCCTTCAGACGCTTTGCGAAAAGCTCTGAGAAGAAAAGGGCTTGGTGGTAGCGCGCCTGGTAGTAGGCGTGCAGCGCATCACAGACCTTCATGGTCTCGTCGTCGGTGCGCCGACCCGTGGGCGATGTCTTCAGTTCGTAGTAGTTTCGACTGTTTGCACTGATCTTCTCTGTCGATACGGAGAAAGACCGACTCCACAGCGCAGGCGGCAGGATGAGACGTTTGATGTTACGCCCTGCCTTGGCGCTGGACTTCATGAAGTTGATACGGTACAAAGCCGTCAGGTCTTCGGTCACAACAAAGTAGCTGAAACCTTTGCTACAATCCGGACGGGCTCCCTGTACGAAGCGCCCATAAGGACAAGCCTCGCAACTGCCGTATCGTGTGCCTGTGATGCCATCGAGGGACTGGCAATCCATTGCATCCTCACCCCACTTCTGTCGCATTTCATGCAACAAAACCGGAATGAAACTGAGCGAGTCCCCCAGGATATTTCCCTGAGAGTCGAACAGTTGTCCGTTCTTGCAATCCTCGGGGATTACATCAGAGGTGGAGCTGGGCTGCCGAACTCGTACGGTGGGGATCTTTACGCGCTGTTCCCCCTCCATGCCTTTGATGCCCGGCTGAGTCAGCCGCGCGAGGTCCAATACTTTGGACCCCAACCCATCGTCCAAGCTTTCTGCTAGTGCTTCGAGCGTAGATACTGAGGTTGCTATGCGTGCGTCGAATTCTTCGGTTTTTACTAGAGACGTAGTTTCTGTAGTGTCACTCATTTGTACTCCTGAAGTACGTTTGCTGAAGAGACCTAACCTACTCCAAGTCGCCCTGAGAGGCAAGACCTCATTTAGGTATCTTTTCTAACAATGAGTACAAAAAACACTACTAGCTCCGCCGCTCCTACCCAAGACTCGCTCGCGATCTACTACAAGGATGTAGAAGGTACGCGACTTCTGTCGAGGGCTGAAGAACGGGGGCTAATCCTACAATTTCACGAGTCAAAAGACCCCAACGCTCGGGATCTAATTATTCAGGGAGCGTTACGCTACGTAATCGCAGAAGCCCGAAAACACCCAAGAGCCATCTACAACCGAGCGGTTCTAGAAGATCTCATAGCTGCGGGTAACATCGGGTTGATCCGCGCATTACATAAATTCGATCCAGATGCAGGCACTCGGTTCCTAACGTACGCCGGTTGGTGGGTACGCCATGAGATGCGCGAGGAAGGACGCCGCATAGGCATTGTCCATATCCCCGCCCACGCCATCGCTAAAGGAACCAAGATACCTATTGCAACTGAGCTCTCTGAACACTCGGCTATGGATACCGTCACGAAGGCAGCTACAGAACAAGTCAACACCTCACAGAGTGTTGGAAAACTACTTGTACTTACCCCCTTGAGTATCCGTGAAACTTTCATTGTGAAGACCTGTTACGGTATTCATACATCTCCAAAAACCTTGAAACAAATAGGCAAGGTTTTGGATATCACTGGTGAGCGAGTTAGACAGCTAAGAGAAACCGCGCTTACAAAGCTACGGTCTTCTGCGTCAACCCACCAAATCTCTCTTTAGACTGCCGGAGCTGATTCGCTCTCTGTGGCAGTAGCCTTTTTCTTTTTCGGACTGCTCTTCTTTTTCGCCGCGCCTTTCGTGGCTTTCGCCTTGGCAGTCTTTTTGGCAGTCTTCTTTTTGGCAGACTTTTTCGCCTTCGCTTCTTTTTCCTTGC
>Ga0255048_10001306_pt1 | contig 17594 bp, 13 predicted proteins | sample JV7_2_2_MG_FD_183619 | JGI IMG/M metagenome (GOLD analysis project Ga0255048, IMG submission 183619) | Seawater microbial communities from Jervis Inlet, British Columbia, Canada - JV7_2_2 | ecosystem: Environmental > Aquatic > Marine > Inlet | place: Canada: British Columbia | collected 2016-10-06
CTTCAGGTTCGCAGGTACGACGCCCCGTTGGCATCGATCACGCAACCCGTGAGGTAGCCGATCCCTTCACTGGCAAGGAAAACCACCGCGCGCGCGATCTCGGACGGGCGGGCGACGCGATCGAGCGGGCTCTGAGCCCGGATCTCCTCCCCAGCGGCACCCTCGAGCTGGCCCGCAGCCATGTCGGTCTCAACAAACCCCGGCGCCACCACGCCGACGAACACCCCATGCGGCGCCAGCGCCAGCGCGAACGACTGACTGAGCGAATTGAGTCCGGCCTTGCTGGCACCGTAGGCGGGGGCGTCGGGCTCGCCGCGGAATGCGCCGCGCGAGGAGACGTTGATGATCTTGCCGCCGCCGTTCTCCACCATCCGGCGCGAGGCGCAGTACATGAGGTTGGCCGGGCCGATCAGGTTGGTGTGGATCGTGCGCTGCCAGGCCTGCTGCCACTGCGCGTAGTCGAGTTCCAGCACGCGGTGCAGTTCGAAGATTCCGGCGTTGTTCACCAGCACGTCCAGGCCACCCAGCGCGTCCACGGCCGCGTCGATCAGGGCCGGGCACGCTTCGGCTACCGACACGTCGGCCTGTACGACGGAGTGCCCGGCGCCCGGCAGAGCTGCCAACGTTCTCTCGGCCGCCGCCTGGTTCGAGCAGTAGTGCACGGCGACCCGCGCGCCGCCAGCGGCGAACTCCTGAGCTATGGCGCGACCGATGCCGCGCGAGCCGCCGGTCACCAGTACCTTCTTGTCCTGGAAGTCCATGCGGTCCTGCTTGCCGTCAGGGCGTGAAACAATCTGTCGGTCGGGCTCGCCGAGAAGGGTGCCCGCGGGAACTCTGAGCGCCTCCGGAGCGTATCCCAAGGACACCAGGAGGAACTAGCATGGCGAACAACAAGCTACTCGGCTGCTGGGGCTTCATCGTTGGAGCCCTGGTCACCGTGGTCATCGGCTGGATGGCATTCGAGCTGTTCATCGCGTTCCTGGCCGGGCTGCGTATCGAGGGGTTCGCCGCTTTCGCCGATCCGCTGCTGTGGCACGAAGCCGGCGAGCTGCTGATCGTAGGACTGACGATTCTCGGGATCTACGTTTGGGTGTTCCGCGACTCGGGCGTCGCGCACTTCGCGGCTACCACCCGCTACGCGTTCTGGTTCGGTGCGGCACTCAACGTCGCGGCATCGCTCAGACTCCCGTCGGGGGCTCGCTGGCGCTGGTGGACGGTTCTGCTCGTCATCCTGGGCGTGGCAGTTCCCGCGATCCTCGAACGACTGGCAGCCTCGACGTCCAAAACGCCGGCCACTCCATAGAGTCGGGCCTCCGTGCTGCCGCGGGTCGGAATCAGCCATTGCCTGCTGGGTGAACGCGTGCGGTACGACGGCGGCCACAAGCGCAGCGAAGTCGTGACCGGAGTTCTCGGCAGCCGCTTCCAGTGGGTAGCCGTTTGCCCCGAAGTCGACGTCGGCATGGGTGTGCCGCGCGAGCCGGTACGGTTGATCGACGCCGCCAACGGGCCTCGCATGGTCGGGGTCCGATCGCGAGGCGATTGGACCGACGAGATGCGCAGCTACTCGCGATCGAGGGCCGACAGGCTCGCGGTTGAAGACCTGTCGGGGTTCGTCTTCAAGCAGGATTCCCCCAGCTGCGGTATGTCCCAGGTGGAAGTCTGGGATGATCGCGACACGGCGACCCGCGCGGGGGTCGGCCTCTTCGCCGCCGCCTTGATGAAGCGACTGCCCAACCTACCGGTCGAGGACGAAGGCCGACTGCAGGACCATCGGGTCGCAGAGGATTTCGTCGACCGGGTCTACGCCTATCAGAGATGGATAAACGAAAACTCCTGTTAGGGCGATCAAGCCTCGATGTCGAGGAGGGCGCGGCCCTCGCCGAGACGCTGTTCGGCGTTCAGGGAGCAGCCGCCGAACTGGCCAGCGAACGGGATCAGAACTTTCGCGTGGAGGCAGGCGAGAAGCTGTTCGTGCTCAAGATCGCCAACAGCCGCGAAGCGCGCACGACGCTCGAGTTCCAGAATGAGCTGATCGAACGCCTGTCGGACACGGGCTACGCGTTGCCCAGGATTCATCGCGCGCTCGATGGTTCTCAGATCGCCGCAGCGAATCATGCAGGTGCCGAGCACCTGATCCGCCTGCTCACCTGGGTCCCGGGCACGCCGCTGGCCGGCGTGCGGCGCCACACGCCGGAGCTACACCGGCAACTCGGCACTCTCGCGGGCACACTGAGCGCCGCGCTCGCCGGGTTCCGACACCCCGCGGCCGACCGCACGCTGAAGTGGGACCCGCGGCACGCGGCCGAACGCGTCCGTCGGAGGCTCGAGCAGGTCGGCTCCGGCAAGAATCGCGACCTGCTCCTGGAGACCCTCGAACGGTACGAGCGCTATACCGCTCCGCTCCTGGGCGACCTGCGGACCGGGGTGATCCACAACGACCTGAACGACCACAACGTGCTGACCGGCGCTCTTGCGGTGAACGACGGTTGGCCGGTCCGCGAGATCACCGGCCTCATCGACATGGGCGACGCCCTGCAGGGCTGGGTGGTGGCCGATCTGGCGGTCGCCGTCGCCTACGCGATCCTCGGCCACCGGGACCTGATCGGGGTAACCCGTACGGTGACCGCGGGCTACAACGACGTGTTCGCGCTCGAGGAAGCCGAGATCGCGGCGCTCTTCGGTCTGGTGTCGATGCGGCTGGCACTCAGCGTCGCCAACTCGGCGGAACAGTCGGCCGAGGAACCGGGCAATGACTATCTGACGGTGAGCGAGGCCGACGCGTGGCTGGCGCTGCAGCGACTCTCGCGTATCGATCCCCGCCTGGCCACCTGTCACCTGCGGGCCGCCTGCGGGCTCGAGCCTTGCCCAACCGGGCGCTCCCTGCGGCGCTGGCTGACGGACACCGACCTGCAGTTCGCCAACGTTGTCGACCCGCCGCTGGCCGGCGACCACGTTCACGTGTTCGACCTCGGCGTCGGCAGCACCGACATGGGAGCAGGGGCGCCTGGGGACTTCGTGACGGCCGATCTGAGCAACATGCTGTTCGGCCAGATGCGCACCGCTGGCAAAGCGGTTGGCCTGGGACGCTATGACGAGATTCGCTCCTGGTATGGCGGCGATCTCTTTGCCACCCCGAGTGACGAGGCCCCGCAGCGCCGGACGGTTCACGTCGGAGTGGATGTCTTTCTCGATGCTGGCGCCGCCGTCTACGCACCGCTCGACGGCACCGTCGTCAGCGCGGCCACCAACGAAGGCCGGCTCGACTACGGGCCGACGTTGATTCTCGAGCACCGACCCGAACCGGGGCTGAAGTTCTGGAGTCTGTACGGACACCTGACGGCAGATTCGCTCGACGGCATGGTGGCGGGAGCAGAGGTCGCGGCGGGCCAGCGGATCGCAGCCATCGGCGATTACCCCACGAACGGCGACTGGCCGCCGCACCTGCACTTCCAACTGATCGCCGACCAACTCGACTACGTCACCGACTTCCCGGGCGTGTGTGCTCCACGGGACCGCGACGTGTGGACGAGCCTGAGCCCGGACCCGGCCCGCGTCCTCGGCATCGAGCCGCTGCAGGTAGCACCTGTGGGCATGGCCTCAGAGGCGATTGCCAACAGGCGTCAATGGCTGATCGGTCCATCGCTCAGCATCTCGTACCGCCGGCCGCTCACGATCGTCCGCGGCTTTCGGCAGTTCCTCTACGACGACGAAGGGCAACCTTTCCTCGACGCCGTCAACAACGTTCCTCACGTGGGGCACTCGCACCCGCATGTCGTGGCCGCGGCGGCGGCGCAGAACGCCGTACTGAACACCAATACGCGCTACCTGCACGAGAACATCGTGCGCTATGCGGAACGCCTCACCGCCACGCTTCCTGGCCCTCTCGAGGTCTGCTACTTCGTCTGCTCCGGCAGCGAAGCGAACGAGCTGGCTATCCGCATGGCTCGGACGGCCACATCACGCCACGACGTCATTGCCCTCGACGGCGCCTACCACGGCAATACTTCGACGCTGATCGATATCAGCTCCTACAAGCACAGCGGCGCCGGCGGGCGCGGCGCCCCGGCGTGGGCGCACATCGCCACCATGCCCGATCCGTACCGCGGTGAATTCGCCGGGCGCGACGATGCCGGCATACTGTTTGCCGAGGCCGTACGCCAATGCTGCGTCGATGCCGAGGCCAACGGCGGCGCGGCGGCGTTCATGGCCGAGCCACTGCTCGGATGCGGCGGCCAGATCGTGCCGCCTCCCGGTTATCTCCGGGCGGCGTTCGAACACGTGCGAGCCGCGGGAGGGTTGTGCATCGCGGACGAGGTACAGGTCGGATTCGGTCGCGCCGGTTCGCATTTCTGGGCCTTCGAGACGCAGGGTGTGGTTCCCGACATCCTCACGCTCGGCAAGCCTATCGGCAACGGCTTCCCGTTGGCGGCGGTCGTTACCACGCGCGAGATCGCCGATGCCTTCGCCAACGGCATGGAGTACTTCAACACCTTCGGCGGCAATCCGGTGGCCTGTGCGGTCGGCAACGCGGTGCTCGATGTGATCGAGAGAGAGGCGCTGCAGGCCAACGCCCTGGCGGTCGGCGTTCACCTGTTCGAGGGACTGCAGGGAATCGCCCAACGCCATCCGATCATTGGTGACGTGCGCGGGACCGGACTGTATCTCGGTGCCGAGATGGTCCTGGATCCCGAAACGCTGACGCCCGCCGCTGTGGAGGCGGACTACGTCATCAACCGCATGCGCGATCACGGCATCCTGATCAGCACGGACGGTCCGCTGCACAACGTGCTGAAGCTGAAGCCGCCGATGTGCTTCAGCCATGCCGACGCCGAACGCTTCCTCACCACACTCGACGGGATCCTCGGCGAAGATCTTTTCTCTTGATTACAGACATTTGTCTGCTATTGTCATCGTAGCCGCGAACGCGCATCATGACGTGTGAGCCAGGTACCCTGCCCCGGTTCGCCACTCGCCCACTCCCCCTCAGGCTGCGGAGATCCGAGTATGTCCGATCAAGGTCGTTTCACCTGGTACGAGCTGATGTCGACCGATCCCAAAGCGTCGCTGGACTTCTACGCCAACCTCGCTGGATGGAGTCATCAACCCCTCGACAGCCCGCCGCCCGTGGGTATGGAGCCCGTCGACTACAACGTATGGATGCTCGGCGAGCAGCCGATGGCGGGCTGCCTGCAGTTGCCGGCAGAGGCCCAGGAGCAGGGCGCGCCAACCCATTGGGTCGGATACGTCCACTGCGACGACATCGCCGCCACCAAGGCCCGGGCACTGGAACTGGGCGCGACTGAGCTCGTCAGCCTGACGCTCCCGGAGATCGGCCTCATCGCCGTCATGCAGGACCCCCAGCAAGCGGTCATCGCGTTGTACCAACCGACGAACGATCCTGGACCGGAACAGGCGCCGGCGCCGGGGCACTTCTCATGGCACGAACTCATGTCGGCCGACTACGAGGCCGCCTGGGGTTTCTATTCCGAGCTGTTCGGGTGGGACATCGTCGAGGATATGGATATGGGCGAAGCCGGAATCTACCGCCTCTTCGGTCGCAACGGCCAGCAGGTGGGCGGGATGTTCAGCAACCCGCCCGAGGTACCCGTGAGTTGCTGGACCTACTACGTGAGCGTGCCCAGCGTCGACGTGGCCGCCGAAGCCATCACGGCGGCCGGCGGAAAGATCCTGCACGGTCCGATGGAGGTTCCCGACGGGAGCCGGATCGTGCAGGCGCTGGATCCGCAGGGGGGCATGTTCGCGCTGCACTCGGTGGCCCAGACGGCTGGAGAAGCGTAGTCGGTATTGACCGGAGACCGAGGGTGGGGCCGCTCCGGCGGTCTCACCCTTTCTTCTCCAGCGTCTACTCGCGGCGCGTCAGAATCTCGGCGCCGCCGTCGGTGACGACGATCGTGTGCTCGAACTGGGCAGCCAATCCGCCGGCGGCGGTGCACAGCGTCCAGCCGTCGTCAGCCTCGACCGCGCGGTCGGAGTTGGTCGACAGGAAGGGCTCGATGGTGAGTACCTGCCCGCCGGAGAAACGTCGTCGATCGGCCGGCTCGTAGTAGTTGAGCACGGCGCGTGGCTCCTCGTGCAGGCCACCCCCGACTCCGTGACCGCACAGGTTTCGAACGACGAGAAAACCACGTTCATCCGCCACCTTCTGGACGGCTCGGCCCACGCCATTGAGCAACTCACCGGAGCGCACCGCCGCAAGCGCGGCGAACAGCGCCTCGTCGGTAGCCGCCAGCAACGCCTGCGCCGCCTCGCTCACGTTGCCCACCGGATAGGAGGCGCCGGAATCTGCGAAATAGCCGTCCCTCTCGGCCGAGACGTCGAGGTTGACCAGATCGCCGTCCTCGACCAGGCGGTCGCCGGGGATGCCGTGGGCGGCCTCGTCATTGACGCTGATGCAGGTCGCGCCGGGGAACCCGTACACCGTCTCCGGCGCCGACCTGGCGCCGCACTCGGCGAGCGCGGCGCGCCCTATCGCGTCGAGTTCCGCCGTCGTCACGCCGGCCGCGAGTCGAGCTGCCATCGCCTCGATCGCACGGGCTACCGCTCGTCCGGCCGCGCGCAGGCCGCGCAGTTCCTCGCTGTCGGGCAAGCTCACGACCATGCTCTCTCCAGCCTTGCCGACCGCTCGCGCTAGCGCGCCAGTTCGAGGGACACCCACGCCGAGGACCCGTTGGCCTCGATGGTAACGCGGTAGCTGCCTGCCGATGCGGTCGGCGGGAAGCGGCGACCGCCGAAGCTGCGACCCTCGCCGTCGACCGTCAGATCCCAGAGAATCATGTTGTGGCCGCTGATTCCGTCGCCCGTGAACGTCTGCACGACCTCGCCCTCGGCGTTCTCCACCTTCACTTCGTAGTCGCCGGCTGCGGCCATCCAAACGTGCAGGGCCGCGGTGGGACGGGAACCGAAGAATCCGAACCGACCACGCGGCATCTGCACCGCCTCCGGCTCGAACACGTGCAGCGGCTGCGCTTGAATCTCTTCGCTGAGCTGCTGAATCGGTCGCACGTCGAGCGCGAACACGCCTCGACCGTGGGTCGCGGCGAGCAGGATGTCTTTCTCGGGGTGGATCACGATGTCGTGCACGAAGGTGTTCGGCATGCCGTTCGAAAGCGCTTCCCAGTGCGCGCCACCGTCCATCGACACGTACGCGCCGAGATCCGTGCCCGCATACAGGACGTTCGGGTTCTTCGGGTCTTCCTTGACCACGTTGAGTGGGCCGCTGGGGATGTTCTCCGCCAGGTCCTGCCAGGTGGTGCCGCGATCCGTGGACTTCCACAGGTACGGTCGGAAGTCGTCTTCGCGCTTGCCGTTCTGGGCTGCGTAGACCGTGTCCGGGTCCCAACGCGACGCGACTAACTCCGAGATGAATTTGCCCTGTGGCAGCTCGCCGGTGATCTCGGCCCAGCCCGTGCCGTCGGGGTCGGTGGTCCACACGCGGCCATCATCCGTGCCCACGTACAGGCGACCAAACTCGAAGGGCGACTCCGAAATCGAGAAGATCGTCTGATACTGGATGTCGCCGATCTTGTCGACATCGTTATAGGTCAGATCGTCGCTCATGACCTCCCAGTCGTCGCCCCGGTTCATCGAACGGAACAGCTTGTTGAGGCCGAGATAGATTACCCGCGGATTGTGCGGCGAGATGATGAACGGGGCCAGCCACTGGCCACGATACGGCAGCTCGCCTTCGGGCGCGCGCGGCACGAGTTGAGTGTTCTCGCTCATGCCCAGATCCGCACGGAAGATACTGCCGTAGAATCCTGCCGCGTAGACGATATTCGGGTCGGTCGGGTCGACCGCGTGGCTGGACCCCTCGCCGCCGGGAGCGTTCTCCCAGTCCACCGCAGGGATCGCGTGGCGCCCGCGACTCAGATCGATCCGGCCGCGTCGGCTGCCGTGATCCTGGATCGAGCCGTACGCCCACATTTCTTCACCCACGTCGTGAGCGACGTTGAAGAACTGTACGAGGGGGAGGTTGTCGTAGAAGGTGCGCCAGTTCTCTCCCCCGTCGTACGAAATCGCCAGCCCACCATCGTTGACGTTGGCAAGGTAGTCGGAGTTGTCAGGATCGATCCACAGACCGTGGTGATCGCCGTGCATGCCACTCAGGCGCCGGAAGGTCTTGCCGCCATCCTCGGAGACGTTGAGCGCGAGACCCATCACGTAGATCTTGTTCTCATCGTTCGGGTCCACCCGGATCTGACCGAACACCCAGCCGTACGTCCCGCCCAGGCCGAGCATGTAGTCGTTGTATTCGGACGTCCGCTTCCAGTTCTCGCCGCCGTCCTCGGAGCGATATACCGTGGCACCACGGATCACCGGCCCGGACGGACGACCGTAGGCATCGGTATCGCCCTCCTCGGCCTCGCGTGCCGTTTCGTAGCTGTCGATGAAGGCATAGACGACATCGGGGTTCGAGCGCGCGACGTCCAGGCCAATGCGGCCGCGGTACCTCGCCTCCGGAAGCCCGTCGCCGAGCTCGCGCCAGGTCGCGCCACCGTCGGTCGACTTGTAGATAGCCGAGCTGTCGGAGTCGCTGCCGTTACGGGGATCGTTCCACTTCTCGCGCACTCGCTGCCATGTGGCGATGTAGAGCGTCTCCGGATCACTAGGGTGCATGACCATGTCGATCGCACCGGTACGCTCGTCGCGATAGAAGACCTTCTCCCAGGTATCGCCGCCGTCGGTGGTCTTGTAGATGCCGCGATCGGGGTTTTCGGTCCATTCGTGCCCGGAGGCCGCCACGTAGACGATGTCCGGATTGGCGGGATGGATCTCGATCCGCGGGATGGTGTGCGTGTCGCCCAGGCCCATGTGTTCCCAGGTGTCGCCGCCATCAGTCGACTTGTAGACCCCCGCGCCCGCCATCGACGACCGGAAGATATTGGCCTCGCCCGTCCCTACCCAAACAATGCTCTGATCGGACGGCGCCAGCGTCACGTCGCCGATCGAAGTCGAGGCGGCCTGTTCGAAGATCGGCTCCCAGCTCACACCCTCGTTCCTGCTCCGCCACACGCCGCCGGAAGCGCCGGCGATGTAGATCGTGTAGTTGTCTCCCTTGGGGGTCACGATGTCGACGTCGGTCATCCGGCCGGAGACGTTCGTCGGCCCCACGAACTGCCACGGCAGATTGCGGAAGCGCGACATGCCGGCGTTTGCCATGTGGTCCGCGTACCACGTCAGCCGCTCCGCGGAGGGAGTCTGTTCGCTCGCCTCCTGCGCGACCAGCGGACCGCCGGCAGCGAGCATGAGCGCCAATGACAGGATCAGGGTGAGGGCAGATCGCACACGGTAAGACATCGAGGGAGCCTCCCAGAGGAAAAGCGGACAGACGTGAAGAATTTCGGGAGGTTAGCGAGCCAGCCGCGCAGCGTCAACGCGGTGCTTCAACGAACCGTGGTGCGCGCCAGAACGTCGGCGATGAGCGGACGCAGCGCGGCGACGTATTGCCGAGAGTCGTAGTGCCCCACATCGTCGAGCGGCATGAACTCGATCTGCCCACCGCGTCGCTGCATCTGCGCCACGGCCCGCTCCACCGTGGCAAACGGAATGAGCTCGTCGGCGCGACTGTTGACGACCCACAGCGGAAATTGCTCCAACTCCTGCCGCCATCCGAAAGCGCCGCTGGCGAGGAGGGCCGTGAATCGTTCGAGGCCGGAGTCGGCTGGATCTTCGGGGTCGAGAACCGGTACCGCCGCCACCGCGATTCCGGCAGCGAACAGCTCCGGATAGCGTGAGCCCAAGTACCATGTCCCCATGCCGCCCAGGCTGTATCCGGCCAGCACCACGCGATCCGCTGCCACAACCTGGTCCCTGACCATCCGCTCGCGCAGCGCCAGGACGGCTCTCTCGCTGCGCGGGTGATGCCACGTCCGCTCAGGGCAATACGGGACCGCGAGAACGACGTCCTGCCCCCTGAACACCGGCTCGAGGAACGCCCGCATGAAGTCGTGTGCATGGCGCGGTGGCATATCGCCGTCCCAACCGTAGTGGAGGCCGATCACTAGCGGCACCGCTCCGTGATCGCCCACAATACGGGGATCGCTCAGTGCAAAGCGCACGTCGCTGTCGCCATCGAAGGACAGCTGGTGGTCGGTAATCGTCGCGCGCTCGCTCATAGCGGTGCAGTCTCGCACGTGCGACGGCGGCACCGCGGAGAAGGTCGCGCGCCGGGTTACTCGTAGCGCAGCGCTTCGATCGGATCGAGCTGCGAGGCGCGCGTCGCCGGGTAGATGCCGGACACGAGACCAGCGGCCATCGACACGCTCGTCGACAGCAGGATCGACGACGCGGTAACAACCGTCTCCCAGCCGGCCGAGGCAGCCACGAGTCTCGCGATGACCACACCCATCGCCACGCCGGCCAGTCCTCCCATCAGGCTGATGGCAAAGGCCTCGATCATGAACTGGTCGCGGATCTCTTTGCGGCGCGCGCCGACGGCCCGCCGAATGCCGATCTCGCGAGTTCGCTCCAGCACTGTGGCCAGCATGATGTTGGTGATCCCGATGCCGCCGACCAGAAGCGAGATGCCCGCGATACAGCCCATCACGACGTTGAACAGCCGCTGCGTAGCGCGACTCTGATCGAGCAACGCCTCGGGTACCACGAGCTCGAAGTCGTTCTCACCACCGTGAATCCGGTCGAGCAGCCGGCGAATGGCCACGGCACTCGCCTGCGTCGACCGGTCAGGCTCCAGCTGGATGACGATTTCGTCGAGCGGGGCGCGCAACGGTGCACGGTCGAATTTTCGTACGGCCGTTGTCACCGGAATGTAGATCTCGGTCGCCGTCGTGCCGATGTCGACGCCCTGGAACTGACCGCCGCCACCGAGATCTTCGAGCACGCCGATGACCTCGAACCAGACATCGTTGATCTTGAGTTGCCCACCAAGAGCCGGCCCGACACCGAAGAGGTCACGGCGCACGCCGACGCCGACCACGGCCACCTGCGCATGGCGATCCTCGTCGAGAGGATCGATGAAGCGTCCCTCGGCGACTCCCAGATCCGACAACTCGCGCTGGCGCCACGAGACGCCGAGAACACTGGCCGCCGTGCGGCCATCGACCGACATGATCTTGTAGCTCTCGATCTTCACCCGCGGCACGGCCAACTCGACGCCCGGGATGCCATCGCTGATCACGTTCGCATCGCGCAGCGACACGCCCAACGAGTTGCGGCGAATCTCGTTGAGTTCGTCCTCGCTCATATCGACGTCGCGCACGAGCACGTTGCGCAGGCCCATCCGGTCGATCAACTCCATCGCCTGCCGTTCGGCGCCCGCACCGATCGACAGCATCGCGATCACGGCGCCTACGCCGAAGATCATGCCGAGCATGGTCAGCAACGAGCGCAGCTTGTGTGCGGCGAGATTGCTCAGCGCGCTGACGACCGCTTCCCGGAGGTTCATTCAGTCCCCGCCTGTCGGACCGGTGGGACCCGTCGCAGGCTCCGCCGCCTCCGGCAAGGCCTGTGCGCGCGTCGGATCCTGGAGCGCCACGACATCGCCGGATTCGAGCCCGACTTCGATCACCACGCGTCCGAGCGCGACGGGGCCCAGCGTCACCGGCACTCGCACATATTCGCTGCCGCCTTGCCGGAATACGTACGGGTTGGCTTCCTCGTCCCGGAAAACAGCCTCACGGGGCACCGCGATGACATCGTCGAGATCCTGGACCAGCAGCGTCGCGCGAACACGTTGCCCTGGCTTCATCCTTTCCGGGTCGGTCAGGGCCAGCGCCAGATCGATATCGAAGTACTGCACCGGCGACCAACGATTGCGCCGCTTGGCCACAGCCGCTACGCGGCTGACCGCGGCCTCGAACTCCTCGCCGGGGTGCGCTTCGAGCGTTACGGTGGCGGCGATGCCGGGCGCCACGCCGCCGGCGTCCGCTTCGAGCACGTAGACCTGCGCCTTCATCAGATCGAGTTGCGGGATCTCGGCGATCGGTCGGCCACCCCAGGCCATCGTGCCAACCTCGGCCGCCTCACCACGATCGCGGCGCAAGACGAAGATGCCGGCATGTGGCGCTCGCACCTCGAGTTCGCGCAGGCCCGCCTCCGCCTTCTCGATCGTCAGCTGCGCCTGACGCTTTTGGAGCGCAAGCAGGTCGAGTTCGACCTGTCCTTGCTCCGCACTGAGCTCCCGCGCGGTGCTGGCGTGGTCCTTGCGCTGGGCGGCGAGCTTCTCCTCGATCTGCGACTCGATGATCTCGCTGCGCGAATAGACGTCCGTATCGGTGCTCTGAAACTGGCGTGAGTGCTCGAGCTGCAGATCGGCGATCTGCTCATCGCGCGCGAGATTGTCCAACGTCGTCGTCTGCTGGATATTCCTCTGGTCCACCTGGCTCACCGTCTTGTCGCGCTCGGCCTCGCCGTCGTACAACTCGCGCTCCATCTCGGTCGGATCGAAGCGAATCACGACCTGACCTTCCTTCACGGCAGAGCCGTCGCGGGCGAGCCAGGCGATCTTCTTCGGCCCGTCGCCACTGACGGGAGGGCCGATGGGAGTGGCATTCTCGGCGACGAGAATCCCCTCGGCATCCACCCGGTGCACGAAGCGACCCCGCTCCGCAAGAAACGTCGGAACCTTGTCGGCGCTGGCAAACACTCCGGCGAGGCTCGTTGCCACGAGCCAGCCAACCAGGAGGATGCCGGCACCCGACAACAGCACGATCCGGAGGCGACTCATGCGCCGGGGTCTCGTTCGGCGACGCTGTCGCCCGCCCGCAACCCGGACAGGACCTGGACATGCTCGGCGTTCCGTTGCCCCAACTGCACCGGCACCCGCTCATGACCGAGAAGTGTCTTCCGGTACACGACCGGTCCGGACTCCGCCGGGAACACGGTGTGGGCCGGAACGACCAGGACGTTCTGCAGCCGCGCCGTCTCGATCGTGCCCCGGAAGCGCATGCCTGGCCGCATGCGCGCCTCGTCGGTCTCCGCCAGTTCGAGATCCAGTCGCACGACCTTGATCGGGTTGCGCGAGAAGGACTTGCGCTGGACCGTGCGCCAAATCGACTCGACGCTCGCCCGGTACAGGACGTCCGGATGCGCGTCCAGCCGAATCGACACCGGCTGCCCTTCGGCAATGCGGCCGGCATCGGATTCGTCGACCTCGCCCTGGGCCATCATCGCGCCGAGATTCGGCAGCTCGATGATGCGTTCCAGGCGCCAGGTCTGGTCGCCGACCTTCTTCTTCTCGCCGCTCCAGTTCGTCATGTAGATGACGGTGCCCGCGCGAGGCGCCTGCACCGTCATGCGTCCGATCGAGTCCTCGGTATCGCGCACGAGGCGCTCCGCGCGGTCGCGCTGCGCGACCAGGGCCGACCGCTGCGCCGCGCCGGCCTCGCGGGCCGCCTCGAGCTGACCCTCCAGGCTGGCTACCTCCAGCGTTGCCAATTCGACGTCCAGGCCCGCCAGTTCCTTCTCGTTGGCCGACCGCAGGTCCTCGGGCACCTCGTCTTTGAGGTCGGCCCGGCGCGCTTTCGCCTCCGCCTCGGCCAGTTGCAGTTCCAGCCCCATGAGCTGCTGCTGCAGGTCAACGTCGAGTTTCTCGATGTTCTTGCCTGCCTGCTCGGCCTCCGTCTGCAGCTGCAACAACTTCCGCTCGAGTTGCGAGGCGTCGAAGGCGAGTACCGGCGCGCCCTTCTCGATCTCGCTCCCCTCCGGCGCCATGAAGCTGATCTGGAATTCCCACATGCCGACTCCCTGGGGCGGCGTGAGGACGCTGGCATCGCGCGAGGCCAATGTCCCCTCCACCTCTACGCCGAGCACGAGATCGTCCGTGGCAGCCGCGATCCAGTTGATCTCCGAATCGTCGCCGAAGACTCGCGTCAACCCCCAGCCGACCACCAACAGACCGGCGAGCACGCCGGTCCCGAGGCGAATGGGTGTCGACCGGAGCGCGCCCGCCCCGAGGCCCGGTGAGCTCATCGAATGGCCTCCACCAGAGCGCCTTCTTCAGGCCCGGCGCGCAGCACGCACGCAATGGCGTTGCACGGACCGAGTTCGACCCGCGGCCGTGACCCGTCCGCCAGCGCCACCACGACGCCGTCGTCGGTGAAGTCGAGCGCCCGCCTTGGAACGAGAAGGACATCATGGCGAGCGGCGGTCTCTACCTCGACGCGCACCGACATCCCTGGCTGCATGACGTCCTGGTCTGCCTCGTCGAGATCGATGTGGGCCAGGAAATGCCGCTGTTCGGAGCGGCGCCCGGATTCATGCGCAACTGGACTGATCTCGCGCACCACGCCGCGGTAGCGCCGATCCGGATAGGCGTCGAGCGCGCACGTAACGACCATCCCCAGGGTGACCTTGCCGTCGTCGACGTCGGAGAGCCGCGCCTCGACCGCCATTGCCCGGAGATCCGGGATCTCCATCACCGTGGCACCGACCCAGATCGTGTCTCCAACCTGGAACTTTCTATCTTCACGCCGATTCTCGACGGCCACCGCGATACCCGACTGCGGCGCTCGCAGGGCCATCGTCTCGATCGCCTGCCGGGCCTCCGCCACCTCGCGCTCGGTCTTGCGCAAGTCCACGCGCAGCACCTCCAGTTCGGCCTCAGAAGCCTCCCCGTGACCTTCGAGTTCGGCCAGCGCCTTGTCGTGCTGGACCTGTGCCTGTTCGAGCGCCAGCTGGGCCTCTTCGTAGGTCTTGCGATCGATGACGTCGGCCGGCACCTCGCCCGCGATCTGCGCCTTGCGCAGCGCGATGCGGCCGCTCTCGTAGTTGAACTGTTTTTCCGCGAGCTGCCCGTCGATCTCGGCCCGCTTGCTGGCAAGCGCGTTGAGCGCCTGCTGCTGTGCCGTGATCTTGTTTTCGATCTCGCTGGCGATCTGGGCCGTGTCCAGCTCCACGAGTTTCTCGCCCTCGAGCACGTAGGCGCCGTCGTCGACCATCCAGCGGATCGTGGTCTCCCACTCCGGCATCCGCGGGATGATGATCTTGTCGCTGTTGCGGGCAGTCAGAGTGCCGCTCAGCAGCAGCGTCTGCCGGAAGTCGCCGCGCCGAATCGCGCTCATCTCCGCCAACGCTTCGGGCCCCTGGCCGGGATCGGCACCGACGGTCGGCTCACCCGCGCAGGCGCCTAGCGTGCCGCAGAGCAGCACAATCGGGAGCGCAGGGTGAACGCGCACTGTGGCGCCGGAGTTGGTCTCGCTCATGGCAGGCCGGTAACGCTCCGTATCCGTCGGGGAACGGGTACTGGACATTGTCTCCTACGGGCATACCCCGTGCACTCCCGACGCGTGCAATTCCCCGTGCCGAGGCCTCTTCTACTCATTTAGAACCCCCAGCGTCGCGAATTGTCGAGGCTGCCGGGAACTTCCGTCGCTATTCGCCGTATGAATTATTCGATTGTAGTGTTTGATCCTTCCTCCTCGAGAACACGGAAGCTCTGATGCCAGGAAGATTTCTTGCCGAGTTCGAACTCTACGTGATGCTCGCGGTCGCGCGTTTGGGCGACGACGCTTATGGTGCGGCTATCCGCGACGAGATCGAGGGGCGGGTAGGCCGACCCGTATCGATCGGCGCCCTCTACGCCACCCTGCATCGACTCGGCAGCAAGAGGCTCGTGCGCTTCGAGGAAGAAGCAGACAGCGGCAGGTCCGGCCGCGCCCGCAAGTACGTCTACCTGACGGCGGAAGGAACCGAGGCGCTGGATCACTCCACCGCAATGCTGCACCGGATGATGGACGGCGTGGCCCCGGCGGTCGGAGGGAAACGATGAGCGCGCCCGCGACACCCCGACTGTGGGCCGCCTTGTTGCGACTCGTTCTGCACGAGGGAGATCGACGGTACGCGTTGTCGGACCTCGAGGACGGCTTCGAGCGTCGCGCCCGGGAGACGAACGCGGCGACTGCCCGCGCCTGGTATCGCCGCCAGGTCGCGCGCTCCGTCTTACCGGCCCTGGGCAGCCGCTGGTCACGGCGGCCGCGACTGCTTGCGCTGGTGTTCGAGGACCTCCGCTTCGCCGTCCGTTCACTAGCAAGAACGCCGATCGTTGCCTTGGTTGTCGTGGCGTCCCTGGCCGTCGGGATCGGTGCCACCACCGCGGTATTCTCAGCGGCCAACGCGTTTCTGCTGCGGCCTGCGAGCGCCGCCATCGCGGACCCCGACCGGCTGGTTACCGTGTTCACTAGCGATAACTCGGGCGGGCTGTACGGCCGCAACTCGGTGCTCGATGCGCAGGAGATGGCAGCGGCGACGGAGGCGTTCTCGGACCTGGCCACGCACAGAATCGGGGTCGTCGAAATCGAGGGCCCCGACTGGGTCCGCAGTTCGATGATCGAGATCGTCAGCGGCAACTATTTCGATGTCCTCGGTGTGCGTATCGCGATGGGCCGTTCATTCATGGCGGCCGAGACGACGTTCGGCTCCGCGGAGCGTGTCGTCATCATCAGCGCGCGCCTCTGGAACGAGCAGTTCGGCGGCGATCCGAACGCAATCGGCGAAACTGTCATCCTCGACGGCGGGCCGTTCACCGTCATCGGAGTTGCTCCGGTCGAACTCCGCAGCCGTTTCATGGCTTTCGAAGTCGACGCCTGGGTGCCAATCGGCATTCCTGGCGGCGTGTTCGTCTCTGACGAGGCCGAGTGGGGCAACCGTGGCAACCGCGACCACGGCGTCGTGGCGCGGCTGGTCCCGGGCGCTTCCATGCAACAGGCAGGTGCACAACTCGCCGTCGTCGCCGCCAGGCTGCACGCCGAATACCGCGAGCACTGGGAAGATCAGCGCTCGCAGCAACGTCGCTTCACCGTCCTGGGCGAGCGCGCCGCCCGGGTCCCGCCCAATATTGCCGCTGCCCTGGCCGCCGTGAGCGCCATTTTCGTGCTCGCCGCCGGACTGCTGCTGGCGGTCGCCTGCTTCAACGTGGCCGGAATCATGCTCGCCAGAGCAGACGCCCGGCGACAGGAAATGGCAGTTCGTCTGGCGCTCGGTGCACGACCGCGGCGAATCGCTGGATTGCTACTGGTCGAGTCATTGATCCTGGCAGCCGCCGCGTGCGCAGCGGGAGTCGTGCTGGCCCGACAACTCGTGGGCACGTTCAGCATGGTGTCTCTGCCCATCGCCAACCTCGTCGTCCGCTTCGACGTCGGCATCGACGGCCGCGTGCTGACGTTTGCACTCCTGATCGCGGTGCTGACGAGCGTGGCTTTCGGCATGGTGCCGGCGTGGCGCGGTGCCCGGCCGGATCTGGTACCGGCCCTGAAAGGGCTGCGCACGACGCGAAAGGGAACGCGCCGCCGCCTGAGCTTCCGCAATGCTCTCGTCCTCGGACAGGTAGCCGTCGCGCTGATCTTCGTCGTCGGCGCCGGCACGACGCTGCGCAGTTTCAGCGAACTCTTAGCGATGGACTGGGGGGTCGAGGCCGAGGGCCTCGCCGTGATGACCAAGAACCTACCGGCCGAAACACCGCCCGCGGAGCGAGCCGCGGAGTACGCCACCGTGCTGGAGCAAGTGAGGGCACGGCCGGAGATCGCCGATGTCCAGATCGGTTCGGCGGTGGAGGGTACCAGCTTCGCGTTCGACGCCGGTGCGGATGTCGCACCGGCAGGGTACGAACGCGCGCCGGG
>Ga0255048_10001308_pt1 | contig 17554 bp, 10 predicted proteins | sample JV7_2_2_MG_FD_183619 | JGI IMG/M metagenome (GOLD analysis project Ga0255048, IMG submission 183619) | Seawater microbial communities from Jervis Inlet, British Columbia, Canada - JV7_2_2 | ecosystem: Environmental > Aquatic > Marine > Inlet | place: Canada: British Columbia | collected 2016-10-06
CCGCTGCTCTAAGATCTACGTCTTCAGCTACTTCTATTTTACCTTCTTGTATTTGTTGTACGTCTGTAACACTTAAAGTACCTTCTTTTAGTTTAGTTCCTAACGATGTAAGAAAATCTACAACATCTGTTTCACCTGTTAAATTAAAACTAGTTTGATTATCCGTAGCATTTTTAATAGAGTTATTTATACCAAAACTTAAAAAGCTTAGTAACCCTTTGTTTTGTTCAGCTTCTAAGTCTAACCTACCTGAAGATACTTCTTCTAAGAAATTAGTTAAAACTTCATCTGGATCTTGACCTTTTGTTCTACGTTTTATTCTTCTATAAGCAGATGGGTTTGACTTTTCAAGATAATTCATTACTGTCTTTGATAGACCGTCAAAGTCTTTAGGATTAGAACTTAATCCTTCTGTAAATAACGTATGGCCAATCTCATGTATATTTGTACCTGTTTTACCATTAGCTATAGCATTTTCTTTTACTACAACTATATCGTATGTAGTTTTACCTGTCTCAGTATTACGCAATGATAAGTTAATACCATTAGCAGAACCAGATTTTACGTTTTTAGTAAACTGCGCTAATTGTTTTTTAGCATCTTCTTCTGTAAGTCCACTGTTTGGGTCTGCAAGTCTAGCATCTAGCATGTCGCTGAATGCATCTATAGCTTCAGCTTTAGTTTCAGCTACAACAGAGTTTTGATCAACCCCAGCCTTACTTAATACTTCATTAGCTTTTAAACTTTGCTCTATGTTTGCGTCAAATGTATCTGTTTGCCAAAGCTTTTCAGCTCGTTGTTTTAATTGTAGATTAGTAAACTCTACACCTTCTTTTTCTAGCTCAACTTTAGCTCTGTCAATATATTTATTACGTTCAGCTTTAGGTAATAAGTCTATATTAATTTTATAATCTTTTCTAAAATCATTACGAGCTAATTGCAAAGCGTTAAACTTAGCATGTAGTACTGTTAATATAGGCTTTTTTTCTGCGTCACTTAATTTTTTGCTTTCAAGTATTTCTTTTGCTTCAAGTCTTAATTGCTCTTGCTCTGATGTTGCTCTTGCATATAAATCAAAACCTTCAGTGGTTAAATTAGATACAACTTTTTCTTCTACTTGTTTTATTATTTCGTTGTTAGCATCGTTTAACTCTGCTACTTTTTGCTGTATTATTTTATATTCCGTAGTTCTTTTGTTTAGATTTAAACCTATCTCGTTTAACTCCACCATTTCATCTAGGTTCTTTCTATAGCCTTCAAAGCTATTATAGTCAGATAAGTTTGACAAAACCATACCTTTAATAACAGGTACAGAGTTTAAACCACTACCTATAAACAATCCATCAAACGCTCCTTGAGCTGCGTTATCAAATATACTTACACCTTCTTTACCTCTAAGTATATCAATACCGTTTTGAGCAACTACAGTCCCAAATTCTGTACCAGGTTCAACAATTGCACCATCAACACCAGCTCTTGTAAATTGTTTTGTAAAATGTTTCTTAAAACCTTCGTTAATTAAACTTCTTTTACCTATTAAATCAGCGGCGTTAAATCCTCTTTTCAAAGCAAAAAACGTAGGCGCAAAACCTAATCCAACTTCAGCTACAGTGAAACCAGTAGCAACAGCTGCTTTGTAGTGCGTAGATAGTTTTGTTCCTAATAACTCTTCTTCTTTATCTAGCAATCTTCTTTGATCATCATAAGAACTAGCACCAATGCCTACCATGCCTGGATATAGACCAGAAGCTAACATCGCAAACGTCGCGCTTTGCCCTACTGTTTGTTGTAAAGCATATTCACCAAAGTTTTCCCAACTATTAAAAGCATCATCAAAAGCAACATCATCTTTGTACTTTTTTCTGTACATGTCTTCTGCCTTTTCGACAATATCAGTAGTAAAATCTGTAATAGCATATCGATTTATAGGCGAAGTGTTTCTTATTACGTGTTCTATGACATCTTCTTCTATACCGAATAATTTATTTAAAGCTATTTCATAAGCATCAGTGGCTACTCTAGTAACACCACCTGCTAACTTATAAGGTACAGAACCAAGTAAGTTTCTAGCGTTAGTGCCCATCTTCTGTAGCGTACTGTAATTCTTTTTCAAGAACTCTAACTCAACTTCAGCTTCACTTAACTCTACAGGTATTTCATTTATTTCTTTTTCTAATCCAGCTAGTGTACTACTTACTTCTTGATTTTCTTTAACTAGATCTTTATATAAATTGAAAGTTGCTTTTGGAACTTCTTTACCTGTAGACAACACAACTGTTTCAGCGTTTTCAACAGCGTCTTTATATTTTTCTACAAGACTGTTGTACGAGTCTACACTAGCTTGCGTAGTTAGATTTTTTGGATCACCTAAATCATTTATTTGCTGCAAATATACATCAGCATTTTTAGCACTGTTTAATCCACTTAAATTAAACTCATAATCAGGATCATCAAATCTAGCTGATATGTTTATTAAATTTGTACTATTAGGACTGTCTTTGTAGCTGTTAAATATGGTTTGATATTGATCTGTTGCTCCTGTAAGTTTCTTATCTAACTTTATATACTCGTCAACTTTGTAAGGTACAAGTTTTTCTCTTTCCTCGTTTGCTATTGAATCCAAATACTCATTAGACTTTCTTTTTTTAACGTCGTACCTATACTTATCTTTTATATTTCTTTCAGCAAGCTTACGTATCTGCTGGTTAGTAGGATCTTCAACGCCATTTTCTACTAGCATATTTTTAGCGTCGAAAAGTTCTTGCTCATGCGGCTGAACCATTTCCATTAAGTTACCTGCCTCATCGTAATCAGGTCTATATACTAAATCAAACTCTTCTACATACTCACCAGTTGTAGGGTTTTTCCAACGAGGATCAAATACAGTTTTTATTAGATTTTCGTTTGTTTCAGTATCATACGGTTGTAGTTCTCTGCCAACACCTTTAGGTGTAAAATCTATAGGGTTACTTAAAAAATCATTATCAAGTTGATTAAAAGCCATTGCCTCTTCATAATCTTGCTCAGACTTTAAATCCGTTTTTGGCTGACGATCTTCTAATTCTTTTTGTCTAGTTTGAGCTCTACCACTACGCTTTGGTTGTGATTCCGAAGAAATGTCTACCGATTCTAATTCCATACTCTCGGGTGCTTGCCCGGTTTTCGGTGTTACAGTTGCACCCGTTTGCGCAACACCGTTTGCATTTCCCTCGTCTTTAGTTTTAACAAGACCGTACTCACTTACGTAATCACCTAAAGACATGTTAGACTGCTTTGCAGCCTCTTCAACTTGCTGTAGTGAATACTGTTCGCCGTTTAATTCAAACATAATTTTATTGTTTTTTAGTAGGTAAATTTCCTATATCTACTGTTGTACCTGCAGCTTGAGCTTTAGCAGCTTCAGCTCCTGTCACGTCTACTCCCGTAGCTTGTTTTAGCAAAGCTGTGAAAATGTTAGGACTTCTAAATTGAGCTTCTGTTATTGTAACTTCATCTGTGTTTCCATATTTTACTTTAGCAAACACTTCCTCAGTACCACCGTCTTTTGTAAACTCTACAATGTCACCGCCAGTAGTTCTTACTAGTTTCTGTAAATCGCTTTTAAAGCGTCTACCTTCGTCAGTTAGTTTAGTGTTTACAAACAATAAACCAGGTGGTGGTACTGGCAAACCTTTACTAGATTTTAAATAATCTTCAACTCTTTTAAAATAGTTTTCTGCTTTTTGCGTTTGGATATAATCTTCTTTTTCTGCTTCAGTAGGTTTCTCTGGTTTAATAACTTTAGATTTACTAATGATTTCACCTTCAGGTGGCAGAAAATTACCAGAATAACTAAGCATTGCTTCAGCAAATACACCGCTGTCTATAGCTGTAAGAGCTGTGCCAGGCGTACCATCAGAAGCGCTAAGTGAATAACCATCTACGTAAGTCTGTATAGGCTTACCTTCTTTATCTGTAGTTATTATATTTCTACCCTGTTCTAGTACAGTGTCCCATAAAGCTTTAGCTTGATTAGGGTATTTAGAATAACTTTTAGACTTAGCCGCTATGTAATTTGTCCAAGCACCTAAAACAGAAGCTTCGTCCCAAGGCTTAACTATCTTTTGCATTTTGTTGCCGTTGTTGTCTTTGTACTCTACAGTTTCCTCTTGTTTCTTTAAAAACTGCTCTAATGGTTTTTTATCTTTGTCATAAAAAGTTTGAGTTACAAACTCTCTAAACTCTTTATCTATAGGATCGATGCGAGTACTTTCGTGAGTAAACAAAACTTTAGGGTCAGCTACAACATATGGGTTATCTATATTACCTTCTTTATATGCTTTATCTATTTGATCACTGGTGTACATGGTTTTAATTTTATACCCATCTTCTGGATCAAAGAACCACTGCTCTCTAGGATTTCTAGTACCACCTAATCTAACAGGCATAGCTAGTTGATATTGCTTAGATAAACTATCATTTAAACCAACTGTACTTATTCCGCCAGATGTATTAGCATTAGCATATCCATCTACAAATTGCTCATTATAAGTTTCGTCAGCACTAGTTCCAGCTTGAACTAAACCTATAAGTTCATTTAATTTATTATCCCAAAAAGCATACTGCTTTGAAAATTCAGATTGCTGTTCTCTGGTTGTAGATCTTTTCATACCCATTGCAGCTTCACCTTTCATTCGTATAGCGTACACACCTGTTTCATTTAAACTAGGATTTCTAACACCAGACTTATTTATATTATCACTAAATTCATCGTAACTTTCCATGATAAATTTAGCATTTTCATCTAAATATGTTTGTGTTTCTTTAGCTGTGCTTGATAAACCATTTCTACCTTTTATTAAACCTTCAGATATTGTCTTACCTAAATTAGATATAGTGTTAGCCCATACACCGGGAGACTGATCTATAATAGTCTTTGGATTAGCATATTCTCCTTGTTGGGCGTAATTTCTTGAAAACTTTGGTAATGAATTTGCCATACTTAATTTTTTACGTTTTTATTTCGCCAAACCTGTTACAGCACTACTAGCAATATTACCTAAAGCGCCTATACCAGAACCTATAATTTGGGATTTTTGTTGAGATGCATTGGCTTGAGCTTGAGCTTGTCCTGTTATCTGCGCTTGTTTTCTATTTAACTGCTCTGTTTCTCTACGTTCTTGTTCACCATATACAAACTCTTTACCTAGAACATCAGCTTGTTGTAAACGTTGAGCTTCAGTCATTTGAGCGTTTTGAACTCTTTGAGCTTCAGACATTTGTTTATCTTGCATTTGCTGTTCTCCTCTTGCTATAAGTTCTTGGTTCTTAGCTTCTTGCGATTCTAAGCTAGCAGAAACCCCTCTTTTACTTTGTAAAGCAGCTTGAGCTAAAGCAGTGGCTCCACCAGCGCCAGCACCAGTGGCTATTAGCGTGTCTAAAGTATTAGCTAAAGCTATATCAGCTTCTTCAGCTTGAAACTGAGCTGCTTGTGTAGCTACTCCTACGTTTTCAAATGGATTAGAAATCATACCTGAATTATCAACCACCATATTTTCTAAAGAAACAACATCTGCATATGGATTAATAACATCTTGTCTAGAGTTTTCAAGTTCTTCAAGCTCGCCCATTAAACGGTTTTTGTTACTTCTAGCTCTACGCTCTTGTTTTTTAGCTGCACCAGCTTGCACTGCTGTACTCGCTACAGTAGCCGCTGCCCCTATACCTGCGCTAATCGCTATCGCTGTTCCTGTTGCTATTGCCATAATTTTAATTATAAAATTTTAACCATTTCATGTGACGGTGTGTTATCTACCTGCCACCCTAAATTTTCATGCACTTTAAGTAAGCTATTGCTTCTACTTATTGACATCATGTATTTTTTACCAGACTTTTTAACCATCTGCTCAGCTGATTGTATCAACTTTTCTATACTGTTTTTTCTTATTTTTCTATTTGAATTAGGATTTGATATTATCCAATCAAGCCAAACTAAATTAGAATTACTCCAATATAAAAAGCCAGCAACTATATTTTCACCTTCATGCTCAATCATTATACCTCCAGTACCGTTATCTGGTAACATGTCTTTTGGTAATACTGGCCAACCCCATTCTTTCCACCAACTAGATAACTCTTTGTAATCTTTGTCAGTTAAATTTTTTATTTTTAATTTCATTTAATTTACATTGTAAACTCAGAACTAACGGCAAACAATTCTTTCATACCGCCAGGCTGAGTGTAGTCATCATCTTCTATTGTAACAGTGCAGTAATGAGCTTTGATACCAGTTATATTAGGACCAAATGAAACTTCATTAGGCTGTGATTCACTGTTGTTTACTAAGTTAGCGTAATATTTATTTTCCTTTCTAGTAAATCCTGCATGGTATTTATTATAAGGCGGATCTTCAGTTTGAAATACAGCTATATAACCACCTGGAGAAAGATCTGTCCTATAAACAGGTTGCCCATCTACTGGATTAATCACGTATTCACCTTCGTAGTAACTATATATTTCACCAGTAGAACCTGTACCTACATCTCTATGTTGAGGTGTGATCCATATAGGTGTATAAGTTGGTCCTGATACATCAACGCTATCAAAGCCCGTGGTATCAGATACAAATTGAGTAACCTTCCAACCATTACTACCTTCGTAGTTTATAGTTTTAAATACTTTAGATATACTAGGCTGCGGGTTAATTACAAATGTTACATTTGATTTATACTGTTCGTTATAAAAATTAGCTCTATTAACCTCAACATCACTAGCGTTATGCTGCCACACGCTTGTATCTTCTAGTCCAGGTGGACCTAAGTTTTTACCTCCTGTAAAAAACCTATTCTTTAAACTAAACATTATATCTGGTTTGTAAGAATAAAAAGAAGGCCAACCTAGTACGCTTTCGTCAAACGATAAAGTGTAGTATGTTGCTTGAGGATTACTATCGTTTTGCTGTAAAGATACAACATACTGTTTAGTATATATATCCCAACTACCTACTATTTTACCAGCACCAAAAGAAACACTGTCTATTTCTGCTAATCTATCTCTAAACCAATCTACCATACCATAGTTTGATATCTCTGTAATACCATCTTGTGATAATCTTAACACAGCGTTTCTATTCTTGTCAACAAAGTATTTTCTATAACCGTACACCGCGAAACTTTCAGGGTTTTCACTTATACCAAACTCACCAGCGTAAGGTACTATTTGACCTATAACTAAATTAAGTTGGCTAACAGCTGTACCACCACCTTCTGCAGTGTATATTGCGTCTTTATCTATTAAAGCTCTACTTACTTTTTTCTCTGAAAATATAATCAAGTTAGTATCTTCAGCGTATAACTTCTGTATACCGCCGTTAGCAGGATCAGTAGCTTTTGTTATTTCTTCACCAACACTAAATTGATTTGTATTGTTAACACCTGTTCTAGAGTTAAACACTCCAGAGTAAATCATAGCATTACTTCTTATAGAACCAGAAGGATCTTCTTCAACGACGTAAGCTTTAGGACCAAGACTAACTTGTGTATTGTTATAACCACCTCGTATTCTAGAATCTTCAATAGCCCAAGAATAATCTTCTTCAGGATTAGTTACTTGAGAATAGCCACCAATGTTTTGGGGTATACCTCTAGAACCGTCCCATGCAGGTGGTGTAGTTGCAGTAGCGCCATCGGGCATTACCTTCTTTAATACAAAAGAGTTAAAGTATTTAACTTCTATAAGTCCCATATATATATATTCACACGTTTTTACGCTTCTTTAGGTTCGCTTGATGCTGCAATTTTTTGACTACCACTAGTTCCTTGTCTAAGAAAATTACCCGACCATATTCTTCTATCTTGAGTAGTCGACAAGGTAGCGCTAGAATCTCCAGCAGACATTTCAGCAGCTTGCGCCATTTCTTTAGATGTATTGCCCCACGCGTTAGCTACTAAGGAAGATCCAGCGGAGCTTACATCACTAGGTCTATACGCGAAATATCCAGGACCGCTAGTTCCTAAATTTAGCTTTTGCGTTAAAGCTGCATCGGTATAAAACTGAGTTACATATCTAGGTAAAGGTTCTCTAGCATACACTTGCGTGCTTATAGAATTAACACTTTGCGATTGCGCTTGTGAATGAGAACCATAAGCAGTTGTATTGATTTTATAAGAAAAAGCTCTATTGTTTCCAAATCCATAATAAAAATCACCTACTTCTAATTCATACTCAACAGCGGTGTACACACTAGCGTTTGCTCCAGAACAATATACTGCCCCACCACCATTTGGGAATTGAGCACCACCTTGCAAATTGCCAGATATTAATCTATACTCACCATATCCAGTTCCTAAATTATAAATTGGACTATTACCAACCACAGCCCAAGCAGTTACAACAAGTGTGTTTAAGTCAGCACCACTGGTAGCACGAATTTGAACCCGACCTTTAGTTTGGTTGTTGAACGGATTTGAAAGAGTTAAGGCGCCAAACTCAATATTAGCAGAAGTTCCACCAGTAGTTAAAGCTTCGTAGAACCTGTTGTCAGAAAAAATAGGATTTATAGTTCCACCTATACTTGTGTTCAGCGATAGGTTGTTTCCTTCTATATCTTTAGCAGCTTGCCAAGATGAAGAACTATCTGCTCTATACTCTATTGTAGAAGTTCTAGTTATATCGTAAAGATCACTAAGCGAACCAACATATCCTGGTAATTCAAATGTTAATTTTATGTAGCCAGTTCCAGTACTTAAACCATATCCTCCGCTTGGACCGCTAACAGATATATTATCACAATATTTATTTGGAGGAGTACCTCCTGTTGAAGTGGAATTACAGGACAGAGCTACGCCACCGTTATTCCAGCCTACAGCGGTTGGACTTGGTTGTAACGCGCCTGTAAAGGCGTTATCACTAGCAAAGTTAGTTTGGCTATTATGAAAACTAATAACATGCCCAGCACCCCATCCAGGTTGATTTGGGATATAAACACCGCTGTTAGATCCCGCAAGACCACCTGTAAATGTAGTTGTACCTCTTTCAAAAGAACCATCAGCAACAGCTTCACCAATTATAATTTCATACGTAGCTGTATCAAAAGTACCATCTGGACCAGTAGCTCTAACGTTTATATTGTAAGAACCGCTAGCTGTACCATAGTTAGTTTCAGTTATAGAGCCATAGATACCTGGCGGAACAGTTGTGTAGGGTGTTATTTGAAACACACCTGGCGTTGAAGAACCTCCTTGCGTAACTGAATCTATACTCCATTGTAATCCAGCTTGATTGTACGTTTGCACACTTGAATCAAAGTTAGATCCGTTACTTCCAGTTATCACCATCAACCCAACGGGTGACTGTAAATAGCCATATTCAACAACAACAGGTGACGAAGGACTTTCGCTAATTATACTAGTGTCTATATTACCTAATTGATTGTTACTTTTTACTTTAGTTACATTTATACCAGGCGCACCGCTAGTGTCTTCAACAGTTATAGAGAAAGTATAAGTCTGCAGTCCACTATTATTGTCTGCTGTATTCCAGTACGTAAAGTCTTTACTAACTATAAATAAAGAATCATAAAGAAATGGACCTACTGTAATTCCATTGTAATCAGTATATGTAGTGTTTTTTGGTAGTCTTATGCATTGAAATATACCAGTAGAAGTGCTTTCACCGCTCTGCGAAGCCACTACACCGTTAGAGTTACTTGCTTCAAAGTTGACTAAAGCTATATCGTTTATAGTAATGTTTGATACATCGCTAAAATAAAACGGACCTTGATTGTTTACTATACATCTACCGTTAGATTCTGGTGTAGACGCATTACCACTATACACATTAAAATCTTCATTGAATTCAAAATTAAAATTCTCTATAGCAAATATAGTTGTTCCAGAAGTGTTAGCAACTAATGTGTTTAAATCTTCTATAGTACCTGATGTCGATGTTTCCCAGTATATGTCTAGCCTAGATTCTACAGGATCTGTTTCTAATACAGCTAAGTTTTCAAAAACTTCGTATACTGCACTGTTAGCGTATTCTTCGTTGTTTTCACCGAACTGTTCAGAGGGTGTTACTGATGTAATAAATTCAGCAATAAAAGGATTTGATTCAGATTTAAAAAATGCGTAATAAGGATTATTAGGATCTGTAACTGGTATTATATCAGGTCCACCAGCAGTGAATTGTCCTGTGTCATATAAATCAAATAAATCTTCTATAACGTTTGTTGTGAACGACCTTCTTCCTGGATAGTATTGAGAGTTACCTATGTTACTAAAAACTCTACCATTTGAGTTTTCAACTCTACCGTATAATATAACTGAGCTTCTAAAACTTTTATCTTGAGGTCCAACCTCTGTTAAATCTCTAGGTATTTTATTAATATTATCGTTTATAAGAGTAACAAAAGACGCGTTTTCTTCTACCAAAGGTATTGGCGGGTTTGATTGAGTATCATAGTAAGGTTGACCTTTCATAGCGGAAGGTACATAAACAGTGTAGTAATCTTGCTCTTGCTGTTTAACAACTACTTTCCAAGAGTATAAACCTAATGGATTATAATCATCACTAGCTGGATTACCATTGTAAACACCTGGGTAAAATTCTTCATCTACTCTTGAAGTGCTTATTTCAGTATTAACTTGAACAATTAAAGAATCTCCAGGCCAAGCTATAGTATCAACAGTATTATCGTTATAAGGCGAATATACAGTGGACAACTTAGAAGCTGAGGTTGCGCTAATATTACCAGAGTTGGAAAGTACAGTTGAAGTTGCTCTACCAAATCTATCAGCAAAAACAAATCCAGCTTGATAGTTTCTATTTTGTTTTAAACTATGATTAGGATATTCAACAACACTAGTCGTGGCATCTACACTGTAAGAACCTAAACTAAACGATTGTTTTTCTACAACACCAACATTGTAATTTAAATTAGAAGGCGGAGTGTGCTTTGTTTGAAAGTTACCGTATACAATTCTATTACTTATTATTTCTTGTGTCTTTGCTTTAACAGGAACTTTATCATAAACTCTAACTGTTTGTGCTTCAGGTAATGTTTTAAAAGGTTTAGTACATGAGTACACATATTCTAATACATTACTAGGATTACCAGAATCATATTGCCCGATAATATCTGCTCTCAACAAAGCATCTACAACTAAAACTCTTATTTCGTTAGACTCTTTGTAGAGTATTTCTACTTTTTTAATTTTAAATTGGTCAACCACGTTTTGAAGAGTTGTAGTTGGTAAAGATGGGTCGCTAACAGAAGGCATTGGTATACGTAAAGTAATTTGATTTACTTTGTTCTCTAAAAAAGAAACCACTGTGCTAGATATAGTCTGTTGCTCGTCACCTTCTAAAAAATAACCGTCTTGTTGCGGTATAAAACACTCTTGTGTAAATGGAGAAAAAACAGAATATTCGTTATCATCGTATTGAAATCTATAACCAAACCTAACAAACTTATCTTTTAAATAATCAGGATCACCTTGATATGGGTTAACTTCATATGGGTTAGCTGTAGTACCGTCTGGTAGGAATGGGCTTACAACATCCTTCATTGTTGTTTCGTAATTACCTGTAGACAGTGTAGATTCTTGATAAAGTAAAGGAGCTACATACGGAGTATACTTTGCAACACTAACATCGTCTTCTGTTTTATAGTAAGTAGAAGATTGCTTACCTGAGTTTATATTTATTTTTCTAGGTTGATTTCTATTGTCAGTAAAAAATAAAAAATCTTCTAATAAGTTAACAGTAATTGGCGCACCTTCCCAAAAGTTTAAAAAAGAACCGCTAGCTAAAACACTACCAGGCTCATTGAACGTAGTTCCGTTCCATATGTATTCTAATATTAGACTATTTCTCCCTGGTTCATAGTCACCGTTTTCATTGTTTGATATCTTATTATTTGTTAAAAAAAGATACAAAGCTGATCTTTGCTCTGAAACTAAATAACCAACTATCGCTTGACCACCTAAGTTACTTATTCGCTTGATATTACCAAGTATATTTTCTAGAGCTCCAACATCTTCTGACTCTGACTTACTTACCTGTATATTAACAGCATTTCTATATTCACCTTGTTGTAACAAACGATCATCAAGATCTTTGTTCATTTTGGACTTTATAAAAATGTTTTTACTTTCCGCCATTTAATTCTAGTGTTTTAACCATTTAGACTTGCCACGCATAACCTGTACTATTTCATTTAACTTTATATTAGATAAACGTATTTTAGTGTTTCTAAGTTTAGCGCTAGCCTCTCGTTTTAATCTTTGTACTATATACTCTGGTTGGTTTATTCTGCTAGCTATTACCGCATGACTAATATAAGCATACATAGCTTCTTCTGCTAGTTTAGGTATTCTGGTGTCTAAATTAGTAGAAAGACCATCAGAAATGTACTCTATGACTACAATTTTATCCACTAAATTAGCTGAAAATGAAAATTTATTTTCTCTTTCGTTAATAGTGTAATACCCACTTGAATTTGCAAACTGTGGATCTAAACCATAAAGCTGTCCATAGCCAAACTCAGGCCAACCATAATAGTATTCCCAACCTAATACTGTATCGTCTACAAAGTTAGGATTTGTTTTTTCTTTTAATATATTACTTTTCCAGCGATCTTCTGTTAATGAAGTAGTGTCAATGTTGTTATTAAATTGATCTTGAACTGGTATACCTTTTGTGTCTTGTAAAAATAAATCAGTTGGATTTGTTGTTAACATATTGCCAGGCATAATAACTCTTTTTACGCCGGAATTATCTATCCAATACAAATTAACATAATTAACATAATCTTGAGGCATAGGTATACTAAGATTATGAGGCACGCTAACTTCTAATTTATTTACACTTTTTAATGTATCATAACTAAATTCTTGCATAGCACGTTTAGCATGAAATATTACATCAGTTCTTTTAACGCTAGGTATAAGCTTATCAGTACCAACATATGCAACTAAAAAGTTATTTACAACGTCGTCTAGTTTAGTGTAAGCATATGATCCGTAGTTATCTTCTACAGCATCACCATAAGCTTTTTCTTGCGGTGTGCTAGCATAGTTACCGCCGTCTAATTTTTTTAGTTGAACAACTATATATAGTAAATCAGCAGGAGGTACAATAAAATTAATTGTATTACCACTTACGTTATAACCAGAAACAACCTCAGACCAAGTTCCAGGAGCAGCGTTAGTGCTAGTGTATATTTTAAAATTATTTAAAGAATACCCTGCGTTTGTACTGCTGGCATCCCCAAAAACTAAATTAGTATTAAACGTTGTAGTGAAGCTAACGGTATTTCCATCTCCTCTAAAGCCTTGAGCGCCTTCGTAATACTGTCTGTTGTTTTCTGTTAGTAATGACATCTATTAGCTTTTTTTGTTCATTTCTTTTCCTTGCACTGTTTGAGTAGCTAGCTGTACTACTGCCGGGTCTTGCACTATAACACCAGCGTAAGCTAGTATTCTTAATGTAACATTAACTTGCTCAGACTCATGTAGATCAAAGTTTATAGAACCTTGAACTCCATTATAATAATTACTATTAAAAATATAATTACCTCTTCCTCCAACAGAAAAACCCCATATAACATCTTGAGGTTTTCTTATATAATCCACATTAACACCTGAGGTTATAGTTGTAGGGTTTATATATAAAACCATAGTTGGAGTTGTACTTAATGATTGACCAGGTGTATTTTGATTAGGTAAACCTTCGTATAAATAAGTTGGAAAAGAAGTTGTTGATTTTCTTAAAGGTGATCTTTGTATTTCGTAAAAATCTGATTTAGTTAATCTTTCAACTTCTACTACATCACCTTGCGGATCGGTATAAGTAACCGTACCTAATCTGTAAACGTCTGCACTTGTGCTGTATGCAGTTGTTGTCGGTAGTTTAAAATAGCTAATTCCTGAATAGGAACTATTGTCGTATACAGCTTCACCATAAGTTTTAAATATGGTTATTTTTTCATCTAAATTTTCTATTCTATTAGAATAATCTACATCAGCTTGAGGTACTCTTAACTGTTGGTTTAAATCTTCGAAGTAATTTTCAAAAACTTCTAACTGTACTTGTGTGGCTACGTTGTTGAACTCTTGCGGTGTCATGTAACCACGCTGTTCTTTGTTAAGTATTAACAAGACTGTTTGATATACAGTGTTTACGTTTATTGCCATGTTTATTATTAATTAAAATTAGTAAATACTAACCTTGATTTTGCTTCTTTTAGTTTTTCTCTTTTTTCTAAAATTAATTTTTGCAACGTGTTCGGATTAGGGTTTCCCATTTCTGAAAGCATATAATAAGCTATACTAGTATATAAATAATCTTCTGCTAGTTTTGGAACTATAACAGGATCAGTTATACTAGGAGGAGTAAAACCTTCTTGTGTATAGTAAGTTTCGTAATTAAACTCTTGTATAGATCGTTTAGCGTAAAATATTACATCAGTTCTTTTAACGCTTTTCATAAGTTTATCAGGTCCAGTATATGATAATAAAAAGTTATTTATAAGATCATTTAAAGATACACTGCCGTTTATTAAATCTCCTGCCATTTTTTATTATTTTTGCCCGTCAATATCTATTTTTTGCTCTTTGCTAGAAGCTAAAGAAGCCGCCAATTGATCATTTGATAAAACGCCCGCGTAAGCTAGTATTTTACTAACCAATAATGGTTGATCAAACTCGTGTATTTCAAAATCAATAGAACCAGAAGAACTATAAACATAATTACCAAACTCTTCGTTTACTGTAAAATTCCATTTAACATCAGAAGGAAATTTTAAATAATCTATATTTACACCACCGCTAAGATTAGTTGGATATATAGTTAAGTTTCTATTATTTATAGTATACACTGGGTATTTAGCTGATGGAGCTGTTAGTGGTGATTTGTTTGTTGTGTAAATATCACGCTGCTCTATCCTTTCAACTTCATTTTCATTGTAAGAAACCGTGTTAACCTCTTCAACGCTAGAGGTTAAAGCAACTGTAGTTCCAGATGTAAAGGTGATGAAAGTGCTACGCTTAAATAAAGCTATTTTTTCTTCTAACAAAGCTATTCTGTCAGCTTGCGCAACATCTGTTTTAGGTAGTCTGAGCAATAAATTTAACTCGTTAAAGTATTCTGTATATATTTCTTGTTGAGACTGTGTTGCAATTTTATTAAATTCAGTAGGTGCCAATGGGCCTCTATTGTTTTGATCTAAAACTACTAGCACGGCTTTATATACGTCGTTTACGTTTATTGCCATTTATATTTGTTTTAAGTATTAGGGCCCGAGTGAACGAGCCCTATACTATTGTTACATGTTATTTTAACTTTTTCTCGATAGACTTGAAAACTTCTACGCCTTCATCAGTCTTAAAGAAAGCTGCCATAGCAGAGTATGGGTTTTCTTCAAATGGAACACTCATAAGCTTCTTACCATTTGATGCCCAAGTGAAAGATCTTTGATCATCAGCTAGCTTGATTATTTTAGCTTCAGCTGCTTTGATTGCAAAGTTTCTTAACTGAACATTGTCGTCGTTAGCAAGTTCAATAAACAATGATGGGTTTTGTCTAGCGAATATAAGAACATCTCTTTTTAATTCTTTAGATGCCATGTTGTTTACTTTACTTCCAAACTCAACTCTTAATATAGCTTCTATTTGGTCTACTTCCATACCTCTAGCAGCGTTAAGCGCGTCGATCTGAAGTTCCATTAAGCTTAATTCATCTCTAGCTTCTACAACTGAATCAAATTCTTTATATCGTTTTCCTTTATAAGGGTGATATAGAGATAACAGTTTTTGTAAAGCTTGATTTCTTTTAGAAACAATTAGAGCACCATCTTTAAATAGTATAGTACCGAGTGTTACCTCTCCTTCTTGTTCGTCTACAAATGGTGAGTTCATATTTGTAGCGTAACGTAGCTCTCTTTGTTTGTTGTTCTCTTCATCGTACCATAGCATAGGCTTTTTAGCACTGTGCTTAGATGGTATTCTCAATGTTAATGGTTTATACCTACCTGTTGCAAGATAAGTTCTATCTTTAATTTCCCAACCTTTTTCTACGCTTGGGACTTCTTTTTCTTTTGACATAATATAATATAATAAAATTGATAAAAGTAATAATTACCCCCGTCGATAAGACGAGGGTAAATACTACATAACTAATTACTACTTAGTAAACAATACAAAGTTGTTAGCACCTTGCACACATAAACATCTTTCAGATAGGAAGTTTACTTCCATCGCATCAAGATCAGATGTGTAAGCACCACCAACAGATCCAGTCAACCAAGACTTCATACGACGATCGTCAGTTTGTGACGCTCTGTATCGTACGTGTAAGAATGGACGACGGATGTTAGTACCTAGAATTTGATCATATACAGTAGATGTACCGGCAGGAACTAACACTCCATCAATAGCACTTACGCCATATCCCGGAGGAATTAATCCGTCTTCGATAGCACCACGTGTAGATGCGTCATTTAGATATTTCCAGTCAGTTTTGTAGAAGTCATATGAACCTCTGCGGAAACCACTAAATCCAAGGTTTAACGCCATGTCTTCAGAGTTTTCAAATAGTCCATAAGCTGTACCACCATTACCACCGTTAGAAATTCCAGCAAGCATATCATCAAAACCTAGCGAAGTTTCGCGATTTAAGAAAAGCATGTTTTCTTCAATAGCACCTTGCGTATCTAAGTTTCTTAGAATGTTGTCAAATTCTCCAAGTGCACTAGCAGCAGCGTTAAAGCCAGATTCTACATTACCACGAGATTGAATAGCAGCAAACAAACCTTCTGTACCTTTAAAGCCAGCGTTAAAAGCAGAACCAGCACCTAAAGTGTCATCAGCTTTTTCACCTTCAACTACGCTCATTTCAAGATAATCTTCGAAACGTAGGCGAGTTTCAGATTCAGCTTTTAGATACCATAGATATCCTCCAGTTCCATCTTCAGTAGCAACCTCAACCCAACCGATCTGAGCAGTGTCAGAACCAGATACTACATATTTATTACGAATAATAACTGGTGAGTTAGAAAATTGAGTGAACGCAGGATCTACACTTACATATCCATTGGCAGCAGCAGCTGCAGTGTTGTTAGGTGTAGAAGAACCTTTTGCATATTCAGAACCAAATACAAAGATTTTAATTCCAGTTGTAGCAAGCGCAGCAGTTGTAGTAGCATCGTAAGGAGCAACAGTAAGTGCACCAGTAGTTAGGTTAGATGCAGTTACAACACCTTTGAGCTCGTTACCAGCACCATCTAAAGCTACGATAGTAGACTGTGGAGAGATAACGTTCTGTACGTCAGCAGCAACAGGAATAGTAATTGTATTAGTTTGATCATTAGTACAACCCTCATAAGAGATGTGCAAACGATTTTGTTCAGACCAGATAACCTGATCAGAAGTCATAGGCATTTCAGCTCCTACCATGCGTAAGAAACCAGATAACGTGCGGTTTCCATAGCGCTCTACTTCTTGTTCGTAGATCTCAGGTAGATACTGTTGTGCGAATGTATCAGAATCACCAGCACCAGTTCCTCCGTTAAACGAAA
>Ga0255048_10001309_pt1 | contig 17544 bp, 29 predicted proteins | sample JV7_2_2_MG_FD_183619 | JGI IMG/M metagenome (GOLD analysis project Ga0255048, IMG submission 183619) | Seawater microbial communities from Jervis Inlet, British Columbia, Canada - JV7_2_2 | ecosystem: Environmental > Aquatic > Marine > Inlet | place: Canada: British Columbia | collected 2016-10-06
CCGCCACGTCTGCGCGGCCGCGGGCGTGGGGATGGATGCCGAGGCCATAGCGTTACGGCACTGTGAGCGATCGCGGGAGGCGTTCCTGGAGCTCGCCGGCGATGTTACGGCCGGCGAGCTGGTCGAGCGAGTCAAAACGGAACTAGACGCCCGGCGGTCCGATCTGCCGGCGGCGATACTCTTGGAGGTGTTTGGCGATGAGTGAGAAATTAGAAAAGCGGATCTGGCTGCCCCGCGAAGAGCTGCGGGTGGTCGAGCGAGATGGAAATACAACTATAGAGGGGCTGGCTGTGCCGTACGGCCAACTCTCGGAGGATCTTGGCGGATTCCGGGAACGGGTTGCCCCAGACGCGTTCGGGGACTCGATCCGCTCTGATGGCAGTCACGACCTGATAGGCGACGTCGAGCACGACCGGCGGATGATCCTGGGGCGAAGCTCGAAGGGGACGCTGGACTTCCGCAGTGAGGCGGACGGCCTCTTCGCGACGATCACGGTCCCGCAGACGACGCGGGGTAAGGACGTCGTCGAGGACGTCCGCAACGGCAACCTGGACGGCATGAGCGTGGCTTGGGCCTGGGATGGCGTCAAGGACGACTGGACGGTTGACGGCGACGAGACTATCCGCGAAATCCAAGCGGCGAAACTACGAGCCGTGACGCTCACGAGTTCGCCCGCCTACCGTCAGACGGTCGACTCCCTGGTGATGCGATCGTTGGAGGAATTCCAGCAAACCCAGTCCGAAGACTGGCGAGAAGAAAACGATAAACTCAGGCGACGACTAGCGTTAGCGAGAATGCTTGACTAGTCGTATGTTCAGTGGAATAATACAGGCATAACTCGAACAGCGCGACGGCGTAGCAAGAGCGCATATTCGGCCGCGGTATCGTAGATGACGCGACCTGGACACGGTTTGCACCGTGAACGGGCTCGCGTATTTTTGTGCGCTCATCCGGTGCGGAATCCAACACTGGAGGACGCCATGGCGTTTGACACACGGGAACTTCGGGAACAACGACACAAGAAGATCGTCGATTCCCGCGAGATCCTTGACAAGGCGGACAAAGAAAAGCGGGGCCGGTCGCCAGAAGAGCGAGCGCAGTACGATCATCTATGGGATGAATCGGAAGATCTGCGACAGAAGATCGAGGATCACGAACGGGCCAACAAGCTCGAACGGGCCGAGGATGAAGAGCGGCTCCGGCAGCAAGACGAGGACTCCACACGCGAGTCTGAGAAGACCGAGACGCGAGTGTACGCGCCGAACGAAGAGCACCTCGAAGTTCGCACCTCGAAGGACTATCACGGCGGATTCGCGAAGCGCTTGCTTGGCAGAGGCGGCCAGCTGACCGAGGAAGAGAATCGCGCGCAGGTTGCGGGCAAGGGCGAGAAGGGTGGCTACCTCTACGCATCCGAGACGTTCATGATGGAACTTCTCCGCGACGTGGACGACGCCGTTATAACTCGACAGCACGCCAGGAAGTTCCGGCTTCCCGAGTCCGACTCGATGGGCGTTCCGACCGTCACCACGAAGATGACGGACGCCGACTGGACCAGTGAATTGGGGATCCCGACAAGGGATCAGATGACGTTCGGCAAGCGGGCACTGACGCCCCATCCCCTAGCCAAAGAGGCGCCGGTCTCAAAAGTGCTGATTGCCAAGGCTCCCGGCATCATGACTATTATTCGGGAGGAACTTGCCCGGATCGTCGGCACGGCTGAGGAAAACGCCTTCATGACTGGCGACGGGTCGAACAAGCCCCTTGGGGCGTTTGTGGCCAGCGCAGACGGCATCCCAGCGACTCGTGACGTGTCGACATCAGCAACCGCAACGCTGATTAAGTTCGACAATCTGAAGTCGATCAAGAACACCCTCAAGCAGCAGTACTGGCCCAATGCGCGGTGGATGATGCACCGGGACAGAATGCAACAGATCGCCAAGGAAAAGGACGGGAACGGCCGATACCTGTTGGTGGATTCCGTTGTGGCCGGCGATCTCTCGCAAACGCTTCTGGGCTTTCCTGTCGACCTCAACGAGTACGCGCCGAACACAACCGGCTCCGGCAATTACAGTTGCATCTTTGGCGATTGGAACTACTACTGGGTCGTTGACGGTCTCGATACAAGCGTCATCAGGCTGGAGGAAATCTACGCGCGGCAGAATCTCGATTTGTTCATTATCCGCGCAATGGTCGACGGCGCCCCGGTTCGTGCCGAAGCGTTCGTTCGCGGCACGTTCGCCTAACACAGGAGAGTGAAATGGAAAACATCATCAGGCACACGCTGCCTACGATGGTCCTGAAAAACGTCGCCTCAGGAGCGGGCGATCCGTTCGGCGCGGCCCTCGATATGTCCGGATGGAACGGCGTGCACATGATCGCACTCGATTCGTCCGGTGCGTCGACCGCCGGGAACACACTAGGCGTGTATGGTGCCACCTCATCGACGGCGACCAGCACGTCCGATGGCTGGACGCTCCAGAAGTCGACGGCAACGATCACGTCTCCGGCCAGCACGGCCGGGGCAGGCAAGGGGCTTTTGCGTATCGACATCCCACTGCCGACGAAACGGTATGTCACTGGTCGACTGACCAGAACGACAGCGACCGCACACGGCGGCATTCTGGCCATCCAGTACGGTTCGCCCCGTATGGAGTCGAGCACGAAGGGCTCCACCGACGACCTGACGACGGCCTTGATTATTTACCCGCAGACGACGGGCAGCACGTCCACGTAGGAACGCCTTTCCGCGGGCTGCAACCTTGGGGGCGCCGCGGCGTTCCCTTGGTTGCTTTACACAAGGGAGAATCGCATGTCGTACAACGCGACAAACTATATGGAGCAAGGATCCACCGGCTTGATCATCGGCGGCAAGATCGATGTGATTACCGGGGGCGTGTTCAAGATTGCAGGCGTGGCTGTTACGGCGAGCGCGGCCGAACTGAACTACGTGGACGTCACCCCCGGCACGGCGGCGGCTAGCAAAGCTGTAGTCCTCGACGCAAGCCTCGACGTCGCGAGCGTGCGCCGTTTCACGGTCTCCAATTGGGTACGCGAGCCAGCCGAAGCGGTTGTTTCCACAGTGCTCACGACCGGAGCCGTCAAGAAACCAGCATGGTCGGACTTGACCGCTTATGGCCACACCGATCTGTCGGCAAGCGGATCGTCGGGGGCGGCTGCGTCGATGGCGTTCAAGCTGCCGCATCCCGGCGTGAGTGGCGTTCGCAAAGGACTGTTCGCGTCGGTATCCAGTACCGCTAAGCCGTGTACAGTCGAGACGCGGCTGGCTACGCAGTGGATAGGTGGCGGCGCCGGATCGACGGCCGCGACGAATCATCGAATTGTTTTGACGCAGCCCGGCGATTACGTCGAATTGATTTCGGCCTCTTCTGTTCAGTGGCGACTGACGAATAACGTCGGGGCTGCCGTACTCAGTACTGATTTCACAACCTAGCAGGAGGATAAGCCTGTGAGTATGCCCGCGGAAAGGCAGACGCACAACGAACGACGGATTGCGATTGTCGGAAAAGCCCCAAGTAGCCGACTGCTCGCACCGTACAATGACGAGCGATGGGAGATTTGGACGCTATCAGACCTCGTGCCAATGGGACAGGCGACACGATGCACAGCGCACTTCGAATTCCACCCCATCGACTGGTTCCGCGAGCGAGAGGCTCAGGGGGACCAATATCTCGCTTGGATGCGCTCCATTCGAGAGATACCCTGCTACATGGCCGAACCTGTCCCCGAGATCCCGGCCGCTATGCCGTTTCCTATCGAGGACGTTCTGCGGCATTTCGCACCATTCAGGTATTTCACGAACACGGTGAGCTATCTCATCGCGTTTGCGATCATGCAGGAACCGGCAGCCCTCGGCGTCTGGGGTGTGGATATGGCCCAGACGAAGGAATACAGGGATCAGCGGCCGAGTTGCGAATGGCTGCTTGGCTGGGCACGTGGGGCCGGGATCGAGGTGGTGCTGCCCGACGAATGCGACTTACTGAAAACGCCCTACCTGTACGGATACGGGCACGCCGGGAACACGATGCGGCGGAAGTGGGAGTCACGGTCTCAAGAGTTGCAGGAGCGAATCGGCCGGAAACACGCGAAACTCCAACAGAAGCAGGCAGAGGCGCAAGAACTCCATAACACCATTCAAGCGCTAAGCGGTGCGTTGGAAGCGCAGGCATATTACGAACAATGGACGTTTGACGATGGCACTTAATGTCACGAGCACGAGCAGCACGGCACTGGCGGTCTCGCTCCGGAAGGCTAAGCTTCAGCTCAAGGTGAGCACTGGCAGCACGGCTGAGAACGGCGAGATCAAGGACAAGATCCGTGCGGCGACGCAATGGTGCGAACGGCACATAGGCGGCCATCGACGTCTCACACCAACGACCTACCGATTGACTCGTGCTGAGTTCCCCGGCAATTCCGGGGCGATCGTATTTCCGTTGCCACCACTCGCTACGCCGGTGGGCACAATCACCTATCGAGACGGAAACAACGCGGCGCAGACCTTGGCCAGCACGACGTATGATACGATAGCGTCAGACGATCAGCCGGGCTGGATTCAGCCGAAGCAGTCCGAGACCTGGCCAAGCACGTATTGGCGACCGGATGCTGTCCAGATCGCGTTCACGTGCGGGTATGGGAGCACATCGACGACGGCACTGCCCGCAGCGGCAACGGAGGCGATTCTGGTAATGACGGAATCGGCCTACGACCCCACGAGGCTACCCCAGGCCGAGGCGGAAGAGATCGCAGGGAGCTACCTCGATACAGTGGAGTATGGCAATTATGCCTAAGCGGAGCGAATTCGCACGTAGAGCCCTCAAACAACGCCCCGCCAGGCGGCGAGCGCGGCGTGTGCCTCTGGAATTGCAGACGGCGACAACGGGCAGCACGGCGTCGGACGGGCTTGGGCATGACCAGTTGGTATTCTCGACGAAGGCCACACCTAACGCGTACGTGGCGCAACTGAGAGGCCAAGAACTGGTCTTGGCCCGGGAGCTCGTCCCCCTTGCGACGCATACGGTTGAAATTGACTACTCGACGCACTGCAACGCAAGGAGCCGGTTCAAGTTCCCCGGTAGCACAACGCGATTTCTGAATGTCGAAAGCGTGGACAATTTCGAAGAAAGGAATTGCGTGATGACGTGCCTATGCCATGAGGAGCTGGTGCTGTGACTGTCGTTGTTACGGGAGACAAGGAGATTGAGCGATTGCTGAAGGGCTTCCCGGAAAAGCTCGTCAAGCGTTTCCTTGCTGCCGGAATGAAGCGGATAGGGCAAGCAACAACGAAACGGGCCAAGCCGAAAGCGAGGAAGAGGCGAGCTACTACAGGATCGGGAACGCTTGCCCGGTCGGTTGGGTTTCGCGTATATCGGTCGAGGAACCGGCCGACAGTTGGGGTTGTGATCGGTCCACGAAAAGGTTTTGGCCGTTGGGTAGTTCGCGAAACGGTAGGCAGGCGAAAGAAGCGACTCCGCCGGCGGGCTGTTGGCAGAAATGAAGATTGGTCGAAACTGCGATCGAGCAGGCGTTGGGCAGACCCAACGAACTACGGCCACCTCGTCGAGGGGGGGTTTACCCACAAGCAGGCTGGCAGGATCACGAAGCAACCGTATTTAGCCCCGTCGCTTCAACCAAGTGAAGCCTTAGCGATACTGAAGCAGGGCGTGCGGGAAGCAATCAACAAGGTGAAATCATAATGGCGACGCTCGCGGCAGATATCCGGACGGTCATTGTCGGCAGCACTGACATAGCAGCGGTGTTTCCGGGCGTAGTAGCTCCCGGTGCTGTTGAGCACGCGAGCGTAAGAGAGAATCCGCCGGTTCCTAGGCTGTGGTATGGTCTCCACCGAAAGGACGAGGAACTTGACTTGTCCAACATTGGAGGCATGGTCAATTCGCAGTGGGACGTCGAGGTGCACAGCGACGACGACGCGGAGTCAATAACGATTGCGGGAGCGGTCAAGGATTTCGTGCACGGCCATATCGGCACGTTCGGCAGCAGAACAGCGTGGTCAGTGAAAGCGGAAGACCACGACGAAGAATATGTTCCCCGTGGAGATGCGAGCGAGGACGGCATTTATGTGTCGGCCTTTCAAATGACGATCTGGCACGATTCAACCGCTTCGACATAGGAGCAAAGCAAATGCAGAAATTCATTGGCAACGGAACTATCTTCCTGTGCACCACATCGACAACAGTCGCGTCGTCTGACGCAACGGCGGTTGGTGGCGTAACTGGCGTGGATGGCCCCACAGGTCCAGCGGCAAGCGTAGACACTCATACGCTTGACTCCACAACAAACGACGCCACACAGGAGAAGGGCTTCGCGGTCCCCGGCGACCTCTCGGTGACGGTGGCCTATAACCAGACGAACGCCGGATGGTTGAAAATCAAGGCAATGCGGGGCAAAACTACCAAAGGCAAGTTCGGTATCACGCATCCAAGCACGAATTTCGCCAGCGAGTTCCACAAGGGGTTCGTGAAAGACGTTGGTAGGTCAATCGCACGTGATACCGTAACGACGAGGACAATAACTATCGGGCTCAGCAGTGGCCCTGACTGGGTATAACTTACGCGGAAAGGCGGCGACATGAAAAAGGCTATAACTCGATCGCAGTTCTTGGAAGCTGACGACTTGGATTCTGAGTGGGTGGACTTGCCGAAATCGTACGGCAAGGACGCTGGCGTTTACGTACGGCACATGACAGGCGAGGAACGGTCATCGTTGGAGGACAAGTACGCAGGAGACAAGAAAGGGCCGGTCCGCGATTTTCGAGTTGCGGTGTTGCTGGCAACGACCGTTGACGAGAACGAGGCGCCGTTATTTACCAGCGACGACGACGTAGCGTTAATGGGAAAGAATGCCGGTGTTCTCGAAGGTATCTTTGACAGGGCCTGCGAGATTAACGGCCTCACGAAGAAGGACGTTGAGGAACTGGAAAAAAACTCCGGAAGCGACCAGTCGACTTGATGCTGTTTCGGCTGTGTCTCGAAGTTGGTTGCTTTCACCCAGACCACCTCAAGAGAAAACTTACAAGCAGGCAGATTGCGGACTGGCTTGCGTATTCGGAGATCGAACCGTGGGGCATGGCGCACCAGGAACTACTTCACGGCGTGGCTGTTTCGAATATCGTGAACGCCAATGGAGTCAAGCCGCCGGCGAGAGCAAAGGACTTCATGCCGTCCGCCGATTGGCTGATGAGCGCTGAGGAGATTTTCGCGACATTTGGGGGATTAAAATAAGTGGCAGTTGTCGGATCGTTGGTTGTGCAAGTGAAGGCGGACGCAAGGGGCGTTCGTCCTGGCGTGCAGTCCGCGACCAATCAGATGAACGCGTTCACGAGCAACACCAAGAAGGGCCAAGCTGCTCTTGCGTCGTTTGGTGCGCAAGCGAGCACCACGGGAATGCGATTGAAGGGACTGGCCGGGCCCCTGGCCGGTATAGTGAGCGTGAGCCTTGCCCTGAGGCATTTCCGTAGCGAAGCCGAACGCCTTGACAAGATCGGGAAAATATCTGTCAGGCTTGGGATAGGCGTGGAGGAGTTGAGCGGCCTGCAATTCGCAGCCGAACGGAGTGGGATAGCAGTGGCCCAATTCAATATGGGCCTTCAGCGAATGACCCGGCGAATGTCGGAAGCAGCGAACGGAACGGGAGAAGCGAAGGACGCCATCCGGGAACTGGGCCTCGACGCCAAGGCGCTGCGCGACGCCGGACCGGGCGAGGCGTTGCTGCAAGTTGCCGACGCGTTGGCGAAGATCAAGAACCCCACGGACCGCTTGCGACTGGCGTTCAAGCTGTTCGACTCCGAAGGGGTGTCAATGCTCCAACTGTTCGGAGATGGCAGGCGGGGCGTCGAGGAGATGCTTGCGAAGGCCCGCGAGTTGGGAATCACGGTCGACCAGGAGATAGTCGATAAGTTCACCAAGATGAACGACAAGGTCAGCGACATGAAGAAGGCGTGGAGTGCAATGGGCACTGAAATAGAGGCCGTAGCAGCGGGGCCCGTGACTAAGCTGGCCGAAGGCCTGACAGACGCCGCCAAGGTGGTTGAAAGGCTTGGCGGGGCGGATGCCAGTGGCCCCGAAGTCTTACGGCAGTTGTGGCGAAGGCTGACCCGCGATCAACCCCGCATAGCAGATGTACCACAGAAAGTCACAGACCGTATTGCTCGCGCGCGTGCCGCGCGTGCCAATGCGCTTCCTGAGGTTGTCAGAGGTGACCCCAGTGCAGCGATGAGAGCATTGATGGAGAGGGCCCAGGCAGCACGAGAGACGATCCGTGGTAATGCTGAGAAATTTCTCCAATCACTACAGACGTCTGCGGCGTCCGCATTGCGTGCGTTGATGAGCCCATTGGATATGCTCAAGCAACAAACAGAAACGCTTGGTAAACTGCTTCTTAACACGACAATTACCCAGAAAGAATACAAGAAGGGCGTCGAGGCCTTGACCGCTGCGTATAAGCTGGGGGTGACAGCGCAACGTAAGGCCCGAGTCGAGCAAATCAGGTTGGCCAATGAAACACCCCTGGAGGCGTTTCGTCGACAAGCGAAAGAGGTCGCGTCATTAGTCGGCCCAAACGGCCTTTCTGTCGAGGAGGGTGCCAAGGAACTATTCCGCCTCAGGAAAGAATTGCTTAGCCCCAATAAACTCGAATCGCCTGAACCGGCGGGGGCTTTGGAGCAAGGCAGTGCAGCGGCGTTCTCACGGATAATGGAGATCGAACGTGGTGGTGACGAGAGACGGCGTGCACAGGAGGAGAGAGAAAAGCAAACGGAGTGGCAACGGCAAATGACCGAGTGGCTCGAAAGGATATTTGGCAGGGTAGAGGGAGCCCCAGTATGAGCGTTGTGGGATTAGCACAAGAGCGGCCTGACAGGCGGCGAGCTACGCAAGACTCTACCGGTATGCACTCCTACGTTCGCGTGTTTCTTGTGACAGTCAACAACAAGCAGGACGATGCGAACGTGGTGTTGGCTGCCCCGGGACTGCCGATGCAATACGAAATTTACACCACTGGCACGACGACGAACACGAAAGCGTTTTGCCAAACACGATCCCCGCAGCAACTATCGCGAACGTGGTTTCATTGGGAGGTCACCTGCCAATATCAAGAGTTGTCGGAACAGGAGGCCCACCTCGATCGGCGTTTGCACTTCCCAATGATGGCGTTTAAGCCCGAGAAGGTCCGTTCCCCCGTTGTCGGCGTTCCGACTGCCATGGCGATAACGCCAGATTCCGACGACATCTTCGATGAACCGATGGTCAACTCGTTCGGCGATAAGTTCGACCCGCAGCCCATGGCCACGCACTCGCGGGGCGTGCTGACAATCACTCGCAATCAATCATCCTTCTCGCCAGCGATCGCAATCGCTTATGATAATTCAGTCAACTCCGATGTATTTTTTGGAGCCGCGCCTAGGCAAGTATTGTTTGCCTCAGCGGAATGCCCCGGCCGACAAGAACAAAATATAAATGGCGTGGTCGTTTTCTATTATCCGACAACGTACATTTTCAAGTTCAGGCGAGAGGGTTGGGACACACGTATTCTCGACCAAGGCCCGATGTATTATCAATGGGCCAAGCCAAAGACAAAAGAGTGGGAACGACGATTCAGGACGAACGAAGGATACACCAAGCCGTTCGGGTTACTCGACGGCAACGGTTACTCGCTGGCAGACAACATAGCAGTTTCAACGATCAACGCGGCGTCCACATCGTTCGATCTATACAACCATGCCGTGTACATTCGCAAACGAACGAACTGGATACTTCCGTTCGCACCATTCAACCTCCCGCAGGTGTTCTTATGAGCGATGTAACCGTAGCCCTGTCGGTGCTTGTGAACAAGGCGCCGTTCCAGGACAATTTCACCCCAACCGGTGGCGGAATGAACTTCAACCAAACCACAATCGGGAAAAACGGGCCGATTGTGATTGTTGGTTCCACAGTCTACGAGGCCGTTCCGTTTGGCGACGTGGCAACACCAGGCTTCATGTATGGTAGGTCACTTGCGACAACGGGAAGCACAGCATTCGTCACCGTGGGCATGTCCTCGGCAACCGGCAGTACAGGGGTTTACCCGTACGGGAAGATCAGTGCCGGTCGACCATTTGCGTACGAACTTGACGCCAACGTCAAGGGCAAGCTGAAGTGGAAGGCCGGAACGGGAACAATCAAGGTCGACTTGAATATTCTAGAGGCGTGATGTGCCGGACAAGATCGTCAGAACCGACGACGAGGGGCTGCGCATTCTTCGCGACCTCAAACGGTGGTGGTTGGAAACCCAGGGCCACGGGCTGGAGGATGAGCGGGACCCCGACCCTCGCGACCAGACGCCAATACCGATGCTTCTTGGCCGGGTGTCGGAGACGATACGCCCTGGGACGGGCAGCACGGCCGGGCCGTCAACGGGCGGAAAGATCCACCCGTTTATCCACGCGACTACGGCGGCCGGCTCGACCCAGGGCGAGAAATGGTCGATCGATACGGGCACGACCTACCAGGCGTTCGATCTGATAGGATGCGGGGCAACGACTGGTGAGGACGTTTGGGCGTGGCGTCACCAGGGCTCGGGGCAACTGCATATCCAGGCCGTGCCCTCTCAGCGGTGCCGGGGGTTTGTTGTTTCGTCGCATACCTCGACCGGCCTTGTGCCTACGTGTTTCGCCGTCGACCGAATCGAGCCGCTGTTCGGGGTGTCGCCAACTACGGGCGGGTGCGTTCAATTGCAAGTCGCGAACCCGCACGGGTGGGTAATCTACCCAAACGCGTTGGTCAAGTTCGAGCGTCGGAACAACGCGATTTGCGGCACGGGGAGCACGGGGACAGGCAACTGCACGTGTAGCACGTATTCCCAGACGCTGAAAACGAACGTGCACAAGAAACCCTGGGAAGCCTATCAAGTCAGTTGTTCCGGGACTTCGGGGTCCACCTGCAACACCTAGGGGATCGATCCCATGCCTGGACATCCATGTTGCTGCAAAGGGTGCGAAGTTCTCGTTGACTTATTCAATCGTGCGAATTCGTCGAACATCGGCAACCAATGGGTGGAACACTCCGGTGGATGGTCAATTGCTTCCAACGAGCTTGCCGAGGACGGCACGACCGGCCTCGTCTATACGGTCAAGCATATCTCAGAGAACAGACGCCGCGTATTCGTTACCTGTAAAGACGCCCAGAACGGGAAAGCGTATCGCCTTGCGCCCGCCGTAACTTCGGCAGGAACCAAATATATCTACGTGGAACTTGCCGTTGCAGCCGGCAACGGCACGCTGACGCTGGGCATATCTACATTCTCAGGCGGATCGTGGAATGATGCTGCCGCCCTGGACACCTTCAGTCTCGGGCCGGTCGACATCGGGCAGGACTACACGCTCGTTGCATGCCTCACCGAGAACGGTATCTATGGTGGGCTGTTGGAAATCAGCGGGCCGGTGTGGGATTGCACAACGATCAACGGGCCGCGTGCTGGAATAGCAAACGCAGGAGGCGCGGCGGAGTTCGACGACTTCCATTGGTACCGCCACGCCGAAGACATCTTGCCTGACGTCGACGGCAACTGTATCCGGTGCGATTGCGAATGCGAGGGGCACTGCATACCCAAGACGTTGACGCTTACGCTGCATTCTACCTGCCCTCACCGGGACGGGCTGACCGCTACGCTAACGCTCAACACAGCGTTATATCCAGCGTTCATTTGGGAGGGGACGTCGACGTGGCCGTGGGTGTGCCAAGACGAAGACCCGGTCGAGACAAGCGACGTTTTTTTCCGGCTGTTTTGTTTCGACGATCACGGAGAATGTTCAGGGGAATTTGCACTTTGCACGAATAACTTCTGCGCCGGGGCATCGACATGTGACTGGGCAGCTGCGAGTATAACGTGTGCGTCCCCGCCGACATTCGAGGGCGGGGAATGCTCAGTGGGGCACACGTGCAATCCGCTGAACATAGTGTTCAGGACGATGCTAAGCACGTGCAGTCCCCCTGACCCTGCGTCCTGTACTGAGTGGTTTGAGATTACGGAGTGACGCGTGGAATGCAATTGCCCCCTGCAACCCGATGATCGATTCATCGACTGCCCACGCCACAAGATCAAGAAATACCGTCGACACGTGGAGCTGTGCAGGCAACGAGGCAAATACTGGACGGCGTGGGAGAAAGGGAAGGGACCGGGGCGAACGCAACCTGCACACGCAGTCACGCTTGCGTACGAGACGGAAGCGGAACGGCTAGAGCTAATCGAGGGCCACATCGCGGAGTCGTGCAACGGGTGCAAATGGCACGAGGGATGCCACCTCGACGGGCAAGAGCCGGTAGATATCTGCGTGTGCGTCGGCTGCCGGGGGAGTGGCCGGAAATCTATCCGCGATCTGACGCGTTGCCCGAAGAAAAAGTGGTCGCTTATTCTTCCAGCTCAATGATCCTTTCCGCCATTCGGCCGACTACGTGCTGCTGGTGCTCGTGCAGCCGTATCAATTCCGCGTCGCCCCCCTGACGCTCTGGAGTGGCTCCCTGCGGCAGGACGGCCGGCAGGAACACAAACACGGATCCAGCGACCGCTGCGAACCAGGTGACCAGTAGGGCTGTGTAGAGGCGGGATGGGATGTCGAGTTTCATGGCGGAGTTCCTTTCCGAATTCTTGCCCTCAAGCCCATTATACGTTGGCAACCCTACAGGACTGCCAAAAATATTGCCAATCCGCCGGAATTCTGTTATTTAGGGGTTGTCAGTCTACCGATGTCGGTATATGATAGGGGTATGGAAAGAACACACGCCACCAACCGAGGAGACGAAACGATGACAACCCTAACAGACAGACGAGCCGCCCAAAAGGCCAGCCGAGAGCGAGCCACCGCCGAATTCGGATGCCGCCACGGCGAGATCGAAACGCTCCTCGCCAGGCTGCAATCTGCCAGCGATAACCATTACGGCCATTCGCCGGAATCGGCTGGATGGGACGCTGCTGGATCGGTCGGCCACATCGTCGAGCTGCTCACCCAGGCAGTCGATCACGCCGAGGAGATGGGCTAAATATGGTTACCAAATACCTCACCACCAGCGAAGCGGCCGAACGACTCAAAGTCAGCGAGCGACGCGTTCGGCAATTTTGCGAGTCGGGCCGGCTCGGGAGGAAGTTCGGTCGAAACTACGCGATCACCGAGGCCCAGTGCGACGCGTTCTCAAAAAAGGAACGTCTGACGGGGGGGGCTGGCCATGGGAAAAAAAGATCCCGGAATTCCCGAAAATAGCCTTGACTTAGTGTGCCGCTATCGGTATACTATACATAGTGAGAGTGGGAGTCAGAAACGAAAGGGAAAACGATGGCCAAAACAGCAACCAACGGACGAAACACAGAAGCCGGCTACAAGGGCGTCTGCATCCGGAAAGACCTGCGATTGGCCATCTACCTGCGGGACGCATTCCGCTGCGTGTATTGCTGCAAAGACATGCACGGGTCCCACCCGACTGACATCACCCTAGACCACGTCAAATGCGATTCTGATGGCGGCTCGAACCTGCCCAGCAATCTGATTACCTCCTGCCGACACTGCAATTGCAGCCGCCAGGATAAGCCGCTGAATCGATTTGCTGGCCCCGAGACCCGGGCCGACATCCGCAAGCTGACCAAGCGATCCATTCGCAAATACCGCACCCTCGCCAAGGCGATCATTGCAGGCACGACCGAGGATCCCCGCGGAAACGGCTGAACCCCTGACCCACGAAAGGCAGAAAAATGAGGCCCAAAACACTGACCGACTTCCGTAAACTCGGAAAAAAACGCCTGGCCCACGGCGGACGAACCGCTCGCCAATCCCGAAAGATGTTTCTCGATCGCGAACGGCGTGACGCCGAACTGGCTGCGATCGCTGACGAATACAGGGGAGGGGCTGAGCGATTCCGCACCCGCCTTACGTCGTTGGTTCCTCTGGGGGCCTCCTGCCCGCATGAAGACCGGGGCATGGCCGAGCACCCACGGAGGAAAAACTGGCGGTCCTCGTTGTCGGGTCGCGGCATGTGCCCAGTCGATGCGATAACAATCAACTGCGGACGCTATTCTTCCCGGTGCACTTACACCAAGTACGAATATCAGGTGATTGTAAGGTCATGCGCTCGCGTCCGCCCCGGCTTCCTCCTGTACTGGCTCGCCGACGAGCCTATGCGGCGTATCAAGGCTCCGCACGGATACCGCTGGGACGAAGATGCGACAGGTGTTCGGCTCGTGTCTATCGCCCGCCCTGCTGACGACTACCACGTGGACTCGCACGATCTGTCAGAGTGTTCGCCCCGGCAGTTGGCCGCGAAATTGCGGGAAAATGCCCTCATCCGCAGGCGAGAGGCGAGAGAACGAGCAGCGCGAGAGCGAGCCGCCAAACTGTCCGCCAAACAGGAGGCGAGGATTCTGCGGACCGCGGAGCGAGAGGGCGCGACCGTCTGCGTGCGGGATTCCGTCAATATCGGGAACTGCGAGGCGGGCACGCGATCCTGGGCGAAAAATCACGGCCTCGACGCGTCTCGACACTACCGGCCATCTGAGGTGTTAGCTCTAGCGAACGGCGACGGTCGACGGGTTGCGTTGGTTGTTTCGGCTGCCCTCCGCCGCCACCGCGTCGAAATGGACCGAGGCTTCGCGTTGCTCGCAGACCATAGGTGATGTAGACGTCCTCCCGCGCCGCGCCCTCGCTGAGGGTTCGGCCCCGTTGGACGTTACCAGCGACGGACCCGGCCGAACCGGAGCAAACAAACGCCCTCAGGGCAGGAGTTGCAACGTGGGACAACGATACGAAATGAGTGACGGGATGATCGTGGACCTGGACAACGCGAGCGCGAAATGGGAGGAGGACACCCGCTTTGATGGGAGCAACCACATCAGTGTGGTCACCGGTTCGCAATGGGATCACCAGATGCTATATCGCAGTCGCCGGGGGCGATACTACGTCGAGAGTTCGAGCCAGTGGCAGGGCTCGACGCCTTCGGCCGAATGGGTGAGCAACGAGGAGGCCGCCCGCTGGCTGCTCACCAACAACCACGAGATTCCGGACGACCTCAAGGCGGCGGCGGACAGTGTGATTGACTGACGTCCCCCCGCGCCGCGCCCTCTTCGGAGGGTTCGGCCCCGTTGGACGTTTCCAGCGACGGACCCGGCCGACCGAAGCGCCCTCGCTGAGGGTTCGGCCCAGACTCATGACAGGTCCGAGGGCCAAATCGGGATCGCTGGGAGTCGGCGAACGACTCCACTCGCCCACTGAGTGAGTGGGAGGCATGGGAGAATCTCATGGGTGTGAACTTGACGACTGACGACTTGCGATTGGCTGCCGAGATCGGCGCGGAAGACACTAATGAACCGATCGACAACCCGACGATGGGACTTAGTCAGGTGGCGATCCAAAACGCCATTAACTGGACAGTAGACCACCCGCAGCGGTGGCCTGGCTATAACGTACCATTGCCGAAGACGCCGCACACTGGAGGTGACCTGCATATTGGCGCAAGGGTCCGATCGCAGAACGGCAATCACTACTATGTTGTGCAGTTTTCCGCCGATGGCGAATGGGCGGTGATCGTGCCGGTGGAGTCGCCACAATGTGCTTACGTGGCCAGGCTCGACGATGTACGAGTCAGTAGCTGACCCTCCGCCCGTGATCCCGAGGGCCAAATCGGGATCGCTGGGAGTACGCGGAGTACTCCACCGGAAGCCGCACCGGAATCATGCGGCACCAAGGAGAGATACCATGTCCACACGTACTATCACACTGTCAGGCCGTCCGCCCGTCCGCATCGATGAGGACAATTGGCCCACATTGGCGTCCGCGAGCGACTCCAATCACGATGGCCAAGTCGAGTGCCAAGCCAACACCAAATGGAGCTGGTGGGTCCGAGTCCGCCAGCACGCCGACGGCAGGACGATCGTCTACGCTGGCTATGATTACGAAACAGCGTGGATGGGGAAGCGAGACTACCGCGCCAGGGCAGGCGAATTGCTCCCAATCTACGATACGGACGTGGTCTGTCGGACTATCTGCGAGGTCTGCGAATTGATCGCGACTACGGAGGCAGATCAAGACCATTCTGCACGCTGGGCCACACTGGCCGCCGAGTGCATCGCGGACATGCCCGCCGAGGAACTGAGCTGATGGAAATGATCTGCCGCAACTGCCAGGTGATCTCGCACCACGCGATATCCACAGTGGAGCCCATGATCCGCTGCCCGACATGCGGGCTCGGCGACGGTCACAATCTCTTTGACATGTGATATGATGCTGCGACTGACTCTTACTGACCCGTCCTGAGAGGAAATTTAGAATGTACATGCTGATCGAATACCCCCATCTCGTGCAGCCCGGGGCCGGGGAGCCCTGCGAAATCTCCGATAGCGGATACCCCATCCACCATCGCACAAAAGCCGGCGCCGGCGTGGCCCTTCAGGGCCTAACCGGAGGTAAGCCGCCCGGCGTGGCTCACCAAATCTACATCGCCGAAGTGCCCGAATCACCATACGTCGAAATTCAGGAGTAGCCCGCCGGTTGAACCGAACCCGCCCCGCCGATCGCCGGCGGGGCTCTTACTGACCCGTACAGTGTAATTGACTGACGTCCCCCCGCGCCGCGCCCTCTTCGGAGGGTTCGGCCCCGACATACGAGCCGTGTGTCCAATCATCATCAGCCTAATCGATCGATTGCGAGAAAAAGATTGACAATACCTGATTCCGTGGTATCGTGAAATTAGAAGGCCCACCCACATGAACATCACACGACACGAACCGACGGACAGAAAACGGCGTGAGCCGGTTGGGTGGGCCCAATGCTGTCCGTCGGTTTGTTTTTTTGGAGGCCCACCCATGCAGGTCGATTTATGCGACGACGAACGCGCACGATACGACGAGACACGGCGGGACGCCGAGATTACCGAACGGCCACCACGTAGGCAGGATGTCCGCACGGCCGGGACCCCACGGCGCAATTCCGAGGCACTAGGTGGAGGCGCCTACCGCAAGAGACTCATTCCAGCGGCATACTGACGGTCCCATTAGACTATGAGTGCACGAAATGCCAGACATAACCCCTGCCCACCAATGGACCCACGACGGCGGCAATGTGCTGATCGTCAAGTGCGTGCGCTCTGACGGCACCAGTCACGGCGGATTTCAGTGGCCCGAGTCTGGGCCAGTAACCCCCGACACATGGAGCGAGGAACCTACCTGTGAGTCTGGTGGCCTGTTTGGCTGGCCGTGGGGAGTTGGCCTAGGCGGTGGAAAACAACCGGATTACCAAGGGCGGTGGATTGTGTTTTCCGCCGAGCCAAGCGACGTTGTGGATCTCGACGACAAGTGCAAGGCTCGTTGCGGAAACGTGGTGTATTGCGGTGATTGGTGGGGCGCTCTCCTTACGGTGGATGCGGGCCGCATAGCCTGGTGCGAACATGGCGACAGCGGTGCGTCCTCGGCCACCGGCGACAGAGGTGCGTCCTCGGCCACCGGCCACAGAGGTGCGTCCTCGGCCACCGGCGACAGCGGTGCGTCCTCGGCCACCGG
>Ga0255048_10001310_pt1 | contig 17532 bp, 19 predicted proteins | sample JV7_2_2_MG_FD_183619 | JGI IMG/M metagenome (GOLD analysis project Ga0255048, IMG submission 183619) | Seawater microbial communities from Jervis Inlet, British Columbia, Canada - JV7_2_2 | ecosystem: Environmental > Aquatic > Marine > Inlet | place: Canada: British Columbia | collected 2016-10-06
GTCAATCTTTATAGGGCGAAGACCTAAAAAAGGCTCCCTATGGCAATTTGCGGCGATTTTGGAGGACGAACAGCGACGGGTGCGGCGTGTAAACGAGCTGCCAAGGATCACGTGTCGCGTTGCCCGCAGCACGCGCCGAAATCGAAGTCGGCGAAGGTCCTCACGCTTATGCCGCACGACCCAGAGAACCCCTACCCAATCGAAAACCTCTCGATTCCGGCGCGTGCTGCGTGGTCGACGTATTCGGCCGTCGTGCCAGAGCCCGAATACCCGGAGCTCTATGCGGCCATTTTGGCGTTAAACGGCTCGATCCGTATGGGCGCGGAGGTAGCAGAGGACGCGGATCCAGAGGACGGGAACCCGACACTCCAGAAGCGGCGGCTGTCGGCGGAGTGGGTGGAGTGGAAAAAGGCGCTCAAACTCGAGGAACGTCTGAGTGCGAACGCTCCTAAGAACGAGATTGAACGCATCCGGGCCATGAGGTGATTGGCCTAGCGCCCACCGAACCCCTGTCCAAGCCGCCTGGCTGGGACGACCCGCCAGATAATTCGCACGCACGCGCCGCGCTCGAGTTCATCTCGCGCTGCCCGAATACGAAGGGACCGGTCGGATCGGTCCTCGGCGATTCATGGCTGGACTGGGAAGACCGCCTAACCCGGCTCATCTTTGGCACGGTAGACGAGGACGGCTACCGGATCATCCAAGAAGCGTATGCCGAAATGCCCAAGAAGACGGGCAAGAGCCACAAGGAAGCGGCGGACGGCCTCTACGTAATGACGACCGACGACGAGCAGGGCGGCGAACTCTACTCCGCGGCGTACAACGAGAAACAGGCCAAAGTCGTCTGGCTGATCGCGAAGCGCATGATAGAGCTCGATCGCCTGAGCCCGATCCCGCTCGGGCTGGCCGACTACCTGATCATAAAGGAATACCGCAACGAGATACTATGTCCCGAGACCGGGGCGATCTGGACCCCGCTATCCAAGGGCGAGACTGGTAAGCACGGGTTTAACCCGTCGATGGTCATATTCGACGAGCTGCACGAGCAGCCGACGGGCGACATGCTGTCCGCCTGTAAGGAGTCGATGGGTGCGCGACGGCAACCGCTCCTGATCGAGATCACCAATGCCGGGTTCGACAAGGAGACGGTCTGCTACCGGCAGCGCGACTACACGAAGAAAGTCAATTCCGGTATCGTAGACGACCCGACGTTCCTGGGCGTCATATTCGGTGTGGAGGAGCAGGAAGACATTGAGGCGTGGCAAGAGCCGGACACCTGGAAACGCGCACACCCTGGTCTAGGCGTCACGGTATCGGAATCGTGGATGGCTGCCCGGGCCAAGAAGGCCGAAGCCGTCCCGGCCGAGCAGTCCGAATTCCAGCGGTGGCAACTATGTATATGGACTGGCTCGAAAACGCGGTATCTGCCACAGGGCAAATGGGAGGTGTGCTCAGGCCATGTAGACGAGGACGCACTACGCGGCATCGCGTGCTACTCGGGGCTCGACCTAGCCGACCAATCCGACATGGCCGCCCTCGTCCATGCGTTCCCGGTCGATGGCGCCCTCGAGGTCGTGCCGCGGATCTGGATACCCGAGGACACAATCGAGACGCGGTCCAAGGACGACGGCGTACCGTACCGAGACTGGCTAAAGCAGGGGCTCGTGATCGCCACGCCGGGCAACTGGATAGATTTCTCGTTCATCGAGGAGACGATAAAAGCGGACGCAGAGAAGTTCGATATCCAAGAGATCGGCTACGACAGGTGGGGCGCCACGCAGCTCGTCCAGCGTCTCGGCGAGGACGGCGAGAAGGTGGCTACGTTCGTCCCGATCGGTCAGGGGTTCAAGGACATGAGCGAGCCGACCAAGTGGCTGTTGGGCCGCGTACTCAAAGGGAAGCTGCGGCACGGCGGGCACCGCGCGCTGTCGTGGTGCTGCGATAATATGATGGTCAGGTCCGACCCGGCCGGTAACGTGAAGCCCGACAAGAAGGCGTCTTCGGAGAAGATAGATCCGATGGTGGCACTGATTATGGCCGCATCGCGTATCGTGCGGCACGAGTCCACGGGCAGCGTGTACGACACACGCGGCGTCGTGCGGATCGGTACGAGGTAGCCGAGTGCGCGCTGATATCTTAAGTTTCTGGCACCCATGAGGATCGACGCGGGCGACGTTCACATATACGGCGGGCTGGCGCTCATGGCAGCGAGCGGGTATTGGCTGGGCTGGGGGATCCCATTAGGGGTCGTGGGCGCGTGTCTCTTCTATCTCGGCGTGTTTAGGTTGAACGCCTGATGGGGTTCTACTCGGAACGACGACAACACGTCGTAGAGACGCGCGGCCAGACACTCGAGAACCCCGGCATCCCACTATCGGACGCGAACCTACTCAACTGGCTCGGCCGTAGTCGGGAGACATGGACGGGCCGCGGCGTGTCGACCACCGACGCACTCGGCCTCTCCGCGTTCTGGGCCGGCGTCCGTATGATCTCCGAGACGATCGGCTCTCTCCCGCTAAAAGTCTACCAGTCGGACGGGCGCGATAAGAACGAGGTACGCCAGCACCCGCTGTGGCCGCTACTCCACGATAACCCCGCACCCGACGATCCGGACATCAAGTCAAACGCCATGATCTGGCGCGAGACCCTACAGTCGCACCTGCTTACGGACGGAAACGGCTACTCGCAGCTCGTACGTCAGACGGCTACGGATCGGGTCGTGGAGCTCGGGATCCTCGTCGCGCAGAATACGCAGCGCGTTAGACGGCGCGGCCGGACCGTATACCAGACGACGGTCGACCATAGGCTCGACACGCTACAGCCCGAGAACGTCCTACATATACCCGGCCTCGGCTGGGACGGCACGCGCGGGTTCGGCGTCGTCGCCATGGCGCGCCAGTCGCTCGGTATCGGACTAGCAGCCGAAGAGTACGCCGGGCGCTGGTACGCTGAAGGGGCTACGCCGACCGGAGTCTTCACGCACCCGCAAGCCCTATCGGAAACGGCGCGCGCGAATATCGAGTCGTCACTCGCGCCCGGCCTTGATGGCGGGAAGCACGACGCACTGCTCCTAGAGGAAGGCATGACGTGGGAGCAGATGCAGCTATCGCCCGAGGACTCGCAACTGTTCCAGTCGCGCCGGTTCACCGTATCTGAGATCGCGCGTTGGTTGAACATGCCGCCCCATAAGTTGCGCGAGATGGCCGACGCTACGTTCTCCAATATCGAACACCAGAACATCGAATGGGCTACAGACACTATCCGGCCCTGGACGGTCCGCTGGCAGCACGCCATCAATTCACAGGTGCTAACCGAGGCCGACCGTCAGGCCGGTATCTTCGTTGAGTTCGTCCTCGAGGGACTACTCAAGGGCGACACGGAGAAGCGCGGCGCGTTCTATATGCAGGGCGTACAGACTGGGTCGTTAACGTCGAACGAGATCCGTGCGATGGAGGGCAGGAACGCAATCGCTGGCGGCGACCAGGCTTTCATACAGGTCAATATGATACCGCTCGACCAGGCCGGCAGCCTTTCCGTGCCCGAGCGTGCCATGTTACTCGCCGCCGAGTCGGGCGCAGCTATGCCAGCCAAGACGGTCCACGAAGAGCGGAAGATTCTGCCGCCCGAGTCGCGCGCTATCGATTCGCGCGTCAGGCTACGTAACCAGTTCTCTCCGGTCTTCGCCGACGCATTCGGGCGCTTCCTACGCGGCGAGGTCCGGAAGATCAGGCAGTTTATCGCGGACCATCTGCCGGGCGATCCGGGCGGGTTCCGGCGTGCGCTGCTCACCTACTATGCCGACCCGATCGCCGGGTTCGCGCGCCGTACGCTCATGCCGACATTCGCGAGCTACATCGACGCCGTCGCCGACGCCGCACTCCGCGAGGTCGAGAATACGGCAGCGTTCGGGCCGGACGACCGCGCCGGGTTTGCAGACGCCTACCTACTCGCGTTCACGAACCGGTACGCGAAGAGCTCGCGCCAACAGCTCGATAAGCTCTCCCGCGATGTCGATGCGCCCGATGTTCTAGTGTCGGCGCGCGTAGATGAATGGGTAGACGGCGGCCAGGGTAAGCCGAGGGACCAACGCCTCTCAGCGCGGGAAGCGGTACAGCTAGGGAACGCAGCGGCCCAAGTAGCGTTCTATGCTGCCGGAGTCACGTCGATCGTGTCTCGCAAGATTGGCGACTCGTGCCCCTACTGCACGAACCTAGACGGTACGGTACGCTCGAAGGAGGTGCCGTTCCTCGAGGCCGGAAAGGATTTCCAGCCGGAGGGGGCCGACGTGCCCCTGACGACGACGATCGACCTAAGTCATCCGCCGTACCACCAGGGCTGCGACTGCACAATCTCAGCGGGATAAAAGGAATATGAACAAGATCGAGACCAGGATAAACGTCGGGACCGAGGTGCGCGTATCGGAAGAGCGTGACGACGAGCCGCGTACGATCACCGGGCTCGCCGTCCCTTACGACAAGGTAGCCGTGATTGCTGGGATGTTCCGCGAGGTGTTCCGGCCGGGCGCGTTCGACGACGTGCTGCCCGAACTCGACACGGTATATCTACGTAACCACGACCGCGATTCGCTCCTAGCGCGCACGTCCAACGGCACGCTCAAGGTGTCCGATTCGCCCGAGGGCATCCGGTACAAGGCGACACCGGCGGCCGACACTACCGTGGTTCGCGACACGATAGCGGACATCGAGGCGGGCAACCTGGTCGGCAACTCGTTCGCGTTTCGGATCAAAACAGAGAAGTGGACCGAGTCCGAGGACGACCTACCGCTACGCGAGGTGTTGGAGGCCGACGCGCTCCCTGACGTCTCCGTTGTCACGGACCCGGCTTACGGCGCCGATACTACCGTGGCGCTACGCTCCCTCGAGACGTTCCAGCGCACCACGTTCGATGATCACGCCGGAGAATTTGCCAAGCGCGAGCGGGATCTGTATTTTCTAGAACGATAGGTAAAGGGGGTCTAGGCCAGCGTCCGACAACTCCCGCGTCCGCCGTTTAGCTGGGCCAGCGTCCCAGCCCGACACGGCCGCACCGTTCACGACAGAACGAGTGCGCCTGTGTGGGCCGGGACGTTTTCTTTTCCTACCCGTTCCCATGCGGTGCCCAACCGCAACTAAAGGGATGGGTCAGATGACCAAGGCAGATATTCAGAAGCTCATGGAAGAGCGCGGCTCAGTTGTCGCGTCCATGCGCGAGATCCAGGACGGCACGCCGGCAGACGAGTGGGGCGCCGAGCAAACCGCCGCCTGGGATAAGGCGGAAGCGCGCGAGAAGGAACTCACGGCGACCATCGACCGCGAAACGAAAGTGATCGCCCTCGAGGACCGCCAGAATGAGACGGACTCGAAGCTGATCAACCACACGCAGGACGAGAAACGTCTGAAGCTCGAGGACGGTCCGACGTACGGCGATGCGCTGTCGGCGTGGGTCATGGAGGGCCGGGCAGGTATGCACGAGTCCGAAGTGCGGGCGCTCGGACCCGGCACCGTAGACCTGACCGCCGAGGAACGCGACGAGGTCCGTAAGGTGGTCGGCAGCGACGTCCCACTCGGCCCGAACGCGATCCGGCTCAAGTTGTGGGACGGCAACATGCTCCGCAGCAATACCGAGTGGCTTGCGTACCGCGGGTTTGAGCACAGGGCCGGCCTCAAGGCTGGAACGGCTACCGTGGGCGCCGAGACCGTACCGGACGACCCGATGCGTGCGCTCGAAGAGGCCCTTCTATTCATCGGTGGAGTGCGGAACACGCGCGCCGAAGTGATCCGAACGGCTACGGGTAGGCAGATCCCGATCCCGACGTCAGACGACACGGGTAACGTGGGTGCGCTGGTAGCGGAGGCTGCTACTGCTGGCACGACGTCAGTAGACCCGACCATCGGCCAGGCGGTGCTAGACGCTTTCCGGTACTCGTCTAAGCCGATCCGCGCATCGCGCGAGTTCATGGTCGATACGTCGGTTAACCCGGTCTCGTATATCCTCGGCATGCTCGGCCGACGGATTGGCCGGATCACGAATCAGCACTTCACGACCGGCACGGGCTCTTCGCAGCCGCAGGGCGTCGATACTGCAGCCACGCTAGGCAACACGGCGGCAGCGGCAGCGGCGCTTGTCTATACCGATTTCGTAGACCTGGAGCATTCGCTCAACCCGGCGCACCGCAGCGGCGCGGAGTGGCAGATGCTCGACGCAACCCTCGCTGCGATCAAGAAGCTCCTAGACGGGAACTCCTTGCCTATCTGGAACCTTGGTTTCGCGTTCAATGCACCGAACACGATCCTCGGTTACCCATACGTCCTCAACGAAGATTTCGCGGGCGGGATCGCTGCTGACGCGCATTCGCTGCTCTTTGGCGATCACGCGCAGTTCAAGATCCGCGACGTAACTGACGTAGTCGTATTGCGTCTCGAAGAGCGGTTCGCCGAGTTCAACGAGATTGGGTTCTATATGTTCTCTCGCCACGATTCCGTACTCGTGGACAACGCGGGCGGAACGGGCCCGATCGTATACGGTCGACACCCGGCGAGCTGATCCTCCTCGCCTCTGGGGCGTTTCGATTCGGGGGGGCCTTCGGGCCCCCCTGCCCTGGTTCAGGTGGTGGCGGGTCTCCTGTGGGACGAAAGGGGATCTATCGTGGCAAAGCAGATGAAGGTCCGATTAACGCAGCACATGGCTGGGCCAACGGTCGATATAGCGGCCGGCACGGTCCTCGAGCTCGACGCGAATACGGCGGCCCGGTACTGCGCCAAGGGCGTGGCGGTCCCGTACCGCGGCGACGACTCGATCGAGTACGCTACGTCGAGCGTAGCGGCCGAGGCGAAGTCGGGCGGCGAGCCGATCCATACGGGTGGCGGTTGGTGGCAGCTACCCGACGGCCGGAAGGTGAAGGGCAAGTCGAAGGCTTTCGCGGCGTGGGAAAATGCATAAGACGGCGCTAGTCACTGCCGCCGCAGAACTCCCGGTAACGTTCGCGGAGGCAAAGGAACACTTGCGGATCATAGGCGACGACGAGGACGCGCATATCACTACGCTACTGCGCACCGCGATCGAGTCAGGCGAGCGCACATTCCGCCGACGGTTCGTCAACTCGACGTGGGACCTGTTCCTAGACGCGTTCCCGACCGTGATCAAGCTGCCGTGGCCGCCGCTCTCCAGCGTCACATCGATCAAGTGGGTGGACAAGGACGACGCGGCGACCACGATAGCGACCACCGTCTACCGCGTGGATACGAACGCCGAACCAGGCGAGATAGTCCTCAGACAAGACCAGTCGTGGCCCGGTATGACCGACCAGCGTGAGACGAGTCCGATCGAGGTGCGTTTTGTAGCCGGGTACGGCGCCGACTGGAACTCGGTCCCGCGCAATATCCGGCATTGGCTGAAGCTCGAGATCGCGCGCCTATACGAGGACCGCGAACCGACGCTGGTCGGTACGAGCTCGAAGGAACTACCGGCACAGGAACGCCTACGCTGGCTCGAGCAGGCCGAATGGCGGCCGTAAGGGCTGGCGGTCTCCGGACCCTTGTGATCGTCCAGAAGGATACGGGCACGGCACGTAGCGCACAGGGCGACGTGACGCCGTCGTGGGTCACGCACGTAAAGCGTTGGTGTCGCGTTGTGCCACTCAGCGGCCGCGAGCCGTTCGAGGCGGGCCAGAAATACTCGGAGACACGCTTCCGGTTCGAGACGCGCCACATGCCGAAGGCGGGCGACCCGGGCAAAACGACGTCGGACCCGCGGATGCGGATCCTGTGGGGTGCGCGCACGTTCGACATCGTTGCCGTGATCGACGTAGAAGAGCGCAGGCGTGAGACGCACATGACGGCAATCGAGAGGACCACATGAGGGTGCGCGTAGATACGCACGAACTCACCGAGATGGTAGCAGACATTAGGCGCTCGCGCGCAGCGATCCGCCGCATACTGCCGCGCGAGGTAGAAGAGGCGTGGGAGGACGTGACACGGGCCGCCAAGGCGCGCGCACCGGTCGATACGGGCCGCCTACGTAGCGGACTTGATACGGAGGTAGAGGAAGAGCGTCCAGGCCGCGTGACGGGCGACACGGTGTCCGAGGCGCCCTATACGTCGGCCGTCGAATACGCATCCAACGGTCGGCCGTTCCTTAGGGCTACGTTCGACGGGCAAGCACGCGGCGCTGTACGGCAGACGGAGCAAGGAATATTCCGTGAGATTGACCGGATCATCTAATGGCGATTATACAAGACGCGATCTACGACCGGCTAACCACGTTCGCTGGTCTCACTGCGCTCGTGTCAGCACGGTCCTACCCTGGCAAACCGCCACAGGACCCCACAGTCCCGTTCGTTTGGTATCGCCTCATATCGGCCGAGCGTGTATCGGCGATGGGCGCAGACACGGGCAACGTGGCGCACATGGTAGAGGTCAACGCAGAGGACCTGACCGCGGCGGGCGCCAGCGACGTAGCGGAGCAGATACGTGCTGCGCTGCAGCGTTGGAGCGGCACACACGCGAGCGTCGTCGTGGCCGACTCGTTCGCCGTGAACCAGCGCACGTTCTTCGACACGGGCCGCGAACACTTTAGGGAGCTGCAAGAGTTCCGCGTATGGAGTAGCGAATAATGAAGATCACCTTACTGGGCCAGGTGGCGAACACGCAAACCGTGCGCGAAGCCGAGCGTCTCGGTAGAAACACGGGCGAAGTGGGCGACCACTTCGATTGGAACGACGCGACGGCGCAGCCGTTAATCGACACGGGCCGCGCGTGCGACGGGTGGGTGTCGAAGAAGGCCGCCAAGGAACTCGTCAAGAACCGGTTTGACCGTACCGTGCGCGGCGAGGCCCAACGGCTAATGGCTAAAGCGGAGGTCGTAGAGCAACGTGGCGGCAAAGGCGCGAAGGCCGAAGCGGCGCGGCTACGCAAGAAAGCGAACGAGGCGAAATAAATGGCTACGGGTGTCCTGACCAATGCGAAGGTATGGTACGACGGCGCTGAGTTCTCGCCGTTTATGTTCGCTACCGAGAACGAGTATGGCGTCGAGGCGATAGACGACACCACGATGGGCACGGCCGGCACGCGATCGTTTGCTGCGGGCCTCAAGTTCCATCGGTTCTCTGACGCCGGATATTTCGAGGCGGGCGGCACACCAGACATAGACTCGACTGCGTTTACAGCCTTGGGCGCGGGGAACACGGTCCGCACGTACTCACGTGACGGCGGCGCCCAAGGCGAGTTCGCCTACCTGACCCGCGCGCTTGTCAGCCGCTACTCGCCGTTCGATAACGGCGTAGTCGGCGAGATGCACAAATTCACGTTCCAGGGCGCGAACCAAGGCGACCCGCTCTTCCGCGGCCCGATAATCCACAACGCAGCCGTAACGGCTACGGGCTCCGGGTCCGAGGTTAGCCACGTCGCGGTGGCGTCCGGCGAGACGTTGGCCGGTACACTGCACGTAGTGAGCGTGACGGGTTCCGGTACGATAGACGTGGTGGTCGAGTCGGACACGACCGGGTTCGCTAGTCCGACAACGCAGCTCACGTTCTCGCAACTCGCTGCTGTGGGCGGCGGCTACCAGACGTCGACTACGGCAACGACCGACACGTTTTGGCGGACGACGCACACGATATCGGGCTTCACGAGCGTAACGTATATCGTAGCAATTGGTATCCTCTAAGGAGATAAGAAGATGGCAACACATGTGCTGACTGACGCGGTAGTGGATATCAATTCGGTAGACCACTCAGATCACGTCTTCCAAGTGACGGTCAACTACGGCGCGGAGGCTGTGGACGACACCACGATGGGCACGGCCGGCACGCGCTCGTTCGCTGCGGGTCTCAAGGTGGCGTCGATCGATGTCGACTTCTACGCCGACGAGGCCGCGTCGAAGGTCAACGTCCTCCTGTTCCCGGACGTAGGCGTGTCGCGGACCGTACTCGTCCGGCCCACGTCTTCGGCCGTATCGACCACAAACCCGAACTACACGCTCACCGCTATGTCGACCACGCTCACGCCGCTATCGGGTACGGTCGGCGCGATGAACACGGTGCGTGTGTCGTATGTAGCGTTTGGCGGTGGCGCGCTCTCGCGCGCGACCAGTTAGTAGCACCTACACACCCGAGGGGATCGGACAAGTATTGTGGCAAAAAAGAAGGCGCTTACGCGCGAACAGATCATCGCCAAGGCGAAAACGGAACGCCTCGAGCTGCCCGAGCTCGGCGGCGTGGTATACATCCGGTCGATGCCGTGGCCACTGCAGGCGAAGTTCCAGCGGCTCCGCGATTCGGAGGGACTGGAGAACGGCGATCTCAGCGAGACGGAATCAAGGCTCAACGCGCTCGCCGTCCTCGAAGGGCTCGTGCCCGACATCATGCTCTATTGCGTAGCGGACGAATCGGGCGGGCCCGTTATGGCGAACGAGGAGGAGGTAGACGCGGTCCTCCGCACGGTCGGGCAGGACACGGTGATCACGGTGGTGAACGCCGTGTTCGCGTACTCCGGTATGACCGAGGAAGGGCTTGAGGATATCGAAAAAAACTGAAGGAACCCGGTCAGTACGCACTATTCGCGCTCGCTGATCGGTTCGGCATCTGGAACGTAGATGCACTTGAGCGCGAACTCGACACGCGAACTGTAGCGCGCTGGGCGATCTGGACCCGCCTAGAGAACGAACGACTCGAACTCCAGGACAAGGTGGAGGCCGTGGAGACCGATGCCAAGAAAGGCCTTGAGGCTATGAGCACGGATCCGGCCTTCTCGGGTCAGCTGCGCTAGATGGTCGACAGACGCGCACGGCTCCGCTTCGAGGCCGACGACCGCGACCTGAATCGCGCCCTCAACCGGATCGAGCGGAACACAGGGAACGTCGACACGAAGCTCGGCAAGCTCGGCAAGTCGTTCAGCGCCATGCGCGGCGCCATCGCGGCGGCGGGTCTCCTGATCGCGGCCGAGCGCATGATCAGGCTCGGCAAAGCGGCGTTCGACCTCGGCGCGGCGATCGAGGAGACGGGCAGCAAATTCAACACCGTCTTTGGCGCGTCGGCGCCCGCGATGGACGAGTTCATCCGGGACTTCGGTCGGATCGCTGGGCTCACGGAGCGCGAGGGCCGCGACATAACGGCGACGGCCGGCGCGATCGGGCAGGGGTTCGGGTTCGCTCAAAAAGAGTCGGCCGACTTCGCGCAGGAGATCGTTCGGCTCTCGGGCGACTTCGCGTCATTCCAGAACCTCAACGTGCCGGACACGTTCCGGGCGATCAAGTCGGCGGTCGTCGGGCAGTTCGAGCCCCTAGACAATCTCGGCGTAATGATCCGAAAGGCCGACGTCGACGCTAAGGCCTTTGAGCTCACGTCGAAGACGGTCGCGGGGGCGCTCACGAGGCAGGAGCGGGTGACCGCTACGCTCGCGCTCATCACCGAACAGATGGGCGTACAGCTCGGGGACCTCGAAAAGACGCAGGACTCGAGCGCCAACCTGGCCAAGCGTGCGGCGCGCGACTTCCGACAGTTCAGGGACGATCTCGCGTCGGTGACAAAGGACGCGCTCGTCCCGCTGCTCGAAAAGATATCGGAGCTTGGCGACTTCCTCAACGAGAACCAAGCCGAGGTGAAGCAGTGGGCCCGGGTCGTCATCGAGTCACTGTTCCTCGTCGGTCAGGTCGTCATATCGTCCGGGCAGCGGTTCCTCGCGCTCGGTGAGATAATGGTCGGCGTCTTCCGGACCCTCAATCCAATGGTCCGCGCTATCGAGGCCCTGCGCGCCGGCGACCTACGCGCGGCGTTCACGCTCGACGGTCTCGACCAGATCGAGAACGGGCTCAAGAAGTATCGGGACACGCTGATCGACACGAAGGATCACGCGGTGTCCCTGGTCGCCGCTATCAACGCGATCGGCGAGGCCAACGCATTCATCGGACCTCTGCCCGGATCGGCAGGAGCTCCAACGGGATCGGGCGCGGGCGGTAAGCCGGAGACGCCGGAGGAACGACTCAAGCGACTGCAGGCAGCGATCGACGCGATCGACTTGACTGAGCGTATCTCGGGCGTCGGTGGCGTGAACCGAGACCGGCCCGGGTTCGGCGATGCGTCGACTCTCGCGGGCCGGCGTATCCAGGCGCGCGGTGAGTTCGAGATCGACCGTATGCGTAACGATCTCGAAGAGGCGTTCGCGGTCGTGACGATGTTTACCGAGGAGATCGCCGTCCCAGCGAGCTTCCTACAGGACGCGCTCGATGACATGAAGCCGGGCATAGTCAACCTCGAACAGTTCAAAGACTCGCTGGATTCGCTCATCGATGAGACCCTTATCGACGCCGTGGCCGGCATCGAGTCGTTCGGCGATCTACTGATCAAGGTCGTACAAGATATCCTCCGCTCTCTCAGTGATTCGATATCGGGCGGGAGCTTCCTCGACTTCATCGGCGACGTCGGCGGGAAGCTCTTTGGCGGCGGGATCGACAACGCCGGCTCAGGAGACATCGGGCTTGGTCTATCCGTAGCCGGTCGTGGGGGACAGCTCGCGCCAAACATCACGATCCTATCGCAGCCGACGCTCTCGGTCAACGCGATCGACGCGCGCGACTTCGATGACCGGTTGATAGAGCATTCGGCCACCCTCGGCAACCTGACGCTTGGTCATGTGCGCGAGTCGCTTTCGTTCGCGCAGGGCCTTAGCTGATGGCAGCTTTCCCGCGCACTATCCTACCGCGAACGTGTAGTTGGCCCGAACGGCCGGCGCCGCTCGTATCGACTACGATCGGCAGCAAGGTAGAGACGCGGCAGACGGGTGCGGTGGGCGTACGCTGGACGGAACACTTCGCGCCCATGAACGCGAACCTACAGGCTACCCGGATCTTCCTGTCGGAGATCAACCGGCTATGGAGCTCCGGTACCAATTTCACCATCACGCCATACGAGTTCTCGACGCTATCGGGCGCGCAGGGTGCTACGGGGACGCTCGCAACCGGGTCGACCGGCCTAGTCAACGGTGCGAGTCAGACCGGCGCGAGCCTGATCACGGACGGGTGGTCTGCTGGCACTATCTTACAGGGCGACTATATCACCGCAGCGGGCGTAGGGTACTCGCTCTGGCTCACGGCCGACAAGACAGTATCGGCGGGCGCTATCACGTTCGCGCTCTCACCGTCGATCGCGTCAGGTGACGAGCCGGCAGACAACGCAGTGGTAACGGTCAACGGACCGCTAACGGCGAAGATCATATCGAAGCCGAACCTACCCACGAGCCTGACAGCGATCGACTGGTATCAAGGTCTATCCATCACGTTCGTCGAGGATATCTGAGACATGACGCGGACACTCGATGCGACGTTCAAGACGCAGGCACAGGCGGGCGACGGCGAAACGATCTGGTTCGTGGAGGTCAACGCACCGGCGGGCACCAACGGCACATTGGCGCGCGAGGTCACGGGTAAAGTGCTAGACCTGGCGAGCGGCCACACGTCCGCCGACTTCACGATCAACGACGGCACGATAGACAACGGCGGGACGGGCTCGCGCTTACAGGTCACGTTTTCGGCGCAAGGCGACCCGACGACAATCTATTTTTCCGGGACCGGCCAGAAGGACGTACGCGGACTAATCGTACAGGCGGATATGTTCCGCAACGTGGGCGCGAATACGCTGTCGGGTTTCCCCGGCGTGGCGCTACCGATCCCGACTGGGTTCATCGATTACTACGTAAACCAAAAGCTGGTTACTGACACGGCGACTACCTACCCAGGCGGTCCGTTCAATGAGGACGCCCATATGCGGCACTGGGGCGGGATCACATCTACGGTGGTCCACAAGTCGGCGGTGCTCACGCAGCACGTGCAACACCCGCTCATTTTTAGTTATGGCGCAGATGGCGAAGGGGTAAAGGGTTGGACGCTACCGAGTGGGCCGGGCCTCGTCGAGCTCGACCCGTCGCTAGACCCTACTGGCCTGGATCCAATCGACTCGGCGGACCCGTGGGGCTTTCATATCCGGTGGGAAGACGAGGCGGGCACACCGAACGCATACACGCAGGATGTAGAGATCGGCCGCATCGCTATCTACAACTCGCGCAAGATATGTGTGCTTGGTCTGCCGGTCGGCTACTTCGCGCGGATCACGGGCGGCGAGTCGACATCGCACGGGAACACGCTGACGGGGTCGGTAGCGGGTGCGGGCGGCAAGAGCGTCATCGACGCGAACGGCGAGGCGTACCCGTACGACGTGGTGCAGATCGTCAAGTCGTCGGGATCCAATGACGTCACGCACACCAACACCGACGACATTTGGGGTGGGGATTGCTACCGGTGGACGCCGCCGGCGATCACGAACGTCGCGCGCTGGACTAACGCAGACACGGATCATATCTGGTCTACTAATACCTACACTGGTCTAGGCCGCGGCAACCTGACACTTAAGGGTATCGGCGAGTCGGGCGACCTACGGGCGCAGCGCATAGAACTCGAGTTCTCGTCCGTTGACGGGACGAATGTGCTCGACGTCTTGAAGGGCACGGCGCACCGCGGCGCGATATTCCATCTATACCAGGTCAAGCTCGACGCGGACCGGTCGGTTGCTGGCACACCGCAAGGCCCGTTCGAGTTCATAGCCAACGAAGGCATCGAAGTAACAGACTCGTTCGATAGCTTGGGCAACCCGCAGGGCTCCAAACTCAAGGTCAAACTGCAGTCCGAACTGGCGTTCCTGAAGACCAACCCGGGCATCCGAACGAACCTGCGTAGTCACCAGCGGTATTTCCCTGGCGACACATCGTTCCAAGTGACACCCAAGTACACCGGCAAGCGCATTTTCTGGGGCGAAGCCGGCCCAGAGGATGGGTAACTGAGTGGGGTTCAACCCGTTCAAGTTTGTTTTGGGCCTGGCCATCGTCGCCGTCGGGTACATTACGCATCAGGGGTGGATAGCGTCTATCGGGATCAGTATGTCCGCATCCGCGTTTGGGCCGTCCTTGCGCGATGCCGTAAATACGTTCCAGTCACGCAACATCGACCCGCAAAACGCTGTGCCTGTCATCTACGGCAAAGCGAAGGTGGCCACTATCCCGGCCGGCTACCCAGTGGCGTCTATCGGCTCGTCGGTCAACGACTCGCTCTTTGTGCCCGGCATCGTCTGCCACGGGTCCGAGAACGGACAAGGGATCGAGGCGTTCCACGAGGCGCAACTAGACGGAACGGACGCGATAGCCGATAGCGCAGTGGACACGACGGCAGGCGGTTGGGAAGTGACCGCATCGCCGCCAGTGGATGCGTTCTATTCGGGCGCGTTCAGGTACACGCGGCTCAAGGGCAAGGCAACGCAGGGCGTGCCCGCTGTCCTGACCGCGCATTTCCCGACCGAGTTCCCCGCTACGTCCAGTTTTGCCGGGCTGGCCATGATCGTTGCGCGTTACGAGTCAGACAAAGACGTATTCCGGGCACGGCCACGCCTCACCACGGTTGTATCGGGCGCGCATGTGTTCGATACGCGGACGAGTACGTGGGGTTTCTCCGTCAATCCGGCCCTATGTGTCCTGGACCAACTGATGTCTAGGACGTACGGACGCGGGCTGCCTATATCTAAGATTGATACGGCCAGCTTCGACGCGGCGGCCGACTACTGCGAAGAACAGATTACGGACCCGGACACAACGCGCGACCGGTTCACCTGCAACGGAGTGGTAGACACAGAGCTCAACCTCGAGACACGGCTCACTCAGCTCCTATCATCGTGCAACGGGTCGCTGATCAAGCAAGAAGAAACCTACCGGATCGTCATCCGGCAGACGCAGGCAGCAGCGAGTTTCACCATCACCGAGCGCGATGTGGTCGGCGATATCCTTTGGAAACAGCAGGGCCCCAACGAGTCGGGCAATGCGGCACATCTGGCGTTTGTGAACCCAGACCAGGACTACCAAATCGACGTAGTGCAGTGGCCGGCTGTCGGGTCCGCCGACGAGGCGACACTACTGGCCGAGGACAACGGCGTGTCAGTACCGGTGGCCGTCGATCTGCCCTTCACGAATAACCAGTATATGGCCATGCGGATCGGCCGCGAGAAGATCAGCGAGGGCCGCAATGCAGACACGCTAGTCTTGACGCTACGCGAGCAGTATATCGAGTTCGAGGTAGGCGATATCATTACCATCGACCTGGGCCTGTTGGGCTCCGATGGGCCGATGGACTGCTGGGTAATCGCCATGACGATTGGCGCCGACGTGGCGGGTCTAGTGCAGTGCGTATTCCAGAAGTACCACGCAGCCGCGTACACGGCCCCAACGTTCACGGCGCTACCCAGCCCGCCGACCATCGGCCCGCCCGACCCTACCACGTCGGCCCCACCGACCACGCTGGCCGTTACAGCCGCTACGTCGGGCGTGGCGGGCGAAGTGATCCTAACGGCCACGTGGGTGGCACCAGCAAACGGCATCAGCCGCTACGAGCTCGAATACGACGACTCGAGCGGGTTCGTTCGCGTGGCGCCCGACCCGGCCGCATCGGTCACCACGTTCGTGTGGTCTATAGGGTCGCCCGCATCGGCATCTGTCGATGTGCGCCTCAGGTCGATCAACACCCACGGCGTCCCGTCTACATATGCGACCGACACCGTCACTCTGACGGCCGGCGGCGGCTTGCCCCAACCTTCTGGGTTGGTCACGCACGGGACCCAAACGGGGACATTCAACATCGATTGGAGTTTGGGCGACCAGCACACGCTGACCGGCGGCGCGACGGCGCTCACTATCACGTTCTCCAATTACGCTGCTGGGATGCACATCACGCTCAAACTGACGGCCGGCGCAGGCGCGATCACGCTGCCGTCTACCAAATACCCGAACGGGACCACACCGGCATCGCCGATATCGGGCGAGACGGACCGCTACGGCTGGGAGGCGTTCGCGTCAGCGGCTATCACGGACGTAGAGGGCCTCAAGTTGGCTACGGACTCATCGTGAGCGGGCTCGCGGCTACGTGGCCAGCAGAGAGCCAGGCTACCGGCACGGGCGGCGGCATCATATTCCGCGACAATTTCAACCGCGCCGACTCGGCGAGCCTGGGTGCGTTCTGGGATGTGCTAGTGGGGACAGCGGTAGATATCAACTCGAACCAACTGCGGATCAACCTGCCGGGCGCAAACAACGATCAGCGCGTTGGTCCGGCGAGTATGGCCGCGCTCGACGAAGCCTTCATCCAGTACGATATATCCGACTGCGGCGGCAACTCGCAGCCACCCCAGATATTCGGCAAGTGGACCGAGGGCACGAGCGGCTACATCGTCAATATATCGCCGTTCAATAACAACATAGAGCTGTTCGAGTTCACCGGACCCAGCACGTTCACATCGCTTGGGACGGGGTCGCAGAATTGGGACGGCGCCGAGACGGGATATATACAGCTTTATTACAAAGACTCGGTGCAGCAGGTCTACGCACGCAATACGACCGACTCAACCGACGCGACCGTTGCCGCTACGGACGCCACGCACACCGGGACAGGCTACGCGGGGCTCGGCTGGGGCGTGGGCGCCAGCCCGGTCGGATCGGCGCACCACGACAA
>Ga0255048_10001315_pt1 | contig 17489 bp, 5 predicted proteins | sample JV7_2_2_MG_FD_183619 | JGI IMG/M metagenome (GOLD analysis project Ga0255048, IMG submission 183619) | Seawater microbial communities from Jervis Inlet, British Columbia, Canada - JV7_2_2 | ecosystem: Environmental > Aquatic > Marine > Inlet | place: Canada: British Columbia | collected 2016-10-06
GCCACAGTCATTATGGAAGGCAATACCATCATCATGGTCAATGGCTATCCCAGTGGTGCAACCGGCGGCATAGACGATACGCTTACGGACCTCACGGGATTTACACCGGCCTTCACTCCCGGACCGCCTACTGTCACGACGTTTGAAAGGGACGGCGGCAACGTGGGTACTTGCACGGTAGTCTATACTGCAACCGCTGCAGTGGGCACTCCGCCGACGATCGCGGTTGACAACTCCGCTTGCTGATCAGTCAGTTTGATTCGGCTTTTGCTGAAAAAGGCATCCTTCGGGGTGCCTTTTTTTTCTCTGCGATAAGGCTTTGAACCATGCGACCAGTGTGCACTTCGAGGCGTCTTAAAGCCCGTCCCCTTAATAAGGGTGCGAGTCACGGTTTCACGTTGACGGAGCTCGTCACCGTCATAACGATCCTCGGCATCCTGGCTGCAATCGCGGTACCGCGCTTTTTCGATGCCCAGGTTTTCGAGGAACGTGGCTTTTACGAAGAAGTCGTCGCAGCGCTTCGTTACGGACAGAAAATTGCCGTTGGCAGCGGTTGCCCCGTCCAGGTAAGCATCGATGCCAGCGGCTACGCCCTCGCGCAGCAGACTGTCCTGGCTAATCGCTGCGATCCCGGCGACGTCAGCTACGCGGTCCCCGTATTACTCCCGGACGGACAGGCCGCCGCGGGCACGACACCCGCCGGAGTCACCCTCGGACCGGTTGTCACTTACGAGTTCGACGGGCTCGGGCAAACCGACCTGGGAGCCGACCTGACCGTCAGCGTTGGCGCCTGGGACCTGATCGTGCAGGCTCAAAGCGGCTACGTCCTGACGCCGTAACGGCCTCGGAAAGAGCATGAGCAGACAAGCGGGTACCACCTTGATCGAGCTGGTGATTTCCATCGTCATTGTCAGCATCGCCGTCTCGGCGTTGCTGATGGCGCTGTCTATGACTGTCGGATCCAGCGCGGATCCAATGGTAAGGCACCAGGCTGTAGCCATTGCGGAAGCGTATCTGGAAGAGATTACTTTGAAAGCCTTTGACGACCCCGACGGCGTCGACGGCGAGGCCAACCGCACCTTGTACGACGATGTTGATGACTATAACGGACTCGTCGATGTGGGAGCGCGGGATCAGTTCAATGCTGCACTGGCGGATCTGGATGATTACACAGTGACCGTCGCCGTCACGGCATCCAGCGGATTGCCCAGCATCGCATCGACCGACCTTTTTCTAATCAGTGTAACGATAACGCACCCGGCGAATATCGACTTCACTGTCAGCGCCTACCGCGCCAATTTTTGATATGAAAGCGCACGCAGCAGGCTTCACATTGGTCGAACTGGTCATCACGATGACGATAATCGTCATCATTGTCGCTTTCGCCGCTAGTTTCATTAGCGGTCCCGTTCTCGGCTTCACCCACCAGCTGCGACGGGCAGAATTGGTAGATTCGGCCGAATCCTCGCTGCGGCGGATGGGCCGCGATATTCGCCGCGCACTCCCCAACAGCATACGCACCAGGAGCAGCGGATCGATTACGGCACTCGAGATTCTGAGTGTCGTTGAAGGTGTTCGTTACCGGACAAGCCCGCCTCCGGGTAACGTGAATGCACGCTTGACTTTTAGCGCGGCCGACGCGGCCTTTAACAGTATCGGAGTTTTTAGTGCGATAACCAAACCGTTCTCATCAACGACGCACTACCTGTCGGTTTACAATGTCGGCGTCGCAGGAGCGAACGCCTACGAACTCGGCAATGTCATCACCCCGGCCGGCACGCAAATCGATATCAACGCCGCGGCCGAAGCCGGCGAAGACAACGTGCAGCTGAGCCCGTCGTTTCAGTTCGCATACCCCTCGCCGCGACAGCGTATCTACCTGGTCGATACGCCGGTGACTTTCCTGTGCGATACCGCGACCGGAGAGCTGACCCGTTACGCCGGATACTCGATTGCGGCCAATCAGGCGGACCGCGACACCGATGTCGAACTGCTCGCCGCCGGAGGCGTGGCGGCACTCATGTCAGACAACCTGACTGCCTGTGCGTTTGTCTTTACGCCGGGAGTGGCGCAAAGAGCCGGACTGGTCAGCCTGTCACTGAATGTGGCCCAGGCCGGTGAGACCATTTTTTTGCTGCAACAGGTGCATGTCCACAGTGCGCCTTAACGGATTGCAGAAAGCGCCAGGCCGCCAGCGCGGATTCGCGCTCGTGGTAGCGATTTTCCTGATCGTTGTTCTTGCGTCACTTGGGCTCTACATCGTCCGCATCAGCGGCATGCAACATCAGACGGTCAACGTCGCGCTGCTGGGAGCGCGGGCGATGCAGGCCGCGCAGACCGGCGTCGAATGGGCCGCGTTTCAGGCGCTCGATTCCGCCGCCTGTACCACCACGACGTTGAACCTGACTGAAGGCGGGCTCAATGGTTTCGACGTCGAGGTGACCTGCGCTAGTTCATCCCATACTGAAACAAGCAACACCTACAATGTTTTTGTCATTGACGTCGAAGCACGCGCCGGTGTTTACGGCAACCCGGATTACGTGTCCCGGCGTATGCAGGCATCCTTGACCGACGCCCCATAATCGTAACGTTTTCCGATGTTGTGAACCCGGTCACATTGTCGGCCAAAGTTTGCTTTACAACTGCCGTGCCGATCACAGCCAAAACGCCGCTAACTCGCTAATATTTCAACAGTAATAGTGTTAGGCGCAGATCAGGCATAAACGGAAATCGCGATTTCCATAACACCGGTCTAACACGATTCGACCACGGTCATCCGACGACGGATGAACTGTGGTCTTTTGCATTTGTACATATAGACGTCGAGTTACATGGCAGTGAGTCAAACAACATCAGGGATGAGTAATGCACGGACGCTCCGCGGAGATCGCGGCAGACGCGCACGCGTGCGGCTATCGAACCTGCTGTTCTTCGCCATCGGTTTGCTTTTGTCCGCTGCGCTCACCAACACAGCGTGGGCGGCCACGCCGGATCAGGTCGGGTGGCCTACTGTGACGCCGTTTAGCACTTATGTCGACCTGTCGTGGCCCAATTCGGGGGACGGCGGCTCGCCGATCACCGGCTACAAGATCGAGCGGCGGCTCTGCCCCGGGAGCTGGGTGACCCTGGTCGCCGACACCGGAACGACCGGCCGCACCTATACCGACTCGACGATCGCGACTAGCACCTGCTACGCCTACCGCGTCGCGGCGATCAATGCGGAGGGGACCGGCACGTTCTCTGCGGGGGTGAGCACCGCGAACTACGTCGTGCCGCAACAGGTCCCGCCGCCTTCTGCGACGCCGGTTGCTTATCAGATCGACCTGTCGTGGACCGCCCCCGGGACCGACGGCCCGCCGATCACTGGCTACAAGATCGAGGCGGCCGTCTGCGGCAACCCCTATGTCACTCTCGTCGCGGACACGGGGTCCACGACCACGACCTACTCCGACACCTCGGTCGCCGGGTCGACCTGCTACCGCTACAAAATCGCGGCGCTCAATTCGGTGGGGGCCGGCCCTATTTCTGGCCCGGGGGAGGCGACTTCGAACGCCACGGCATCGGCGGCCCCAGGCGTCTGCCCGGCTGCGGGCCTCGGGGGCTGGTACCCCGGGGGATGGCTCTACCGCAAGCCGGTGTCCATCGGCAACGGCAACGTTCCTTCCAATCAGACGAACTTCCCCGTCCTGGTCAGCATCACGACGGATACCGATCTGGCGGCCGATGCGCAAGCGGACTTTGACGACATCCTGTTCACTTCCTCGGATGGCACCACCAAGCTCAGCCATGAGATTGAAAAGTACAACTCCACGACGGGTGAACTGGTTGCCTGGGTCAAGGTCCCAACCGTCTCTTCGACCGCCGACACGATCCTCTACCTGTACTACGGGAACGGAGCGGTTGGCAGTCAGCAAGATGCGGCCAATGTTTGGGATAGTAATTATGTAATGGTTCAACATCTGCAGGAGACATCTGGAACCCATTTTGATTCTACAGGCAGTAGTCCGGCTAATGATGGAACAAACAGTGGTTCCAATCAAAATGCTACCGGGAAATCAGATGGTGCTAATGATTTTATTAACAGTGGTGAAATCAGGATAACTGATAAAGCAAGTTTGGATATTACCGGCCCCATAACTGTCCAGGCGTGGGTAAAGCTTAACAATTTGGCTGCCACTTTTGATTATGTTGTCGCAAAGTCTGATATCGGAAATAACGGAAGGTCTTATGCCCTTTATTACAATGTGGGTGTTCCAAGATTCTTTTTCTCGGTAGATGGAACATCAGCTACAAATACGATAACTCCTTCCAGTACAACCATGGTTACAGGCACTTGGTATCACTTGGTTGGAACATGGGATGGCACTGCCGGGGCAACCGCGCTGAAGATGTACGTTAATGACATTGCGCCCGACTCTGGACCAGGTGCTTCAGGAATATTTTCAAGCGGAACAGATCTAATGATCGGCGGCGCATTAACCAGCAATAGTCCTTTTGGTAATGTGGATGGTGTCATTGACGAAGTCCGCATCTCCAACATTGCCCGCGATGCGGACTGGATTACGACTGAATTCAACAACCAGAATGATCCGGCCAACTTCCACGCGATCTGCGGCGAGGAAGCGGATACGATTGTGGTCAATTCAACGCGCGATGTGAGCGACCTCGTACCCGGAAACGGCTTGTGTAATACGGGCGCAGTCAATACGCAGAGCGCTACCGAATGTACGCTACGGGCGGCCATCGAAGAGGCCAATGCGTTGGCTGGTGCGGATGAAATCCGTTTCAATATCCCGACCACTGAGCTCGGCTACAGTGCGTCGCCGCATTCCTACACGATCCAGCCTACTTTGCCGCTGCCGGTTATTACCGACACCATCACCATCGACGGCTCGACCGAACCGGATTTTAGCACGACGCCGGTCATCGAGATTGATGGCACATCCGCCGGCGCCAGTGCCAGGGGGCTTGAGATTGATTCCGCCGCCGCCGGCAGCACGATCCGGGCTTTGGTCATCAACAACTTCGATCGTGGCATGCACATCCGCGATACTTCGACCGGCAATACGATCGTCGGCAACTGGATCGGACTAGATATCGACGGCGTTACCAGCGCCCCCAACAACAGCTTTGGTCTCTACGTCTCCAACACGGCGCACGGCAACACCATCGGTGGCAGCGTAGCGGCTGACCGTAATGTCGTTTCGGGAAACAGCTCGCAGGGCATACATATCCGCAGCGACAACAACGTTATCAGCGGCAACTATATCGGTACCAACACTAGCGGTGTCGTGGCAGGCGTCGGCAATACGGCGCAGGGCATCCGTCTCCATCTCACCGCCGATAACAACATGATCGGCGGCACCACGGCAGCGGAAGCAAACATCATCGCCGGTAATAATACCGACGGTATCGAGCATCGCGGCACAGGAACTGCGAATAGCATCCTCAGGAATTCGATCCACTCGAACGGCGCGATCGGTATCGACCTTTCGCACGATGGTACAACTGCCACCGGGGCCGATGGCGTGACTGCGAACGACGCCGGTGATGGGGATTCGGGCTCCAACAATTTACTGAACTTTCCCGCGATTACCGCTGCCACCGAGGCCGGCGGTACGCTCAGTGTGGATTTCGATCTTGATGTACCGGCCGGCAACTACCGCATTGAGTTCTTTACCAACCCGTCGGGCGCCGATCCGTCCGGCAATGGTGAGGGCGAGGTTTATCAGAGCAATGTAACCATCGCGCATGGCGGCACGGGCGTGGAATCGTTCAGTCATTCCTTTGCGGGCGCTGCCGGCGACATCCTGACGACGACCGCGACTCTCGAACTTGCTGGTCCCACCTATAGCCGCACGTCGGAATTTGGCGCTGCATTTACGGCTGTGGCCGAGCCCGTTTGCCCCGGGGCCGTTGTCACCAACACGACCGATGCTGCGACCGGCGGCTCTTTACGCGCCTGCATCATCTGGGCGAACGGCAATGTCGGCGCCGATACGATCTCATTCAATATTCCAGGGGCGGGCCCGCATACGATCATGCCGACATCGGCATACCCGGGCATTACCGATCCCGTGATCATCGACGGCTCAACCGAGCCGGATTTCGTCAGCGACCCGATCATAGAGATTGACGGTACATCGGCCGGTACTACTCACGCTCTGCAACTCAATGCTGGCAGCGATGGCAGCACAATCCGTGGCCTTGTCATCAACAACTTCAATGCCCGTGCAATACACGTGGTTTCGTCGAACAACACGATTGCGGGTAACTGGTTCGGGCTCGACGACGACGGCATGACTGCGGCCTCTAATACCAAGCACAACATGTCCCTTTCGGCCACGGCGGACAACAACACGATCGGCGGTATCGTCGCCACTGACCGCAACGTCATCTCGGCAAGCGGTGAGACCGGCATCCTTCTCGGGGGAGACAACAACGATATCATCGGCAATTACATCGGCACCAACAGTTCCGGTGCCGTAACAACCGTCGGTAATACGCTCACTGGCATACGTCTCTATACCACCGCCGACAACAACACGATCGGTGGCACCACGGTCGCGAGCAGAAACACGATCGCCGGCAATGGCTTCGACGGCATCCGTCACATGGGCACCGGCGTCGCGAACAGCTTTCTTGGTAACTCGATTCACTCGAATTCCCTGCGTGGCATCGACATTGCAGGCAATGGTGTGACGGCGAATGATGCCGGTGATGGAGATGCCGGCGGCAACGATCTCCTGAATTTCCCGGAGCTGAATTCGGCGATCGTAAGCGGCAGCAATGTCACGGTGGACTATGACCTCGACGTGCCGGCCGGCGATTACCGCATTGAGTTCTTCACCAACCCGTCGGGCACCGACGCGGGCAACTACGGTGAGGGTGAGGTGTTTGCAAGCTTCGACAATATCAGTCACGCGGGTAGCGGCTCACAGAATTACAGCCACATCTTTACCACTGCGCCCGGTGACGATATTACCGCCACCGCCACGATGTGCACCAGTGGCACCTGTACTGCGTTCCTGAAGACCTCGGAGTTCAGCCAGTTTGAGACGGCAGTCGTGGGACCCTTCGTGGTCAATTCAACCGGCAACGCTGGCGACAACAATAACGGCGACGGCATCTGCGACACCGGCGGCACCAACTCGCAGAGCGCCACCGAATGTACGCTCAGGGCCGCGATGCAGGAGGCGAATAATTACGCCGGTGCGGATATCATCAATTTCAATATCCCGACCACCGAGCTCGGCTATTCGGCGGCACCGTTGTCTTACACCATTTCGCCGTCATCGCTGCTGCCGAACATTACCGATCCCGTGACCATCGACGGCAGCACGCAGCCCGACTTCCCTGGCACACCGATCATCGTCGTCGATGGTGTCTCGGCAGGTGCTGGCGTGCACGGTCTGCGACTCGAAGCTGGCAGCGATGGCAGCACGATCCGTAGCCTCGTCATCATCAACTTCACTAGCCGTGGAATGAGTGTCGTTTCGCCGAACAACACGATTACCGGGAACTGGATCGGACTGAAAGCCGACGGCGTCACCGCGGCCGGCAACGGCGCTTACGGAATCGTCCTTAGCGCAACGGCGAGCAACAGCACCGTCGGCGGCACGCTTGCTGCCGAGCGGAACGTCATCTCCGCAAATAACTTATCGGGTATATACGTCACAGGGAACAACAACCTCGTCATTGGCAACTACGTCGGCACAAACAGTTCCGGTGCCGTGGCAGGCGTCGGTAACGGTGGGGACGGCATACTGATCAATTTAGGCGCCGACGGCAATACGGTCGGTGGCACTACGGCGTCGAGCGGGAACATCATCGCCGGCAATACCGGCGACGGCATCTTTCACCCGACCGCCGGCGTCGCGAACCGCTTCCTCGGCAACGCGATCTACGGGAACGGCGGCCTCGGCATCGACCTCGGCGCCAATGGTGTTACCGCGAACGACGCCGGCGACGGGGATACCGGCGCCAACGATCTGCTGAACTGGCCGGTTATTACGACTGCATATGAAACCGCGGGCACGCTCGACGTCAATTTCGACCTCGATGTGCCGGCCGGCAACTATCGCATTGAGTTCTTTACGAACCCGTCGGGTGCCGACCCGACCGGCAATGGCGAGGGCGAAGTTTACCAGAGCACGGTGACCATCGCGCACGGCGGCACGGGTGTGGAATCGTTCAGTCATTCCTTTGCGGGTGTTGTCGGGGACATCCTGACGACGACCGCGACTATTGAACTCGCCGGCCCGACCTACACTGCGACTTCGGAATTCGGCAACGCGTATACGGCCGTACCCCCACCCTGTCCCAGCGGTGGCACTGTCAGTACGACGGTCGATTCCGTGACCGGTGACTCGCTGCGGGCCTGCATCATCTGGGCGAATGGCAATGTTGGCGTAGACACGCTCACCGTACCAGCCGGTACCTACACGCTGACCTTGGGTGGCATCGCTGAGGACGCCGCCGCCACGGGCGATCTTGATATCACCGAGGACATCATCATCAACGGTAACGCAGCGGGTGCAACGATCATCGATGCGAATGCGATCGACCGGGTGTTCGACATCCTCGGCGCCAACCTGACCGGTACGAACCTGACAATCCGCAATGGCCTGACCGTCGGGGTTGAAAATGGCGGTGGTGTCGCCATCGATGCCACGGGCTCTCTCACCCTGTCCGAATCAACCGTCAGCGGAAACTCAAGCAGTAATGAAGGCGGCGGCATCGACGTTAATGAAGGAACGTTAACGCTGACCAACGTAACCGTCAGCGGCAACACCGCCGTCGACGATGGCGGTGGCATCCTCTGTACCGGCACATGCACACTCACCAACGTAACAGTCAGCGGAAACTCAGCAACGGATTTGGGCGACGGTATTCGCGAGGAGACCACGGGATCCATTACATTTTTAAACACGATCGTCGCGGGAAACGGCGCTGGCGGCGATAACTGTAACGGCACCACGTCGAACTTTACCTCCAGCGGCTGGAACCTCAGTAGCGATGCCACCTGTAATTTCGTCGCGGCCGGCGACCAGGTCAACACGGATCCGCTGTTAGGTGTGCTGCAAGACAACGGCGGGCCGACATTTACCCATGCGTTGGGCGCCGGTAGCCTGGCTATCGACGGCGGTTTCGGTGTCGGCTGCCCTGCTACCGACCAACGTGGCGACGTTCGTCCGATCGGCAGCGCCTGTGACATTGGCGCTTACGAAGAACAGGTTGCCCAGGCTGTCTGTCCCGGCGCAGTTGTCACCAACACGATTGATGCGGCGACCGGCGGCTCTCTCAGGGCCTGCATCATCTGGGCCAATGGGAATGTCGGCGCCGACACGATCTCATTCAATATTCCAGGGGCGGGCCCGCATACGATTATGCCGACATCGGCGTACCCGATCATTGACGATACCGTCACCATCGACGGTTCGACCGAACCGGATTTCGTTACCGACCCGATCGTGGAGCTCGACGGTACTTTCGCCGGCGGCGCCAGCAGGGGTTTGCAGATTAACGGTGGCGGCGATGGCAGCACGATCCGCGGCCTCGTCATCAACAATTATGGCAATCGTGGCATCTATGTGAATGGGCCAAACGTGACGATTGTCGGTAATTGGGTCGGGCTCGATGTCGACGGCGTCACGGCGGCCGGCAACGGCTCCCACGGCATTTATGCGACCCCCTCGGCGGATAACCTCACGATCGGTGGCACGGTTGACGCGGACCGCAATGTCGTATCGTCCAATACGCAGGGCATACACATTCGCGGCGACAACATCGTCATCAGCGGCAACTACGTCGGTACCGACAGTACCGGAACCGAGTCGGGTGTCGGTAACTCGTCGATGGGCATACGGGTCAATACCAACGCTGATGGCGCCATGATCGGCGGCACCACGGCAGCCCACGCGAACATTATCGCCGGTAATAATAACGACGGCATCGATCACCGCAGCACGGGAACCGCGAACAGCTTCCTCGGGAATTCGATCTACGCGAACGCCAACATCGGAATCGACCTTGCGAACGATGGTGCGGCTAACAACGGGGCCGGTGGCGTGACTGAGAACGACGCCGGTGATGTTGATCCGGCTATAGGCCCGGCTGCCAACAATTTACTGAACTTCCCGGTCATTACTTCTTTGCTCGAAAGCGCCGGCACGCTCGATGTGTACTTCGATCTTGATGTACCGGCCGGGAACTACCGCATTGAGTTCTTCACCAATCCTTCTGGCGCCGATGGGTCCGGAAACGGCGAGGGCGAAGTTTTTCAGGATGCTGTAACGATTGTGCACGGTGGCACGGGTGTCGAATCGTTCACCCACTCCTTTGCGGGCGTTACTGGAGACATCGTGACATCGACGGCAACGCTTGACCTTGGCGCCTCTAACTTCGGTGCGACATCGGAATTCAGTGATGCCTTCACGGCTGTACCGGTGTTCTGTCCCAGCGGTGGCACTGTGAGCACGACGGGCGACTTCGCGTCAGGTGACTCGCTGCGGGCCTGCATCATCTGGGCGAACGGCAATGTCGGCGTGGATACGCTCACCGTGCCGGCCGGTACCTACACGCTGACCTTGGGCGGCATCGCAGAGGACGCCGCCGACACGGGTGACCTCGATATCACCGATGACATCATCATCAACGGTAATGCCGCGGGTGCAACGATCATTGATGGCAACTCGATCGACCGGGTGTTCGACGTCCTCGGCGCCAACTTGACGGCCTCGAACCTGACAATCCGCAATGGCCAGACTGTAGGGGTTGAAAACGGCAGTGGTGTCGCCGTCAATGCCACGGGCTCTCTTACCCTGTCCAGATCAACGGTCAGCGGCAACTCCAGCAGTACTGACGGCGGCGGCATCGACGTTAATGAAGGAACGATATCGCTGACCAACGTAACCGTCAGCGGCAACAGCGCCGTCGACGGTGGCGGCATCCGCTGTACCGGGACATGCACACTCACCAACGTCACAGTCACCGACAACTCAGCATCGGGTTCGGGCGACGGTATTCACGAGGAGACCACCGGAACCATTACATCTCTGAACACGATTGTGGCGGACAACGGCGGTGGCGGCGACAACTGTAGCGGAACGACGGCAAATTTTATTTCCAGTGGCCGCAATCTCGGCAGCGATACCACCTGTAATTTCACGAATACGGGCGATCTTGTCAGCACCAGCCCGGCTATCGGGGTGCTGGCCGACAATGGCGGGCCAAGCTTTACCCATGCACTGCTCGTGGCGAGCCAGGCCATCGATGGCGGTACCAATACCGGTTGCCCCGCCACCGATCAGCGCGGTAACGCCCGGCCGGTCAATCCGCTTTGTGATATCGGCGCCTATGAGTATGGCGGTGCCGTCCCGCCAAGAGCTGACCTTTCATTGTCCAAGACCGTGGACAGCACCACACCCAATATCGGTCTCAATGCCGTATTCACCCTCACGGTAAGCAACGCCGGTCCCGACGCTACGACCGGGGTGGTGGTCACCGATCAGCTGCCAACCGGTTACACCTATGTCAGCGATGACGGCGGTGGCGAATACGACTCTGGCACCGGCGTGTGGACTGTTCCCGGGACCCTGGCGGCCAGTGGCAACGACGTGCTGAACATCACCGTGAAGGTAGCTACATCAGGGGATTACAACAACACCGCGGAGATCACCGCGTCGGACCAGGTCGATCCGGATTCGACACCCGGCAACGTTAACGTCACCGAAGATGATTATGCGGCGCAGGCGACAACGCCAACAAACATAATCTGTCCGAGCGGTGGCACTGTGAGCACGACGGTCGACTCCACGACCGGCGACTCGCTGCGCGCCTGCGTCATCTGGGCGAACTTCACTGACGGCACAAACACGGTCACTGTGCCAGCCGGCACCTACCTGCTGACAATCGATAATATCACGGGCGAGAATGAGGCCGCCACGGGCGACCTCGATATCACCGACGACATCGTCATTAATGGCAATGCCGCAGCCGCAACTGTCATCGATGCTGATTTGATCGATCGGGTATTCGACATTCTCGGCGCCAGCGCTACGTTCACCGACCTGACCATCAAGGGCGGCAGCGTCACCAGCGACGGCGGTGGTATCGCCGTTGACGCTACAGGCTCGCTGACGATGTCCACGTCTACGGTCAGTGGTAACACGACGACCCTCAATGGCGGCGGCATCGCGACTGCCGGCGGCGCGGTTGGACTGACCAACGTCACGCTGAGCGGTAACACGGCCGCTAACGGCGGCGGTCTCGACTGTACCGGCGCCTGCACGCTCACCAACGTCACGGTTACCGCGAACACGGCACCGACTGCTGGCGATGGTGTACGCCAGACCGGCGCCGGCACGATTACGTTCCTGAACACGATTGTCGGGAACAACCTGTCCGGCGGCGTTACGGAGTGCGCCGGCAGCGCCGCAAACCTGATCTCCACGAGTAACAACCTTAGCAGTGATGCGAGCTGTGACTTCACCAGTGCCGGCGATCAGGTCAGTACCGATCCATTATTGGGCGCGCTTGCGGATAACGGCGGGCCGACATTCACTCACCATCTGCTCTCAAGCAGTACGGCCGTTGATGGCGGTACCAACACCGGTTGTCAGGCGAGCGACCAGCGCGGCTATGCCCGCCCGCTCGGGACCAGCTGTGACATCGGAGCCTACGAGTTGGACCCCACCCCCTTCGCCGTCACCTCTGCCGTGGCCGAGATCAGCCCGAACGATGTAACCAGCAACGCCGGCGCTTATGCCTTCAGCTACGACATCAACGCTACTATCGGTGGCACCGACTCGGGCGTAAATCGCGTGGAGATAACGGTGCCCGGGACCTTCACCGTACCGGCGTCTCCGGTCACCAATGTGCTGGTTGGCGGCGCCTCTGTCGCCTTTACCGACAACACCGCCGGCAACACGATCACGGTGGACCTGACTGCCAAGGTCACGGTCAGTGACCGCATTACGGTACTGTTCACCGCCAATGCCCCCAGTGTCCAGGATCTCGCGGGCGTCCATTTCCTTTCCACCGTAGATGACTCCGCCACCGCCGGTGAGGTCGCCCAGGCCAGCACCGAGGGCAATGCCGATGGCGATACAACGGATCTTGACAGCTGGACTGTTACCTCGACAGATCTGCCGACCGTCAGCGGCTCTTGTACGGTGGAAATCGATGGTGCTTCTTCCACCGGGGCCACAGGTGGTAGCAGTATGACGATCGCACATACAAGCTCGGGCACGGATCGCCTGATGCTGGTCGGCGTTGCGATTCATAACGACAAAAATGAGTATGTCACATCGGTCACTTACAACGGCGTCAATCTGACCAAGGTCGGCTCGCGATCGAACTCCGACAATTCTCGCGCAGAGATCTGGCAACTAACCGAGAACGATGGCTTAGCTTTGGGTGCGCATAACGTTGTCATCAGATTCAATGAAAACATCGACGAAGACGCCGTCGCTGGCGTTACAACATTCACGGGCGTCGATCAGACCACGCCCCTTGGTCCGGTTGCTACCAGTGCAGGCAGCGGCAGCTCACCCAGTGTTACTGTCAGCTCCGCAGTGGGTGAACTGGTCTACGGCGTCGTAGCGAATAATGAAGCTGGATCAGTATCCACGAATGCACCCGCGACCGAGCAGTGGGTCAGGTCACGGGGCGGCTTGGATGGGTCCGGATCCACCGCTGATGGTGCCGCCAGTGTCAACATTGGCTGGACTTACACCGGTAGCGACAGTTGGTCAACAGTCGGGGTCTCGATCAAGCCCGAACCAAATTGCGTGGGCGCGCTTGATCATTTCTCGGTCGTCGATAGCGGCAACAGCAGTTGTTATGCGGAAACAATTACTATCGCCGCCCACGACAACAGCCACAGCGTCGTAACCAATTATGAAGGACTGGCCCGCCTGACGACCTCAACGGGTAACGGCGACTGGTCGATCGTAACGGGCGCAGGTTCGCTCAGTACCTCGGGCAACGGCGACGCGACCTACTTCTACGACGCTGCCGACAATGGCTCTGTCGTCCTGTCGCTCCTGAATACGACCGCGGAAACCGTGAACGTCGATGTGACCAATGGTTCAGCGACCGAGGATGCGGGCGAGGACCCGAACTTCGTGTTCACCACCACGGGAGGGTCGCCACCCGTCGTTACGATCCTGAATCCCTGGGTCGTCGACGGTACCTACGCCACCCAGGATGCGACCTTCAACGTCAGCGCGGGCACCGATCGCCTGGTGCTCGTGGGGCTGAGCGCGGAGAAGAACACAGGCGGGCCGATGTCCGTTACTTCGGTCAGCCTGGGAGACCAGGTATTGACCGAGCTATTCGATTTCACGGCAGGCAGTTCAACCGCTTACCACAACCTCCACTGGCTCGGCTATCTGCCGGAATCACAGATCGCGTCACGGACTGGTTCGGTACTGACTATCGTGTACGCGAACGCTCCGGGGAACCCGTTCGACGAGCCGAAAATTCACTACGCCAGCTATGAGAACGTCGACCAGACAACGCCGATCGCGGATTCCAGCAGCAACTCGAGTTCCAGCGCCTCATCGCTGCAGCTCGGTAGCTCCATAACGGCAGGTGAAAATGACAAGATCGTTGCGTTCAACGTACTTGGCCAGCATTACAGCCCGGCCTTGACTACCGGTGGATACACCGAGCTCACAGAGTCGATTGGCGTAACCAACGGCCATGCCAGTGCGGCTTATCATCGCACCGCGACCACCGCCACAACGGAGAACCCGACCTTTACGTCGTCTACCGCGACACGCATGGCCGTGTCCGCAGTTGTTCTAAATGCAGCTCCTGGCGGCGGTGGTGGCTGCGGCGCCGCAGGCATCGATCACTTCTCGATCAGCCACGATGGCACCGGCATCAATTGCCAGGCCGAACCGGTGACGATTGCAGCACATGACAGTGGCCACAGCATCGTGACCGGCTATGCCGGCGCCATTACGTTGTCGACCTCAACTTCGCGTGGCGACTGGTCCGTGATGACAGGTGCGGGCACGTCTGCTATGACAGGCAGTGGCGAGGCATCGTATGAATTCGACGTTACTGACAGCGGGTCGGTGGTACTCGGGCTGAAAGACACGTTCGTTGAGACCGTCAACATCGACGTCACGGACGGCAACGTTATCGAGGATGCGTTGGAGGACGCAAACCTCGTGTTCGCACGCGCTGGCTTCAACTTTCTTGCCGACAGTAACCTGAACGCGATCGGCACACAGATCGGCGGCAAGGCCTCGAACGTGGCCCCCGGGGCGCAGACGCTCGAACTCCAGGCAGTGAAGACGAGCGATGACACGGGTGCGTGTGAGGCCGCGCTTACGGGAACCACCACGATCGATATCGGCTTCGAGTGCGAGGATCCAACCTCCTGCTCGGCCAGTCAACTCGCCTTCAGTGGTGCGAACCTTCCGAATAGCTCGAACAGTGCGGTTCTGAGCTATACGGGAATCAACATGGACTTCGGAAATGACACGGACACCACGGCGACCTTCACCCTATCCTACCCGGACGTGGGCAAGGTCCGGCTCCACGCGCGCACTCGCCTCATGCCGTCGGGAGAAGCGATGCTGGGCGGCAGCAATAGTTTCGTCGTTCGCCCGTTCGGGTTTTATGTGAACGCAACCGGCAACCCGGCAGCGACCAGCTCCGCGGGTGCGGTGTTTACGAGTGCAGGCACGAATTTTACGACCAATGTGAGCGCGGTGCTCTGGCAGGCTGCGGATGACCTGAACAACGACGGCTCCGCCGACGATCACATCGACGGCAATCCGGCCAACAACGCAGACCTGTCGGACAATGCGGTTGCACTAAATTACGGCAATGAGGCCGGCGTGGAGCGGGTATCGCTGAGCGCCACGCTCGATCAGCCGTCCGGAGGCGCCGACCCCGGCCTATCGGGAGACACCCTTATCAGCAATTTCAACTCGGGGATCGGCACCACCACGTCGGTGCGCTACGATGAGGTGGGGATCATCGAAATTTCCGCCGCGGTTTCTGACGGTAACTACCTAGAAATCGGAGTTCCTGAAACCGCCAAGATCCACGGCAACTCCGGTTATGTCGGCCGCTTCAACCCGGCTCAGTACGCAGTGACGGCGTCCAGCATCGTGCCCGCCTGTGCAGCTACGTTTACCTATGCCCGGCAAACATTTACCGGGTCCATGACAGTAGAGGCGCAGAACGGAGCGGCGGGCGGCAACACGAGAACCACGAATTACCTGGCCGGTTTTGTAACGCTGAATCCGGCGACCGAGCTGGTCTTTCTCAACGATCAGACCGCTGCGGTTTACGACTCCAAGACGGTCACCTACACCGAGAACTTTGATTCGGTCACTACCGGCGAGGCGATACTCGCACTGCAGTTCCGCTGGGATATGGCTGAACAGGCGCCCACAACCAGCACCGTCGAGAATACCGCGGTCACCGATGAGGTGACGACACTAGCCGCGGCCCCGGTGAACATCGGTACCAGCCCGACGCGGTACGGACGCGTTGCATTCACGAGTGCGGTCGGCTCCGAACTGGTGACTCTGGGCGTGCCGATGCAGGCCGAGTATTACTTCGACTCCAGCACCGGTTACGTGACCAATACTGCTGATTCCTGCAGCACCGGTGTGTCGCTCAGTTTCAGTAATTTCGCCGACAATCTCAACGTCGGTGAGACCTGTGTGCTGGACACCGGCAGTCCGGGTGACAGTGGCGCAGGTTGTGTCGCGGCGGGGCCTGTGGCACAACGTTACGATGGTCCGCCGATCACTGGCGAATTCAACCTCTTCCTCCAGGCACCGGGCGCCGGCAACGACGGAGCCGTATCGGTAAACGCCGTGGTGCCGGACTGGCTCATGTTCGATTGGGATACCGTTGCGCCAGGGCTCGAAAATCCGTCCGGGCGCGTGACCTTTGGTATCTATAGCGGCCATGATAAGGAAATCCACCGCCGCGAACTATATTGATCTCAATCTCAATTTGCGGGCGATCTGCACGCTAAACCAAATGGCCTGTTCCTGCATCTATATATATAAGGTCAGAAATTGACGATAACGGCAGCTGAACAGGGTTGCCGGACATAACAAAATGATTGGAACCCGGGCAGAACGAAATCCCTTGGCAGAATCTAAGCAATGGTCTGCCGTTGCGTGGGCCTTGGTTGCTTGCAATAAGAAGATTTGGTGTTATAGTGCACTATAACACCAGTTCACTTTTACAGTTGGAACAAATAATGAAACGCAAAACCTTGTTTATAATCATAGGGGTACTGGCCGTTGTGGGCGGCGCTGGCGCAGTCGTCTTGACGGGCGGTGAGGAAGAGTTGCTCGAGGTACAGACGGCAACCGTTAGCCTCGAGACTATCGTTCAAAAGGTCACTGCGACCGGCCGGATTCAACCCAAGACCCAAATTCGCATCAGTGCGGATGTCAGTGCCAAGATCATCACATTGCACGTTGACGAAGGGCAGTTCG
>Ga0255048_10001318_pt1 | contig 17461 bp, 9 predicted proteins | sample JV7_2_2_MG_FD_183619 | JGI IMG/M metagenome (GOLD analysis project Ga0255048, IMG submission 183619) | Seawater microbial communities from Jervis Inlet, British Columbia, Canada - JV7_2_2 | ecosystem: Environmental > Aquatic > Marine > Inlet | place: Canada: British Columbia | collected 2016-10-06
ATCATCTCGGCGCCAAGCGCCAGCGAGACAGGCCGCACGAGCTTGCCGGCGATCAGCAGGGCCCCGCCGACCAGTTCCAGAAGAATAGCGAGCATCGCTGTGAAGGACGGGGCCGGCATCCCCCACATCATGAACATCTGCACGGTGGGTTCGAAGGCGAGCGGTTGCTTGTCGAGACCATGCACGAGGAAGGCGGCGCCGACCACGATCCGGAGGATCGTCAGGCCGATGCGCGTGGAGTCCTGCTGGTTCATGAGTTTCCCCTCTGTGCGATTGGCGGCGCCCTTCCACAGGTAATGTACGCGGGCAGCGGCGTCCGTTACCGGGTGGGTGTATCCGCGAGCACACCGCTCGATCCCATGGCGGCGCCCAGATCCGAGTGGGACGAGACCATGACTGGCGCGGCACTCATTCCTGTCGATCAGGCTCGACCTGCCACCACCATTGCGGCGGTAGCGGCCGCCGGCGCGGCCATACCTCGGTGAGGGTGTCGGCCTCGTACAGGCGACCGTTCTTCATCACGTGGCTGATCGACGTGGTGTGGGCGAGATCGTCGAGCGGGTTCTCGTCGAGGATCTGCAGGTCGGCGAGCTTGCCGGGCTCGATCGAGCCGATGTCGCCGGCCAGGCCGATGGCGTCGGCGCTGCCGAGCGTGGCCATGCGCAGCGCAGCATGGTTGTCCACTCCGCCCGAGGCCATCATCCAGAGTTCCCAGTGGGTGCCCAGGCCCTGCACTTCTCCGTGCGAGCCGAGGCCAGCCTTGCCGCCCGCGGCCATCCACTTGGCGAGCTGTTCAGCATGCAACGGATGTACGTATTGGTCGTCGCGATACCACTGGGTTGCCTTCCACTTGTCGAGTTCGTCGTGCGGCGTGAAGAACTTCAGCCGCTCGACGGCGTCCATGTCGGTGTGCGTGAGGTAGTACTGCCGCCCCGAGGGTCCGCCATAGGCCACGATGAAGGTCGGCGTGTACACGAGCCCGCTGAACGCGCCGAGTTCGACGACATCCTGGTAGAAGGGACTGATCGGCAGCGAATGCTCGAGACCGGCGTAGCCGTCCTGCATCAACGTCAGGTTCATCGTGAAGTTGGAGCCGCCTTCGGTGGTCGGCGTCAGGCCCAGTTCACGCGCGGCCATGATCACCCACTGGCGCACTTTGCGGTCGCCTGCCATGTACTGCTTGATGGTCTTGGTGTTGTAGTGGTCCGAGTAACGGCGCAACACGTCACGGGCCTCCTCGAGACTCGTGATCTGGTCTGCCGAGAACACGCCCGGACCGGTGGAGTAGATGCGCGGTCCGATCAGCTCACCGACTTCCATCAGGTCGCTGTAGGTGACCACGTCCTCGGAAGAGGTCTGCGGATCGCGCTGGGTCGTGACGCCGTAGGCAAGCTGGGCGAGGAACTGCGAGATCTGACCGCGATGAACGCCCCATGCGACCCAGGTGTGCGCATGGATGTCCACCAGACCCGGGTAGATCGTCTTGCCCGACATGTCGCGCACGTCGGCGTCGGCGCGGACGTCGACTGTCCCGCTGGGACCCACTGCAACGATGCGGTTGTCCTGGATCACGACATCGCCAGATTCGATGACCTCGTCGTCGCGCATGGTGATGAGCCGAGCGCCCTGGAGCACGATGGTGCCGCTCGGCTTGTCCTTGTCGACGACGATCGCCACATCGACTCGATCGGCCTCGTACTCTGGAATCTCGGGCTCGTCCTCGGACTCGTCCTGCTCTGACTCGTCTTCATCCTGCTCGGAGTCGACATCCTCGGCCGGGTCTTCATCTTCGGCAGCCGCATCAGCGTCTTCGGCCGTGTCGCTTCCTTCCGACTCGGGCTGTCCGTCAGATTCAGGTTCCCCCTCTGCCTCTGCCTCTGCCTCTGCCTTGGCCTCTGCCTCTGCCTCTGCCTTGGCCTTTGCGGCTGCTTCGGCCTGCTCGATGGCGGCGGCTACGGCCTCCGCGTCCGCCAGGTCATAGCGGAAGAAGCTCCGGCCGATGGAGTAGTGGGCCACCGAACCGTCATTGCTCCAGCCGATGAAATCACCGCCGACCTTGGTGAGGCGCCAGGTGGGCACGGCCGAACTGGCACCGACCGACACGGTCGGCGCCGCCCCACCCACCGGGGGCACGGCAATCATGAAGACGTTGCGACTCACTCGCACCAGCGCGCGGCGGCCGTCGGGCGACAACACCACCTCGTCGGGTGTAGCAGGGCCGAAGCGGTTCCCCGACGGCGCGGTCACCTTGATGATCGTCTTGAAGTCGGTGCCGTCGTAGCGCATCGAAAGCAGACCGTCGGAACCAGCCCAGACATAGATCCTGTTCGGGTCCGGGCCGAAGTGTGGCGCGTTGCGGCCCTGCTGCGTGGCCCCGCTGCCGACCCAGGTAATGCGGGTGGGTTCACCGCCGTCCGCCGGCAGCCAGACGTACTCGAGATCGGCGGTCGCCGCGTGGGACCCGAAGTCTTCGAGGGTACGCATGCGGTGCATCTTCGAGCCACGCACCGCGACGATACGTTCGCCATCCGGCGAGTAAACGATCTTGTCGAAGAACGCCGAGGTCGGGGTCAGGCGCTCCGGCTGCCCGCTGCCGTCGGCGCGCACGCGATAGATGTCGCCACCGTCGGTGTCGTTCCAGGTCACGTAGGCGACGTATTGTCCGTCGGGTGACCACACGGGGGCATGCTCAACGTCGGTGGACGCGGTGAGACGCGCCGCGTTCTCGACCGCCGGGAAGGAAGGCCCTGTAGCTTCGTCCTCATCTGTCGTTACCGCTTCCAGTACCGGCGCGCGGGCCGCGGGCAGATCCGCTATCCACAGCCGGTCGAGGGCCGAAAAAGTCACACGGGATCCGTCCGGCGAAGGTCGTGCGCCGCGGATCTGCGACACCGTCAGCGTGTCGTCGTTGATCGGGTAGTCGAATTTCGCCAGGGGACCGAGAGCCTGCTCCACTTTGGCGGCGAACGGGATCGGCGAGACATCGCCGGACGGCACCTCGACTCGCCAGATCTTGCCGCCGAAACTGGTAATCATGGCGCTCGAATCGGCAGTGAAGGCAGAACCCGGGTACACGTCGCGGTCGCGCGACCCGCCTCCCTGGCTGTCGTCCCGCTGCACGTCAGTGAGCAGCCAACTTTCTTCGTCGGTGGCCAGGTCGATGAGCTTGAAGGCCTCGCGAGTATCATGGCGCGTCGCGTACACGAGCCAGCGGCCGTCGGGGCTCGCCACTGGGCGAAAGGCGCCCTCCAATTCGTGCGTGCGCACGCGAACCCGCCCGCTTTCGCGCTCGAGTAGGCCAATCTGGTAGGGACCCACAAGCCGCGGAGAACTCTGTTCAATCCGCGGCCCGACGTCATGAGTTTCAGGTCCGAAGGTTGCGCTCGGGAACCCGCCCTCGGGTCGGCCACGGAGGTTCACCCAGAGAAAACCGGGATCGGCGGCGGCGGCCACGCCCATGTGCGACGGAGCATCGTCGTCGTGTCCGGTGACCTGCACGCCGGTGCCGCCGTCCACGTGATACAGCCACAGTTGCGAGCGCTTGGTGGCGAGCACGTAGTCATCTTCCGGAGCCCAGATCGGGGAAAGGTAGTTTTCCTTCTCTCCGCTGGTCAGCGCTTCGGGATCGCCGCCGTCCGCATTCGCGATCCACAGGTTCTCGGAGCCGTTGCGGTCGCTGACGAACACGATGTGCGTGCCGTCGGCCGAGTAGCGGGGCTGCATGTCGTACGCCTGCCCGCTGGTGATTCGCGTTGCCGCTCCGCCTTCGACCGGCAGCGTGTACAGGTCGCCGAGCAACTCGAACACGATCGTCTGACCGTCGGGCGACAGATCGAGCGAGATCCAGGTGCCCTCATCCGTCGTGAACTCCATCGTCCGCGTCGTGATGAGCGGGAGTGTCTTCTCTTTCGCGGCCTCCTTGGCCGACTCGTCGTTCTCCTCGGTCGTTTGGGCCTGGACAGCGGGGCTCAGCAGCAGCGACAGGCTGCACAGCAGCGGGGCGACGTGGCGACGAATCGAGGGGCGCATGGCTCTCCGGCAGCGATTGTTATCCAGGACACGCGGAGGATGCCATAAGAGGGCCGCGTTCACGACGTGCCGCGCGCGCAGCCGACAGCCCTTTCCCGTCGAACCCGTGCGATCGCTCGACGCGATTCACCTTGCGAGCGCACTGTCTGCCAGGCCGGTCCTGCCCGAGATGCGAGTCCTCAGCCTCGACACGCGCGTGCGGGAGAACGCGTTGAAGCTCGGCTTCGAAGTGCTCCCGCCGAGCGGCTGGATTCCCCATCAGACTTCTGCCACGGGCCGCTAGTACGACGCGGTGCGACGCTGCCGTCGGCGGGCTTGTGGATGCGTGCCACGGCGGCATAGCCTTCCGGCCCATGGTTAGCGGGAGTCGTCTTGGTCACTACGAAATCCTCGAGCCGCTCGGCGCGGGCGGCATGGGCGAGGTGTATCGGGCGCGGGACAGCACGCTGGACCGCAGCGTCGCGATCAAGGTGCTACCGGATGACTTCGCCGCCGATGCAGAGAGGCTGGCGCGATTCGCCCGCGAGGCCAAGCTGCTCGCCCAGCTCAATCACCCGAATATCGCCACGATCTACGGACTGGAGGACGTTGACGGTGTCCGCTTCATCGCAATGGAGTGCATAGAGGGCGAAACGCTCGCGGAACAACTGGCGACATCCGGGCGTCTCGACGTCGATGAAGCTCTCGCGATCGCCCGGCAGATCGCCGAAGCGCTGGAAGCGGCGCACGAAAGCGGCATCATCCACCGCGATCTCAAGCCGGCCAACGTCAAGGTCACGCCCGACTACAAGGTGAAGGTCCTCGACTTCGGGTTGGCGAAGGCCAGCGGGGCCGAGACCGCGCCTGCTCGCGGCGGGGCCGACTCCAGCGGCTCTCCGACGATGCCGGCCGAGACCCGCAGCGGCGTGATCCTCGGCACGCCTCCTTACATGAGTCCAGAGCAGGCACGGGGCAAGCCGCTCGACAAGCGCACGGACATCTGGTCGTACGGCTGCTTGCTGTACGAGTTGCTCGTCGGCCGGCGACCCTTCAGCGGTGAAACCGTTTCGGACACGATCGGCGCGATCCTGCACACCGAACCGGACTGGCGGCAGCTTCCGGCAGCCACACCCCCGGCTGCGCGGCGCCTGCTGCGACGCTGCCTTGCCAAGGACCCACGCCAGCGGCTTCACGACATCGCCGATGCCCGAATCGAGCTGGAGGACGAGGGAGAGGAAGCCCCGCTCGCCGCGGCCGGTTCGACGCTCGGCTACCGGATCGCCGTCGCGGTGCTGGCGGTGGCCCTGATAGTGAGCGCGACGGCCGCGCTGAGGCCCTTCTCGCAGCCGGCTGACGACCGGGTCGAAACGGAGGGCGACAACCCGCTTGCCGGCGCCAGGTTCAGCAAGCTCACGGACTTCAGCGGGTCTCAGTATGACGCCACGATCTCGCCCGACGGTAGATTCGTCGCTTTCGTCTCGAATCACGACGGTCCGTTCGAGATTCTCGTCGGTCAGGTAGGTACAGGCGACTTCCGCCGCCTGGCGGCGGACAGGCCGCTGTTCGCCTCAGATGACGCCCGCTCGCCGGTGCGCGCCGTGGGGTTCAACGGCGACGGGTCGGAGATCTGGCTAGGTGGCGGGCCGTGGCAAAGGGTGAGGATGGTCCCACTCTTGGGCGGGCCGGTCCGCAACTTCCTCGGCGAGAACTCTGTCCATGTGGCGTGGTCGTCGGATGGCGAACAGGTCGTGTATCACGAGCGCCTCGCGGGTGACCCCGTCTTCGTCGCCGATCCCAACGGAGCGAACAGCCGGCTGATCCAAGGCTCGGCCGCGGGGAATCACCAGCACTTTCAGACCTGGTCGCTCGACGGGCAGTGGATCTATCTGGTGCGTGGCCGGATGACGACCTGGGAGATGGACTTGTGGCGGATGCGCGCCGACGGCACCGGACTCGAGCAACTGACTCGAGGGAAACTGGACGTGCGGTACCCAACGCCGATCGATGAGCGCACCTTGCTCTACAGCGCGCGCGACGCCGACGGCGCCGGACCGTGGCTGTGGGCGGTGGACGTAGAGACCGGGCTTTCACGACGCGCGAGTGTCGGTCTGGAACAGTATAGCTCGGTGTCGGCCAGCGCCGACGGGCGCCGTCTCGTCGCCACTGTCCAGGACCCCGGCGCAGGGCTGTGGCGCGTGCCGATTCTCGATCGAATAGTCACAGAGCGAGACGCAGAGGCCTTCGCGGACCTCGGGACGACGCGTGCGCTAGCGCCGCGCTTCGGCGGTGGCTCGATGTTCTATCTATCCTCGCGGGGGAGCGGCGACGGGTTGTGGCGCTATAGGGAAGGTGAGGTCGCGGAGATATGGCGGGGCAGCTCGACGGCGCTTCTGGAGCCGGCGGCGGTCTCGCCCGACGGCGACGCGGTCGCACTGCTGCTGCGCCGCGATGACGGATGGCATCTGAGCATTCTCAGCGCCGACGGTGCGTCGCTCAACGAGCTGTCCAAGGCCGTCGATGCCCGCGGTGCTGCCGCGTGGTCGCCGGATGGGCAGTGGATCATCACAGGGGGAAGCGCAGCGGGTGTCATGGGGTTGTTCAAGATTCCAGTGGACGGTGGCGCCCCGCAGCGCATCGTCGACGGCGAGGCGATGAATCCCGTGTGGTCGCCGGACGGGAGTCTGATCATCTATGCCGGCCCGCAGGTCAACGTGAACACGCGGCTCCTGGCCGTGCGTCCCGACGGGGAACCCGTGGAGTTACCGGAGATCGAGGTGTTCCGATCCGGCGAACGCATGCGCTTCCTTCCCGACGGGTCAGGGCTCGTCTACATGAAGGGGAAGGGGGCTTCGCAGGACTTCTGGCTGCTGGATCTCACCACGATGAAGAGCCGCCAACTGACTCAGCTCGACCCCACTGCCACGATGCGAACGTTCGATATCACCGCGGACGGCCAGCGGATCGTCTTCGACCGATTGAGCCTGGACTCGGATGTCGTCTTGATCGAACGGCAGCCAGCGGACGACGGGCCTCGCTGAACGCAGCTACTGCCTCCGGAGGCTCGAGGCTCTCCAGCCGTCAACGAGCGACGGCCGATCAGGCGTGATCCCGGCGGGCCAGGGTCACTCCCAGATCACGGCGCCCTCGCCGCGCTGATCGATCAGCCCCTGGAGGTGAGCCACCAGGAGGTCGCGCCGCTCGAACATGTCCCCGATGTTCTTGCCGTTGAGTTCCTTGGACACGGCGGCCTTCACGGCATCCTCGTCGAGGGCCTTGAGTGCTTCCCAGAACGCGCGGCGCACCATACGAATCCGCCCGGCGTTCCTGAGCTCGTCGCCCTGCTGGAACGCGCGGGTGTGATCGATCAACCAGACCTTCCAGTTCTCGTCGATGAGCATGTTGCCGGAGTTGCGGTCGATGTTCCCGACCAGCTCATCCAGGACCAGCATCTCCTGGATCTGGCGGCCCCACTCGAGGCCGTTGGGCGCTCGGAGCCCCTTGTCGATACGCTCCTGCTCCATCATCGTGTTCGTCACCCAGATCTGCACCGTGCCATCCTCGCGACCCACCTTGCGGTGCACGGCCGGAGGGACATTGTCCATTTCCAGCAGCAACGAGATCTGATACGCAGCGACCTCGTAGCCACAGTAGTCGCGCAACTTCTGGAAGTAGCTGCCATCGGGCATCCGCACCCGCGTGCTCGTCTCGTCGACGTAACGAAACGCCGCATTCAGACGGACGCCGCTACCCTCCAACGTCAGACGGCGCGGCGCGGTGATCCCGACTTCGATTTTCTGGCTGTCCACGACCTCGGCGCTGCGGAGGAAGTCGGCGATCGCGGCCTTCTCCTGGAACGGAAGCGGCTTGCCGTTCACGTCCATCCATCGCGGCGCTGGCTCCTGGGCCGCGACGACGCTAGCCTGCGGGCCGATGGCTGCTGCAACCAGAGCGACGGCGAGTAGCAATACGTGCACAGTCCGATGCCAATGGCGGGGACGACGGGAAAGGGAGCGACCAATCATCGGGGCCTCCTGGCTCAGGGGTGAGACGACTGGACTCTACGCCGGCGTGCGCGGCATCACAATGGGGACGTGGGTCGAGCGGCACAACGGGTCATGAAGACCGTGCGATTAGCGCCTCGATCGTCGGCTCCACCGGCGTGGGGCGGGCGATCGATTGCGCCGCCGCGGACACGTCCTTGAGCCCGGACCCGGTAACCAGAAGGACTATGCGCTCGGCCGCGTCCACAAGCCCCTTCTGGAGCGCGACGTGCAGGCCGGCCAGTGTCGCCGCCGCCGCGGGTTCGGCGAAAACGCCGGTCATTCGCGCCAGCTCGGCGATTGCCGCAATGATCGCTTCGTCCGCGACCGCGACCGCGCTGCCATTCGAGGCGCGAATCTGCCGCAGGCAGAGCCGCGCGTTCCGCGGTGCCTGCACGACGAGACTGTCCGCGATACTGACGGCGTTCCGCACCGTCTGGACATCGTCGTTGCCCTCATCGAGCGCGTGGACAATTGCCGCGGAGCCCTTGGGTTGTACCGCGATCAGACGTGGAATGTGGGAGATCAGGCCGGCACGCCGGAGATCGGCGAAGCCCTTGGCGATCCCGGCGATGATGACGCCGTCACCCACCGGCACAACGACCGCATCGGGGCACTCGGGCGTCATGGTAGCCGCGATCTCGAGCGCCGCGGTCTTCTTGCCTTCGATGGTGAAGGGGTTGAGCGCCGTGTTGCGGTTGTACCAGCCGAAGCGTTGGCAGGCCTGAACGCACAGCTCGAAGGCTTCATCGTAGGTGCCGTCGATCGGTAGCACCTCGGCGCCGTAGGCGAGCATCTGCACGAGTTTGACCTCCGGCGCGCCCGCCGGCACGAACAGCACGGCGCGGATCCCGGATGCGGCAGCGGTCGCGGCCAGGGCGATGGCCGCGTTACCCGTCGATGCTGCCGCTATGGTGTCGCGCCCGTACTCGATCGCCTTGGCGACCACGAGGGCCGAGGCCCGGTCCTTGGTGGAGCCGCTCGGGTTGCGCGTGTCGTCCTTGATCCACAGGGCCGGCGTGCCCAGATGGCGGCGCAACCGCTCGGCCTCGAGCAGCGGCGTGTCGCCGACCGCCAGCGGCGGCCATGTGTGCAGAGGCCCGAGTGGCAGGAACTCAGCCAGGACCTGCGGGTCCGACATGGAAGTGTCAGGCCAGACCGACGGCAGGCTGTCCAGCTCCACCTCGAGCACACCGCGCGTCGAACCGCCGGGTTGCTGGTGACCCGCGCAGTCAGGGCACACGAGCTCGACCGCACGCTCGGCATAGTGCTTGCCGCACTCGCTGCACCGGAACCGGAAGCTGGCCATGCCGTTACATTGTCAGCGCCATCAGCGCCTTTTGCACATGCAGCCGGTTCTCGGCCTCGTCGAAGACGACCGACTGCGGGCCGTCGATCACCTCGTCGGTCACTTCGCGGCCGCGGTCGGCGGGCAACGGGTGCATGTAAATCAGATGGTCCTTGCCGAGAGCCATGCGGTCGGCATCACAGACCCAGTCGTCGTGTTGCCGCATCATCGCCGTTCCTTCCGCCAGGTCCGTGGTCGTGAGCAGCGGTCCCCATGACTTCGGGATCACGATGTCGGCGTCCTCGAAGGCGTCCTCGAAGGTGTGGGTGATCTCGAATTTCGACCCAGCCTCGTCTGCATTGGCCTTGGCCTGGGCTTCGATCTCGGGCATCAGGCGGCATTCCGGTGGATAGGCCAGCGTTACGTCGATGCCCATACGCGGCATCATGAGGATGAGACTCTGCGGCACGGAGATGGGGCGCAGGTAGTCCGGGGCACAGGTCCAGGCGACGCCCAGCTTGAGACCCCGCGCGTCGCCGAACTTTTCGCGGATCGTCAGGTAGTCGGCGAGGATCTGGCACGGGTGATAAACGTCGCACTGCATGTTGAGCACCGGAACGGTGGCGTTGTCGGCAATCGCGTTCAGGTACGCGTTGCCCTGGCCCAGTTCGCAGTGCCGGATGGCAATGCCTTCGCCGTAGCGGGAGAGCACCTTGGCGGTGTCGCGGGCCTCCTCGCCATGGCTGATTTGCATCTTGTCCGGCGACAGGTAGATCCCGTGCCCGCCGAGCTGGGTGATGCCGGTTTCGAATGAGTTGCGAGTCCGGGTCGAGGCATCGAAGAAGATCATGTAGAGCGTTTTGAGATCGAGCACCCGTTTCGGCGTGCCGTCCGCGCGCTCCTGCTTGAGTTCCGCTGCCAGCTCGAACAGCGACTCGAGTTCGTCGACCGCCCAGTCCTGGGTCGTGATCAGATGCTTGCCCTTGAGATCGGTCCGCATGGGTGTCCCGTTTGTCCTTCAGCCCTTGTTGGCGAGTTCGCCGGCCCGCGCCGCGAGCATCTCGGGAATCAGTGAGTACACCGCGGCGGCGCTCACCAGGTCGTCAATCGCCACCCACTCCCCGGTCGTGTGAGCCAGCTCCTCCAGGCCGGGAGCGAAACCCGCGGTCGGGATGCCGAAGCGACCCATGCTGGCGACCCCGTTGGTGGAGAAACCCCAGCGGGAGATGCGCGGCGGCGCGCCGGTGACAGCCTCGACCGCGGTCGCGAGCGCCTGCACGAGGGCGTGCTCCTCCGGCAGCACCCAGGTGGGAAAGTACTTGTCCTGCTGGGCCGGGTACCCGCGCCAGCTGGTCGCGTTGTACTGCATCAACTCCACCTCGGCGTCGTCGATATGCGGCAGGGAGCGGAGCTCCTCGAGCGCGATCTCGACCGTCTCACCGGCGGTGAGACGCCGGTCGATGGTGATGCGGGCGCTGTCGGGCACCGCGTTGAGCGAGGCCGTCGTGCAGACAATCGAGGACACCACCGCGGAGCCGGTGCCGAGGAACTCGTCGTTTGCCAGGCGAGTATTGAGCTCCTCGACGTCCGAAATGATGCGGGCCATCTTGTAGAGCGCATTGATTCCCTGCTCGGCGTGGGCGGCGTGGGCAGATTTCCCGCGCGTCGTGACCGTCGCCTCGACGCGGCCCCGCTGGCCGCGATAGACGCCGAGGTCGGTGGGCTCGCCGATCACCACCACGTCGGGCTTGATGCCTTCTGTGCCGATCAGGTGCAGGAGACAGTGCCCGTCACAGTCCTCCTCCATGACCGAGGCGGACAGGTAGACGGTTACCCCCTCGGGCAAGCCGCGGTCCATGAGGATCTTCAGTCCGTAGGCCATACACGCGACCGCCGGCAGCTCGTCGACGGCGCCCCGCCCGAAGATCTTGCCGTCTTCGAGCTTGCCTTCGAACGGGTCGAATTCCCAGGCGCCCGGATCGCCCACGCCGACGCAGTCCAGGTGACCGTCCATGAGGATCTTCAGCGGTCCGCTACCGACGCGCGCGACGACGTTGCCGAGCGCATCGAACCACGCTTGTTCGAAACCCAGCTTGCGGTACTCCTGCAGGATGCGTTCGCAGCGATCGCCTTCCTGCAGGCTCTCGGCTGGAATCGCGATCATCTCGCGCAGGAACGTGACGATGTCGTCGCGGTATTGGCGCGCGGTTTCCAGGGCCACTGGAGCGGTGTCGCTCATGGGTTCTCCTGACGCGCGCGGATGACATCGAGCGCGCCGCTGTCGGTATTGAAGGCCTCGATGCGTTCGTCCCACTCGTCGAGTTGCCCGACGAGGTCGGCCCAGAACGCCGGGCTCCAGAGCGCATCGAGCTCCTCGACGCTCTTGCCCTGCTGCTCGACCCAGGTGAAGTACTTGAGGTTGTGGATGCGCTTGCGATCGGTGAAGCGGAGCTCCTGTATATGGTCGGTAGTCGCGCCCAGCAGGTGGCGCTCGTAGTGAGCGGCCGCGTCGATCGGCGTATAGGGGCCCCTGTCCTGTCGCAGCTCATCGAGCCTGGTCTCGTACATTGCCACCGAGTCCGTGAAGGAGGTGAAGAGGATATCGTCGCCGTCCATCTCGTAGTAGTGGGCGGTCTTTATGGCTGCCAACAGGTTGCAGATGCTGGAGATGCCGAGCAGCGGCAGTTCAGCACACACCGCGTCTGCCACTCCGCGCCGCGACAGTTCCTCGGCGCCGGCCGGCTCGTTGAACAACCGCAGCAGCTGCATCGTGGCTTCGTCATCGATGGCCACGACCATGTCGGTGTTGCGCGCGTTGTGGATCCAGGGCACGTGCTTGTCGCCGATGCCTTCGATCCGATGCGCGCCGAACCCCACATCGAGCAGGGTCGGACACTGCAATGCCTCGGCGACGGCGATGCGACAGCCTGGGAAGCGGTGTTCGAGGTAGTCGCCCGCCGCCAGCGTGCCGGCGGAACCGGCGGCGCTGACCCATGCGGCAACTCGCGCTCCGTTGGCGAGACGTCGCCAGGCGGACTCGACGGCCGGGCCGGTGACGCCGTAATGCCACAGGTAGTTACCGAACTCGTCGAACTGGTTGAAGATCACCGCTTCGGGCCGCGTGCGCGCGATCTCCTGGCAGGCGTCGAAGATCTCCTTGACGTTGCTCTCGGAGCCGGGAGTGGCCAGGATCTCGGCCCCGATCTCGTCGAGCCAGCGGAACCGCTCACGGCTCATCTGTTCCGGCAGGATGGCCAGCGACTCGCAGCCGAGAAGCGCCGAGTCGAAGGCGCCGCCGCGACAGTAGTTGCCCGTGGACGGCCACACCGCCTTGTGGGAGGTGGGGTCGAACTCTCCACTGATCAGTCGCGGCACCAGACAACCGAAGGCAGCGCCGACCTTGTGGGCTCCGGTCGGGAAATGTTTGCCGACCAGCCCGACGATGCGCGCTGGCACCCCGGTAATCTCCGACGGGATCTCGATGGCGTTGACCTCGCCGAAGCCTCCGCTGGCCGGGTCGTTGCGCCAGGTGATCCGGAAGAGGTTGAGCGGGTCGATGGCCTCCATGTCGACCGTCTGCAGCGCGGCAGCGACCACGGGATCGATCGTCCCCGGGTCGCGCATCTGCGCGAACGTCGGAATAAGGATCCCGCGCTCGTGGCACCGGGCGACAGCACGTTCGCGAATCTGCTCTGCGGACAGCGAGGTCAAGGCTTTCTCCGGTACGAAGGACTCTTGAGTCTACCCCTGGCGGTGCCGGCCGTCAGCCGAGGCGGGGAGTCCCCATTACGTTGCCTGCTAACCGAGATATGGAGTGCCCGACGTACTAGCCGAGGTATGGGGTGCCCCAGGCGAGAGCATGGAAGCGCTCCCAGAGAGCGGGGGAGAGCTCGCTGGCTTCGGCCGCGATCGCGGTGGGGTCGACTGTGGTGTGTCGGTGGTCCTCGAAGAGCACGTTGCCGCGCGCGACGGTGTGGCGCACTGGGTACTCGCTCGCGCCGTACACGAAGTGCCCGAACACGTTTGCCGGGTGCAGCGGTGTCGGCGGCGCGGCATCGACGGCGATCAGGTCGGCGGGCGCTCCGGGCCGGAGTTCGCCCAGCACCGGTTCGTCGAAGAACCGGCGGGCGATCTCGACGTTGGCGGCGGGCAGGCGCGGGATCGCTTTGAAACCTGCGTTCGGGTCGGCGCGCGCGCCGCGATGGCTGAGGAATGCATACCGCAGCGCGCGCAGCATCGAACTCGACATGCCATCGGTACCGAGGCCTACGAGACACCGTCGCGAGGCTGTCTTGGCGAAATCGAGCCTCCCTACGCCGTTGTTGGCGTTGGATTCCGGGTTGTGCAGAATCGCGGCTCCGGTGCGGGCGATGGTCGCGTAGGCGGCCTTGTCGAGGTGGATGCAGTGCGCCAGGAGCGCCCGGCTGTCGAGCAGGCCGTGGCGTTCGAGGCGCGCCACCGGGCCGATGCCGAACGCCCGCACGGTCTCCTCGACATCCACAGGGTCCTCCGCGACGTGAACATGGCAGCCTCCGTCGGTGGGTCGGCGCCGTGCGATCTCGCTGAGGGTCTCGTCGCTCAGCGTGAAACTGGCGTGCAGGCCGAAGACGCCGCGAATACGGGGGTCGCCGTGCCGCGCCTGCATGAATCTCAGGTTTTCTTCGATGCCGGCGGCCGCGCCCTCTGGGCCGTTTCGGTCGGTGACCTCGTAGCAGAGCACTGCCGAAAGCCCTGCCGTCTCGATTGCCGCGGCGATCGTGTCGAGGCTGCCGTCGATGCACTGGGGTGAGGCGTGGTGATCGAAGACCGTCGTGCACCCATGGCGGATGCACTCCGCGGCGCACAGTTCGGCGGACAGCCGCACGGTTTCCGCGTCGAGCGCGCGGTCTAGCCGCCACCAGAGCCGGTCGAGAACCTCTGCGAAGTTGGCCATCGGAGTGCCGGGATCGAGGCCACGAGCCAGTGCCGAGTAGAAATGGTGGTGGACGTTGATCAGCCCCGGCAAGATAAGTCCACCGCGCGCGTCGAGGTAGGTAGCGTCGGGGTACTGCCGCCGCAACGCGGCCTCGGGGCCGACCTGTGTGATGCGGTCCGCCTGCCAGGCGACTCCGCCGTTCGGTATGACGCGAGGTTTCGCGGCGTCGGTGATCACCGCTCCGTTACCCATGAGGAACGTCATGCGATCGGCCTCTCTCGCCGCACCCAGGTGCCGGTGCCCTCCGGGGCGAAGAATTCGGTACCGTTCGCGCGGCGTTCGTACGCGAGATGCCCGCGTACGTACGTGGCGCGCACGCGGCCCATGATCGAACGGCCGTCGAGCGGTGTGTAGCGGTTGAGATTGTGCATCTCGTCGGCATGAACCGTCCACCGTTCATCCTCGTCCAGGACGACCAGGTCGGCGTCGAAGCCGGGCGCGATACGACCCTTGCGGTTCTCGATGCCGAAGAACCTCGCCGGCGCCGCCGCGGTGATCTCGGTCAGCCGCTCGAGTGTGATGCGGCGTTCGCGCACCCCGGCCGAGTACAGGTAGGGCAGCATCAGCTCGACGCCCGGGACCCCGCCGTAGTCGCTCCAGATGGAGCCGGTGTGTTTCTCTGCGGGCCACTGCCCGGCGGCGTGATCGGTCGCCACGTAGTCGAGCTCGCCGGCGGCGAGTCCCCGCCACAGTCGCTCCTGGTCTCCCTGCGACTTCACCACCGGGGCCGTCTTGAGTACGGCGCCCAGGCGATGCAGGTCGAGTTCGGTGAACGCCAGGTACTGCGGGCAGGTTTCGCCCGACATCGGCAGGCCCTCGGTACGCGCGCTCGCGATCACGTCGAGTGCCTCGCCCGAAGCGACGTGAACGATGTGCACGCGGGCGCCGGTCTCGCGGCACAGGTCGCGCAGGGTCGACGCGGCAGCGACTTCGGCCGCAGGCGGGCGCGAGGCGGCGTAGTCGAGGGGGGAGTCGCGTCCCTCCGCAATCAGTTGGTCGGTTAGTCCTCGCACCAGGTCACGGTCCTCGGCGTGTACCCCCACCGGTATGCCGAGTCGCTGGGTCTCGCGGAGGACCTCGCGGACCTGATCGCGGCCCAGGTCCGTGAAGGTGTCCATTCCCGAGAGCATGTAGACCTTGATCGAGGCCACGCCCGACGCGACCAGCGCGGCGAGGTTGGCGCGCCATTCGGCCGCCGCGATCGCGTTGCCGGACACTCCGCCCCAGAGCATGAAGTCGACGTGCGCCTTGGGCGCGACGATCGCCAGCTTGTTCTCGAGGTTGGCGACGTCCGTTACCGGAGGCAGCGAGGTGCAGGGCATGTCGACCACGCAGGTGACGCCGCCGGCCGCTGCCGCCCGAGTTCCGGTCGCGAAGTTCTCGCGGTGGGTGAAGCCGGGATCGTCGAAGTGGACGTGTCCGTCGATGACCCCCGGCAGCACCAGCGCGCCGCTCAGGTCGACGGTATCGACGGCGCCGTTCACAGTGTCTTCCGCGGCGCTGTCCAGCGGCAGCTGCCCGCGCTGCACCGCGCAGATCCTGCCGTCGTCCACGAGAATCTCCGCCGCCACCGCGTCGTCGCCGCCAGCGGGCAACCGCAGGTTCACGAATCGTTTCGTCATGGCTCGGGCTCGGGGAGCAGCGTGTTGGGACGGTCGGCCTGAAAAATCGAATCCCAGACCGTCTTGAGACGCCACAGTACGGCAGTGTCGAGCTCGCCGAAGGTCCCGGTCAAGTGTCCGCGCGTCACTTCGAACGGCTCCAGCGTCATCTCGAGGCGGAAGCCGTCGCTGCTCACCGTGGCGCGGTTGTCGGCCGGCGCCGGCTCGAACCGCATCACGACGCCGTTCAGGCGGGCGTGCAGGCTGCCCCCATCTCGGGCGAACCCTTCCTCGTCGGTGGCGATCAGTGCGCCGGGCGACGGGAACAGACGCTCCTTGAGCACGAACGGGGCTCCCTGTTCAGGGCAATAGACCTCGCAGTTGGAGCACTCGTTGCAGCCTGCTTCGAATACGGCGAGTTGGTGAGCTTCGCGGATCATGAACCCGCTGCCGGCGGACCTGATAATCGAACCATCGTCGCCTGCCGACAGGTGCTCGGTAACAATCGCCGCCGGCGTCGTTTCGTAGGCGAAGATGGCGTCGTTGGGGCAGGCGGCAATGCACAGGTCACAGTTGATGCAGTCGTACAGTGCTAGCTGCGAGTCGATCCGTCGCGGCTCCTTGGCGTTGCTCGTCGCGTGGTAGGCGCGGTCGTCGGCCAGCAACGGCACGATCTCGCCGCCGTTGAGCCTTCCGGCGATGCGCGTGGCACGCAGCAGGATCGCTTCGCCATCGAGCCCGGCCGCGATGGCGGTGTCGCGCAGGGCGGCCGGCAGTTTGTCGGGTCGCTCGCGCGCCACTATCTGGACGTGTTCGCCTTCGCGGCTCCACCATTCGGCGGCATCAGGATCATTCCCGCAGGCCGTCTCGATGGCGGCACCTCCGTGACCTTGGACGGCCAGGACATAGGCATCACGACTCGACACGCCGAGCTTCGTCATGGCGCGCTCGAGCGCTCGCAGGTAGGCGGGCAGACGTCCGTAGCCACCCTGGCGCAACAGATCCGTGCAGGTTGTTACCGGTACCATTCCGCAGGCGACCGCGGCGGCGAAATTGCGGGCGTTGATACCGGCCGAGAACGAGACCGGCAGGTCGAACCCGACGTCCTCACGAAAGCGCTGCATCAGCGTCATCGAGATGACGTGCAACGGCGGCCCCGACAGATACATGTAGGGATCGGCCTGGGTGGGGAAGATCGCGGGGTCGTTGGCGATCACGAGCGTGTTGGTGAACTTGGCGCCGATCGTGGTGCCGTGGCTCTCGGCAACGGGGCGCAGCCGCCGCAGGATCTCGATGCCGTCGTCGTATTGGAGGTCGTGATCGAACGCGTCCTCGCTGAGCTCGAGGTGTTCGTAGCCGAGACGGTCGATCAGTAGCTCGCTTACTGCCCTGTAGCCGAGCAGTGTCGGGTTGAGTTTGACGATGGTGTGCAGGCGCTGCTCCTGGATCAGGTGCCGGGCGATCGCCTCGATCTGATCGGCGGGGCAGCCATGGAAGGTCGACAACGTAACGCAGTCGGAGATCGACGCCGGCAGCTCGAGGTCACGAA
>Ga0255048_10001322_pt1 | contig 17417 bp, 31 predicted proteins | sample JV7_2_2_MG_FD_183619 | JGI IMG/M metagenome (GOLD analysis project Ga0255048, IMG submission 183619) | Seawater microbial communities from Jervis Inlet, British Columbia, Canada - JV7_2_2 | ecosystem: Environmental > Aquatic > Marine > Inlet | place: Canada: British Columbia | collected 2016-10-06
ATAATACATAACGTTGCTCATTAGTAAGGTGAACTTTGTTCAATTCTAAGATGTGATAGTGTCCTTTTTCTTTAGAAGACACTTCCTCATTAAAATCTATTCCATTAAATTCTTCAGGTAGGCTGCTCTTGACTTGGTCTAACTTGTTTGCTTTCATTTGCGTACTTTTTAAGTTGTGAATATATTTTATCAATTCTAGTTTTGAACTCTAAGTTCTCGCCAAATGTAATAATATTGGTTTGCTCTCGCTCAAATCTTGCAATAAAATTAGTGAATCTTGCCTTAATAATGAAATCTTCATTAGAAACCGCACCAACACTGGCTAATTCCTTTGCTTCATCTAAAGTATTGTGAGGCATTGGATTCAAATTATACAAAGTCCAAGCACGTTTAATCTTGTCTTTATTACCTCTGTATTTAGTTTGAATTATCTGCCTGTAAATTGAATCAATCTCTTCATCAGGCTCACCATTTTCTTTTGCCGCTTTATATTCTTCTTGTAATACTTTTACATTTTTAAGGTAAAATTCATCACCATAATTAACGGTAGAACCAACAAATGAATCTCCGTATCTTAATCTTGCAACAGTATCATTAGCAAACTTATGTACCTTCTCAAACGATTCTTTTAAGTTAATTAAAACATTCCTTCTTGATTCAAAAGAACCTAGAACCTGAAGTTCATTAATCGCTTGGTCATTAATCGCTTTGGTAGTTGTTCCGATTACACCGCTTTTAATTTCAGATGCAATATGGTTAAGCTTTTCACCTAAATATTCTAGGGGCTTAATATCTGCTGAAATAATTTTAACGGGGTCGCTTAAATCAGGTGAATCAGCAGTTTGGGGGGCTGTGTACATATAATTTGTACCTGCTCCTACTAATTTTCTACTCTCGCATGATTCACACTTGACTTGTCTTGACCTTGTTTGCATTTCCTCAAGGTCGTTATTGTAGTAGTCATAAGACTCATCAATATAACCATTTTGGCAATTCTCAAAGTCACACTTCTCAGCCATTGAAACAACAATTGGATATGAGCTATAAAGGTCAGCGTGTTCTTTAAAAGTATCTTGAGCAAGGTATCTGTCAAACTGATTAAGCCAATCCGTAATAGGTGACTTTTTCAGAATCAAATTATCCTTTTTCATGTCTTTATCCCAAAAGAATGTGGCAGGGCAATATCCTAATGAATGTTCACTTTCAAAAATTAATTCAATAGTTCCATTTGTATCGTTGTAAATCCTGTAAGACTCATCATTGTAAACTCCATAAACATCTTCTTTAAGCTCAAATATGATTGCATCAATACCACCTTTATGATTCACTTTTACGTGTCTTATACTGGATGAATTGATGAAATAATAAACAGGCTCTAGTCTGTCGCTTGTTGGTTCTCTTGGAAGGTCAACAATTAATACTGAGTTGATGCCAGTTTTTAGTTGCTCAAAACCTCTATTCTTGAAAAAACTTCTGTCTTCTAATACCTTTGTTAGGTATGTGTTGAAATCATCCTCAAGGTCAGTACTCTTGAATTCGTAATTGAAAAAACTATTCTGACCATCAAAAATTCTTGATAGCTCAGTGAAAATTTCGTTGGAAATGCCTAGTGTGGCAATTGGATTTTTTAGGAGTTGACAAAATCTTTCAAACTTGTCATTAGGTAAATAACCAGCAACCCAATTTAGAAAGTCATTATAAGCAGGATTTGCCCCGTTCTTTCTGACCTCTGTCTCAGTGTGTAATGCTAATCTATTTTCGTGTTTTTGAGCTTCCTCTAGTACTCCCTTTTGTGGACTGCTTAGTATCAGCTTCCTTAACTTTTCTTCGCTTAAGCTCATTGTCTACAAATTCAAATGGTGAACCTTTTGGTAACTCAAATTGAGAGTTAGATAAATTAAGTAATTTGATGGCATGAGCTTTTTCAAACTCACGCACATCATCCTTACTATTTTTTAAGATTAAAGTAATCTTCATTTTATAAATCTTCTAATGGGTCAAAAGCGGTTTCAACAATTGCATAATCGCAAGACCATCCTTTTTTGATGTTGAAGTCCAAAGGATTTTCGTCCAATGTAGCATAACCGTTGTTTGATTTTTCACCTGCAAAGAAAGAGCTGATATTGATTCCTGTGTAAGAACCTCCTGTTAAATCTTTACAGATAATTTTTCCTGATTCGTTTACGAAATAAACAACCAATGCTTTCTCACAATTGAAAGTAGATAATTCAGCAATTTGAGCCGAAGTTAAAGACTTCATCATTGATGTGAATGCAGAAGGGTTCATTCCTACTAATTCAGCTTCACCGTTTAATGTTGAGTTATCCCCACCACCGTTAGTGATTTTTTCACCTCCTGCAATTATCGCACTGGATAAGAATGGAGTAATTTGAGCTTTCGTATCATCAGATGCAGCAAATACAGTTTGCCAGTCAGCCAAGATAGTAATATCTTTTCCTGCTGTTCCGTCAAACGTGTAGCCTTTTCTTTGTACAATTACTTTTTGGATTTGTCCGAAATTGTCTCCACAAGCAGCGGCAGTGATGTCGCTAATTGCTGCTGATAACGGGCAATCACAAGTTAAAAATGACATAATTTTAATTTTTTGATTTATGAATATTTAATCTTGACTTCCCGTAATCAATTAATCAAATATAGCGAAATAATTTGTAAACCATAATTTATTTTAATTTGTTCGCCAAACTCCGCTTACTGGTGGATGAATGAAATACTCAAAAACAGCATAACAAAGGTTGTCAACTTGGTCATCATGTACACCATTTGGAAATGACGCACATTCCTCCATGAAGCTATTATTCCAAGCACCTTTTAAAACCTTTACCTTGCCTCCTTGAATGCTTGGTGCTGAATCTTCAACCCTGCTAATTTTACCTAATGAAACTCTTTTGTTTGGTATTTCAATGCCGTTATAACCTTTGTTTTTCAGCATTGATACTAAAGATTTCCCTGATGCTTTTGGCTCAATAAAAACCCTTGTGCGAGCTTTTGATAATTGATGAGTAGTAAAGTATTTAGGGAAGAATTCAAGTAACTCATAAAGCTCCAAATGAATTGTCGTGCTATTAATCACAACCATTTCATTCTTATTATGAGCAACAACCATTATTGCAGTAGGGTCATTATTCGTATTCTTTGTATAAGCTCCATCAATAAAAACATCAAACTTGTATTTTTGTTTATTAAAGTTTTCAACTCTTTCAAACCAATCACGCTTCAACATATTACCCTCTTGGGCCGATGGCCTTTGCTGGTATAAACTGTTGAATGTAATAGGGCTGTGTGACCTAACCTTTCCAATCCTTTCAGCACTGTGTTTTGCTTCCCATAACGCCTCATCAATCTGACGAGGGTCATCAATATCAATTGCTTCGGGAAGTGGCTTTGTTTCCTCTTTTAATGCTGATAATGCTATTACTTCCCATTCATCAGGCTCTCGCTGTAATAACCTTCCTGCAATATCATCCTCATGCCACCTAGTAAATAATAATAATTGTTTTGAATCATTATGCAAACGGGTGCTGAATACGTCCTCATACCAACTCCAAACCCTGTCACGCATCAACTTACTTCGTGCTTCTGTCCTATCTTTAAACGGGTCATCAATAATACCCAAATCAACAGGTGTACCAGTTAAAGAACCGCCAATTCCAACAGATTTCAAAAACCCATAATGCTCAATAATTTCAAATATTGTGCTGTTTCTTAAAACTCCCTTGCTTAAATCGGTTGAAACATTTGTGCTGTTCAATCTAGTATTTGGAAATACTTTTTCATACCTAGGATTATCAATAATCTGTTGAATATTCCTATTAAATCCACTAGCTAAATCTGAACTGTAAGAAGTTAATGCAATTTTGGCTTTTGGGTTTTTACCGAATACGTATGCAGGAAATTGTCGTGAACTGATTTCACTCTTTCCATGCTGTGGAGGAATGAATATCATCAGCTTTTTTTTGCCTAATGAACCATCAAGCAAAGCATCTAATTTATCACATACTAATTTATGAAACCACTGAAGCTCATAATCCTCTTTGTTATAGGTTATGAATTTTGATAAGCTGTTTTGCGCTTGTCGCCTGTGTAGTTCATCTAAAAGTTTGTATTCCTGTATAATATCATTCTTTGACATCTTTCTTTAGTTTGTCAACTTTCGCTTGAATTTCTTCATCTGTAAACTCACTAAACTCGTCCTTCTGAACTGTTACGTGTTCAGTCCTTTCAATATATCCTCTTTTCTTGCCTTTAGTTTTCAGGTAAAAAATCACCGCTGTATCGCTTCCTTTTTGGATATTCTCAAGCAATTTACCTTCAGCAAAATCCAATGTAATATTTTGAATATCATCAACCTCTTTTGCAAACTCAGCATCTTTGTTGTAATACTGGTAAAAGGTTACTCTTGTGATATTAGCTTTCTTACAAGCCGTTGTTACTATTCCTAAACTCTTTTCAAGGCACTCAAGAACTCTTTTCTTATTTGCTGCTGTTTTTTTTGGTGATGTGCCTCCCATGTTCTAATGATTTTTAAATGCTTTTAGTGGGTAAAAAACAAGGCTGTTTCTGTACCCTCCCTCTTTTAATGCTACTATTGGTGTGACTCCATGTACGTTTTTCCAAGCGGGATAAACTAACATTGAATTATCGCTGCTGTCCATTGTAGCACCATAATCAGGCACGTTTAAATTACCACCCTCTGAAGCGAATCTTTTAGTTATAATAACATTTACACAACCTTTTATGTTTCCGTTATCCCTGTGAAACGGTGCAGATATATTGTAATTTGAAATACTACTTGTAAACATCTTGCTGAACCTCCATTTTTCAGGAACGTTTTCTTCAATCAGTTTAATTTGCTTTTCGTATATCGTTGGTGCTATTTCCTTTATTAGTTTTTCACATTCTTTACACGATAAAAGCATTGCTTTGATAAAAGTTCTTGCCGTTGGAACATTGTGAACGCTTGATACTGTTGGGTAAACCCTTCTCATATGTGGTTTAGGTGGAACAGAGCCTATTATTGTACTGTACTGCAACACTTCGTTCTCTTTTGAGTGCAAACCACTTGACCTTTTCATTTGTGACTTAGGAACGTTCTTTGACCTTAATTCCTTATTTGATATATTTATAAGTCCCTCAAGTTTTTTTGAGTACTCACCAATGTTTTTAATGAAAAAACCAATAACCTCACCATCTTCGTAAAACATAGTGTCCTCGGTGATGTTAGGTGTGAACATTTTGCAATTATCTCCAATCTTTACGTTATGCTCAACCAGTTTTAAATCAACTCTTTTCATATGCAAATATTAGTAACAATAAATATTGTTTGCTTTAACTATAAATCTATTTGGTACTGTGTAATCGGGAAGATTGTAAAACCTTTTATCCTGCTCTATTACGTTTTCGTACTGCGTCTTGAGCTTGTCTATCAAATCCTTATACCTAGCAACATTTCCATCAATATCAAAACTCCATTCAAAGACCATCTTTTTAGGGAATATTTCCATTGCTTCTAATATTGGCATTTCAGCACCTTCAATATCCATCTTCACGCAATCTTCTTTGTGTACAGCTTCAGAAAAATGAATACAATCAACTGTGAATTTCTGATTGCCCCAATTTTTGTAAAGGCTATTCCTCCAAACCTGCATATTGTTACCAACGTAAAGAGTCATTTTTTTCTTATCATTTGCAACAACAGCAACGTTATGAATGTTTGCATCCATATTGTTCAATTTAAGATTTCGCTCTATCATCTTGCAGTTAAATGGGTCGGGTTCGTAGATGTCAGTCGTTGCCCCCTTGTTGATGGCGTTCACTGAGAAAGCCCCAACATTTCCACCCAAATCAATCCAATGTTCTTTAGGTTTAATTCTGAAGTATTTCTTCTCGTAAACGTTCCGAACTATAACTTCATCAAAAGTCTTTTCATCACTTGTATTCCCCCTTGCTTGGAACTTTATACTTCCGTGTTGTAAACTTTTTACTTTCACAACTTTTCTTTTTCTTGTTTTAATTTTTCAATTAACAACAAACCAACATCAGCGCCTATTGACCTAAAATGCTTAACTAGCTCAGAAGCGTCCTCATAATGGTCAAGGTCAAATTCAATCATAATTGCCTTCATTACACCGTCTTTCATCCCGTCAATATCCCCTTCAACATCTTCATCATCAAGTATTGAATAATCAAGTTCCTCATCAGTAACCCCAAATTCATATTCCTGAAAACCGAAATCAAGTAAATCTTCTTGGTCAAAGAAATTAGCCAATGATTCAAAATCCCACTCACCCTGATTTTTGTTCATCCTGATATTCAACTCTTTTTCTTTTTCAAGAGTTAAATTAAGCTCAATGGCTGGAATTTTCTTCATGCCGAGCTTCTGAGCAACAAAAGTCCTCTGATGCCCCCCAATGATTATTCCATGTCGGTCTTTATTGACATTGACCAAAATAGGGTCAACTAAGCCGAAGCGTTCAATTGAATCTTTAAGTTGTTTGAATTGGTGTTCCTTTAGAACTCTTGGATTGTACTCAGCATTGATTAGCTTTTCCACATCCCATTGTGTGATTTTCAAATTACCCATCGTTTGAAACTATTTTAAGATTATTTCAAATGTAAGCAAAAAAAACTAATGTCCTAATTCGTTGCTAGTAAATTCATAATAACAGTTTTGCAGATGGTGTAAATAAGTAATCAGCACAAGGGCATCATAACTGAATAATCCATCTTCATTTTCAAAGACTAAAAAATTATCCTTTTCCCAATATCCAACTTCGTGATCAACTTCTTTGTAAGTAAAATCATAATTGATAAGAATTTCAACTGTTAAAAGAATGCCTGAGATACCTTCAATGTACGTGAACTGCCCACCTGCTGAATGAACTATACATTCTTCATTTGTAGTCCTTACAAGCCCGAATATGTTCAGCACCTCGCCCTCATCGCTTAATACTTTATTCCCAATACGTAATTCCTCTAAGGTCATGTTGTGAATGTAATAAAAAATAAGTTTAATTATTTTGTGGCAATAATCAGAATAATGACTATTAGAAATAAAATCCCAACCAATAAATTTTCTTCTTGTTTTTTCATCTGAATAGATGGGTTAACCTTGCAACTTGACCATGTTCAAAGCTATGAATAAACCCTTCTATTGCTTTTGGTGATAATGTAAATCCTTTCTTTTGATGCCAAGCGTCTGTTCCTGATGGGCTTCTTAAATATTCTACGGTACAACCTTGATAATCTTTGCCACTTCTGAATTTGAAGTAATCCTTATGATGAACATGGTGTAAATAAATATACCTCCAATACGTATCAGCCCAGTCGTGCTTAGCCTCGTTTGCCATTAACAACGGAAGTTGGTCAATCTTTGCTCCATCACCATGAGATGTCCCAATGAGGCTGTTGCCATATCTGAAATATTTCCTGTGATTATTCGTAACATTAAACGTAACATTTTTGCAATTTCTAAACCAAGCATGAATGACATTTGCTAACATAAAACCTGAAACGAAATCATGATTTGAGGGGTTGTGAACAATATGAACATCGGCTAATAATCTAATCCTGTCAATAATTCCTACATACATATCACGAGCCTCTGTGAAGTTCCTATGCCATTTTTTTGTCATATCCTGAGGTGTTCCACTTGTTGTTGTCGGTGAAGCTCCATCAGTATGTAATACATCGTTACCAATCACAAAGAGTATTTTATCAATCGGAAACCCCTTTGCTTTACTTAGAATACCCTCAACGCCCTTTACAGCCCTTTCAATTGCTATCTCGTTATTATACTCATCGTTTGTTTCCGATGCGTCAGCCAACTTACCAATATGTAAATCGGCAATATCAATAACTAACAGGTGTGGGTCTTCAATCTTATCTCTTTTTATGGGTCTGTACTTAGGTGAAAACGTATTAAGCTTATCAGCAAACTCATCAAGCATATCATCCAGCGAAACAACCTCAGACATATTTTTAATGAATATACTAGCCCCGTTCTTATCCTTCAACCAGCCATGCTTCCAAGTAACCTCATCATCGTTTGATATACCGCTGTCAAGCATTTGAGCCTCAATCTTATCAAGATATTCCTGTGGGATTTCCTTCCTTCCTTTAGTGTAATTTTTATCATAGAAAGAAGCCGATGGTTTATATTCTGAGTTTTTTACTAAAACCTTTCCAATATTAGCTTTAAGGAATTTAATCTTGTATTTGGCTGTCATCATTTTAGCAATCTGCCCTAATGAAAAACCTTCTTTATGTAGATTTAGTAACTCTGTTGAGCGTTCTGAATACTTTCCCATATTTTTTTGCCTAATTTAATGATTTTTATTTAATGCTGTTTAAAAACATATTACCACCTGCCAAATACCATAATTTAAACGGTGTTAATTCTTTACTTTTACTTCATGAATGAATTTAATGAAGAATATCCTGATTTAATTATTTGCATAGGCCATAGCGTTTAACGTTCGTGCCCTATTGCAATCACTACAACTGCTATTATCATTGATGCTGCTAGTATTACTCCTGTGGTCATTTGATTATACCTTTAACAATTAACACTATTATTAATATTCCTAATGATGGGGTTAGCATATTGTTAGTAAATTATCTCTTCAACTATAAATGTTTTTCCACATTTCTTATAACAACAAACTATCTCTTGTTCTATGTCACTTGCTCTAAGTTCATCATCTAAACACTCTTTTAAATCTCCTGTTACTTCTTGATATTCTGCACAGTATGGACAATGTACCCAAATATCTAAACCTGTTTCTGCTGTTGCTTTTCTTATCGCTTCCATAATCTCATTTTTTCAAGTTAATATTCTTTTGGTTTAGTCAACACTTGGATTTTATCTAAATTCTCTTTTATCATGCGCTCAATCTTTTTCTTTTTTTCTTCAAGGTCATCATGTATCATCATTAGCCTTTCAACTTCTTTTATTTTGTTTTCCATCACTTTTTTTTAAATTATTACTACGTTTTACTCGGTGGGGGGGGTTATTTACCATGCTTATGAATAAAACAATAAGCCATTTCAATAAATAAACTCTTTTCAGTGTGCACTGTTTTTATAGGGTTGGCACTATTTTTATCGCCTTGAATTTCAACTATCATTCCCTTTAAATACTCTGCTTGTTGTTCTCTTGTCATAATCTACTTTTTACTGTTCTTAATTCTTTGGCGGGGTGGGTAATGTTGCTACCATGTAATGACTTATGTAATTAAGTGGTATAAATTCGCTTTCAGCTATAAATATCACCTCTTTACTTTCTATTGTGTAAGCCCAAATATCTACATCGGGAGGTAATTCGTTTATTACCCCCTTCATACTTATCCACTCCTGAGCTTTTTGGTAGCCATCAATAAAGCATTTTTTAAAGCTCCACAATCCTTGAGGTTTACTCATGTATTCCTCCGCTAACTTTTCTATTGCTTCTTTATCCATCACTTTGGTTTTTGGTTCTTTTTATTATTGTAAGTTTTGTAATCAACTATTCATCAATTCCTCATAATTAAATTTATTCCCAAGTGCCTGACGTATAGTGATTTGCTCCCCTGAATATCCATAAAATTGGTTATTAAATAGCTTCACCTTTTCGGGTACTAAGCAATCACCTTCAATAAATGATATTCCTGCAATTGTAATAGCCCATAATCCTGAAGCCTTAACACTTGGGTCAGTATTGTTTTCGTTCTTTCTAAGCAATCCCCAGTGCCGCAACTTGGCGTAATCTCCATTGATTGTTTTAAAGTCCTTAATCGGGTGCAACCATCCTTTTTCTCGCTCCTTATAAAATTTGATTAATACGCTTGCCATTCCTCCTGTGAGTTTGACCTTATACTGTTTTACATTCTGAGTACAGCAAGGGCAATTTGTCCCTTCCTCAAAATTATCATTCAAAAACTTTTTTGCTTCTTCAATTGTGGTTATCATATCTGTTGGTTTCATATCGTTTGGTTTTTTAAAATTTCTATTGCTTTGTCTAAATCTTTAATTCTCGCATTTCGTTCTTTGTGCGCTTCAGGGTAATGTTCTTTATCCCAATTGGTCAAGCATTTTTTAATTATTGCTTTTTCTTCCTCTAATATTTGAATTGAATATTTCATATCTGTTTAATTTTAAAACCAATCTTTTTCAACCGCTTCGTTAAAACATTCAATTACGGTTTCTTTGATTACCATTTCAGTGAATAATTGTGGGTACTGTTCAATGTGTGCAGCTAAGGCATCTCTCATATCGCTTGTATCATTTGTAATTTGACATTCGTGATTGAAATATTCCCTAGTAATAATCTTTTTTGCTCCATGAGTTTGAACATCATTTTTGATTCCTATTTTTGAGCCCTCATCCATATCATTAATAAATTGCTCAACGTTTTCTTTCGGACACAAACAACCACCTCCCATGTTCACGTATGTAATTCCTTCCTTTTTTCCTTCATCAACTTGCTTTTGACTAAAGGCGAAAAACACCTCATGCTTTTCAATTGCCTTGTTAATTTCTTTTTGTACTAATTCACTCATATCTATTTGGTTTTAATTGGTTTAAAATAAAAAACTTTGCACTTGTTCGTAAACATAATCAGAATCTTCATTTAAAAAATCAAGTTCCCTTTCCGTCATTTCAACTCCTTTGTAATCTGCTGCTACAATGTAAGCATCTGTAAAATCAGGGTAATCATCAGTGTGAACATCATCTAATTCTACATTGTCAATTTTTGTGTAATCAAATCTCATATCGTTTGTTTTATTGGTTTTTAAAAATGGGGCTTTTTACACCCCTTTGTTTTTAATTAAAAAGAATTGAATCCATTCTGTGATAAATTTCATCTTTTAAAGTTTCTTCAGCTTCAGTAGTTAATCCTAAATCTGATTTGATTTCTAACGCTTCGTATTTGCTGATTAAAATTGCTAGTGTAGTTTTCATATCTTTTTGTTGTTTGGTTAATAACTATACCTAAAGATAGAATAAATAAACCATTAAACAACTATAATTATAAACTTTTTTTAATTTAATATAATATATTGGTTGTTTTCCAGTGCTTTCAACACTTTCTTTCTTGAACGTTTTTGCACTTCTTTACTGTATAATAGCTTTGATTCAATTTCAAGTTCATTAAAACCCTCCTGCAATAACTGGGTTTGTTTTATTTCAATTTTATTTCTCATATCGGCTAACAATTCAAAAGCCTCTGATTTTAATTCATTACGGTTTTTATTCATCCAGCTCAATCAATTTAAATTCAATTCTTGGTTCTTTTTTATCAACAAATCTTCTTGCTGTTATTTTCACGCATTTATTATCATTCCTAATTGCCTTTGATTTTTGTAAACAATCCAGCACCCCTTTTAGGCAATTATCCAAATCTGCTCTCATGCTAGGGTAATACACATCAATTTCAAGTTCAAAAAAACCTTCAATATCTTTTCCTCTATAAGCTCCACTGAGCTGCATGAAAAAACTATTCTCATACTCTTTTAAAGCTTTAGTCTTTCCGAGTGAGCTGAACCGTTTATTCTTTGGCCCTAGTGTTATAATCTTATAGCAGTTTGATTTGCTTGGTACTTTACCATAAATTATTTCTGTTTTCATAAAACTTTTAAAACATCAATATTAATAATTTGAAACTGACCTTCAGAATCAAACTCAAAAACCCTTCCTTGTACCTTGTATTGACTAAGTGACAAATCAATTTTAGCACTCACTATGTCACCCTTTTCAGGCAATACAGGAACACCACACTTAATTGACTTCAAGCTTTTCATATCTGTAATTCTCACGTGTATCATAATTATTTTTGATTTTTAGTTTAAATTTCCTCTATTTTTTCTTGCCATTTTGATTTTTTAATCAAAACAGGTTGTTATTTATCAACTTCTTTTTTTGCTATTTCTGATAAAATAAAAACCAATACTGAAAATGGTATTGAAGCCCAAAAAATAAACATTGGCAATTCTGTTGCTTCAACTGCTTTTAGGATATACCATGTTAGATAAAATTTAATAGGTGCTATGATTAAAAATGTGATTACTGCTATTACTGTTTTCATGTTTTAAATTTTAATAATTAATAAAAAAACCCTCTTGTTCGGTCAACCATTAACAAACAAGAGGGTCTGCACCTCTTAGGAAGGATGTAAGAACGGTCTTAAATATTGTTATGCTTCCTCCTCATAAGGAAAAACATCAATCACATTAGTTTTTGCAGCATTCACAATTTCCCAATCAACAATAGAACCTTCCATTCTTTCGTTTGTTTTTTCTATTGCTTCAATAATGCTATCAGCTTGTACTAAATAATTCTCATTGAATTTTTTCTCTTTTCCGCTATCTGAATCAACAGAAACATAAGTGATTTTAAGCTTAAAAAACGTTTCTTTGCTTTCATCAATTACAATATCATTAATGTTTGATTTTGAACAGGTCGCTAAATTATACTCAGGAATGTATTCTTCTAAAATCCCTTGTAATCTAGCTTCTGCCTCGGTGAAACTTAAAGCATTTAAAAAGTATTCTTCACTCTTTTTAAAAATTGTGCCATTCTCTGCCTGTTTCAGGAATTGAATTTTGGCTTTGTACCATGTGTTCATATTTATTTGGGTTTATTTGGTTACTTTTTATAATTATCATTAAGCCATTCTATCAATTCTAGTTCGGTTACTTTATTCACCTCCATAAAATCGTTAAAAGTTTCAGGAACTTGTTCTTCAATAAAGAACTTTGTATCAGGTCTTAAATTTTCATTTGTAATAAATTCATAGGTCGCTTCACTTCCTCCGAAACAACTTACTTCGCAACGACTTAAAGTTGCTCTGATTTCTTTTTTCTTCGTTTTCATATCCATTTATTTAGTTTGCCTACTATTCAGGGTTTCGGCTTATCCCTTTTGTTCTTGTACTTCAAAAAATCCATTTTCTTTTAATATCTCGCTCAAATCAGCATCCGAATTACTCAAAGCCTTTAACCAATCAATTACATAAATGTGAGCCGCTTCCTGTTTCACCCTTCCTAATTCATTGCTAGGATTTCCATTCATTATTTTAATAACCTCAATTTTCAATAGGTTTTTTTCTTTTACTCCTGATGAATATTTGTGAGCATTATCAAGCATTTCCTTTAGTGCTTTTTCTTTGTAATCATTTAATTCCTCTTTTGATGGCTCAATCAATTTAGTTTTAAATAAGAATTTAAACAGGTTATTTGTATCAATTCTTGAAAATTTATTATTGCCGTGTTTTAAGGCGATGTAAGGCTTTATTATACATTGATTGACATAATCCCTCCTTATCTTTGTTCTCTCTTCCATATCGGGTTCTTTTGGTTCTTCTTTCGGTTTGTTGCGGTGTTCCTCTGCTAGTGCTTTGTTTCTCATATCCCTAAAAGCTTTTAAAACTGCACCTAAATACATCGGTGAAAGTTTTCCATAATGGTCAACTTTTACTTCAATCGCTCCTGAACTTACTTTTTTAAATGCAATTAATAATTCCTCCGCACTGAAATCTTTGTACTCAGTTATTAAAAAATCTTTCATTACAGTCCATTCCTCATCTGATAAAATTGATACACTTCCAATCATCAAACAGCATTGATTTAATGAATTGCCAATTTTCTGCCAACCGTTTTTATCATCAACCGCCAAATCAAATATCTGAGTGGTTTCATGGTACATTAAAGCTAGCTTGTTGAAATACTTCTGTGTAGTATTCGCTAATGAAGTTTCACCGCCTCTATTAATTTTTACTATTCCATTTTCGTTTTGCATATCTAAAATCTATCAGGGTTATAATTTGTAGGAATTTTCATGCCTCCTATTTTTTCGGGTTGTTTATTAATATTTGTTTTTAATTCAAATAACCCCATCCATCCATTTGCAATACTTTGTTCTAAAATCTCAATTGCAATATTTGAATTTTGGGCGGCCAATTTCATCAACTTCTTTTTATTAGCTTCTACCGATGAATTAACAATTGGTTTTTTTGATTCTTTTCTAAAGTTTAAATACTCCATGTATTTTTCATTAAGAATAATATCATTAGGGAAATAAACAACCTCTTTTACTTCTTTATTACTCTTATTCTTATTCTCTTTCTTACTCTTATTCTTATTAGTTGGATTCTCGTTGAACGGAATTTCAACGGGCGTTGAACGGGCGTTGGATTTTTGTTCAGCCTTTTCAGCTCTTAATTTTGCTGATTTTTTACCTGCTTCACTCGCTTGTTTACTTTTTTCAACTCTCTCAATCATTTGATTATCAAGGAACTCAATAACAACATACTGTTCTTCTGTCTTTAAAATTCCCTCATCAAATAAAATATTTAATTCTTTTTTACTTCGTATTTTTTTCTCAAGTTGTTTTCTAGTAACGTCACCTTGCTTACTCCAATAAAAGCAACAAACATTAATAAAAACTCCCTGAGCAGCATAACTTTCTAAAGTTATTGAGCCATTTGCCCATTCTCCTGTGAAGAATTTAAACCAAGGTGATTCTTTTGCCATTTGTTTATTGTTTAAAACTTTAAATAATTTAATTAAATTTTTTTACTTCTTTTTTTCCTTAACAAATTTAACTCCGTCAACTTCCAATAAAAGAAGTAAATCACTTTCAATCATTTTATAAATCCAAGTAACTGATTTATCAATTTTTTTAGCATAAGTGCTAACCTTTACAAATCCTTCTGTTTCATTCATACCTCAAATATAATAATTTAATTTAGACTTTTAAACCTTTAACCTGTTTTATTTATAATAATATCCAATTGTTTTTAAACTTTCGCTATACTGAGAAGCTTTTGAAATATTCCCATATTCTAAAGTATCAATGTAACTTGTACATTTTTGAATTTTATCATGAAAAGGCTTATCAAAAATCAACAGGTTTTCACATTGTCTTATTGAGTGGATAACAGTCGCATGATGTTTTGATAAATATTTGCCAATTTTTTGAAGTGAAAAATCGGGGTTTAATTTCTTTACCATGTAGAAAAACGCTTTTCTTGCATCCGTAATTCTTCTTTCTCTGTTTTTTGATGCTAATTCACCTTGTTTAATATCATAAACATTACAAACTACATTTTCAATTTCTGCCATTGAGCGACATTTTTTTGAGGTTGTCAAACCTGCGTACACTATTGCGTTCATATTTATTTGTTTAAATTATTATAATACCAAGTTGGGATTTCCAACTCTAAAACTCCTGATTTGTTTCCGCAGTCTTCAGCATATCCCATTTCAATACGCTCAGGACTTTCTTTTGCTTCTTTAATATTCATACAAAGTTTTTTATAAATGGCTCTATGAGTATCAATATCAACTGGATTAACCGTGTAAATTTGAGCGTTGTAAGGGGCTTTTTTTTCAACTACTAAATAGTAATAATATGCTACCTTAACACCAAGAGTTTTTTCAACTCCATCAACCTGCGTTGCACATTGTATTCCGTAAAGGAATTTGGCAAATGATTTTGCGAATGTTTCAGGACTTGAATCTTCAGCCGTTTTTACCTCTAAAATAAAAACACTATATTCGGCACGTTTCTTAATTACATCGGGTCTAGTTTTAAGCAGTAACCCACTTTCTTTGTCAATCCAATATCCACTACCCTGTTTGATAATATCGCCCTTTATAGCTGCTTGAATCCTTTCATTTTGACAGCTCTTTAACATACCCTTTAAATCAATAAGCTCTTTTTCAGTTATTACAATTTTATCTTTGTTTTTTTCAAACTGCTCAATCTTCCAATTTTTATTTTCTTTGTTGTTGAAAGTCGTTTCAGGATGAGGTCTTTTTTCAGGGTCAAATATCCAATACTTATCATCAAGCTCACCGCCTTCAAGAAGCATATCTTCAAAAGCGTGTCCCATATTAAAACAACTTTTTTGCTCCTTTTCTTTTGGTTCTTCAACAAAGAAATGTGCCGTTGATTTGACCGCTTTCTTTAACTGTGAAGCACTGATTCCTTCACCCGAATGGTAATCATCAATACTAATATCTGTTGTAAATTTTTTCATATCTAAATTGGTTTTAAATAAAACTCTCCAACGTCCTCCAAGTGGAATAGATTCTTAGTATCTACCTATCAAGTTACTGTAAGTCAATGATTGGCTACACTGTACTATTCACTATCAATTCTACTATTCTTCCTTACCTAATCTCAAAGCTAACACTCTTGGAAGTGTTGTGATTATGGTGGGTGCTTGGCTCTCTAATATATTAACACCCTTATCACTCGCTTATCCTTTAGCGTTGGAGAGTTTATTTTATTTTGTTTCTTCTACCACCTCATCAACATCTTCATAATTGATTTCTTCAGGCTCAAAAGCATTATCCAAATCTTGAACTGGTTTTTGAAATTTCGCTTCATGGTTTTCATCAAATACACGAACACCTTCAGCAGCTTCCTCAATCCTTTCGGTTTTTGGTATCATTTTCCAAAGCCTCCTTATTGCCGTTTTCTTTCGCATTTCGTTGGCTATTGTTTCCGACCCACTCCAAGGGCTGTATTTACTTCCTGCTGCTTGGCTGGTCGCTTTTATTTGCGTTATTTCATCTTCGCTTAAAGTTGCCACTGTACAACCTCCACCATTCAAATAAGCTATTGCATAACACCCACGAATCTCACCCCTATCTTTAGCAAATGAATCAGGCTCATGAACTAATTCAATTCCTTTTTCGGTAGTTACTTGCTTGTAATAATCCTTTGAATAAACAACCTCAGCATGAAGGCTTTTAACATTTAATTGTGAGGTCATTAAGAAAATCATTCCCTGATAACTAATGTCCAAAATCGCTTTACCGCCTCTAGGGATTAAATAACAATAAGCCTTTTTTGGATTCAACGTTAAACCTGTTAAGGCAACATTCACCATTGCTGTTGTTATTGAATTTGGGTTACATTTTTCAAGTGCTGAATTTCCTGAAATTGCCTGAAGAGCAAAACTCATTTCCTTTTCCCATAATAACGGGCTGCTTGTTTCTTTTACTAAATCAACAAACTTACTTTTCGCTACTAAAACTAAATCTTTACTGCTCATATTTATTTGGTTTTTAAGGTTACTAAATCTAATTCATAATCATTTCCTTTGTACTTGATAATTATAGGCTCATCACTAACCTCAAGGCATTTTGTTAAATCCTTAACGGTCAACGTTTCATTCCTTAATGAGAACCCAAGTGAAGAATGTTTTCTTCCAATTGCGTTTCCAATTGTTTCAAGCGTCATGTTATTATCCCCTGCTACAATTTGAATAAATCTTTTCAACGTTACTTTCATTTTTTTAATTTTTTTAAAATATTAATACTGTGTTTAACTGCGTAAATTTCTCGGTGGATTACTTGTAATTCTCCATTAGTTTTATTCTCGTTTAACTTTTCTTTGTTAAGCCTTTC
>Ga0255048_10001324_pt1 | contig 17409 bp, 5 predicted proteins | sample JV7_2_2_MG_FD_183619 | JGI IMG/M metagenome (GOLD analysis project Ga0255048, IMG submission 183619) | Seawater microbial communities from Jervis Inlet, British Columbia, Canada - JV7_2_2 | ecosystem: Environmental > Aquatic > Marine > Inlet | place: Canada: British Columbia | collected 2016-10-06
GCAGATAATTAAGGACTCCGCCGGGGTTAGAGTAGTCGGGGACAGGAAGGGCATAGCTGGAATACGAAACCTCTTCTACGGCGTCTGCGGGGAAGTTGTACGCCACAGCATCGGGTGCACCCCCCACCATATTCTTCATTGAGGTAGAGGAATCATCTCCAGGAGCGTCGCCCATGGGAAGCCAAGATAGTAAACTGACGCCTCCGAAGCTGAGTGTCGAAAGATCCACATAGTCACCATTGTTGTACACGGTCGCAGCTTCGTCAGAGCTCAATAAACCGCTCCAAACCGCAACATCTGCTAGATTACCATCAAATTCCTGCCAAGCTGTAAATCGTTTTCCGTACCGTGCGCCGGGCAAGCCGGCGGTCAATCCGGGGCCCGTGGAGAGGTTGCCCGCGCTACTATTATATGATACATAATCCGTAACATCTACTCCGTCTATGTATACAGAGGGGATTCCTGTTCCAAACGTGACTACGACATGCTGCCAAGTATCAGCTACGACCGCAATCTTGCTCTCGCTATAGCTGAGGAGGCCGGCGCCTGGATCAATGGGGTCTGTACCGCCGCACATCATCGACGGATAGACAATGTAGCCGATGCCGGGGCGATTTTCAAGACTAACTTTGTTCCCCCCTCTGTAGACATTAGCGTACTGTTGCCAGAAGCCGCCAATTTGAATTATCGTCTGTTGTTTGTTGTCGTCCTTCGGCCTCATCCAGAAAGAAATACTCACATTGGTGTCTGTTATATTCGACCCCCAGAAGGTGATGTCGCCATCTTCTAAATAATCGTTACTACCGTCATATAATAGAGACTTGCGGTTCTCATAATGTATAGTAGGATCGCCCAACGGAAATCTCCCTCTGGTCGCCAAAGTCTCGGGATACGGAGCAAAGTTGAAAGACTGATCGTTGAAATAAGGATCGTTGAGTTCGCGGCCACTAGTTTGAACCACCTGATAATTCTTCTCATAATTACCAATAATGGTGGACCCTGTGGTCATCTTGATATTACGGATATTTACAGGTCGTTTGGCGGCTTCGTCGCGCATTAAGTTAGCCTTGGGGCGATCAAAAAGATAACCCTTCGGAGCTGAGCCAGAAACTGAAGAGGCATCTGGATACTGCGGACCCACAATGCCTAATGCGCCGCTGCCGAGGGAGACAGCTGCATCGCACAAGCCCAGCTTGAGCATCCAGCCTTCGGCGCGAGTCTCTCTGTCGTCTAAGTAATTCGTTCCGGGGTTAGAGGCTTTGTAAGCATTCAAAGGTTGGTGACGATACTGCCAGCCGCCCACATATTTCTCGGTAAATGGGCCCTGCATCGGAACGTCATTCGTGTGCACAATGTCGTGGTGAAGGTTGGTAATTGTAACTCCGGAATGATACATTGAGATGACTTCTTTATTGAAGCCCGTTTTGACGGAAGAGCTGTATAGACTAAAGGGAGCCAATATATTTCCGTCCATGCGATTCTTTGTAGAACTTTTGTTAGCATCGCCGGGGGCCGACCGATTGATATCAGGGTTGATACCAAAACCTAATCGTTGCTTATGGCCTGGGTGATAATCATCCGTAGTATTAATAAGTTGTTCAACATCCTTTTGGAAGGACAGCATTATGTTCACCGGCAAGTTCGTTCCCGGGACGACCGAGCCGGCGGGGGCTGTTGCATCCATGACAAATGTTGGGCGCTTGTTGGGGTGGAAACTAACTCCTCCCAGCGTCACACCACCCTGAGAACCAAAGCGCACTGGGGAATTGGACTGCCGGCGATATTGGGCTCTAACTACGCCTAGTAACTCCTGTCTTACATTGTTGGTCGCGGCGTCGGAACTCTGGAGTGTCGGGTTCTCAGCCCTACTAGCCATCATTTGCCACCAATAGGCGTTTTCCTCTTGTTCGCCGTTAGGTGGTGCATGCAGAATGCTCCACTCTTTGGTGGGTATCACGTTGGAAGAACCCACCTGACGCTTAGAATAGGCACTGTTGGAGTTCATCGGGCTCTGTGCTGCATACTGCTGTGTAACCATGGCGGGTGCCGAGTTACCTGTACCGGATGTGGACCCAGCCAGGGGCGAACCCTTACCTTCCAAAAAGGGGAATTTGCTCTGGTACTTGCTACGCTCTAACACATGACTTTCAATCATCGTTCGGACATTGGGGGCAAAATCAGTCGAAGCCGGGACGAGTTGCTGGAGCATTACTGTCAGAGATGAGTCAAACCATTTGTAAAACTCATAGAATTTATCAAAATCAATTATCTCATTTCCAACTGTGGCAAAGAATTTCTCTCGTAAGAATTTAAGACCCTTGTATTCCTGTCGATAACGATTGACTGGGGCCCCGATAAGAGTATTGAGGTCTTTCAGGGTTGCAAAATAATTCAAAATTTCTTCGGAGATATTTTGATACAAACTCTTTTCGAAAGCAAAGTAGTAATTGATAGGCCGAGAATCAATCTGGAATACCTCTTGTTCTGCCTGACTGAACACCTTGACCATGTCGGTAGAATAAATATTCTCCGGGAGAGTCTGTCGGGCGGCGATAATGTAGTCTTTATCAAGGACCGTAGTGGAAGAGGGAGCAAAGTCGAATCCACGCGCTGAGTATTGTTGATTAAGAAGAGTTCCGAGCCATCCATTGGTTGCACTAGCTACCGCATTGGAGCCCGATGACTCGTCCGCTACACTAAACTGGCCTAATGCATTAGACGCTGTGTTGGTGCTAAACTCCCAATTGAAGACGAGTGTGTCAAAATCCACAATCTCTCCAAAGGAAGCTGAGGAATTGAACGGAAAAGCATAAAAATGGGGATTGAGAGTACCCGCATTAGTGGTATCGTGTCCATGGGCCTGCAGAGTATCATCGTCCAGATAGGTTAGCCAGTAGCGACATGAATTTAGTTTTACGTCACTCGTTGTACGAACGGACCCAGTAAAGTTAGTACGGTGTGCGCCGGCGAAGGCGCGACGGGATCCGGTGACGAAAGCATACTCTCGGCCGGCACCGGGGGAGGCTAGGGCACCTGTGACCGTAAATTCATTTATTACGACTCCTGCATCAATATTGATACCGTGCAACTCCACCACATAGTTAGTAGGAGTAATACCAGCAACATTGGTATAGGGATAGCTTTCGGGGCGTACTCGGACAGCCAAGTTCCAATTCATATCAGTATAGACGTCTTCGAAGAGAGCCGAGGACAAGCGCGGGACCACTGTTGTAAGCCCGGACGTTCCCGTCAGCATAAAACGAACGTTATCGGACTCTATTTCATCGCGAACAGCGTATACCTGGAAATTAACTACATCTTCGTTGCCAGTATATCCCGGCCATCGGGGGGTAGCCTCATCAACTCCGGCGTTCCCGTGAACACCGAATAGACTAGCACTGATTATATTAGTGTCTTCGTAGCCCGGCGAAGACACCGGGATCTTCTGTGGGAATAGAATCTCAGCTTCCATGGTGAAAGCGTAGCCATTACGAAGGTTTCCCGAGCCTGAGATATATCCAGCAGTATTTACCGTCTCGTTGGGATTTTGATACTGGACCACAGTTCCGTAGGCGTTTTGATTGGTGTTAAAGTTAACAAACTTGTCTGGAACAGCTACATTTTTTCGATTGCTCCGCATTTCTGCTTCAACATCGTTGGCATAGAGGTTGATCTTAACGAGTTCATCGTCAATGCCAAAGCAGCGGATTAAGTTACGGAAAGACTTTTCGGTCCCCTTGGTTTTGTAGATATAAGTAAGATTATTATAAATGTTTTGATAGATCGTGTTCTTGATATCATTCAAAGTTTTCTCGTAGACTCGGAACTCACTGCGATCAGCTAGTTTTTCTAAGACGTCTGCATCAAGAAATATATCGGGCGCGACGAAGCCGTGAGAGTTAAGAAGTCGAGCAGCAAAGGGAAGGGGCTTTTGGCTGCCACTCGGATACTCTACTGCTTTGAGATCAGTGAGGGCTTGGGCCTTGATCTGAAATTCATCGAAATAGCTTGCCATGATCTGTGTAAGATAGCGGGCGTTATTTTGACCCTCTTCGTCATCTTCTCGTATCCACTGAGGTATTGAATTATATATGTTAGCTGCGTTGCCGGCATCATAGTCAGAGCCGGAAATTTCCAGCGAAGCGGCCAGTGCAACGACATCTGGGTGGAAGCTGTAGATGATCGGATCTTTATACTCTTTAATGGCTGCAGCTGAGATAACAATGGCAGATCCAGTGTTTCGCGACGAAGGAGTATATCCGGTCCAAGTGCCGTTGGTGATTCGGCCCGAATAATCTAAAACGGTTCGATCAGTGCGAGCGACTCCGGTGATACCTTCGTTGAATTTGAAGTAAACACCAAGGAGTGTATTGACATCACCAATTGTATCCACAAAGGGTTCGGGGTCGGTATTAGTACCGCCCCCTACTTGTGTAAACCAATAACGACCGATGCCCTTAGAGCTTCGTTGGGTTTTCCAATATCTAAATTCGTCAAGAGAAGCAGATAATTTACCGCCATGAGGGAGGCCCGGGGTACTAGGCGCCACATAGCCTCCATGAGGGGCTGCCACTAGGGCACCTATATAAGCACGAAGGGCGCCTGTGACCTCGTTGATTCCTTCTGTTCCGTATGTACCCTCATTGTTCAGATTACCGTCCACATAGAAGCGGGTATGAATGCCGCCCGAAGCTGACATAAAGGTGAAACCATAATGGTGCCATAGTCCATCTGCAACAGAAGCCGTAGTAAAACTAGATGTGGCGACACTTTGAGCATATATGCCGCTAGCGCCTGAGAGGAGGGTAACATTGAAGGGGTTAGCTCCTCCGGCTGCGTTGCCAGAGAGTTCAATACGCAGGCGCCCATAGCGCGTTGAGGAACTAAGGGCGCCGTTCCACATATCAAAGATAACTTCTTTATCAGTAAGACTCGTAATAAACTCGTCCTTCTTCAGCCAAAACTCAACACTAACTCCCTTATCGGCAAGGTCGTATTTGAGGTTGCTCTCACGGTTTTTGGCTGGTTCGTAATAGTTGGAGCCGGTGAACTTCGTAGCATAGGGAGTAAAGCCGGTATTATTAGCGTGCGGGCCCCCATAGAAATGAATATATTCGGGCAACGAGGAGGAGCCATAGCCGTCTGCTTTGTTGCCGGTTCCCCAGCCCTCGGCCGAGAAGATGATATAACCATTGGTCCGCGGATAGAGATTCTGATAGACATACAAATCAATATCTAGGGATTCATTCTCCCACTCTAATCTTTCTTGTCGTGACCCATCATAGGGGAATGAGCCATAAATTCGTTTGATGGCCCCGTCATAATACTCGGCTGCTAATCCATAGCGAGCAAAGTTCTCTGGCTTAGAAAAATCAACCCGCGGGATCATTCTCTGTTCAAAGATGATGTCCTGTTCGTGGTATCCCACCGATTCCACTTCGCCACCGATCTCTTGCCCGGTGAGGCCAGAAACAGAGTTTACTCTTTCGGCTATAGCGAAGTAGTTTTTGAGAGACATATATTAACTATTCTTCAACTCGAAATTTGAACGTTTCCGGTTGCTCCATCCAGCTTCCTATACTATCATTATAATAGGCAAATTTAATACCATACATATAACCTCGCTCTAAGAGGGAGATATCAAGATCAAAATAGTTGCCACTAACATCATAGGAAAGATAAGTACAGTTTTTATCGTTGCTCCCTGTTCCGAAAGCAATTGCAGTCATATCATCCACCACGCGGTAGATGGAATAAGACGCACTATTGATAATTTCTGTAGGGTTGTTCGCAGTCGCTTTCACATAGATCGTGGGGTTCCAGTACTTGTTTCTCACAAAGGTACGGAAGCGCGCTGTCTCTTTTATGCTATAACTCTTGCGCAAATTACGTATATTGGTATTATAATTGAAAGTAGGAGCGCTCCCATATTTAGGCATTGCGCTGGGATAGATGGAGCCCGTGTGCACCGCGAGACCTGTGCCATCCTGGTCGTACCACACATCGTGCAAGGCAGTTACCGGGGACGACGAAGCAGTGAATGCCAGCAAAGCTCTATAAATTCCCGTACTTTGACGCACAGCGCGACAGACATAGCCCGTTCCATCGGTTCCGCCGGCGTCAGGAACCTGTTTCAGTCTACTACCGGTCAATTCCCCGGCTGAACTCGAATAAAGCGCAACGTAAAGAGGATCCCCCGGAGTGAGAGGTACATCGACTAGGCGGCCGCGAACATAGTTGTAAAAATAGAGAGCATTAAGGTTATCGGCGGCCGGTGCGAAGGAGGCTGAATAATAGAATTGCCCGCGCGTGTCCTGTACAGTTGAATCCCATCGAGCTTCGATAAGAGGTCGTTTGAAAAAGAACTCGGTGGAGCGCGCGAAGAATTTCTTAGTATAATAGGTTTGGGTAGAACCCGTGAGGTTGTTGATAAGACTTCCGGAGTCCGCGTCGCCAGAGCCGGAAAAGTAGGCCTCTTGGCTAGAGGTTAGATGTATCCCTACACCGAAATTATCGATGCCGCCCGCTCCGGCGCCGGCGATCCACTGCTCCACTAAGCCGCTAATATCGAGTTCAATGTCTTCCCATCCGAGTGGGAAAGTAACAGTGTACATATTTCCTGGTGTGGCGGTGTTATAATCTCCACCAACACTGGCCCACCCCGTGCTAGTACTTGCCGACATCCAGTTTGCTTTACCGAGATCATCATAGTTGTCCATGTCGAGGCCTGAACCCTCTTGCCATTGTGTAGTCACGGGTAATACATTTAGTTTAAAGTCTTGGGGGAGCGTCCATGGAGTTTGCGCGTTGTACATACGCAGAAAGAAGGAAACATTACCCGATGCGGGGAGTGTGCCGGCTGTTCGAGCTGCCGTAATGTTGGCAATCGGGAACTGAATGAGAGTACGCGATAATTCTTGTGAAGATCCCGCAGCGGATGAAGATAGTTGTCCGGCGATTGAAAAGATTTCTACCGAGTCCGCATAACCCATATTAGAGCCGGTACCGCGTAGACGAAGGTCCGCCTTAAAAGCGTTGGTAATGGTAGTATCGGCGCTCGCGGTATATCGGAAAATGGCCATTTATTTTACGCTCCCCACAATATCAACATTAGGAAACTTCAGTTCAAAAATTGTATTTTCTTGAGCGAGGATCTGTCGAGAGTCTCTAGACATGGACCTTTCTACATCAAAATCACTATCGGAATAGACTCCGCCATTTTTTGAGACAATCTCCACGTTTACTACATCAACGAGGCCTTCCACCTTGTTTAGCTGCCGATAAATATCGTTAAGCATAATGGGTTCTCCAATCTCAAAATGGTTGCGGAAGAGATATTGTCGGATATTACGATTGGCTTCATTGAGAACCGTAAAACGACTGCTATTCAAATCGATGGTAACGGTATATTTGATTCCAAAATTGATAATCTTCGCATCCAGAATATCAATGGTATCATTGATCATCTTATAATTGACAATCCAGTTTTTGAGATTATCTTTGAGAGTCTGATTAGCAGTCGTGAGTTTTCCCGAAGTATCCTCCGAGATAACATACAGATTAAGATTCCTTTTGAATGCATCAAAGTCACGAACCACATTGACTGCTCGGACTGCGCCAAACTTAGCCGGGAGCGCGTAACACATAGCACGATAGTCGGCCGGAGTTACTGCTCGGTGCTGTGTGGCAAAGTATCCGAAGACTCTTTGTTTGATATCGTCGGCACTGGGCAAGCTCACACTCCCTACGAACGGAGCCTCGTTGCTAACCTCAAGAGAGTTGAGTACGGTAGCCCGGGCTGCGGCCGAGAGAGAGCCTTGAGCAGCAAATTTAATAATTGGATTAGAAACAGTCACAATTGTATTAGTTCCCGCGTTAACATCTTGAGTACTATTAATCCGATAGCCAATACGCAAATTAGTATTGGCCGGAGCAATTCCAAACTTGTCGCTTGAAATAAGTTTAGTAGGATCAAAGCCGGCATCTGTGATATAGGTGCGTCCATTTAGTTCCAACATTAAATTGCTAGGATTTATCACACTTTCGCTAGAAAGTTCTGAGTCTGAGCCGTATCCAAACTGGAGCCATGTCATATAACCGTCTGATTCGACTACAAACCTGCGCGCTACAGGGACGGCACGTAAAATATTGGGCACTGTTCTTTGGGTCGAGGTGGTATTACGAATGGCTTTGAAAATTATATTTTGTGAAAGGTTGTCGACCTCGTAGTATTGATGACCTTCACTATCCACCACACTCAGAACTTCAGCAACATTATCATTGTCTAACTGAACTTTCCGGAAGCGTTCAAACTCCTCTAGATCCACAGACTGAAATGCCATGCGGCCCGACACGGCTCGGCCTTGGGCCCGGATCACATAACTTGTGGGGAGACCAGTCGATGCGTTTACTGTCCCTACAACCACCTGATTGGTACTCGTGGCGAATACCACATCATGGAGGAGACTATACATGCCACCCCCTGAAGAGGAAAAAGTCGAGCCGGCGCGCAAGGTAGGAGCAAGATCAAGATTGGGCCCCGGTCCAGTGGTGGCGGCAGGAACCTTTATGTAGAAAGTAAGAATACCATAGGAGGAAGGGTTGCGGTCAATCTTATACCCCAACTGACGGGCTATCTTAATAACATTGTTATATTCGACTGCAGTCTCTAAAAAGCTTTCGTTTGCCTGATAATCCAGATAGAAGGAAAGAATATCTCCAACATAGGCGACAGTATCCAGCATAAGAGAACCAAAAGACGCTTCGTTGAAGTCTTTATAAGTGTCCGCATAATACCGTTTCGCGAAGTTTTCGAGGTCGCGGCGAATCGAATCGAAGTCACGACTGGTATAATCAATTGGTTGTAGTCTTTTTGCCATACTTTAAGGTCCTGTAATAATTAGTTGTTGTTCACCGAATTAGTTGTTGTTCACCGGAATCAATATACTAGTTGATACTTGAAGAGGAATAATTGTATATTGTATAGTCATGGAAACTGTATGAGGATAGAGGTCCGGATTGTTTTCCACATAGTTATATGTGACGTCGTCTATTCTAAGAAATTTCATATAGGTAGCTACCTGGGATAAAATGCGCTCTGTTATCCGATTATAGGTTGACTGATCATTAGCTTCAAAAAAGAATCTACGGATTCCCACCCCAAACTGAGGGTTCATTATTCGTTCGCCCGGGTTGGTAAGCAGCAGCATCTTCAGATTCTGCGTGGCCAACTGGGCAAAATTAGTATTCAAATTGTACGCTCCAAACGTCTCACTTACTGTGAGAGGTAACATAACAGATAATCCTGACGGCATTTTTGTCTCCTCTTATTCCTTTATAATTAACACTCTGCTAAACTTTCTTCCCCAGAAAGTTCATCATCGTCGCTGGTTAAGTCATCCTCAAGTTTTTTCTTCAGGAGATCAAGTAAGATATATAGGATGCCAAAAGGCAACGGGGGAATCATTAGCATGCCACTGAGAGTTGCTGTAAAATCAATTCCTTCGATTGACATCCGGGGTAAAATATTATTTATAATATCTTCGTTGGCCAACGGATTACCGGGGGCGTGCTGGAGATCCTCTTCGATGGCTTTCTTCATACCAAAGTCCAAGAGACAAAGCATAAGGGCTATCAAATCTTCACCCGTCAGGCCGACAGCATCCAATGGCTCCTCTTGGAGGACACCGCTTGCATCAATCGCTTTGATAATTTCATCAAAAGCCATTCCTGTTACATTGCGCACCATTTTCCATATCGCGACATGAGGATCAATCATTTCGGCTAGCCCCTTCAAAATCATGATGGGGGTTTCGATGAGCATTTTGATAATAAAGTCTCGGCCTAGGCCTTCGAACTTTTCAGCCATGTCGGGGCCGCCACTGTTGCGCTTGGCCGCCTCTGACGCAGGGAGATAATTGCCCATTGGGGGGGGCGGATCCTTCCCGGTGATCACATCGATGAGAGCCTGAACAATAAAGTTTTTGGTCGAATCGAAAACAGTTTCTATCTTTCCAAAATAGCGTTTGGTAAGATAGAGGTTTTGATAAACCGGGACCATCATGATAAAGCCTTGATTGAAAGTTTCACTAAAGAATTTCTTATATGTGGGGTCGCTCGCGATTCTCTGAGCCTCGACTTTCCGAGCGGCTCGCGAAACTGTGGTCGAAATGGCCGCATCGTTGAATTCGGCAGAGTTCAGCAAGTCTCTAAGGCCGGGCGAGTGGGATCCGGCCGGGCGGACACCCAGACCGTTATACCGGCCGGCGAGCATCTTCCAGGTCGTCATGTCATCGAAATCAGCTACTTTAACTCTGATTAGCTCTTGACCGGTGGGGGCTACTCCATATTGAACGTTGGCGTCGACGGGGCCTCCGTCGTTTTCATATTGAAAAGGTGTTTGTACTTGGGCCTTGATGGTATCCAGTACATTCGCGGTACCGTAAGCGGGCGCGGCCGGGTCGACAACTCTCATACGGCTTGTCAATTGGGTTGTATAGTTTTCTATTCCTACGCCCTGCGCTGCGCGCTCCAGTTCGGGCGCATCTCCTAGGTTGATGTCTCCCGGGACGCCCTCAGAAGGAAGATAATAAACCAATCGATACTTCACGTGTAAATTGGTAAAATCAAAGTCCCAATTCGACTGTTCGATTGTGTGACTGCCTTCGATGAAGGGTGGTTGTGTCCCGAAGCTGAAGAAAGTATTACGGAATTCACCAAGTTCTAATTCCCCTCCCGTTTCTCTGGTGATCTCTAAAAGAGGAGGAGTGTCGTCCGGTTCGCCTGTTATTCCCGTCCATGCAACCACCCTCTCAATAAGCATGGTACCATAGGCTAACGGAGATCCATGATCACGCGTAACTAAATGCGTCTCGAAAGGGTCGGTATCCTCATAGTATGCACGCCCGGCCCGGTCCCAGCTAAGCCGAGTGCCAAATCCCAGAATATCCTGGACGAAGGCCTCGTTGAAGGTCTTTTTGAATCCAGAATTAGCGCCCGCCATACGTACTACATTGGCGACCGGCGTCTTCGACCAGTGAGCGCGTTGACTCACAAGGTATTCGACGAGAGCATCCCAATTAGCAGTACTGAATGTGGTTCCAATAGGGAAGACCACCGCGTCATTGTGGTCTAAAAGGCCGCCTTGGGAAGCAACAGCCGGCCGTGCAATCTTGAAATTATAATATTCTATAAGAGCCTGGCGTACTCTCGGTCGGGTTTGAAGCTTTGTGAGAACATCATTGCGAACTTGAGATGCAATAAACTGTCCGATGACGGGGTTTGTCATTAGCTCATCCACCTGGAAGGCGGTGAAAACAAAGATATTTTTGAGGATTAGTTCGGCAATCTCAACCTGAACCATGCTGTAGAAAAGCGCCAGTATTGTAGCATAACGAATTTTCATGTCCAGAGGCATTTCATCAAAACATGCTGATTCCAAAAACTCTGCTTTAACTTGATTCAGAATTCCTTCAGAATCCAAGAGGTCGGCTATCATTTCTGGAGGGCAGTTAGTATTGTCTTTGAAAATTTGAAGAGATCGAATCCCGGCTGCGTCGAAAATACCATTTTTTTCTATATATGTGAACATTGCTTTAGTAAGACCCGCGAACATTGAAGGAAATAGTTGGGTTTCCAATTCTTCTTTTACAGCATCTTTTTGTGTCTGGTTCATAGCCGATAACAGTGGCTTCAAATTGTTGAAAACAGGGCTAGTGAAGCGGTGCACGTAGGGGTTAGTCTGCGTACGCTGGGGGTCTCCTCCCAGATCCAGCATGGCCGCGGAGAAGCCCCCCGGTGACGGAGTGAAATGGGACTCCATAATATCCAAAAGAGACGATGTAATTCGAAACTGTACACGATCAGGGAGGTAAGCAGTTGCCTGTGAGGAACTTATAGTAACATATGCGAAACTTATGTCAGTTCCTGACATTTCTGATGAGACAGCCGTATCGAAGCGAGGATAAGAAAGACGCAACGAGTCTGTATGTCCTATAGGATTGAAAGTAAAGTATAAGTCGAGATCCTCATAGGAGTCAGACAACATGGAGATTTGACTAATAGATAGATTCTGGGCGGGGGGCAGCCCAGTCGAAGAAGGAGGTGTTGTAACAATGTTTGAAAAGGCGCTATAGGCGATGCCATCGGCGTCCGCGGTACGAGCCGAAAACTGCCCGGCGAGGACGCGGTCTCGCCCCACCTCAAAGATTTTATCCCCGATTTCAATGGCTCCGCCGCTTTCCAGAAGCGCCTGGGTTGTCTCCCAGTCCATCTCCGCTGTCACCTCGTTATTTTGCCACGACGGGCCTGTTGAGGGAAGATATTGCTGGAAACCGGCGCGATAGTTGAGCGGGAAATCATAGGATACTCGCGGGGCTTGGCCCTGTTTAGCCGCCGAGTCAATACTAGACGAAAGGTTAGCAAAATTATCTTGAATGTTTAGTAGCGCTTCGCGGAACTCGCCCGAATTGAAGACAGCTTCGAGCGCGTCGATGGCCCCGAGAATCCCGCCGGCTTTATCGCCTAAGGCCTTTGCGCAGGATGAACCGGGGTCGTTGAAGGCCTCGGCGATGTCACCCGAGAATTCTGTGAACTTAGATGCTAATTTGTCGAGCATCTTGAGGTCAGCGTCACCTTGTGTGGTCTCGCTATCCGGATCCGAGGCACCTTCCGTCGACGCAGAGAGAGCAGTTAAGGTGGCTCCAGCGAGGCTTCGGCCCACTTTGACTGACGGTTCGAGAAGAGTATTCAGAGCTGCTTCACCAGAGTTGATAAATAAAGTTTGAACAAGATCCGCTGTCACATTCAAAACAGCGGGCACTGCCCGGCTGAACAGTGGGTTATCGATGAACCCATCTTTGTCGGGACACTCAAAGTTGACTGGGGGCAATTCTAGCTGCAACCCATTCTCCATAAGATCTAGGAGAGACTCAATATTTTGATTTTCAAGTACGGAGGCGAGGTCTGCCTCCGTCAAACAAATATCATCTTGGTTCAGATCATACAGAGCGTCAGCAATTTCATCACATAATTTAGTGACATCCACGATAGTCGCAAGGTTAGCAAAGAAGGCCATGATACTATTACGATTAATCAGTACGGTACTCACATAGTCATCATCATAAGCCAGGTTATAAACAATAATCCTTTTCAAGAGCTCGTCAGTTACTTGGCTCGGATCGGTAAAGAGAAAACAAATTTCCATTGAACTCAAAATACTCGAAAGATCGCGGAGGTACTGAAATATTGTCTTTCGAGGTATACCCATACGATCGGCCATGGCTTGAAGGGCTGATGATGGGTTTCCGGCGCCATAAATATCGGGTTCATCAGGAAGGAAATCAGTTATGTCCTGCGCGCCGAAGTCTTCAGCAAAAGGATTATTAAAATCGCACAATTCGTGCAGTAGTTTTGCAAGCTCCTTCATGATTTCCAGAACGGCGTTACGCAGACCGTCGACAATTGATTTCAAAATTTGTTTCCAAATGTCTCCCGTAAGTGAGAAGGGCTTAAACATTTCAAGATCAATATCGGGCTTGCTGATCGATGCGACGGGTTGTTGGGGAGGCGGCAGATAGATACTCCCCGCCTGGTTGGTTAGGGCTTTCTGTACCGCGCTATTGATACGGGCCAGTTCGGGGGCAAGGCCAAAAGTGAGGCAGCGAAATGCTTCCTTCGCGACTTCTTGAATTCCAAACTTCCGGAAGACCTGATCGAGGGGGGAATTCTTCTTCACAAATCCCATTGGTCCGGATTCTAGAATTTTACCGAGCTTCTTAGAAACATTGATGCCGGCCTTGAGCTTCTTGGCCTTTTGTTCCGCAAAGACCTTCTTGGCAAGATCCGGGTTGTTGAGGACCTTTTCTCGCAGTTCCCGGAGTTCTTTGGATGTAAGTGCTGCTTCAATTCCCTCCGAGAGTCTTTTTGTGTCTACCGGGATTCCAGCCTCGATGGCTGCTTTCACATATCCATCTTCTATCTCTTCGGCAGCCTCATTTATAATAGGGGTAATAAACTTGAACTCTTCCCAATTCTCCGACGTAGGACCTAGGGCGCTTGGACCTAAGCCTTCGGCAAAATTATAAAAAGAGAACTGTTCTCCATCCATCATCATAGGACTCCCCGGGAAGCCGGATTGCATATTCATCATACCGTCCAAGGTATCTTCATAGTTTCGGAGCATAGAAATTGTTAGTGGATCTTTGAAAGACGAATTATAGCTCATATTGGTGAGATATCCCACGGCCAAGGTTTGGGGGCTAGGGGACTGGTCGACCACTAAATATTCCATACGCGAGATGGCTATAGAGTCGGGGTCGTCGGCGTACCCCCCAAAAAAGATAGTCAAGGTATCTGCTTCATCAAATGCACGGGTCTCCTGTTGGGTCGAAAATTGGTTTACTAAGGTACGAATAAATAAATTAAGGAATTGCTGAACATCTGATTGGAGGAACGTCATATCTAGGTTGGAGTTGAGCCCCCCGGGGAAGGCGGCTAGCTGCATCGCAAAGGCGCGAAGGCCATTATTGACAATATCCTGATTTTCCATCATCGATCCGACAATAAATGTACTTTGTGCGCCCTCCCCCGTAATGCCACCTTTCTCTTGAATGCTGTTATAATATTCAATGGACGCGTCTATAGGCGGGAGGCCCGTCTGGATCGCGAGTCCTTCGTTGTCATAAACAATATGGAAGGTGCTGTTTCGGAGTTTTTTCCGAATAACGTCGACGGAAACCTCGGGGGTATAAGTCGCAACAATGAACGACCGGCCCGCAATAGGTGGGGCAACGGGTTGATAAAACCCGATCACGTTAGTGGCATTATAGACATGGTTGCGAAGGGCGTCATATATATCTTGATATCCAGCATGACTGGGAATAGATCCCAGTGCACCATTAACTCCAGGCCACAGCTCAGGATAGTAATGCATTATAAAATTGTCCGTGGCTGCCTCTCGCAGCATTTCATAACGGGTGGAAAACTGAAGGGTGCTCTCTATTTTGGGGGTGACCTCGAGGCGCACAGTATACATTTCATCTGCGAAGAAGGGAATCCCAGGTGTACGCGAGCGAAATTTAGGTCCGGAAATTTGTTCTGCCATATCGTTCTATCGTTCCTAGTTTGTATTGTTGAACTTGCTCAATATAAAAAAGCTTTTCTTCTTTTTCACAGTTTCAGCGCCGGCGGGAGCACTAATATATTTTTGTTCGATGTTGGTCAACTTCATCATCTGGAGATAACACTGTGATTCAACATTCGCTACGTGATCAACAATACGTTTGAAGTTAGCAGGTAAATTATTTATGTCAGGAGAACTACTCCCACCGAAAAAAGCAGTATAATGTGTATGGAGCAATTCATCAATAATGAAGGATCTAAAGTAGTCACAAAATGTAAGGAAGATGTCCCGGAGGTCATGTGTCGCAGCGATAGTTTCCTTCAAACATTCAGCAAGATTGGTTCCCTTTACTAAGGGCTGCATATCTCTGTCATCATTGTTGGCCATTAAATCAATACCATAGACGCCATTGATCGCGCTGTTGCACTCACCACCTTGAGAGTTTTGTACATCAGTGTGTGTAACAAGTTTTATGTTTTCGCGCGCGATAATTCGAATAGTGTCAGCTTTCATAGCCACTGTTGAGCGAGGCTCGAGAGCGGTCGTATTCCCCGTCGAACCCCGCTTCAGACCAAAATATTTATCTACATTAGACATCTGACTTATATATATCCGGGCAGCGTCGAGTTTGAAATTAGGATTAACAATAACAGGTTCCCCATCGTCATATTCCGCAACGGCGCGGGAGCCCATTCGTCCTGCAACTAGATCAATAGAAGCACAGTGAGGATTCAGACGTCCCCCGAAGCCGGAGGCCAAGTTGTGGGGACGATCTACTCCAAAAACAATCCAAGCATTTCCTCGGCTCACCACCGTTTCATTTTTAGACAGAATATAGCCAGGAGTGTCAAAATTGGGCCGGGGGAGCACCCCAAAACCAAAGAAAGTAGCTCTTTCGAGGTCGGTTAATAGGGCATCGTATTGACGTCTAATATTTTTTGGTAGTTTATCGGGATCCACAGCTTTGTGGTTTTTTACCGCTTTTAGATTTATGTCTTGTTCACCAGCCATAGTATTTTTTCCTTATCCTATCTATATTTAGGCTACAAACTCAGATTTATAGCCTTTATCGGTCAGCATTTTAACCGCTGCGGAGTTCTGCCGTACTGCTTCTCGAGCCTGCTTCAAAATTTGTACCACTTCATCGGGGCTCCGGCTCAAAGGTGTAGTAGCATTAGCTCCTCCCTTACAATATGCACTAAATCCGCGGGCGCAGCCCTTGTACTCATACTGCACCGGAATGGACGCCCACTCTAAGGCCATATGCTGGGCGGCTAAACAAACGTCATTAGACATGCCTAACAAATACCGGCTCATTGCTTCGCGACCTTGTTTTTTCAAGAGCAGATATGCACCGAAGACTTCCTGAGTTTCTTTGTTATACAGTTTGCTCTTGTCTACTCCGGTGCTGCTAACTGCGCCCCTGAGGGTCACTGGGATCATCTGGTAAATTCCCGTGGCCAAGAACCCTACTGTACCATTGGGGTGCGCAGTTGTCTTTCCGCCCACTCCCGTATCGGCCGCGTTTGCGCCGCCCTTCATATATGCGAGTACTTCACTAATTTTCATCGCGGTAAGGTCTTTCCCGACCACAGCTTTAGCTCCCCCTCTAGTATCGCCACCGACCCCACGATTCACGGCATTATAATTACCCCGAGACTCATGCGCTGCAATATATTCTAACAGCTTGTCAAAGGCCGGTCGTAACGTCTTGAGCTCGTTCCATGTGAATTTCACTGTCCCGGTGCCGCCGCCGTCGCCTTCTCCCTCGTTGCACTCACCGCTGTGTCCCAAAAGCCCTGGTTGCCCGCCGGCGAACATCAACTCTAGGTTTGCCTGCTCTTCGTCATAGCCGGCCATATAGACGAACTTGTTTTTATCGCCATCCACAATTTGGGGATTGTAAAGGCGGTTGGGGTCTTCGTAAACCACTTGTACAATGGCGCCCAAAGGCAAGCCATTTAGATCTGCTCGTCCGGCGGTGGCCATAATATCGGGATATGTGTGCAAGATGGGATCCGTAAAACTCTTAGGGGCGGGTCTAGGTTCAAGTTCGGGTATATATACCTTATAAATAGTGTAAGGATTGCCCATGGGGGACAGGGCATTTCCTGTTGTATCTTCCGATGTGCTGCCGCTAGCGTCGCTGTCGCTCTCTAGAGGGGAGCTAGCTACAAACGATCGTAGAAGCGATGTACGATTTTGGTACCGGGGGGTTTGAATCTCCTTTTTGTGAACAACAATACCGTTGAATCGTTGTCGCCGGCGAAGACTATTTTTGCCGTAGG
>Ga0255048_10001326_pt1 | contig 17352 bp, 24 predicted proteins | sample JV7_2_2_MG_FD_183619 | JGI IMG/M metagenome (GOLD analysis project Ga0255048, IMG submission 183619) | Seawater microbial communities from Jervis Inlet, British Columbia, Canada - JV7_2_2 | ecosystem: Environmental > Aquatic > Marine > Inlet | place: Canada: British Columbia | collected 2016-10-06
AAGAGGGCATGCTGCTGCACATCTGTGCCTCTGTATGGCTAGCTTGCTGCACATCTGTGCCTCTGTGCTGCTGGGTTACCAGGCTGCTGTGCTGCTGTGCTGCTGTGCGCACAGAAGGGGCCTTGGCCCCCCTCGTGATACTTGAACTATAGCTGAAGAACTCTTAGTAAATAGACTATGGTTTTTAATTAATAGTGCACATTTGTTCACTCCTTGTAAACGTAGTATGGTTTTTGATTAGTAGTGCACATTTGCGCACCATATATAAATATACCACAATTTTTAGTTAGTAGTGCACAAATGTTCAGCAGTATTCTAACTAAGTAAAAATACTGCACATTTGTGCTTGACATGTATAGCTAATTTGAAGTATATTATAGATATAAGCTAATTTGGAATTGCTTTGCAACTCCATGCCTCAAAGGAAAGGAGGCCCATCTTGACTGCACTAACCATGGAACAACTCATCAAGGATGTCGAATCCTATGCAGCTCGCCAACTGGCCACTGCCCTCGCTGAGGAAGCCCCCGTGCATCCTGCGCCCCAGCTTAGACATGCGCAGAGAATGATTGGCTTTGAGTATGTGGATGGCAAGCTATTCATTCGCAAAATTGATGTGGAGAACTAAGTATGGTAGCTGGATCGTATCCAGATAAGCTTAGTCATAAGCACATGAGTATGGTCCCCTTGCTGGCCCAGCCCATCTCCAATGCCCAAGTGGTTGAGCTGTTAGCTATGCAAGGGGTCGCCTACTCTGAGAATCGCATCTCAATTATACGCAGCTCGCCCCTTATGCAGGAGCTTGTAGGTAGATACCAGGCTGGCATGCAGGCCATGATTATGGCTGAACAGGTTAAGGAGTCTGCTCAACAGCTAAATGAAATGGTTCCTACAGCTTTGGATAGTTTGGATGAGCTACTTAGGGGGGCGCAAACTGAGTCCGTTCGCCTGGGTGCAGTTAAGACTGTGTTCGACTATGCGCCAGCTGCCCCAAAGGCAATTAAGGCTGTTGAAGCTAGCCATACGCATGCTATCTCCATTGACTCAGATGCCATTAAGATGGTTGAGCGAGCCCTGGGCGAAACCTCTGACATAATTGATGTAACCCCTGAAATCCCTGATCATCAGGGTGGCCTAAAGTTTTCAGACGTAGCAAGCTTCAGTATGCTGAAAGATGTGGAGGGAGGCAGGCAGGAGGGGGAAGCTCCCTCCCTGAACCCTCAGCCAACCCAACTGCCTGCTTCTTCTTTATCTTCAACTAATGGTCTGATATCAGTTGAGGACCTGGAAGCTGCCCTAGCGCAACTTGAAGAGGAAGAGTAGGATTGGCGTTGAAAGAAATGGGCGCGAGCATAGACGGAGCCGTGAGCCCCCACTACACTCCCCCCAAGGGAAAGCGAAGCTTTCCCTGGTTTAAGGGGGGGTGGGGGCGAAGGCGAGGTCGCGAGCGGGGTCCCATTTCTTTAGAGCCAATTTAAGAAAGCTTAAATGAAACTAAACTGGATTTGCTGGCTAGGACATGCATGGCGTTATAGACTAGATAGAGGCATATCAGGCAGAAAGATGAGACGCTGCTTGCAATGCCATAAGATACAAGGTCAAGTTACAGGAGCCTTTTGGGGAGTAAATTGGTATACATTTCCTGTGTCAATGAACAGTAATGATGAATGGGCCAGATGTGAGCCTGTTTCGCCCATGGAGGGTAGGCAATGACTTGTAATCAACAAGACTGTGAATTAGAAGGTAAGTTTGAGTTTACTTGGCCAGGCAAAGATAAGGCATTCATATGTGAAGAGCATGTAGATAAGTTGCAATCTGTGGCTAATGCTATGGGTATGTATTTGCAAGTGATTCCTGTGGTCAATATGGATGGATAGAACAACTAGCCTATTTGAAGCTGTATTAAAGATTGATCCATCAGCTGCACTTACTAGAGATGCCTATTGTGCCTATTGGACTGTTTGGCTATATTGTGATGAGATGGGTCCAAATGGCAATTCATTTGGCTTAAGTATAGAAGAGGCTCTTGAAAATGCTCTAGAAGAGTTGCTACTTACTCCTCCAGAAGCATATTGGGCTGCCAAAGATGAAGAGTATAGGGATGCAGAACTGAGGGGGTAGGGGATTGCGAGTTAATGTATTACTTTAACTATTTGAGTTGGTATGGAACTGATAATTGATAATAGTACAGGTGCTGTGGATGAACAGGCTTCAATTGAGGCTGGTGCAGGTAGCCTGATTAACTTCAAGAGGTCAGCAGAGGCCAATCTGTGGTTCTTTGGGCGCTACGTTCTTGGCTATAATTTGCTGACTAAGACGCTTCACCTGGATGTTGCTAACTTCATACAGACGATCCCACCTTATAGGAAGCTGTTGCTTCTGCCTCGAAATCACTACAAGTCTACGTTAAGTAGGGCATTTGCAATCCATTTGCTGATTCAGCCAGATGGGAGGAATGTGTACTTCCCTAATGGATTTCCACATAAGAAGTATACGTCAGATGGCAGGATGACGCGCATACTACTAGCGTCTAAAACGTCAGATTTGGCTCAGCTTAATTTGGGTGAGATAGCGCAAGTGCTTGAGCGCAATCCTATGCTTAGGATGTTGTGGCCTCATTGCTTTTGGGATGATCCTAGGAGAGCTGTGAGGTCTGGAGACTGTCCAGCCTGGAATAATGCTACTATCTCGATAAGAAGGCCTGAAGTGATCAGGGAAGGCTCTATTGAGACAATTGGGGTTGGAGGGGTTAGGACTGGCTATCACTTTGATGTCAATATACATGACGATTTGATTGATATTAAGGATAGGAACTCGTCTGCTGAGATGAATAGTGCAATAGAGTGGCATTCAGCTTCAAGGGCGTTCTTGCAGGATGAGGATCATAACCTGGAGTTCATCTTGGGGACGCATTGGGCTGTTAATGACCTTTATACTAACATAATTGAGAATGATGCTACAGTTGAGCCTTATGTTAGGGCAATTGTGGAGAATGGCAAGCCCATCTTGCCTGAAGCATATAATATGCTTCAGATTGAGCGTATGAAGAGGCCCAGGCCAGAAGGTTATGGAAACTTGTTTCCCTTGCTGTTCATGAATGATGCTTATGATCCTGAGTTAGTTGATTTTGATATGAGTATGCTTAGGACTTTTAGGATTGAGGATGGATGTATAGTGTTTGAGGAAGATGAGAGGGATATGATACTCAGGGGCGATTATAGCCTGGATGACACCATAACGACAGTAACAAGTGCTGGGGATAGGTGGGAGGGGCAGCGCCTGACTCCAACTGCACTAAGGGATATGACAGATGAGCTTAAAGGCAGAAATGAATACCTCAATTTCAAGTACAACTGACATTCCCTATCCTTCTGATCTAAAGCACAGAGGCTTTAAGGGTGCCTACAAAGCTGGCTATCTGGCCTATCTGACCAATAAGCCCCTAAATCCCTATGGGGCCAAATCCATGGGCTTTGTGGGAGCATACTCCAAGTACTGGAAGATGGGTTGGGATGCAGGAGAAGATGATGCGAATAAAGATGGATGAAGTTAGGCATCAGATTTATGCCTTCCTGGACCCTGCTTCAGGTAAGAAGAGTAGCAGTCAGGCAGTTAAGAAAACTAGGGCCAGGTCAGCCATAGTTGTGATAGCTGTCGATCCCCTTTATAGAATCTACATACTGCACACTTGGGCAGATCAAGTAGCTCCCCATCGAGTTAGGGATAAGGTCCTTGAAATAAACCAGCAATATAAGCCAAGGGTGTTTGGGATTGAGAGTAGTGCTCAGCAGTTCCTGTTTGTTGATTTGGTGGGAACTGAAGCTAGGAGGCTTGGGCAGAAGCTGAACCTTGCGCCTGTCGATCAGCCTACTAACATATTTAAGGATGATAGGATCAGGAATACGATTGAGCCTGCTATGGTTGTTGGAAGGCTGTTTCATTTGGAGAACCAGATTGAGTTTGAAAATGAATTAAGAGGCTTCCCAACTGCAAGAACTAAGGATATTGTGGATGCGCTAGCTTCTTGCATTAATCTGGCTCCCAAACCTCGTGCAAGAAAGGAGCGCGACCAGGAGGCTGATGAGCTTGCCAGCTACCTGCGAAGTCGAGGCATGCCTGCAAGCTACATAGAGCAGCGAATAGCTACCATACGCAAGGATGAGAGCTTACTCACAGTCTAGGCTAACCCTGGGCTGCGAGAGCTGCCAAGAAAAAATGGGTGCGAGGATAGACAGCGACACAGGCCCCCATTAAAATCCCCCAAGGGGAGACGAACGTCTCCCCTGTCTTAGGGGGATGGGGGCCTAGGAGCTGTCCCGAGCAGGGTCCCATTTTTTCTCTGGCTATAGGCGCACTTTTCTAGTGCATTTGCTTACATTTTCTGCTATAGTCTAAAATGGCACGTAGTGTATTAAATACATACTGTGTCCTCTGTGGTTTGGGCCAGGTTAAGGCTCCTGGGCAACCTGGGCACTGCTTGGGAGCCTTAGCTGGGTTAAAATGTGCTTAAGGAGAAAGATAATGGCAAATCAGGATCGTGACCTTGGACGAGTTGGCAGCAAAGAAACTAATACTCAGAGCCAGGGTCGCTCTGGGGGTAAGGGCAAGCGACTGAGGATCAATCAGACTGTGAAGAGCAATCCAAAACGAGGTGGTGGTATCAATCGTTCGACTCAGGGTCGTAGCTGATAGTGTCTCTGCCAGGGGTATCAGCTAATGCTGGCGAAACTGGTGCCATAGTCTTGCTATGCATGGTCTTGTATAAAGTGGTAGACCATTTTATGGCCAGAAATAGTAAGACTGGTCCTGGCTCGCCTCCATGTGTTGATCATGGACTAAAACTTGCTAAGTTGGAAGCCCTGTTTAGTGGCTTTGAAGTGGCTTTAGAGGATATCAAGAAGGAATTACGTGATATTCGTATGATGATTGGTGGAAAGTCTCTATGATATTTGTAATGTTACTGCTCATGGGCTTAGTGGCTAATGTTTATGGGCAGACTCCTACAATCAAAACTGTCCCAATAATCTGGGATGTTCCTACAGTTAATGTTGATGGTTCACCAGCTACTGATTTGGCTGGCTATAGAGTTTATATGCGTAGCTCACCTATTCCTGATAGTGGTGATAAAGCTGCTTTGATAGCTGAACTGTCAGCAACAGTTACAGAAACAACTGTAGATGTTACTACTGATTCAAATGCTTACTTTAGAGTGTCTGCATTTGATACTAGCATGAATGAGTCTGCACTTTCTAATGAATTGATGGTAGATTTTGTGTCTCCAATTGCTGTGATTATTAGATTTAAGCTTCCATAAGGTAAGAAACTTATGGCAACTGCATTGTATAGGCTAAGTAGCAATGAAGTACTGAAAGTTAGTACACAGGATCAGTCTTTCTCTGATGCTGATGTGCTATTTTTTGGTGTAGCTATATCGCCTGCCACTCCTGATGGTACTCTTACTCGTGAAAACCTTCCTGATGGTACTCTTGGCCCACTACGCCAGCTTGGCTTTGCAAAGCATTATGTATCTGGTACTAATACTGTTAGAAATGCTACCCAGCTTGAAATTGATACATATGCTGCTGCTGAATTAGATGATGATAATCAGCAAGATGCTATTAGAGCTAAGGATTTACTGGATACACACCCTCAGTTTCGTAAAATATTGGTAGCTATGGCTGACATCTTAAAGGATGAGATCAATATCTTACGTGCTTTGCATGCATTACCTGATAGAACTTTGGCTCAATTTAAGACAGCTATGTCTAATAGAGTAAGTAAGAATGATTAGCTATGCCACAGACCTTTCGTAGCTATCCAACAGTTGAAATAGCACTATTTTTGATATCTAAAGAACTTAGTGGTGCTGGGATAGAGCGAGGCCAGGAAGGTGACATAATTGCTATGCGCTTTCCTTTAGATAGTATTGGCTTGAAGGAAGCAAATGACTTTTTGTGGCTAAGAATCAATGGCCTAGATAGGGGCAATTTAGATAGGCTTACTGATCCTTGGGGCGAGCCACTTGATCCATTAGGTGATTATGGGCCTGCTAATCCAGTATTTGTTAAGCGTAGATATTGTATTCCACTTGATAGATTGAAGGCTGTATTTCCTGGCTTAGACTTAATTAAGGCTAGGGATCGCTTGCAAGTTCACCAACCTTTATGTCCAGTAGATACAGATACACCCTATAGATTTATGGGTGCAGAAGTACCTGTCTTTGATGTGCATGGCTTAGTCTATGATAAAGCATTGCGTCAGTACTTATAATGAGGTAGCTAATGGCAACTGCTAGAGGTGTGCCTGCCAATCCAAATACATCTACATATGGTACAGGTGGTGCAGGACGTGATTATACCTCTTTGCAGACTTGGGAGTCAGCTACAGATAATAACTTAGTTACTGCTAATGCAGGTGAGATACTGGATTGCTTTGATGATGCTGCTAGCTTTACTGATAACTTCTCGTCAGGTGGTATGACTGATGGAGTTACAGATGCTACTCGATTTCGTGTAGTTCGAGGCTCTAGCGCTGATAGACACGATGGTACAAGCAATAATGGTGTCCATTTTACACCAACTAATGATGGTAATCCATTCTATATTAATGAGGACTTTAGTGAGTTCCAGGACTTAATTATTACACACGCTCATAATTCAGCCTCTAATAGAGCAACTGTACGATTGTTGCAGAATGCTGGCCCTACTGATGGCAAAGCAATTGGCGTTATCATATTTGATGGAACTAATGCAGGAGCTGGACAGCCTCGTGGGTTCACTTTAGATGGTGCTGATGCAATAACAGTTTTGTGCTTGGTTGAGAATAATGAAGGCGATGGATGGAGGTTTGATCCTGATGCTGGCAATACTGCCTATGCTTACAATTGCATGGCTATAGATTGCTCAGATGTAGGCTTTGACTACAATGATGGTACTGGAGTGCTAAAGAATTGCTTATCTACAGGCAATACGACTAGTGACTTTGACACAGGCACTTGGACTGGATCAGTTAATTGTGCATCTGGGGATACAACAGCAACTGCAAATTTGCCTTCTGGGAGCCATAGGGCAAGTCAGACCTTTACCTTCACTAGTGCTGTTGGTAATGACTACCATATAACAACTGCTGATGCTGGAGCTAAGGACTTTGGTACTGACTTAAGTGCAGATGCATTCTTTGCCTTCGATGACGATATTGACTTTGGTACATTTGCTACTTGGGATATAGGCTTTCATGAGCCTGGGGTTGCAGTTACAGGTAGGATTATGTCTAGTTTGGCAGGCTCTGGGGGATTAGCTGGCCCAGGGGGGATAGCTGGACCTGGAGGGGGATTAGCTGGTGCCTGATTATACTCTAGAAGATACTGTCTATAAAAGATTTACTACCAGAGCCTTTGCTACTGGTATTCCAACTGTACTTGCTGGCACTCCTGTTGTTTCAGCCTATGAAGATGATAGTGTAACACAGATCACTGCTGGTATCACCCTGGGTGTAGATCATGATAGTGTTGTTGGCCTCAATTTGCTTACCATCGTTGCTACTGCTGCTAATGGATATGAGGCTGGAAAGTCTTATGATCTTGTCATTACTGCTGGCACAGTGGACAGCGTTAGTGTGGTTGGTGAAGTAGTTTGGCATTTTACTTTGGGAGCTGAAGCTGCCATAACTCAGATTGGTACAGCTGGAGCTGGTCTAACTGCTATTGATCTGCCTAATCAAACTATGGACATCACTGGTAATCTAAGTGGTTCTGTGGGCAGTGTGGCAGCTGATGGCATAACTGCTTCTTCAATTGCTACTGATGCAATTGGGGCTGCTGAGCTGGCTGCTGATGCTGTAGCTGAGATTGCTGATGGTGTTTGGGATGAAGATATAGAAGCAGCTCATGGCACAGATGCTACAGCTGGTTGGCTTTTGAGGATTCTAGGTAAAGCTATCAGTGATAGAACTCGTAATGCTAATCTATATGATACCATTAGGGATGTAATTTCTGTAGTTGAGTCACAGCGAGGAATGCATACTCATCAAGCCATTGGTAACATCTACTATGTTGATCCTACTAATGGGGCAACTCATGCCAGTGGTAATAGGGGTGGCATCTCTGATCCTTATGCCTCAATTCAAGATGCTCATGATAGTGCAGTTACAGATAGCAATCATGATATGATTATCTTTCTGGCAGGAGCTGCTGCTGGGCCAACTACACACACAGAAGATATTACTATAAGTAAACGTTATCTATTTCTACGTGGTCCTGGTCGTGATGCCATTTTGGTAGCTGCCACAAATACTGATACAATTACCATTACAGCTGATGGCTTTGAGATTAGTGGCTTTCAAATCAATACGACTGGTGCAGGAAGTGGTAATGGCATTGATGCCACAGATGCTGATTTCCTGAGAGTGCATAATTGTTGGGTCAATAATACTAGAGGAGATGGCATTCATCTTCTACGTTGTGATAATGCAGTGATAAGGCACAATAGCTTCTTAGATACAGGCCAGACTGGAGCAGGTCATGGTATTGATATTGTAGGTACAGCAGGAACAAGTAATGATATAGTCATTAGTGATAACCTGTTCAAAGATGTAGCAGGTGATGGCATACAGATATCAGGTGGGACTACCAATAGAACAGTTATTCAACGAAATAGCATATATGGAGCAACATCTTGGGGAATTGATGTTGGTGCTAGTTCTACTGGAGCAGTCATAACTGATAATCGTCTGGGCAATAATACTAGTGGTGATATTCAGGATAATGGTACTAATACTCTCAATCTTAACAATATAGATAGAGAGCAAATTAAAGCTGAAACAGCTTTAATTGTGGCTGATACCAATGAACTTCAAACAGACTGGACAGATGCAGGCAGATTAGATACCATACTTGATAGCATCTTGACTGATACAGCTGAAATTGGGGCAGCTGGGGTTGGCTTAACTGAGGTTAGCCTTACTTCAGCTGAAAAGGATGCTATAGCTGATCACACGCTTAGAAGGACAGTTGCAAATGCTAGGGCTAGTGCTGATGGAGATGCAGTTGTCTTTAGAAGCTTGCTTGGAGCAATTTCTAAGTTGGTCAATAGAATTGATACAACGACTACTCCAGGCAGGCTCACTGTCATGGAAGAGGATGATGCTACGACATTTGGCGAGCAAGCCCTGACTACTGATGCTACTGCTGATCCAGTTACTGTAGCTGATACTGTCTAATGGACATACTTGAATTAAGTGGAGCATATCCACTTAAGAGTACGAAGCTTGGTACTGCTCAGAATGCTGGCTTGACTTTGCTAGCTTTAACTGGTGTTCTGCCACTTCAAAGCATTAAGTTGGGTACTGCTCAGAATGCTGGCCTAACGATGATGAGCTTAACTGGGGTGATGTTGCCTGATCTTAGCGAGCCTGGAGTAGCTGCTGATGCCATTTTACTTAAGACAAGAACTAGCTCGTGGAGACAGAGCGCCACACAATCATAGGAGATAATGGATGGCTGAGAGTCAAAAAGAGAAGTTCATGGCAGCTCACAGGACTCTGCACAATCTGCAAGCTAGGGACCAGGCGTATGCTGAGCTTAAGGAAGCTCTTGAAGTGGCTATGGAGGCTGCTGATTATGTAGATGATAATGAAGGGGCTTTGGTTGCCAAAAGGGCCGAATCCAAGCAGCTTAATGCTGATATGGCATCTGTACGTGCCCAGATGAATGATCTGGTTACTGAATACGATAGCAAGCAAGATGCTTATGAATCTGAACTGGATGAAAAGCTTAAGGTGCATCTTGAGCAGATGAAATTGGCCAAGGAAGAGCATGAAGCCAAGATAGGTGGTTATAAGAAGCTACTTGTGGATTTAGAGCAGAATGTTAGGCAGCTTCAGGCTCAGGTGCAGGTTGAGAAGATGGATGCTCAGCAAGCTATAGCTGGCTTTCAGGCTGAAGTTATGGATTGGGAAGATAGGGCCAAGCAGGCTAGGGATGCTGCAAGAGCGATCTTGGGAGGCTAATCATGGCTGTTACTATTAATGGAAACGTAATTAGGATGACAGCTGCTGCAGATGAAGTAGCCATGCCTCTCTGGATTAAGTCAATCAGATGGGATGGAGCTACTACAGCTGGCCATGCTTTGCAGATTGTTGAGTCAAGTTTGGGCGACGTAAGCAATGTGCTTATGGAAAGTACAGCTTCTGGAGTCAACAATCAGGAAGAATGGTTAGTTGAAAGGCTGTTTAGGTTTGGCCTAGAGGCCAATACGATGGCTAGTGGTGAGCTTTGGGTTAAGCTGATGGATACATTCTAATGAGTGAAAGCTTAGAGTTGACAGTAAGTCTGAAGCAAAATGGTCAAGAATTGACTAACTTGGGCTTCCCTCTTAATAAACGCATCACAGTAGATGAGGTACAGTCCTTTGGACCTACTGAAGAAGCTGATGATACGAATGATACGACATTCAGTCAGATTCCTGTGGATGAAGTGGCATCAGTCAAGGCGTTTGTATACCAAGCCATAGATCAAGCTCTTGGGGTAAGAATTGAAGGTGGTGAAGCAACTAATGTAGCTGTCAGATTGGATGCTGGAGGCATACTTATTGCTTTTGGAGCCACAATTACAGCTACTAACATTACTGTGAATAACAACTCTGGTTCTACAGCTAAGCAGCGTGGTCTGGCAGGGGGAACCTAAATGCCTAAGTTCCATGAGCAGTTCATAGAAGAAGAAGGTCTGAGGGTCAGCACCCAGAAGAAGGCTGACTTGGCTGCTCATATCAATCAGCAGATTGAAGAAGCCTTTGCTGCAAGAAGTCCCCAAGAAGTGCTATGGGAAGGGGATTTGCAACGATATGAAGCTATTCCCAGTAACCCTACCCATGTTGGCCCAGTTGAAGGCAGGATGCCTATTGAAGTTGCCCTTGGTGCAATAGCCACAGATTCGATCTATGCCCAGGAGCTTGGCCTTATATTTGGTACTTCTCCCATATTGACTGTCAGAGCTACTAATCATAAGTGGACTGACCATGCTAAAGCTATCCAACGTCTTAGCAATTTCATTGCTACTAATCCTGAGTTTGGGCTTCGTGAGGCTGTTGAAGAGAGCTTGCTGGATAAGAATAAGCTGGGTACTGGCTTCTATTACATCCCTTGGGTTGAGAGGCAAAAGAGGACTAAGACACGTAAGATCAGGTTTGCTGGCCCCAAGATCAGATCAGTAGCTCCAGAAGATGTAATTGCTCCAGGTGGAGCTAGCAATGAGATAGAGGCACTTCCTTGGATAGGGATCAGGCTTTGGCTTAATAATGCTGAGCTAGCTGAAAAGGAAGCTGATGGTTGGGACATTGAACTGGCTAAGCATACAGCTGTTAAGAGTCGCATCCATATCCAAAGGGAAAGGCTTGGAGCTACAACTGGTGCTTCTAGGGACTCCCTTGACCTATTTGAGATCATTCAGCTGTGGATAGATTGGGATATAGATGGAGATGGATTTGCTGAGGATTTGCTGGTAATCTATGATAGAACATCTAGAGCAATACTTAGAGTAGGATTTGCTCCCTTTGACAGGCGCCCCATCGAAATTATGCGATATCTTCGTAGGGGACATTTGTTCTATGGTAGGGGCATAATGGATGTTACTAAGGCCAATCAGGCCATGTCTACTGACATCATGAACAATTGGCTAGACAATGCTTATTTAGCTAATGTGAGGATGTGGATCAGTAGTCCTGATACAGGCTTAGGAGGAACTATTCATGCTTGGCCAGGACGAAATATTAGATCAGCTAATCCAGATGGCCTTAAAGCCCTCCAACTTGCAGATGTCTACAATTCGATGCCTCAGCTGTTCACTACTAACCAGCAACTTACTGAGAGACGAACAGGAGTTAATGAGCTTACTCAATCTCCTCTCAGGGCACTTGGCAATAGGACTCCTGGCATCACAGCTTTGTCAGCCCTGCAAAGCCAAAATCAAAGATTTACAGCAGTCTTCGATTCAGGACGAGTTGGGACAGCAGGAGCAGTAAGACAGTGCCTATATAGGTTTCATGAGAGAGTGTTAGCTGATGACTCTGAGGTTGAAGAGTACTTGATTAGCATACTTGGAATTGAGGAAGGTAGCTTAGCTATCGAGGTTTTAGCTAATGCAGATTTTGATGAGAGCTTAGCTGTAGAGCTAACTGCTAGTTCAGCCTCAATCAATAGGGATTCAGATAGGCAGAATGCACTTCTTCTAGCTAACTTACTTGGCCAATATTATAGCAGGACGATTGAGCTAGTCAATCTGGCTGCTAATCCCCAAGTTCCCCAGCAAGTAAGATCAGTTGCTGAGAAGGTAGCTACAGCTGCAGGCGAACTAATTGAGCGCACTATTAGGACGTTTGACCAGGTTAGGGACCCAGAGCAGTTCATAGTGAACATCCAAGAAGAGCTGCAGGATATCCAGGAAGCCAGCCCAGAACGTGCTGTGGCAGGCCTACTACAGCAGCTTGGTTTAGCAGGCGAACAAGCCCAAGGTCAGATAGCTGCTGCTGAAGCTCCATTTGCAGGTGCAGAAGGCTTTCCTGCTTAAGAGCACCTTTTTTGGGCAGGCTGATAGACAGGTTCTTAAAATCTCGCTACGCTCAACCCAAAGGGGAGGGCGACGAAGGAGTCCTCCCCTGGGTTAAGAGCGCGAGATTTTAAGGTTCTGTCCAGCCTGGGGTCCCAAAAAAGTGCGACATGAAAGGCCCAAATGCTTAGTTCCATGATGAACAGAGAAGGTGTATTTAGATGGGTAGAGATACTATCTGCTCAAGATGATGGCTTAGTAAGCTTCAAGGAGTTCGTTTTGTCACTTGCTGAAGGAGCTAAGCTGCAGGCTATGGACCCAGACTGCACTGAAGCTACTTGGCGAGCCAGTCAAGCATATTGGAAGTGGTGTATAGAAGTAGATTCATTCGTCAATAACTATCTAACAAGTAGGAATGGCCACACAGAGGAGAAGTAATATGCCATGGTTTAGTAAGAAAGAAGAGCCCCCAGCTGAGCCTAAAGCTCCTGAGCCTTCAGCTCCTGAGCTACCTCCTGCATTCGTTACACAAGATCAGTTTAGTCAGGTTAATCAACGCTTGGAGCAACTTACTGGTGCCCTAATTGGCAATCAGCAAGGCCAGCAGGCTCCTGCTCTAGCTCCTGAGCCTGAGATTCCTGATGTTACTGATGAAGAGATTCAACAAGCTTGGGCTACTGCTACTGAAAGTGGTGAACTAGCTGATATTCAGAGAGCTAGAGCTGCTGAACAGAAGAGAACTAATGCTAATCAGGTCAGATTGGAGCGTACCCTTAATGGTCGTATTCAGCAGCTTGAAGAGCAAGGTACTCAATGGGTAGGTGGCATTCAAGAGAAATTTGCTAAACAGTCTTTGGAAGGCAAAGAGTACTACCAAGTCTATAAGAAAGAGATTGATGCTCAGATTGCTCAGATTCCAGTAGCTCAACGCACTCCTGAAATTCTAGATGCTGTCTATAAGTATGTAATTGGTGATAAGCAAGAAGAGATTTTTGAGAAGAAGATGGAAGCCAGAGCTAGGCAGGCTGAAGAGGTAGTTGCAGCTGATTCAAATAATAGAACAGGTAGGGCACAAGGTGGAAACATGAGCCAAGATGAAGCTACTTTTGCAAATGTATTTGGGGAAAGCTTAGCTGGTCAAGGTGCAAGGTGGGAAGGTGGTGGTGACTTGTGGACAGGCAGGCATCGTAACCCAGATGAGTTTGCACGTAATCTTGGCTATGAGGATGCGAATGCATATGCTAGAGCTTCTCAAGCCATTATGGCTGTTGAAGATTGTCCTAATTGCTTTGCGCCTATGACTGAGAGTATTCAAGGTGGTTCTCATGATTGTCCAATTGCAGTCTCAACTCATAGGCTTGGCTTACCAGGATTGAGATAAATAGTGGGTAGGGATGTAGTCCTTAAAGTAATTTCTTAACTTTTTAACTTAACCTCAAGGAATAGGGTATGGCTACCACAGAAGAAATTAAAGCTGCTGCTAAAGCTAAAGGCCCAGATGCATTGCCTCCTGCAGGCCATGGTCGAGATGAGGCCATGAAGATGAGAGGAGCCAATCTGGAAGAGGAAGCTGAGCTTCTGGCTGAGCAGATGATTATTGGTGAGATTCCTGATAAATTCCAGAAGCTTGATAGAGAGATTGTCCAAAGATTAGAGCAGCTCGATGTAACTGAGAAACGCGATGATATGTACTATGTCTGGGTGAACTTCCAGAATGAGCATGGTTTGCATGTTGAAAGGAAGAAACTGCTTGGATTTGAAATTGTAAGTGGAAGGGGCGAAGATTGTCCTGAAGGTCACGAAATGATAGGCGTAGATGGTACTCGTGTCATTGGGGATGTAATACTAATGAGAGTACCTAGAACTAGGGCTGTCTTCCTGAAAGCCAGGGAGCGTAAGGCTGACCTTGAAAGGCGAGGTGTCTTAAGGAATCCAGAAGCCCTGGCAGAAATGGCATTCAAGCATACAGGAGGACGAATCAAGATACATACTCAGTTAAGTGAAGAGCATAAGCAAATTGCAGAGAGACGAGTTGAGCAACGATATCGTCATATGGAAATGGCTTATGCACGTCTAGGTCAGAAGTTGGAAGGTGGCAGAGTTCTTAATGAAAGTCACTTTGCAGGTAGAGTCTAACTAGGGAGAATGAGATATGGCAGTACAACCATTGGGACTAGCTGGGGCTCAGTTGATCTCTGGGGGCATAGCTGGTGTTTACGAGGGGCCTGAAGATGCTTCAGAAACCTATGGCAGAGGTGCCATCCTAATTGAGGGCACTGGAACCTTGGCTGAAGGGGCAGCTGATCTTACTTCTGGCATTGTTGGGCTTAGCTTGCAGAAAGCTAGTGGAACTACCAATGCACTAGTTCCTTACGTTCCAGCCTTGGAGGGCCTCATTTTCGAGGGCAATCTGAGTACAGGTGGAGCAAATCCTCCTACTGCTTATACTCTGGCTATCAATACTGACTTTCTGACTAGGTATGCTTTGCAGATTGATACTAGTCAGACTACAGATCAGGGTACTACCATCACTGGTGTCTGGTATATTGATCAAGCTGATACGACCAATGTTTCCATCACAATCATGGGCTTCAAAGATGATGTTGGAACTAGTGATGCTCGTGTCTTCTTTGTGATCAATGCAGATACCACTGTATACGCTAGCTAATTAGCTAAGGGAGATTGAGGATGCCTCCAATTCGTCGTGATTCAGTATCAAGTTTGCTTGCTCCTGATCTGTTTCGAGTTGTAGTTGAAACAGGCAAGGAACGCCCACTTGAAGGTCCTATGTGGGTTAATGTAGTTGATATGCCTTGGAACCCTGTTACTGACAGGCAGGCTAGTGGCTTAGCTACTATGCCCAATAAGCCTGAAGGTAGCCAGTACCCTGGTGATGACCCCATCATTGGCCCTTCCAAGACCTACACTGCAGTCCCTTATGGATTGGCAGCTGAGGTTACCTTTGAGGCTTGGGATGATGAGCTTTATGGTTATCTTCGAGACTTGATGCGTGAGCTGAAACGTAGCTCGAATAACAGGCTTGAAGTTGATGCTCACAATCAGCTCAATGAAGCCTTTGTTACAACCAATGAAACTGGCTTTGATAGTGCCAGTATGATTTCAACAGCTCACACAGCGCTGGATGGACGTACCAGCATTGCCAATAGACCTGCTGTAGATGTTGGCTTTGGCTTGACTGCCATTCAGAATGCTATTGTGAGCTTCCATAATATGGTTGATGAGCGTAATTTGCCTCGCCTCATGAGCCCTGTTATGACTATTATTGCTCCTGAGAATCTCTTCACTGCAAGAGAGCTTCTTGGATCAAGTGGCAAGCCATTCACTGCTAACAATGAAATGAATGCCTTGTTGCAAGAGAACTTGAGCTGGATGGTGTCTCACTATCTTAATACGAGTACCAACTGGTTTGTGCTGGCAGCTAAGAGTGAGCATGATATCAACTTCATGATGAGGAACAAGCCCATCTTTGATGCGTTTGATGATCCTCGTACCAAGAATGCTGTGTTCACTGTCTATCAACGTCACGATCCCAGCTCTCATGGGTCCTACCAAGGCACCTATGGATCAACTGGCTAAGGAGGGCTGAGCTAATGACTACAGTTGGCGATGGATTGTTTCAATATGGAGGCGCACCAGTAGCTGGTGGTGGCATGCTTGGACTGATTCCAGGCAAGATTGGACAGGTGTTCTTTGTTGATTGGGCTAATGGTAGTGATGCCAATCCTGGCACAGTATCTGAGCCTATGAAGACACTTAGCACTGTCCATAGTAAGATGACTGCAAATAGGAATGATATTGCAGTTATGTCTGGACCACATTCTAGTGCTGGTACTGGTGCCTTTAGGGAATCAGATACCCTTACTTGGTCTAAGAATATGTGCCATCTGGTAGGTGCTAATACTTACCATAGGATTGCACATCGTAATTCGATCAGGGCTACTAGTGGAGCTACCACTTTCACTCCACTTATGTCTGTAACTGCTTCTGGTTGCGTGTTTGCTAACTTCCACCTTTTCCATGGCTTTGCAGCTAACTCAGCTCAGATTTGCTTGGCTGAGACTGGGGAGCGTAACTCCTACTTCAATGTCCATATTGGGGGCATGGGGGCTCAGCTAGCAGCTGATCATGCAGGAAGTCGCTGCATTACCCTAACTGGAGATGGAGAACGTCTGTTTAAGGGCTGTACGATTGGCTTAGATACTGTGACTCGTGGCGCTGCCAACTCTAGTGTAGAGTTCATTAGTGCTGCTGTCAGAGATATCTTTGAGGATTGTCTCTTCCTTGCCAATCTGGATGCAGCTACACCTACCTGGGCACTTGCAACTGCTGCAGGCTCCATAGATAGGTGGATTCTGTTCAATAACTGTATCTTCATGAATTCTACTGAGCCTGGTGGAGGTACTGCTATGACAGATGGGTTCAATATTGCTGCAATTGGTGGAACGATTCTACTTAAGAATTGTACTGCTGTTGGCATGACTGACTGGGAAGGCACTGCTGCCTCTGGGAAAGTCATGATTGATGGCGCTCCTCCAACTGCTGCCACTTCAGGCTTAGCTGTGGATGTGGCTACCTAATGATTGATCACTTTGAGATCAGACTGGAAGGCTCAGGGACACTTCTATATGGAAGTGACGAGTTTCCCTGGCTTAAGGCTGATGATCGCTTTGTGTACACCAATATAAGTGATGTTACTACGACATATAAGGTTGAGAGGGTAGATATGCATGTAACTGAGACTAATGAAGAGTTCATCTCTGGTGAGCCTCAAGTAGTCACTGCTCCTGCTCAAT
>Ga0255048_10001327_pt1 | contig 17352 bp, 18 predicted proteins | sample JV7_2_2_MG_FD_183619 | JGI IMG/M metagenome (GOLD analysis project Ga0255048, IMG submission 183619) | Seawater microbial communities from Jervis Inlet, British Columbia, Canada - JV7_2_2 | ecosystem: Environmental > Aquatic > Marine > Inlet | place: Canada: British Columbia | collected 2016-10-06
TTGCCGTCGCCAGTCTCGCGCGCCGCCGAAGCTGTGCGAACACGAACCAGCGCCAATAATATTCCTCGAGAAGCGAGTGGATAAAAGAATAGGAAACGGCCATGGCGACGTAGGCGGCAAGCGTGTCGACGCCGAAGCCGACAATCTTGTCGCGGACCGGCGCTCTAACTGCCTCCATCAGGCCAGACGGCTCTAGCACGTAGCTATACAGAATCCCCATCGCTGCCAGTACCGCAGCACCGAACGTGACACCCGCGAGCAATCCGGTCAACTCTGGCGCGTGAAGCCGCAACCGCTGCCTCTGTATCGTAAGAACCCAGAATAGCGGGAAACCGAACTGGATCAGCTTCAGCGACCCATAGGCCAGATATTGTGTGGCGGCCGGTGCGTCGGCGAGCAAGGTGAAATACACCAGAGTCAAGGACGCCGGGAAAAGAAGGGTGAAGATAACGGCGAAGATATCGCGGTGTTTAGGAACCGGCAGACTGATGGCCATTCACTAACGCCCGTCTGGTCGAGTTGCGAAGATAGCAACGGTTTTCACAAGAATAGAAGATGTACTAAGTTTCATGAAGCCCACTCCTCGGAACGATATCACGCAGGCGTTACCTATCGAGGCGCGTGTAGCACGGACGCAACACTTTCTTCTTCCTCAGGCCGGCAGGCGCTGTAGAGCAGAATTCGCAAGCGATATAGAGGATAACGGGTATTTTCGGCGAGAACCTCTCCAACTCCGAGGCCGGCGAGAGCGGTTCGAGCACGTTGTAGCGGAAAAAATACGTATTGACAATTGGCGGCCAAGTCCTTAAAAAGACGCTGCCCTTCATATAAGTTTGCCGAGTGGGGACGGCGACGGAGGAACGGGGGCGGTGGACAATATTAAGGGAAGGCTAACTGATCGATAATGAGGATGACTGATCGAGTGTACTGCTCTCGGTCATCTCACCTCTAACTTACGCTCAAATCGCGCGCCTACCTCTTTACTTAATCAGTTTTGGAGGATTCTCGTTGCACGGCCAACCGGCCAACCGGCCGCAGAACTTGTGCAACGACGGGTCTGTTTTATGTACGACTAGGAGACGACATTATCATGGGACTTAAGCACTATTCATTGGGCACGACGGCATTACTGGCCGGTCTGCTCTTCTCTGCTTCAGGGCAGGTTGCTGCACAGCAATCCGCGTCTGCAGCGGCGATGCTCGAGGAGGTCGTCGTGACCGCCCGGCGTCGAGAGGAGAGTCTGCAAGACCTGCCATTGTCTGTTGCGGCCATCACAGCGGACGGTATGCAGGCTCAGGGTATCTACGACATCATGGATATCTCGGACCACGTGCCGAACCTTAACTTTACCAATACGGGCAGACGCGGCGTCACAGCCATCTTTATCCGTGGTATCGGTAACGACTCGCCCGGGTCTCTACAACCCGTGGGTGCCGGAATGTATATCGACGGTCATTACCTGCCCAATACGGTCGGCAATATGCTGAACACCGTGGACATCGAGCGAATCGAAGTCCTGCGTGGTCCCCAGGGAACGTTATTCGGTAAGAACACGACCGGCGGCGCGATCAACATTGTTAGCGCCAAGCCGCAGAATGAGTTCGAAGCGGATGCACTCTTGCGCGCGGCGGACTACGGCCAACAGGATTTCCGCGGCATGGTGAACATTCCGATGGGCGATACAGTCGCAGCTCGTTTCAGCTACGCGAATGAGTCATCGGATGGATACTACTTCAACAACGTCCACAACGAAGATTGGGGTGCGACGGATCTGGAGGCGTACTCCGCCGCCATCCGTTTCACGCCAAACGACAACTGGACCATCGACCTGGGTTTCCGTGGCAACTACCAGGAAGACCACAACGCGCCTGGCTCGTGCCGAACCAACGTATCGACCGACCAGGCTGAAAACATGGCCGGGCTTGGCTTTGTCTACACGGGTCCGACATTCGACGATGGCGTTGGCCAGTGGGGTGGAGGTAATGGTCACCTTGAGAAGCTCTATCCTGGCGCCACATTGGATTACTGGAACGAGTGTGATGCCGACTCAGCGCAAGGTGACTACGTAACATCGTCGTCCAGGCGCAATTTCCTCGAGCTCGATAACGAGAACATCAACGCGACGATCCAGTGGGACTCCGCCGGTGAAGCGATGGGGATGGATAACGTTAACCTGAAGTTTATCGTCTCTTCGCATGAGACCGATTACAACTATATTCAGGATCGTGACTATTCATCGATAAATATCGATGCTATCGGCACGCCTCCCGTGGATGGCCCCGGACAGGTAAGAACGACCGACAACATCGAGCTTCTATTTACCGCTGATGTTAGTGACTCGGTCAGCTTTGTGCTCGGCGCGCATCTCTTCGACGATGAGTCCAGGACTGGACAAGGAAACTGCCTCAACGCAACTAAGGCCAACTTGGACGCGATAGCCGCCGACTTTCTAGTCGATGGGGCCGGCGACCCCATTTTGGACGGCGATGGTCTTCCGCAGGGAGCGGGAAACGTCAATATTCCGTGTATGGCTGATGGCGGCACGCAGTTTGACTGGCTGACCGGACCGCGCGTCAGTGGCGCTGGCCCTCACCCCGGCGGCATGAGCGGTATCATCACGGCTGAATCGACAGCCGTGTTCGGTCACGTGACCTGGGATCTGAGCGATAACTGGACGTTGGATTTCGGCGCTCGATGGACCGATGAAGATCGTACGTTCAATCAGGTCGAGCTTGGAACGGTTCCGGGAACTTGTAATCTCGGCGGACCTGGCGATCCGCCTACGACAAGCTTCTGCACACCGGATTACGTGCTTAACTTTAACTCGGTCTTTATTGACGGCTTCTATAACGACGCGGCCGCGAACTTCAGCGAGACGACGCCGATGGTCAGCCTGACGCGTAACTTCGAAGACGGCATGATGTACTTCCTGTTGGCGGAAGGCTTCCTATCCGGAGCGTTCAACGACGAACTTAACGTCACTTTGAAGCCGGAGTTTGCCCCGCTGCTTACCTATCAGCCTGAGCATGTGACCAACTACGAAGTTGGCTACAAGGGCTCCCTGTTAGATGGTCGCCTGCAGATCTCAGGCGATATCTTCTATATGGACTACCAGGACAAGCAGGAGCAGATCAATATTCAAAATGACGGCTCTTTCGGCGGCGATCCGCAGATTGGTATCACAACGAATGCCGCGTCGGTCGATATCACGGGCATAGAGTTCGAGCTGCGCTCATCCCCATGGGACGGCGGTTTCTTCTCGGTAGACGTTGGTTATCTTGATGCCGAGTACGGCGAATTTACGTCGTTCGATGAGTCGGCCGGTGACGTCGATCAGACGGACGCTACGATCGCCGACTATGCGCCGGAATGGACGGTCAATGCCACGATCGAGCACGCCTTCCAGATAGGTAACGGTGCCACACTGACGCCGCAACTGGGCGTGTACTGGCAGGATAGCTACAACTTCGAAGGCTCTCTCGACTCGGACTCCGCAACTCAGGGGGAAGGTGTTTGTAAGCAGCCAAGCTACGCGAAATTCCGAGCGCGAGCCACCTACGTTCCCGCCTCCGGCAACTGGCAAGCATCGCTCTACGGTCAGAATATAACCGACGAGCGATATATGGAGTGGTGTGCCGAGGGTCGATCCGGCACGTTCTACTCCCGCTACGGACGACCGGACACTTGGGGCCTGGAGTTCAACTATCGCTGGGGTAGCTAGTAGCTAAACCAGCAGCGCTATTTTCTAGCGTTTGAGACCAAACGGCACCTCTTCGGAGGTGCCGTTTTTTTTGGGCCTAGATAGGGGTTACTGACCGAATACGTCCACGCGTAACGGCGACCAGGCCATACCATCGGGCGTCGTATGACCCGAGACTAGCGTGCGGGGCGCGCGCTCTGGATCGGCGAAATCGTAGACGAGGATTCTGCCGTCGAGACGGGTACTGACGAAACCGGTGTTCTCGATCGCGAAGAAACCAAATCCGCCGGCTCCGACCTCATCACCGGGAATGGGCAGCTCCGCCAACACGGCACGTGTCTCCGTATCGTAAATTCGAATGCCGACGATCTCGCTGTTGCCGTACACGACAGCCATGCGCCCGCCCGGTAAGCTCGCTAGACGCCGAGGCTGCGTAGCCGCCTCGAAGGTCTCCCGAATAACGAGCGTGTCGGGATCGATGATCGAAATCGTATTGTCGTCCTGATTAATAACCCAGACGTTGCGTCCGTCGGGAGTGACGGTAATCGCTTCTGCGCCGAGTCCCGTCTGAATCACCATCGGCTCTCGATCCTCATCGAGATAGACGACGGAAACCGTCCCTTCTCCGAGCCGGCCGCCGACATAGACCTGATCGCCTTCGGGGCTCAAGCAAATCATGTGCCCTTCCCGTGCGGCGTCGCCGATGGGATAGGTCCGGACGACACTCAGAGTTTCAACGTCGACGATGGCCAGAAGATCCTGAGTCTCAAGGGTGACCACCGCATGACGGTTGTCGGGCAGGAAGACTGAATCGTGAGGCTTGCTGCCGGGCCCCATATCGATCGTGCCGAGAACCGCGGCCGTCGCGATGTCCATGACGACGAGCCGGCGACCTGGATCGTTCTCACCGTACTCCGCGGTCAACGCCAGGCGGCCGTCCGGGGAAACGGCGACTTCGTGCGGCCAGCCCGGTCCAATTGGGATCCGCGCGATTTCGGTCTCGGTCTCGAGATCGAAGAACGATACGCTACCCGCCTCGGCATGCCGGTTGACCACGAGCAACGTGCCCTGCTGCGCCGACGCAGTCGAAGCTGCCGCGAACGCGGCAACGCTCAGCAGGCCGATCTTAATCGCGTTCATTGTCATCGCCAGCTAGTGGGCAGCAATCCCTCGAATCACCAGGCGCCGCCGGGAATTGGCCGCGCCTGGCGTCGATCTATTCCGGATGACGGATGTCCTCGGGAGCGCGCTGTCCGTCGTTCTGAATGACGTCGAGGTGGAACGTCAGTTCGAAATCGGCGGGTGGAAAGCAGATCTCATCGTCACAGGTCTGATAGGTGAGCACGGCATCTACGGCGATGCTCTCCTCCCGGTACGCCGGCGCCAGGGTAATATCGCGCTGAATCCGCGCCGTACCGTAGTAGACAGGCACACTCTCGTCGATCGGCTCGAGGTACAGGGTCTCGGGCTCGGGTAGGACGAGGTCCCCCATCAGCACATGATCGGTCTCCACGATGCTGAGATTAGCCGCCGTATAGTCGGAGCCGGGCGCATAGAGATGCATCCCGTCGGGAAGCTCGATATCTGCCACGAGGACGACGGTGCTTCCCGGCGACAATTCGTCCTGGGACGCATAGGCCGCGAAACTGAACTGCGGTAGTTGAACCTCGATCCGACGGCCCCCGTCGGCACCGAAGGTCTTCATGAGGATCGTCTCGGCCGTGGTACGAATCCGATGGCTGTCCTCGAAGAACTTGTCCTGCACGATGCCGTCGACATTGACGATGTAGGTGCCCGGAAAGGTCATGCCGTCGGTGCGGCTGCCGGGCTCCGGATTCGGGTTGCGGATACCGAACGCTTCGATAATTTCCGAGTCAGGATCGGCCAGCGTTGAATAGCGGAATCCGCCCATTCGATCCGCGAAACTCTTGAGGATCTCGACGGTGTCGTAACTGATGGTAACGACGCCCATGCCGTTTTCGGTGAATTCGTCGAGAGAGGCTTCCAGCTGCACGAGCTGGGTTTTGCAGTAGGGTCACCAGTCCGCCGAACGTACAAACACGACCATCGCGCCCTCGGGCCCCATGACGTCGCTGAGACTGACCAGATCTCCATTCTGGTCCAAAGCCTCGAAATCGGGAATAGGCTCGCCGATCTCGGGGCCGCTGACCATCCCTCTGCTGCCTGTCGGGATGTCGGTGAGAAACTGTGTTGAGTAAACCGGCTGTGAGAGTGCCGGCAGCGCAAAGAGAGACAGCACCAGAGCCGCTGCCAATCCTCTCGCCCCTCGGATATTCTTAGACATTATCGATCTCCCTTTCCAGGATCAGGCGGGCAGTCTACCCGCGCAAGGCTGCCCCAATCAAGATACTAACGGAGAGGTCAGAGGCGTCGGGGCGCTACTCCGACAGGCTCTGAATCTGGTACATGCCGACCAGCATCCCCGACGGCTCAATGCCGGCGCTGCCGATCCACTGCTGGTAGAGCTGCGCGTGCTGACCACCGCGATAGAGTTGCGCGATCGCGCGATTCGCAACCAGTCGAAAATCTGCGTCATTGCGCTGCACCATCATCGCATAGGGCTCGAAGGAGAAAAGCTCGTCCGCGAACGAATAGCTGAGATTCGAGCCGCTAGCGACGGCCTCCATCGCCTCGCCCAAGAGCACGATCTGGTCTGACGCGAATCCATCGACGTCGCCATCCTCGAGTTGAGTCATGCCCTCATCGCGGTCAGCGACCAAAACGACGTCCGCATCGATCAGATTGGCGGATAGATGAGCCTGCAGGGCGGCCGCGGATGTCGTATTTTCGATGACGGCAACACGCCTGCCCGAAAGGTCGGTTAAGGCCCCCACGCGATTTGTCGACATGGAGAGTACGGTCCCGCCGGTCACGAAGGTCATCAGAGTAAAGTCCACTAGCTCATGTCGGCCGAGAGTCACGGTCGTGGCTCCGCACTCGATGTCGACGTCCCCGTTAACGACGGCATCGATACGATTGTCCGTCGTCAGCGCTACGAAAGTTACCTGCATATCATTAAGACCAAGATGGGTTCTGACAGCAGTCGCAATCCTGCGACAAAAGTCCACGGAGTAACCGGCAGCTTCGCCGTTCTCTTCGAACGACAGTGGCCGCGCGTCCGTGCGGTAACCGATCCGGAACTCCCCTCGATCGGCGATGCGCTCGAGCGTACCTTGCGCGAGTAGCGACGTGCCAGGCATGACTAATAGGGCAACAAACAGGACTTTTCTGGTAAATAAAGACAGATTCATGTCATTTCTCCGGTTTACGAGCGCTTGGATAGCACGTTTTCCGACTAGATAGCTATTCCTCGGCAATACATTCATACGGCTCTACGGTCATGTCGGGTCGCCAGCCCAGTACCCAGCGCCCGGAAACGGGCTGCGTAAAGGTCGCAGGATCGCTGACCGTGAGCTCATACGTGAGTCGATTTCCATCATCGCTGACGGTGAATCGCTCTGACGCCTCTACTGCATCGCTTTGCGGAATAACGCCGAGGTGATCGAAGTGCGGCCAGTCGATTCGCGTTGTACGAACGACCAGTGCGTCGCCTTCCCAATGGCCGACTGAATACCCCAGAGCGCTCGCCGGCTGCTCGGAAGCATCGGCGTTCGAGTCCATATGAATAGTGCGCACGATGTCGAAGAGTTCGGCACGAAGAATGATGCTGTCTCCCTGCTCGGTCAGATCGATCGGATGAGGGGGCGAGATACGCATCGCCGCCGGCATGCCGGACGCGATGCACTGCATCGTCGGATCGTTCGCCGGATCATAACCGCCGCTCGCGGCGCGCGCCGCAGCAGTCAACGGCAGCTGCGCGGGAAACCCCCCGGGACCAGCGTTCATCCAGACGCGAAACAATCCCTCTCCCTGGCCAGCCGCGGCCAGTGCCTCCTCGACGGTACCCCGGACGAAGCCGATATGCTCCGTAGACCATCGTGGCTGTGGGTTACCGCGGATACTGATCTCGGTACCGTTGGGTAGCAGTACATTGGAGATGGACATATTGTTCGCCCGGATCGTCGAGGCGCTGCCGGCGACCCTGACGGTATCGCCGACATTAATCAGGCTCCCATCGAGACCGCGGCGACTCAGAGAGTTGATGTCCTGCGCTTCAAGATCCCACAGCGTTGACGTGCCGTCAGCATTTTCGGTTCGTAGTATCAGTTCTACATGGGGATTTCGCCAGGAGACGCTGACGACTTCTCCTTGTAGCTCCTGGACGACGCTGGAGTCGTATTCTGCGTTTGAGTGGTGTCCGAGCGCCAATAACGGCGCTAAGGCGAGAATCGGCACGATGATCAGTCTGCTCATTGGCGGCATTCCTCATTCCTCCCATTGCGACGATCGGAACTCCAGCCGCTCGGTGCATCTCATTACCTGATCTCAGTGATAATCCAGATCTGCTCGTAGCGGTTACCGTCCGCGTTGCTGACGATACTCAGTCAGTCGCGCTTCGATGAATCTCAACCGCTCGCCGAGCTGGCCGTTCCCACCGCCCACCTCGGTACCGTCAGGCTGCGTAATAAACGTCCACTCCACCAGGTTCGATCCAGATCGTGAGGGACGTCCCAATATCTGAATTCGATCCCCGGGCTTGAATTCATCGTCTGTCCAGCCTGCGCGCCGGAGATTGATGATGCTGTCCCCCTCCGCCATCCAGGCTTCCGTTTCTCCCTGATCATTCGTCACATCGAAATAGATCCGCGAATGTGGGTTCACTCCCCGAAACTCGGTCACCACCCCCTCGATCTCTATTCTCTCATCCACGATGTAGTGAGCCGCGGGATTATGGTGGGCCGCGACGGGCATCGACGCCAGCACCGCGCTATAGATAAGTGTCAAAGGTTTGCCTGTCATGTCAGTATCCTGAGTCAAAATTGCCCGGAGATCGCCTCGCAGGAGGCATCCAGTAAATCCACATCGGGCGTAAGGAGCCTGGTGCGTTCGAGCACCAGCGGCTCACGAAACATCGCCGGGTCGGTCAAGATGAACTGCATGTGCAGCCTTCGGCCGTCTTCGCTGAGCGTGTAGCGCTCGATGCTGCTTGCGTGGTCCGCGTTGTGAATATTTAAGCCGTCTTCCGCCACGTTGGCGGCCACATTGACCGTGTCCACAACCAGAGTCGAGCCTTCGTACCAACCAATCGAATGCCCCAACGAGCTGAGTGGTCCATCTTCCGGATGACCGCGGCCATCCATGTAGATGATGCGATCCGACGCCATATCTTCCGTGCGGATAACGATGCTCTCCTCGTTCTGTTCTATCAGCACCGGATCGTTGTGCAGGACGGTTCGGAAGACGCCAAAGTATTCACATTGAATGGAAGGGTCGTCGGCGAGGTCGTACGCCGCCACGTACTCTCTCGCGGCTTCGGTAAACAGATCCTGAATGGCCGCTCCGTTGTGGGCGCTGAGAGCGTCCTGAATCTCCTCAGCCGAAAGATGGTCGTTCTCCGGGAGCAGGAGCTCGTGAAGGTACTCGTAGGTCTCCGGAGTGCAATTGCAGGCGAAGAGGTCCTCGATCGTCCAATCCGGATGCGCGACGGCAGTCACCGTCGTGCTCCACATCCCTGTGAGGGCTGGAGGTGCGTCTTGCGCCCCAGCGAAACTCGTCACCTCGATCAACAGCCAGCCGACGATAGCGTAGGCCACTGCGTCTTTAACGACCTTTCGGCGTCTGAACTTCCCGAAGAATGACACTGGGCTCCTCCTGGAGGCGGTTGTGCCCTCTAGGCGAGGGCAGTATCAAACAGGGCGAGGAGCCGGCTCCAAGCCCGCTCGGCCTGGGGCCCGTTGTAGACGTGTGAGTCGAGCGGACACCAGCCGTGTAACGTCCCTTCGTACACTTCGATCTCCGCTGGCAGCCCAGCGTCAGCGAATGATTCCCGTAGCACATCTTTGGCGTCTGGCTCCTCAGCGTCATCGTTCTCAGCGATGGCGAAAAGGTAGTGCGCCTGCATATTGGGGACCAGCAGATGGGGGCTGTCCACCCCATCAGTTACCAGCCCACCACCGTGGAACGACGCGCCGGCACCGATACGATCCGGTACCGCGGCTGCCGTCCGCATGGTGATGGGTCCGCCCATGCAGTAGCCCATCGTGCCAATCTTACGATTCCGATCCACTGCGGCTTGGCTGTCAAGGAAGTTGACGAAGGCCCTTGCGTCCGTCAGGTGTGTTTGGGCGCTCAACGTCCCCGCTAGTGGGAAAACGGTGTTGCGCGTCTCGTCCTGAGCCATCGTAGCGCCTTCCTGTACGACGGGCGCCCTTCTCACGCGGTAGTAGGGATTTACCACCAGGACTGAGTAGCCGGACTCCGCGAGCCGCCTGCCCATCTGCCTGAAGGCCGAGCGCAGACTCATAATGTCGGGCCAGATCAACACCCCGGCGTGAGCGCCACTCGATGGATGCACGAAGTAACAGTCCGCGACGCCGTCCGGCGTCATCACTTCGACTTCCGCTTCCGTGACCTCCTGGGCATCGGCAACCTGCGGCAAGAGCACTGACAAGCCAGTACCGGCAGTTACCGCATTGAACTGCCGTCGTGTCAGCTCTCCCGAGCGGCTTAGGTATTCCATCGATTCTTTATGAGTTCGTTCGTCGCACATGATCGCCTCCCTAGGAATGCCATCGGGTCCGCGCTAGTCGGGTCTGATTCGATTAAGTGTACGTCAATCGCTCAGATCGGCTAACCCTGACCCTGAATATTGAAACAATTAGTCCATGCTATATCTGCTAAAGGAACCCCTGGCGATGGGTATCGAGGCAGGCCCTTCGGCAACAAAAACAGTACCGTCGGCATCCACAGCCACCCCTTCACCCGCGGTAGATTGGTAGCCACGAGTCTCGGTCGGATATCCCGGAATAAAGGCAGTTAATCGATCTTCGTTTAAAGGGCCGACGCGAACGCCTGCGATCCAATTAACATGGTTGAAGGGGCCGGATTCGGAATCTATAGCGTAGACCAGATTATCGTCGGTAATGAATATTCCGCTAACGCGACTGAAGCTGTAGCGCGATTCCAGATAGTTGCCTTCGAGATCGAATATTTCCAAGCGATGGTTGCCACGATCCGCCACCCAAAGACGGTCTTGCGAATCAATTTCCATAGCATGGGGCGTACGAAACTCGCCATGAGCAGTGCCCAACCGCCCCCACTCTTTAATAAAGGAGCCGTCGGCAGCGAACTTCATAATGCGACCTGTTTGACCAGCCTGCCTGCCTTCTTCTACGGCGGCAGCAGTCGTCATGCCCTGGCCGCTGTGGCCATCAGATACAAAGATACTACCGTCTGCTGCCACGATAACGTCGTTCGGCTGATTGAAATGGGCGCCGTCGTTACCAGCCTGCCCCGCCACACCCAGACTCATCAGTAGCTCGCCATCAGGGCTGAATTTATGCACTTGCTGGCCTTTGGTGCCGCTAGCATTAGTGGCAAAGTCCGTAACCCAGACGTTACCTTCATGGTCCGCATGGATACCGTGGGGAGTTGTAAATATTCCCGCACCAAAATTGGCCAGCACTTCTCCCGTAATGCGGTCAAATTTGAATATCGGATCTACCAGATTGTTATCACAATTAACGGGGCCGCCCGCAGCACCACCGCCATCAGGGTTAAAGGCTGCGCCGCCGCCACCAGCTGCACAGCGCTCATAGGCCCAGATATTTCCATCGGTGGGATCGATATCGATGCCGGCTGTGTGCCCCCAGGTTCGGCCAGCGGGCAATTCGCCCCACTGGTTGGTGAGCGCAGGATTTGGATTAGCGATGCCTTCGCCGGTGATGATATTACCGCCGACTGAGCCGCAGCCTACGAGAAACACAGAAGCCCCAAGCGCGGCTATCTTTCTACGATTACTAGACATGTCTATTACTCCATCGAGAGATTTTTTAAGGCCCGAAAACAGCAATTGTCGTCTTTTCTATCTCTCTTGTTTTTAGTTGAACGGCTGCTTTCGGCCAGCGGTCATTCTTCTTTTCAGTAATATATCACTCGAGCGTCCGCTTTAGCGCAAAGGCGCCGTACATGCCGCGCTTCCGCTCGGTGCCGTGGGCGACCCGCTACTCGCCTGGGTGGCACCCTTCTCCCGTGCATGTTATAGCTTGACGGAGGCCCGAGTACCGACTGCTGGATCTCTGGAGGAAAAATATGAAAACGGCGTGTGCAACCATCGCCCTCACTCTCGCCGCATTGCCGGCGTTTGCCCAGAACGTGAAAATCACGCCAATCGGCTCTCACGCGGGCGAGCTTTGCGCGAACGATCGAGCGACCGTGTTCGAGGACCCAACCGGCGTACGCCTGCTCTACGATCCGGCTCACAACCTTACCGCTGGAGACGACCCGCGGCTCGGCGACATTCACGTCGTGCTGCTAACCCACATGCATGGGGACCATCTGGGCGATCGCAGGCTCCGGGCCGTGGACGCCGGCACCTGCGCAAACTCGGAACGCGTACCCACGCCGAACTCCATGACTGCCGAAGTAGTTGTCGCTAAAAATGCAGTACTCGTGACGACTCGCGCCATGGCTGGGTTCGTCGCGAGTGAGGTTCAAGGCATGCTTGGCCAACCGCTGAGCGTCTGCCCGCAACCCGTCGCCGCGACCGTTCCCGTCGAGGCGGCCTGCAGGTCCAGCATGGATATAGGCGGTGTGTTTGTCGCGAAGACGGCTGATGCAGCCCAGGGAGTGGAGATCACGATCGTATACGCATCGCACGTGAACAATGCCCCGCCTGCGCTCCTCTCCGACGCACAGCGTGCGATGCTCGAGGCCAATGGTGCCGTGCTCGAGTACGGCCCTCCCACTGGATATGTCGTCAAGTTCACCAACGGGCTCACTGCCTATCTCTCCGGCGATACCGGCATCCATTCCGAGATGAGAACAGTCGTCAACGAATACCACCATGCCAACCTCGCCGTGCTCAATCTCGGAAACAACCCGGGCATTTACGCCTCCGGAGCACATGTGATCAACGAGCTTGTCCAACCGGCGTCGGTGATCCTCACGCATGTGAACGAGCCTGCGACAGAGGGCGGGAGGCTGCGCCCGCAGTCGCACACAGCTGCGCTCATCGAGCAGCTAGAGCCGCCGACTCACCTCGCCATCAGCGGTCGCGCGATGGAGTTCGACGGACAAGGGCGGTGTGTGGCAGCGTGCTGAGATAAGGGGGCTTAGGTTACAAGTTGCCCGCAGCGCGCCCGCTCTCGACGGTCTCCCGGCTTCAGCGATTCCTAGCCTTCGCAGCTTCCTTTTTAGATTTCTTCGCTGCCTTCCGTTCTTTCGGAGTCATCGTCGGCTGCTTTTTCCCTTCTTTCTTTGCGTTGCGATCTTTGGACATACTGTTCGCTTCCTATCCGTACACTTCAAACCCATTATGCAACTACCTGCATATTATTTGTTATCGAGTTACCATTTTTTGGAGCTCTTTAACGAGTTCTGCCTCGTCGTCTCGACCGGAGTAATTCGTCGGGTGCGGTACGGCGATACCTCTCGAACACCCGGGACGCTCCGTAAGCTGATCAATCCAACGCTCGAGATTCGGGAATTCTTCGATCTCGACTCCCGCCCAGCCGTGAATACGAGCCCACGCCCAATGCGCGATGTCGGCGATGGAAAACTCACCAACCAGGTACTCATGATCTCTCAGGCGTCTATCCAGAATGCCGTAGAGCCGTCGCGTCTCGTTTTGGTAACGCTCTATTGCCGCGGGGATTTTTTCATCAAAGTAACGGTAGAAGACGTTTGCTTGGCCTTGCATGGGACCCAGACCGCCGACTTGAAACATGACCCACTGTAGAACTTCGCTTCGCCCTCTTGTGTCGTCGGGAATGAGACGTCCCGTTTTCTCGGCAAGGTACATCATGATTGCGCCTGACTCAAAAATCGAAAAATCGCCATTACTATGGTCTACAATCGCCGGAATGCGACCGTTCGGATTAATCTTCAAGTAATCGGACTCCTTCTGGACACGAGTTGTAATATCGATTGGATGTACCTCGTACGGTAGACCCATCTCCTCGAGCGTGCAGGAAACCTTCCAGCCGTTCGGAGTTGCCCATGTATATAGATCAATCATTGCCGGTCTCCTGAGCCAGCATACTAATGGCCTGACCGACGTCGATCTTCTTCAACGCTGCCCCTCCGAATATGCGGCATCTCGCATATTAACTGTTAATCGACGTCTGCTTTCGGCTGCCAGGAGCGGACATTCAGATCGACCTCAACTCTAGCCGCCGTAGACGCGTATCTCCCTGCCGTCGGCGAGCATCACCCTCTCGAGCCTGACGATCTTCTGGCCGTCGCTAAACTGATAGCCAATGCCCGTAATCACGTCGCCGGGGTTCACCGTCGTCCTAGTCCAGCCGTTCGCCTCCATCCGGTTGAGCGCGGGCCCACCGATCAGCCACTCCTCGATCACGCCGTCATTGGCTCGAACCTCGAGCGTGATCATCGGGTGCGGGTTTTCCCACACGAACTCGACCACAGTTCCGTTCACTGTCACGAGCTCGGAACGATCCACCGACCACCTGTGATGCGCGGACAATGGGGCGGCGGTCAGGATCAGTGCAAGGATGACAATCGCGGGAACGAACAAGATCTTTACCATGGCTTTTCTCCTTAGTGAGCGTTAGCGGACGACTGCTTCCGGCCAGGAGCGGACATTAGATCGTTCCACCGTGACCGGTCGCCGGTTTAGTCGTCCCGAAAATGCCTAAAGGTGTTCGCCGCCGATTTGAAGTCGTTGAGACCAAGTTGCGCGCGCATTACCTTAGTCGGCTGAAAATCACTCGGCTCGATCGGTATGCCGATCGCATCGGCGATGCGGTCGTTCTTCGAGAAGTTCCCCGCGATCGCGGAGGCTCCAGTCACGGTTGCCCGACTCAGTTTTTCCGCGAGCGTGTTACGAGCAGCGTCTAGCCGGGCGCGATCGGGACCGATCACTGCTTCGGCAAATTCCAGCAATTCAGGGCCGCCGGGTACGCCCGAGTCGAGTTCAGGCCGGACCAGGGCTTCGAGGTTAATGTCCAGGCCGTGTTTACGTCCACTCTCACGGAGGAACATAGCGTGACCGAGCGTTCAGTAAAAGCAATCGTTGAGCGCGGACACTCGCCCAGCGACGATCTCAGCCTGGGGGCGCGTCAGGCCCTCGTGGTGTTGGTATTCGTAGTCGAAGATCTTTTCTAACCGTGTGTAATGCGCGACTTCGAGCTCGACATGAGCGCGCAACTCCTCCGGCACGAGGCTCAAGGCGCGTAAGATGTAAGGCATGGGTTGACCGTGATAGAGAGCTTCACCGATCTCACCGCCATCGGGACCATTAGGGATGGTTGGTACCCAAGCCTCCTCGTGTACGGCGGTGCCCGGCCGTTCGCGCGTAGGCTCACCCGCTTCGGGCGCCGGGAGGGGTCGGGGCGGCACGGCGATGCCACGCGCAAACACGTCGAGATCGACGAGCCGCGACACCACACCCACGATCTCGACATACTCGGCGTCGCTGAGGCCGTCGGCCATGGCCTGGTCGTAGAAGTTCTTATTGAGGTCGTGGACGGATGCGGCGATGGTCCGGATGACCCGGCGCGCGACTTCGGGAAGCTCGACGTCTGGTTCGTCCGGCCCGTCGGGCGGCGGCTCCAGCAGGCCGACCTCGTAGCCAGCCCTGCGTGCCTCGGCAGCGACTGCGCGGCGTTGCGCACCCGAGCCCCAGGCGCCCGGCGCGACAATGTTCTTGAACTGCCGGGCATGGACTGCAGCGATCTCATCGCGGACGAGATACTCCGAATCAGCGTAAAGAGACATTGCGATCTTCCCAGACAGGCCAGTTGCGATACTTTACTTCAGGTCAGAGCGGGGACCAATACAACATGAACGACTGCTATCTCGTCTTACCCTAGTTTAGTGGACCACCTGAATTGGCGTAATAATGCGCCTGGAGGTGAGTCATGGGAAGAGTCAAGAAATATAAGCGATACAGCCCGGAGTTTAAGCGCGAGGCGCTGAAGCGATCGAGCGAAGACGGCGTCACGGACAAGGCGGTTTGCGCGGAGTTGGGAATCAGCCCTCGTCAATTAAGCCGCTGGCGAGATGAACTAAGGCTTCACGGAGGAAATGCCTTTCCCGGGCAGGGGCACAGTCGAGACGAGGAACTGACCGAGCTCAAGCGAGAGTTGGCTAAAGTGAAGCGGGAGCGAGATTTTTTAAAAGATGCGGCGGTTTTCTTTGCCAAGGAGTCGAAGTGAGATACCGATGTATCCACCGACACCGCAACGATTATCCGCCCCGGGAGACGTATCCATTATTGAAGGTTTCAAAGAGCGGCTACTACGCCTGGCTGAACCGCCCTGAGAGCGCGCGAGCGAAGACGGATCGTGAGCTCACGCAAGAGATCCGACGTATCCACATCGACAGTAAAGGAACCTACGGGAGCCCCCGGATCACCAAAGAACTCAAGGAAGAGGGTTATACGCACGGACACAATAAAGTGGCCCGATTGATGCGCCTAGCGGGACTGAGAGGCTGTCCGCAACGGCGCTTCAAAGTCACCACCCAACGTGATCCGAGTCATCCGGTGGCGGATAACCTGCTCAAGCAAGACTTCACGGCCGACGGTCCCAATGAGCGCTGGGCGGCAGATATCACCTATATCCCCACGCGCCAGGGGTACCTGTATCTGGCCGTGGTGATGGATCTATATTCTCGACGAATCGTGGGCTGGTCGATGAGTCAGTGGATCAGCCGCCACCTGGTGATCGATGCGCTCAACATGGCGTTAAGCCAGCGTCGGCCCCAGGGCGAACTCATCCATCACTCAGACCGAGGTAGCCAGTACACGAGCGATGACTTTCGCGAACTGCTCGAGGAGCAGGGAGTCGAGTGCAGCATGAGTGGCCGCGGAAACTGCTATGACAATGCAGTGGTGGAGAGCTTCTTTGGGTTGTTGAAACGGGAGTGTGCGAATCGAATCTATTTAACGCGCGATGAAGCACGGGCGGAGATATTTGAATACATCGAGTGTTTTTACAATCGGAAACGCCGTCACGGCTATCTTGGTAATATCAGTCCAGCGGCGTTTGAGGAGCAGGCAATTGACCTGTACTGAATGGTCCACTTTTTCGGGGTAAGACCAAGGAGGAGACATTCGCATATTTTCTCTGGACGTGCATACGTTAACGTTAATACGTCCGCTTTGACTCCCGAAAGCAGTCATCCGGAATTCCTTCGGTCTCCTCTCCGCAGCGCTTAGGCGAGAAGAGAATCTGTCTAGCCGCGAGGGCAGTCCGCCCACGAGGAGATCGATTGAAAAATACCCCTCCGGAACCCTATTAAAAAAAGTTTGGTTGCGTTTTGGTTGCGCTAACAACCGACACGAAGGAGGCATCGCGATAAGTCACTGAAAAATATGGTGGCCAGGGGCGGAATCGAACCACCGACACGCGGATTTTCAGTCCGCTGCTCTACCAACTGAGCTACCTGGCCGTCTCGGCGAGGCGGCTATTAGACCGGTCAGCTTCCATTGTAGTCAAGGCGCATTGGCCCGGGGGATCAAAAATCCTGCTCAGGCGCTTATGATTACTCACTACACAGGTAAGCAATCAGCCGAACGAGACGACATGAGCAAACAGAAGATCTAT
>Ga0255048_10001328_pt1 | contig 17350 bp, 21 predicted proteins | sample JV7_2_2_MG_FD_183619 | JGI IMG/M metagenome (GOLD analysis project Ga0255048, IMG submission 183619) | Seawater microbial communities from Jervis Inlet, British Columbia, Canada - JV7_2_2 | ecosystem: Environmental > Aquatic > Marine > Inlet | place: Canada: British Columbia | collected 2016-10-06
GCGCTCCCCCTTCCGCACAGCGGAACCATTCGACATCGAAGAGATCATCGACCCGCGCGACACCAGGCCGATGCTCTGCGAATGGGTCGGTCTCGCCTATCCCACGCTGCAGCCAGGGCCCAAGGCAACGGGGTATCGCCCCTGACGGTGCACGCGAATAGGGTGGCACGCCGCTCGGTTGGCTCCTCTATGGAACCTCAGCGGCGGTCGCTCGTCATCGGCGTCTTCGCCGTCCTTGCGCTCGTCGGCTTTGCCGCGCTCACGATCCTGATCCGTCTCGTCCCGAGCAACACTCCAGACGGCGCCATCCTCGAATGGGCAACAGACGCGCATGCCCCTGGCCTACGTGGCTTCATGGAAGGCATCTCGTGGCTGACCGACCTCCAGCCTCGGGTTGCCCTTGCCATTCCGGCGCTTGCGGCGCTTGTGGTGTTGCGCCAGTGGGTGGCGCTGGCGGCGACCGGGGTCGCGTTCCTCGTACTGGTGGGTCCGATCGAAGCCCTCGATTGGGGATCGGGAGTCGTCGTGGGGAGGATCAGGCCGAACGGCGCGCCCTTCCTCAGCTTCCCCAGCGGCCACACCTTGGGGACGGTGGTGATGTTCGGGTTCATCGTGTACCTCGCGGCCCGGCTTCCGGTCGACCGCATCACCCGCCGGGTGGTGATCGCGGCATCCCTCGTCCCGCTGCTCGCGGTGGGGCCATCCCGGGTGTACGTCGGCGTGCACTGGCCTTCCGATGTGCTGGCCGCGTATCTTCTGGGTACAGCGGCCCTTGCCGGATTCATCCTCGTCTACGAGGCGGCGGCAGTGCGCCTCGAAGAGATGGCGGCGCGCCGTCGCACCCGGGCAGGCAAGTTGTTGTGATGGGTCAGCCCGCCGACCAATCGGCCGAGGAGACCGGGTCGTCGCCGGTCGATTGGATGTTGGCTTCACCATTGTCCACGAAGTCTCCATCCACCCACACGCCAGCGGCGATGGCTGTACCGGAGCGGCCATGGCCGGCGTTGCCCCACTCCACGTACCGGATGATGTCGTTCGAGCTTCCGAAGTCAGAGCTCGTGTAGACGCCAAGCTCTCCGTTCCCGGCGTTGACCCCGAGTCCGGTCGTCTCGATCTCCACGGTGTCCCCAGCGGCCAGGACCAGCGCAGGCAGGGGCACGTAGCTCGGTCGGTTGCAGACGAAGTGTCCGGTCAGGTCGTACTCGGCTGCCCCGACGTTGCGCAGCACGATGAAGCCAGAGTCGAAATCGATGCTGTCGATCACGATCGCGCCATCGGGAACGACGGTTGTGGTATCCGGCGCCACCGTCGTGGTGGTCGGCGCCGCCGACGTGGTGGGCGCCGCTGTGGTGGGTGGCGCCGTCGTGGTGGTCAGGGCGGTGGTCGTTGTGGCCGTCGTCACTGTCGTCACCGTCGTGGAATCGTCACCGCTGCAAGCAGCTGCGACGAGCGCCACAGAGGCGACGACGAACAACAGTCTGCGCATGACAAGCTCTCCTGGGTGGGGACACGCCACGATATCTCCGCCCCGTCGGCTCCTTCCCTGCACCGTCAGGAGAGCGACAATCCGAAGTAGGGTCGGGACATCGGATCGGGAGGAGTGGACCATGACCGGCAATCAGGAGTACTACCCGGAAGACAGTCAGGCTACTTTGGCCCTCATCCTGGGCATTCTTGGCCTGGTGGTGTGCGGGATCATCGCCCCATTCGCATGGGCCATCGGAAGCACGGAAGTGCGCGCCATCGATGAGGGCAGGCGCAACCCGTCGAACCGAGGCATGGCCCAGGCCGGGAAGATCCTGGGGATCATCGGCACGGTCCTCATCGCCCTGGGTGTCGCCCTCGTGATCGTGATCCTGCTCTTCGCCGCGGTCGCATCGACGACATGACGGTACTGGCGGTGCCCCGGGGCCGGCTATCGGTCTGGTGGCTCAGCCACCCCCTGGTCGCCACGGGGCTCATAGTCGCGGTAGCCGTGGGTCTCAGGATGTGGACGCCCACGGACGATGCTTCTCGCACGGTATGCCTCGTTCGCCGCTGTGCGGGGATCGCCTGCCCTGGATGCGGCCTCACCCGGGCCGTGGCATACCTCCTGCGCGGTGACCTCGGTGCCATGTGGACCATGCACCCGCTGGCCCTCCTCGTTGCCCTCGACACCGCGATCGCGCTCGGTCTCGTCTGGCTGGTGCATTTCGGACGGGTACGCCTGAGGGCGAACCACGCCGCGGTGTGGGCAGCCCTCCACGTGCCGCTGCTCACCGGAGTCTGGATCTGGCGGGCACTGGACGGCTGGCTCCCCGTCTGACTCTGCCGAGGTTTGGACGAAGGGGACGTTTCGACTGCCGCGCAGGCGTTTGCGCGACATGCAGGCTCGCACCGCCGCCCGCTCGACGCTCACGGTTCTGGCCGTGGTGCTGCTCGGCCTGTCCGCGATCGATCTGGCCATCACCGAACTCGCGATTCGCCGGCTGGGAGCGGTGGAGCTGAACCCCCTGATGGAGCCGCTCATCGGCACACCGTGGGCCGTCGTGGTGAAGCTCGGGATCCCTGCCCTCGTCGTGGTCACCGTGCACCGCGCCCGCAGTCGGCTCGTGGCCGTCGCTCTGGCCGGAACCGTCGCCTTCTATGGAACGGTCTCCGTCGTCAACGTCACCCAGGTCCTCGTGGAGGTGGCCTAGCGAACGCTTGACGGCGTTGGCGGCTTCCTGCATACTCGCCACTCCATGACCGTTGCCGTCACCATCATCATTCCCTGAGCACACACGTCGCAGACGTGTGTGCTATCGACCCTCCGGATGCCCGGGGGGTCTTCCGTTTGGAGCCCACCATGAACGTCGAGATCTACGACACCACGTTGCGAGATGGCACTCAGCAGGAGGGCATGTCGCTCACCGCGGGCGACAAGCTCCGAGTCACCACGTTGCTCGACGACCTGGGCGTCGCCTTCATCGAAGGCGGGTGGCCGGGCGCCAACCCCAAGGACGACGAGTTCTTCGCAAGGGCACGGAACGAGCTCGACCTGCACACCGCCACGCTGGTCGCCTTCGGAGCAACCCGCCGCGCCGGCATTGACGCCTCCGAGGACGAGCAGCTCGCCGCCCTCCTCGCCGCCGAGACCGATGTGGTCTGCCTCGTCGGCAAGTCCTGGGACTATCACGTCGAGCATGCGTTGCGCACCGATCTCGACGAAGCGGTGGCCATGGTCGCCGACTCCATCTCGTTCCTCCGATCTCGGGGCCGCAGGGTGTTCTTCGACGCCGAGCATTTCTTCGACGGGTACCGGGACAACCCGGACTTTGCGACCGCGGTGGTCCGTGCGGCCCGGGATGCCGGCGCCGAGCGCCTGGTGCTGTGCGACACGAACGGCGGCTTTCTCTCCCACGACGTGGAGCGCACGATCGGCGAGGTCACCGCGGCCGTCCCAGACGCGGTCTTCGGGTGCCACTTCCACAATGACGCAGGTCTCGCCGTCGGCAACAGCCTGACGGCGGTGCGGCTGGGTGTCCACCAGGTGCAGGGTTGCATCAACGGGTACGGGGAGCGCACTGGAAACGCCGACCTGTGCTCGGTGATCCCCAATCTGACACTGAAGATGGGCTACGCGACGCTCCCAGAGGAGCGCCTCGACCGCCTGACGTCGGTCTCCCATCACATCGCGGAGATCGTCAACCTGACACTCGATCCGCACCTTCCATACGTCGGCACCTCGGCGTTCACCCACAAGGCTGGGTTGCATACGTCTGCGCTCGCCAGGAAGCCGGACGCCTACGAACATCTCTCCCCCGATGTCGTCGGCAACGCAACGCGCGTCGTCGTGTCCGAGCTCGCCGGACGATCCACCGTGGTCGCCAGGGCCAAGGCTCAGGGGCTCGACCTCGACTCCGAGACGGCGCAGAAGGTGGTCGACCGCATCAAGGAGCTGGAGCACGAGGGCTACGTCTTCGAAGCGGCTGACGGATCGTTCGAGCTGCTGTTGCGGGCCGCCCAGGGGTGGCAACAGCCGTATTTTGCTCTCGAGTCCTACCGGGTGTTCGTCGAGCACCGCGACGACACCGTGGTCGCCGAGGCGACGGTGAAGGTCCACGTCGGTAGGGAGCGCGTTGTCGCGACGAGAGAAGGAGATGGGCCGGTCAGCGCCATGGACCAGGCGCTGCGAGCCGCTCTGGCCTGGGCATACCCGGAGCTGGAGCAAATCCGCCTGACCGACTACCGGGTTCGCGACCTCGATTCGACTGATGGGACGTCTGCACGGGTCCGTGTCCTGTGCGAGCACAGCGACGGCACATCGGTGTGGGGCACGGTCGGCGTCCACCAGAACATCATCGACGCCTCATGGAAGGCGGTGTCCGAGGGCATCGTCTTGGGGTTGGTTCGCACCGAAGCCGTCACCCCTGCCGAGTGAATCAGCCGGCCCCTTCGTCCCGTAACGTGCGGAGGAGGCTCGCCGTTCGGATCGCAGCCGTGGCTGCCTCTGCACCCTTGTTCGCCTCACCGGGTCCAGAACGGGCGAGCGCGTGTTCGACATCGCGCACCGTGAGCACCCCGAACGCAACAGGAACCCCGGTATCAAGCATGACGCGTTGCAGGCCTTCGGACGCCCGATGGGCGATGTGCTCGTAGTGATCGGTCTCGCCCAGGATCACCGCACCGACGCACACCACAGCATCGTGGCGGTTCGTCAGTTCCCGAGCGACGACGGCGAGCTCGAAGGCGCCCTCGACCTCGACCACCGTTGGAGCGGCTGCCCCGGACTGCTCGATGACCGCGAGCGCCCCAGCGAGCAGGCCTTCGGTGACGACTGGATTGAATCTCGACCTGACGACGGCAACCCGGAGATCGGCGGCATCAAGGGCGCCGCGCAGCGGAATCACTGTCACGCGTCGTCTCCGTTGGAGTAGTGGCCGAGCTTCGCCGCCTTGGTCTTCAAGTACTGCACGTTCTGTGGTGTCGTGCCCACCCACAACGGCACCCGTTCGGCCACCTCGACACCGAAGCGAGCGAGCTGCGTCACCTTGTCCGGGTTGTTGGTCATCAACCGGATGCTCGCCGCCTTCAGGTCGTGGAGGATCTGAGCGTCGACGCCGTAGTGGCGGGCATCTGCGGCATGTCCGAGCTCCTGGTTCGCCTGCACGGTGTCCAGCCCGCCGTCCTGGAGCTGATACGCCCGCAGCTTCTCGACCAACCCGATGCCCCGTCCCTCGTGCGTCGGGTTGTACACCACGATCCCCCGCCCCGCTGCGGCGATTCGCCGCATGGCCTCAGCAAGCTGGACACCGCAATCGCATCGCAAGCTGTGGAACACGTCACCCGTGACGCAGACCGAGTGCACCCGAGTGAGAACGTCGTGCTGAGCCGCGACGTCGCCCATCACGAGGGCGACATGGTCGCTCTGACCGTGGGAGGTGCGGTAGGCGTAGGCCGTGAACTCCCCGTACTCCGTCGGCAACACGGCCTGAGCTTCGCGATGGACCAGCGCCTCGGTGCGCCAGCGGTAGGACACCAGGTCCTCGATCGACACCTGCGCGATGCCGTATTCGGTGGCGAACGCCTCCAGGGCCTCGCCGCGGGTCATCGTTCCGTCGTCGTTCACGATCTCGCACAGCGCCCCTGCCGGATACAACCCGGCGAGCGTGGCAAGGTCGACGGCCGCCTCCGTGTGACCCGGCCGCACCAGGACTCCGCCCGGCTGGTAGCGCAGCGGGAAGATGTGACCGGGTCTGGCGAAGTCGCTGCCGGTCGTTTCCGGATTGGTGACCGCACGGATCGTCGCCGCCCGATCTGCCGCGGAGATCCCGGTCGTGGTGCCATCCAGGAGATCGATCGACACGGTGAAGGCCGTCTTGTGGGAGTCCGTGTTCTCCAGCACCATGAGCGGCAGACCGAGCTCGTCGAGTCGCTCGCCGACCACGGGAAGACAGATCAGGCCGCTCGTGTGGTTCACCATGAACGCGATCTGCTCTTCTGTGACCTTTCCCGCCGCGATGATCAGGTCGCCCTCGTTCTCCCGGTCCTCGTCGTCCACGACGAGGACGAACTCCCCACGGGCGATGGCATTGATCGCCGCCTCCACCGCTGCGATGGTCATCCCCTGGCCTCCATCAGTCGCTCGACGTACTTGGCCACCACGTCAACTTCGAGATTCACCCGCTCCCCTGCTGCCCGTAATCCGAGCACCGTCATCTCCGCGGTGTGCGGGATCAGTGCGATCTCGAACTCCAACGCTGCGCCGACCGCCACAGAGGCAATGGTCAGGCTGACTCCATCGACGGTGATCGATCCCTTCTCCACCACGTAGCGGCCAAGCGACGACGGCGCGGTGATTCGCATGCGATGTCCGTCTTGGCCGCGTGTCACCGAGGACACCACACCGACCCCATCAACATGACCCTGGACGATGTGTCCATCGAATCGTCCGTTTGCGAGGAGGGGACGCTCCAGGTCGACGGCGTCTCCGGCTGCCAGGTCGCCGAGCGTCGTGCGGTCGAGCGACTCTGGCACGACATCGACTGCGAAGCGCGGTTGGTCGACGGCGATCGCGGTCAGGCAGACGCCGTTGACCGCCACGCTGTCTCCCACGATGAGTGCCGCAGACGTGGTCGGCGCAAGCACGCTGATTCTTCTGCTCCCTCCCACCGGGGTCGCGGTCACGATCTCGCCCAGTTCGGTGACGATTCCCGTGAACATCACACCGCCTCCGCCGGAACGTAGGTCATCCGTGCATCGGGGCCAACCCGGCTCACGGACTCGAGCCGCATGGCCGCGGCATCCCCAATGGTGGCGAAGGTCCCGGCGACGGGGCTCATGCCTGTCCCCCCGGCGAGCTTCGATCCGACATAGAGCACCCAGCGATCCACTGCCCCGGCTGTCACCAACGAACGGATGAGCTTCGGGCCGCCCTCAACGAGGACCCCGAGCACCTGACGCGAGCCAAGATCCTTGAGCACCCCCGCGGGATCGACGTCGCCGGCCCCACCGGTCACGATCACCTCACACGTCGCCGGTTCGTCGCCATGGATCCTGGTCCGGTAGATCAGCGGTGACCGTTCCCACAACGCGGCTGTTTCAGGGAGGCGTGTCTCCCCTGCGACGACGACGGGGAGCGGCTGAGGACCGGAGTAGTCGTTGCGGCGCACGGTGAGCGCAGGGTCGTCTGCACGCAGGGTTCCGGCCCCGATCATGACCGCGTCTGCCTCGGCGCGCAGCGCATGGCCGTCGCGACGGGCTTCGGGAGAGGTGATCCATCGGGAGGAACCGTCCGCGGCGGCCACCTGACCATCGATCGTGACGGCAGTCTTCACCGTCACGAACGGCCGTCCAGTGCGTCGGTGATGGAAGTAGGCGGGATCGGAAGCAACCGTCGTCGCGACGGCGGCATCGCGCAGCACGCTGATGCCGGCGGACTCCAGTTGAGTGAAGCCGGCGCCGGACACCCGGTCGTCGGGATCGGTCGCACCGGCAACCACGGTGGTAACGCCGGACGCCAGGATGGCAGCGACGCACGGCGGCGTCCTGCCATGGTGGGAGCATGGCTCCAAGGTGACGATCAGCGTTCCACCCCTGGCAGCATCTCCGGCAGCGTCGAGCGCGGCGACTTCGGCATGGGCTCGGCCGGCTCCGCGGTGGGCGGCCTGCCCGACGACGCGTCCGGCTGCAGACAGCACGATGGCACCAACGCGCGGGTTCGGGTGGGGAAACGTGCCGCCCGTCAGGGCAGCAGCATCCGCCATCCACTCGTCCACGCGTCGCCCGGCGACCAGATTGTCGTCAGCGCGGCGCGACACACGCCCTCCTTCTCCCATCCGGACTGTCACCGTCGGCTCCGGAGTTTCACCGGATCGGCCTCATGGTGGTGAGGTTCGCGGGCTGTCACCGCCGGTCGGGAATTGCACCCTGCCCCGAGAGAGGGCTCGTGGTGCTGATTGTAGCGCTCTGGACCCGTCTCAGATCCAGAACCAAAGCGGGAACGACGCGAGAACGGAACTGAGAACGCCGAGCTGAGGCTGGGCTGTGGGCTCCGGGCTCTATGTGCGCCGGTCGACCTGGTAGCTCGAGCCTGGCTCGCGCTTGGCGTATTCCTTCATCTCGGAGGCGATCGCCGAAGCCTCCCATTCGCTGACGATCTTGCGGCGCTGATTCGTGGCGATCCCCATTGAGATGGAAGCGATCGGGAACGCATGGCGCTCACCACGACGGTCCGTCACCTCGATGTAGCCCTGCAAGGCGTCCGCGGTGTCGTAGAACTCCAGGATTCCGTCGTCGTAGTGCTTGATCACACCCTCGCAGAAACCCTCGACGTGGTCGGGATGGATCACAGCGACGAAGTCATCACCACCGACGTGGCCGACGAATGCATGCGGGTCGCCACACTCGGCGGCTGCATCCAGCGTCGCCTGGGCCGTGAACTTGATGACGAGGTCACCCCGCATGAAGCCGTAATGATCGTTGAACGCCTTGAAGTTGTCGAGATCGGCGTGGACCACCGAGAAGAGACGGTTCCCCCGCACCCGCTCTTCGAGCTCCGCGGAGATCCGGAAGTTGCCTGGGAGGCCGGTCAACGGCGAGAGATCCCGCATCTGCTGGGCGCGGCGCAACACCGTGCGAACGCGGGCAACCAACTCCTCCAGCTCGAACGGCTTCGTGATGTAGTCGTCTGCACCCAGATCGAGGCCCTTGACCCGGTCCTCGGCGAGCGCCTTGGCGGTGAGAACGATCACCGGAACGTTGGCGGTGGCCGGGCTGCTGCGCAGCTTCGACAACACGGTGAGACCATCCATCTCCGGCATCATCACATCGAGCATGACGAGCTCCGGCGGCCGATCCTGCGCCTTCTCCAGGGCCTCGCGGCCGCCCTGAGCAGTGACGACCTCGAATCCCTCCAGCTCCAGGTTCATCCGAACGAACTGCAGGATGTCCGGATCGTCGTCTACGACGAGGATCTGCTCTTTCATCTCACCCCACCGGCCGTTGCCTTGAGCTGCGCTATCGCCTGCACGGGATCCGGAGCTCGGAACACGGACGTTCCGGCGACGAAGACGTCGGCTCCGGCGGCACGCGCTGTGGCGATCGTGGTGGCGTCGACGCCACCGTCGACCTGTATATCGGTCGCCAGGGCTGCCGAGTCAACGAACTTTCTGACCATTTCCACCTTGGGCATGGTCTCTTCGAGAAACGCCTGACCACCGAACCCGGGATGCACCGACATCACAACGACGATGTCGCACAGTTCGATGTACGGCTCGATCGCCGAGTAGGGCGTCGGTGGGTTCAGAACCAGACCGAAGCGAAGTCCTGCGGCGCGCGCTTGCTCTGCGACCGAAGCCGGGTTGGGAAAGGCCTCGATGTGCACGGTCACCTGATCAGCGCCGGCGCCACGCAGCTCACCGAGATACGCGTCTGGGTTGGTCGTCATCAGGTGACAGTCGAACAGGAGGTTGCTCACCGGGCGTAGGGCTGCGATGACCGGGATTCCCAGCGAGATGTTGGGGACGAAGTGGCCGTCCATCACATCGATGTGCAGCATGTCCACATGGGGTTCGACGCGAGCGACCTCTTCGCCGAGGATGGCGAAGTTCGCGGCGAGGATCGATGGGGCGATCCTGGGGGGTGTGCGCATCGCGAGAAAGTGTAGGAACGAGTCGTGCTGCTTCGGTGTCACGGATGGAGCACGGAGATGAACATGCCGTCCGTGCCCGTGAGATGGGGGGCCAGGAGCAGGCCTCCATCGATCGTCTCTCCCGGGAGCCCTGCAGGGGCGGCTGCCTTCAGTCCGGACACGACGTCCACCGTTTCTTCGCGGAACAGGGTGCACACCGAGTACACCAGTCGCCCGCCCTTCTTGACCAGCGCCAACGCCGCCTCCAGCATCCTGCGCTGACGGGCACCGAGCTCTGCAGGTGAAGCCGGCCGAATTCGGTGCCGGATCTCCGGCCGTCTGCGCAGTGTCCCCAAACCGGTGCACGGAGCGTCGAGCAGCACCCGGTCGAATGCGGCGGAGCGGAGCGGTGGCGCGGCTGCGTCGGCGACGAGCCACTGGATACCAGCTGGGAGCCGCCGTCTGGCCGAGGCGAGGCGCCGGGGGTGGCGGTCGGCCGCAATCAGCAAGCCCTCCCCCTCCAGCTGATCCCACACGTGCCAGGTCTTGCCGCCGGGAGCTGCCGCGAGATCGGCGACGGCCATCCCCGGTTCGGCGGCAACGGCGAGCCCGACCGCTGTGGAGGCCGGATCGGCCACGACGACGGTGCCAGACGCGATGTGGTCTGCGGCTCCCTCCATGGCGGGCAGGGTCACGGCCCCATCGATCCCGGCGACCGGTTCGCCCAGCGCCAGTGGTGTCCGCAGTCGCAGACCCACAGGTGGCTCAGCATTCGACGCGGAGAAGAACGCGTCGGCCTCATCGGGCCCGAGCTGGTCCGCGACGCGGTGATACATCCAGCCAGGCACGCCGGCGGTCAGGGCGGCAATCTCGCCGCCAGGTTCGGGCTCTCCTGCAATGGCGAGCGCCCGCAACACCCCGTTGACAAAGGCGGTCGGATGCTCGCCGACCCCCACGCGCACTGCGGCCACGGCGCCGTCGACAGCCGCGTACGGAGGTGCCCCCAAGAAGAGCAGTTCCTCTGCTCCGATCCGGAGCGAGGACAACACCAACGGATCGATGCGCTCGAGCGGCCTCGTGGCGACAGCGGCCAGGGCACGATCGATGCGGAGGAGCCTCCTGACCGCACCGAACACGAGGCGTTGGACGAAACGCCGGTCCCGCGGCTCCAAGTGCTCCGTGGCCGTGCGGATGATGACGTTGGAGTACGCACCCCCGCGCAGCACCCGGTCGAGGACCTGGGCGGCGACCAGCCGGGCACGCTCCGCAGGTTTCATTGCACAGACCGGACGCTGCCTCCAACGCCTCGCCGTCCGTTGATCCACGACCCGCCGTCGACCGGACGCTTTCCAGGAGGCTGCACGGTGACGAGCTCGACAGATCCAGAGGAGGTTCCGAATACTGGAGCTCCGTTCACGACCGTGACCGATCCGGAGTCGGCCGTTGCGTCGCTTGCCTGCACAGCCCAGATCTTCACGGGCTCTCCGTCCAGGTCGATCCATGCACCTGGCCTGGGGCGGAATGCCCGTACCGCCCGAAGGATGTGTGCCGCCTCCCAGCTAGCGTCGAGCTGGGCCTCTGCTTTGGTGAAGGGTGGAGCCTGGCGAACGCCGCCGCTGAGTTGAGGAACCGATTGCAGACGCCCCTCGAGGTAGTCGGGCAGCATGTCGTCGAGGAGTTTCGCCGCAAGGTACGACAGGCGTGCCGTGAGGCTGCCGCCGGTCTCGTCGTCGGCAATCGGCGTCTCCATGCCGGCGAGCAGCGGTCCCGTGTCGAGCCCCTCGTCGATCAGCATGAGGCTGACACCCGTGCGCTCGTCACCTGCCAGGATCGCGTGCTCGACCGGTGCCGCACCGCGCCACCGGGGCAGGAGGGAAAAGTGGACATTGACGAATCCCAGGCGGCTCGCAGCGAGAGCGGCCGGCTTCAGGATGCGGCCGTAGGCGACGACTACGGCGAACTCTGGTGACGCCGCCTCGAGCGTCCTCGCCAACTCCGCAGCGCTCTCGGGCTGAGCAACCGGCAGCCCCCAAGCCAGGGCCGCCACCTTCACCGGCGGCGGGGCGGGGCGGCCGCTACGGCCAAGTGGCCGATCGGGTCGCGTGATGACGAGCTCGACGTCGTCGATGTCTGCCACGGCCGCGAGCGAGGGAACGGCTGCCGCCGGGGTTCCGAGGAAGACTGCCATCACGGATTCCTGTGGACGTCGAGCGATTCCTCGCGAAGTTCGCGCAGGGCTGTCTTCTTCGCCCGCCGTGCCAGCCGTTCCAGGATGAGCAGTCCGTCCAGGTGGTCGATCTCGTGCTGGAGCACGCGGCCCAACAGCTCTTCACCTTCATACTCGACCGGGTCCCCTGCAAGGTCGACACCCACGGCCCTGGCGTAGTTCGCCCTGTTGATGCTCCAGTAGCGGCCCGGCACGGAGAGACATCCCTCCTCGAACTTCCACGTGCCGTCTGTGGCCGCGATCTTCGGGTTGACCATCACGAAGGGTTCTTCTCCGATGTCCGCCACGAAGATCCGCTTGCTGATGCCGATCTGGGGCGCAGCCAAGCCGACCCCGGGGGCGTCGTACATCGTCTCGAACATGTCGTCGGCGAGACGGGCAAGACTGTCGTCGAAGTCGTCGACCTCGGCTGCGGGCATGCGCAGGACGGGATCAGGAAACACACGGATGGGAAAGATGGCCATTGCGGGACAGGAGCGTACCGCCTGGGCCGTCCGGGGCTCGATCCGCATGCCCCGGACCGTCAGAGGTCGATGGGGTCGGCGTCGATGCGCACAGTTCGTCCGCGGTCGCGCAGCATGCGCACGACCTGGCGCAAGCGGATCCGGGCATCACTCAGGTCGCCCCGCTGCAGAAGCCAACGCGATCCCTCATCGACGGGAGCCGGGCCGCGCACCGTAGCCCCAACCGCCGCCTGGCGGATGGCAGCATCGTCGTCTGCTGATCCTTCGCCGCGCAGCTCGATGGCAATCACCTCGCCGACGGGCGGGAGGAGCCGTTCGGTCCGTCGGTCCAGGTCGCGCTGGAGGGTGGCAATGGGATGGCCGGACTGCAACGTCTTGATCACGTCGTGGGTGGGGAGCGACGTCTGCACCAGACAGCGGCGCCCCCTTCCCCGCGCCAGAGAGAGCGCCAAGCGGGCTCCCAGTCGCAAGGCGTCTTCTTCAGCTCGATACGTCGGTGCCAAGATCCGGCCGTCGAGGTCGATGGCAACCGCCAGGTCGACCCCGGAGACCTCGACGAGGTCGCGCTCGGTCCCGACTCGGACCTGGGAACCGGCCGCTTCTCCGACGCGGTCGCCGAGGCTGCGCCTGAGCTCCTCGATCACACGGCCGACTCCGGCGCCGAGCGGCCGATACCGGCGCGAGGTGCAGCTGCATGCCTCGGCAACCGGTCGCCCACAGCGCACGCATGGACCCGACTGGCGGACGGCCGCACCGCAGCCGTCGCAACGGCGGACCTCACCGCACGTGACGCAGGCGAACGCGGGCGCATATCCGCGGTGCGGGGCGAGGACGAAGACGCGCCGCTCGCGTTCCGCGATCGCCCCTACCGCTGCTCGAGTCTTGTCGAGGATCACGCCCGATCCTGGCGGCTCCTCGTTGCGGTCGGCAACCTCGACGAAGGGCCACACTCGGCCGGCGTGCTCCGCGATCTCCACTCCAGCGGCAACCGCTTCGACGGTGGGCACCGGGCCCAGAAAGACCAGGGAGAATCGTTCGACCGACGACCGGCGCCGCATGACGTCGCGAACGTGGAGCGTCGGGGTTTGCCTGGCCTTCATCGCAGGACGCCCCTCCTCGACGACGCATGCCAGCGTCAGCGGTCCCCCATGCCAGAGCGCCAGTTCCCTCGTCCCGACGGCGATGATTCCGCCGCGTTGTCGCAGCGCCGACCAGGTAGCTGTGGCGTCTTTCGCAGGCATCGCAGACGTTGCGGTCATCACGCCGCCGCCGAAGACGGCCTCGAGCTGCTTGGCGAGAGCAAAGCACTCGGCAGCCGTCGGCACGACCACGAACACATTCCCCCCCGCGGCGAGGTGAATCTGAGCGCGCTGCTCGATGAGGTCGGCGTAGTCGCGCCCGGTGACGTGATAGGTCGGGCGCACTCGTGCCGGCACCGGCCCAGCCTCGAACCGGCGCTGTGGAACCTCCCGCGAGTTCGCTCGCGGGAGATTGGGCGGTGCCGTTGCTGCCAGCACCGTCGAGAGCGGCGCGACGTAGTGGGTGGCTGCCCAACGGGCCGTGCGCAGGAGGCGCTCGTCGAACACCGTGAGCTCTCCGCTGCGCTTCTTGATCGGACGAAGATCCACCACCTGGGGGCTGGCACGCAGCGACGTGACGAAGCCGCGTACGGTGCGACTCCCGAGAGGGACACGCACGATGGAACCGATCTCGATGCCGCTCATGTCGTCCGGAACGATGTACGAGAACCCGTCGTCGACCGCAAAGGTCGGAAGGTCCGGCACGACCTGGGCAACCGTGGTCAGTGGTCACCCCCACGCAGCGCCCGGATCCGGGACCAGAGTCGGTCCGCAACCACCATCTTGTCTGCCAGCTCCCACGGTTCCATGGTTCCGTCCGGGAAGACGAGCGTCACCTCGTTCGTATCGGTGCCGAATCCGCTTCCGGAACGCGCCACGTCGTTGGCCACCAGCAGATCGACGCCCTTGCGCTGTGCCTTGTGGACGGCCTCGTCGACGGAGCCCACCTCTGCCGCAAACCCCACGAGGAACGGCCGCGGGTCCATCGCAGCAACGCCTGCGAGGACGTCAGGCGTTGCTTCGAGCTCGAGCTCGGGGAGACCCTCAGCCCTGCGAATCTTGTGATCGGTATCGCTCGATGGCCGGAAGTCGGCCACCGCTGCCGCCAGGACCGCCACGTCGGCATCCGGGGCGCGCGCCCAGACTGCTTCGGCCATCTCGGCGGCGGTCTCCACGACGATCACCTCGATCTGCGGGTGGTCGGGCGGATCGGCGGTCGTGACGAGGACGACGGTCGCGCCGAGTTCGGCGGCGCGCTGGGCGATCGCATGGCCCATCTTGCCGGACGATCGATTGCCGATGTACCGAACCGGATCGATCGGCTCGCGAGTCCCCCCGGCATTCACCAGAACGGTCCATCCGCGCAATACGTCGCGGCCCCCGAGGGCATCCTCGACCACGGCAACGATGTCCTCCGGCTCGGCGAGCCGCCCGACTCCGACGTCCCCACCGGCAAGGGCGCCCGCCTCGGGGGCGACGATGTGGTAGCCGAACCCGGAGAGCGTCGCCACGTTGCTCTGCGTCGCCGGGTGTTCCCACATCTCGGTGTGCATCGCAGGGGCGACGACCACCGGGCACGTCGCCGTGATGACCGTGGCTGACAGGGCGTCCTCGGACAGGCCGTTGGCGAGCCGCGCCAGCGTGGCCGCGGTTGCCGGGGCGACGACGATGAGGTCGGCCCACCGGGCGAGGGTCGTGTGCGGACTGACGTCTGGCTGGGAGAAGAGACTCCGCAGTGGCGGCTCACCGGTGATGGCCGCCAGGGTCTGCGGGCCGATGAACTCTTCGGCAGACGCCGTCATCACCACCCGGACTGCGGCGCCGCGTTCGGTGAGACGGCGTGCGAGGTAGGCCGACTTGTAGGCGGCGACCCCACCGGAGACGCCGAGCACGATCCGCCGCCCGGCGAGCACGGCTTACTCGTCTTCGCTCGGTGCGATGACGACCTTGTCCTCGGCGATCTCCTCGAGCGCGATCGAAAGCGGCTTGCGCGAGAGGCTGTGCACCTGGGGCGGAACGTACCCGCCGATCCCGTCGCCGAGCTGGTTGAAGTACGCGTTGATCTGGCGAGCGCGTCTGGCGGCGAGCACGACCAACCCGAACCGGGAGTCACCGGTCTTCTCAACGATGCTGCCGATAGCGGGTTCGATCATCACTGGCTCCTCAAGCGCGCCCGGAACGCGAAGACCGGGTCGGATGCAGAGAGTATAGGAAGCGGCGCCGGCTTTACAGCACCGTCGCCACGAGCTTCACAACCTCTTCGATGGCCGCAGTGAGGTCGTCGTTGACGACGAGGTGGTCGTAGATCGCGGGGGCCTCTGCGATCTGCTGTTCGGCCACGCCGAGCCTGCGGGTGATGGCTCCATCATCGGTATCGCCCCGGCTCCGCAGGCGACGCTCCAGCTCGGTCAGTGACGGGGGAACGACGAAGATGCCGATCGCATCCGGAAACGCCTCCGTCACATGGCGGGCCCCCTCGTTCTCAATGTCGAGAATCACGTTCTCTCCTGTCGCCAGCGCGGTGACGACGGGCTTCCGCGGTGTCCCGTAGTAGTGGCCCCCGTACCGGGCCCATTCGAGCAGTTCGTCTCCGCCGATCATCTGTTCGAATTCCTCGAGGGTCACGAAGTGGTAGTCGCCGCCGTCGGTCTCCCCGGGTCGTGGGCCCCTGGTGGTCGCGCTCACCGAGAAGCGCGCTCCAGTGCGCTCCAGCACGGCGTCGACGATGCTCGACTTCCCGACGCCGGACGGTCCGGAGACGACGACGAGCCGACCCTCAGCCGAATCGGTCGAGGAGGGCCTCTCGCTGGCGGCTCCCAAGTCCTCTGATCCTCCGGTTCTCGGCGATGCTGAACTCCTCCATCGTGCGTTTCGCTTTGACCTTGCCCAATCCGGGCAACGCAACGAGCAGAGGCTGCACCTTCGTGCCGGCGACGATCTCATCGGTCTCGGCACGCGCGAGCACCTCGCTCAGCCGCAAGCTCCCCGTGCGCAACAGCTCTTTGATCTCGGCACGCGTCCGCCGCGCCTCCGCCGCCTTGGCGAGCGCCTGCATCCGCTGCTCATCGGTCATCTCGGGCAGCGCCATGGGCTCCTCCTCCCTGTCCCTCGGATGGTATCAAGCGGTGTCTGTCGCCCGCAGGACCGCGGCGGCGATACCGGCAGCGGCGGCCTCCGGGTCGTCTGCTCGCGTGATCGGCCGACCGATGACGAGCAGATCGGCTCCGCGGGCAACGGCGACCTCCGGCGTGGCGGTGCGCGCCTGATCGTCATCGCCTGTGCCCACGGGCCGAATGCCCGGCGTACACCGGAGAAGGCCCGGCGCCACCGAGCCAACGACTACCAGCTCTCGAGGCGAGCACACGACGCCTTCGCACCCCGCAGCTGCGGCTACCTTGGCCATCTTCGACACGAGCTCACCAGGCGTCCGCTCGATGCCGAGTCTTCGGAGGTCGCCGTGCTCGAGCGACGTGAGGACCGAGACTCCCAGTACCCCCGCCGCGGCGCCGCCCGCACCGGCGGAGAGCCCGGAAACTGCTGCCTCGAGCATCGCCGCTCCGCCCGACACATGCGCGGTGACCCAGCGTGCACCGTGGGCACCGAGTCGACGGGCCGCGGCCTCGACCTGCGAAGGGATGTCGTGGAGCTTGGCATCGGCGAAGACCGGCTTGTCCAGCATCGCGAGCGCGTCCACAACACCGGGGCCGGGCCCGTGGAGCAGGCCGAGCCCAACCTTGAAGCCACCGACGTGGCCGGCGACGGTCTGCGCCAGCGCAACGGCCTCCTCGGCCGTCGCAACGTCGAGCGCCACGATGATGGGGTTCGTGATCACCACGGAACGGCCGCTCCCACCAGATCGGAGATCCGGCCGACGCTCTGGGCTTCGAGGAAGCGCGTCAGTTCGCGGCGAATGCGGACCGCGGCTCGCGGCTCGGCGAAGTGCACGGTCCCGATTTGGACCGCACACGCTCCGGCGAGCAGGTACTCA
>Ga0255048_10001329_pt1 | contig 17344 bp, 15 predicted proteins | sample JV7_2_2_MG_FD_183619 | JGI IMG/M metagenome (GOLD analysis project Ga0255048, IMG submission 183619) | Seawater microbial communities from Jervis Inlet, British Columbia, Canada - JV7_2_2 | ecosystem: Environmental > Aquatic > Marine > Inlet | place: Canada: British Columbia | collected 2016-10-06
ATGCTCTTGCTGATACTCTCGATACAACTGTGTCCGGTGCTGCTGGTTTACGTATTGTAGAGCGATTCACTGATACTGTTGGTGATGGTTCTCTGACCACTGAAGAGAAGGCAGCACAGTTTAATGACACTCTGGTTGCGATTATCCAATCAACCCTACGGTCACATGCAGAGCATGAGCAAAGACTTGCTAATGATGCTGCTGTCGAGGCTGCTGGTGATACTGCCTCGGCAGACCTTGAATGAGACTGCTGATCATCCTGCTGTTATGTTTCGTCCTGGCGGGATGTACGGACACACCTGAACGTGTTTCTGATCCAGTGAATGATCGGTCTGGGACAACCGCACAAGAACGAGATGAAGATGAGTTGGAAGGATAAGAAAACCACGTGGGGAGCAGTAGCAGCAACAGTTGTTGCTGCATGGCCCATGTACCTCTGGCTTGACGAGACCATATTCTTCTCCGAGGCACAGGGTTCTGAACTTATTGCTGCCATGAATGAACGTGAGGTGGATCGAGTAAGGAGACTGATCACACAAACAGAAACGCTCATCGTGGAAACGAAGTACCGGTCAGATATTCCTGACCAGGCTAAAGACGAACTGATCACCCTATACCGAGAAGAGGTGCGGATACTAAAGTTAAAAGAAACGTGCCTGAAAGAGGATAAACTAAACTGCTAGTGTCGCAAAAGGAACCCGCATGGGTATAGATAACAAACTGAGTGATGCTGAGATGATAAAGATTATTATGGACGAGATACGTCATGTCCGAGCGCGTCTTGATGACCACATCGATGATGAGAAGCAAAGCGTATCTGCTGTTCGTGAAGATGTGACGAAGATCAGGGAAGAACTGCGTGGGCATAAGACTATGGTCGGTATGATCGCAAGCGGGATCGCAATCATATTTACCGGCATTGTTAACTGGTTTATGGGTGGAGTGGGCAGATGACTGAAAGAATTGACATATGCAATCTTGCCCTGGGTTGGATTGGAGCAAACACCATCACCGGATTGGAAGATGAGACTGATGAGGCAAGGCAGTGCCTGAACAACTACGCACTTGCCAGAGATGCCACCCTGGAAGCATACGATTGGTCGTTTGCCATGACCAGGTTCACACCGGCACTGTCCGGTTTCACACCTGATTGGGGTTTCTCATACCAGTTCTCGATACCAAGCAACATCATGCGGGTCGTATCGGTAGGTCCGAATAAAGAGATATTCTGGGAACACGAGCAGGACAAGTGGGTTGTCGAGTCAGGTTTCATCATGGCAGACAGTCCAGATATCTTTTGTCGTGGGATTCGCAGGGTCAATGACGAAGGCATCTACTCTGCCCTATTTGCACATGCCCTTGCTGCGAAACTCGGTACGCTTCTGGCACTAACCCTGACGCAGTCTCACACCATCATGGAGAAGATGGCAGGAATGTACGGAAGCATGGTCAGTGAAGCAAAGTCCAGAGATGGATTGCAGGGTAGATCGCGCAGGATTCGCAACAGGTCAATGAATAAGGCGCGGTACGGAAACTCAAATAATCTAACGAGTTGGTAACGCAATGCGTTCACAACAGGCATTCTTATCCTTTTCGTCAGGAGTTATGTCTCCGAGGTTAACGCTTCGTGCAGACAGCGAGAAGTACGCTCATGCACTCCAGACCGGTGACAATTGGTTCATCACCCCACAGGGTGGAATCACATTCAGGAATGGAACCGAGTACATCGGTGTCAACGTCACACCGGCAGACGAGACCAGGATCTTCACCCATGTGAATGGTGGAGACAAATCTGACTTCCTGGTCATGGCAGGTCTGTCAGATGGTGAGGTCTGGAAGGATGATGTCAAGATCGCACCGGCATTCTCATTCCAGTACCTGACTGCTGCTGAACTGGAAGACATCCAACACACCAACAAGGAAGACCTGTCGGTGTTTGCTCATCCTGAGTATCCACCGGACTACCTGAACATATCCGAGGCAGAGGCATTCGACAAGAACATCCTTGAGCAGATCAAGGTTCCGATGCTCCGCTATGACGATGAGAAGTCACCAGGTGATGATGCCGGTATCTCAGCATCCTATGCGCTGACATTCGTTAACGGCACCGCAGATTCGTGGGTAGAGGGAACCAGGTACTTCCTGGGGTACGGAAACCAGACTGCTTCAACCGGTTTCCCAGAACCACTACCCCTCAGAATTTACTACAGCGTGACAACCGCAACCAATGAGGCGCGGATCCTCGCTGCACTGCGTAGCATGTTCTACCTGAATGATCCCCTGACCCACACAATTACGGTCACCTACAATGCCGGTACTACCTACGACATAGTCATAACCGGAGGTTATGCGGGTAAAGACATCTGGGTTTTACCAGAGCAACCAGATACAGACATCATCTATACGGTAGTCCAGACCGGTGACGTAGAACTTGGTGAAGAACCTGCATGGTCATATCCTTATGTGGTCACTCACGGTGGATCCCCGAATTATTACCAGGCAAAGATCCCGCACAAATCTCTTTTAGCCAGGGATGAACCTGGTGTCGGTTCAAGTTGGACAGATTACTGGACTGACCTGGGTACGTCAGCACCCGCATGGTGGGCATGGCAACATGCATCAGTTAATGCCTGGGTGAACCTAACCATCTATGGACCCTGGGACAGGGGTTTCCCCACAGTTGCTGTATTCAGAGAGCAGAGACTGCTGCTGATGGGCAACAAGGACATGCCAACCGGTATGTGGGGATCCAGGATAGGTGTCTACGATGATTTCATCGGTGGTGTCGAGGCGAATGACCCATTCTTCTTTGCCCTGGACTCAGATGACTCACCGAGGATTCAGTGGGCAACATCCACCCAGATTGGTTTGATTGTCGGAACATCGTCCGGTGATTGGTTGGTCAGTGCTGAGACCACACTCGGACCTACCGACATCAATGCCCGAAAGCAGAACAATGCTCGGTCAATGAAAGCTAAGTCGGTGACCATCGATAACGAAATGTTCTACATCGAAAGAGGCAAAGAGAAACTCCGCATGTCCAGGTACGTGCGTGACTCACTCGGTTTCTCATCAGTTGATGTGTCGATCATTGCGGAACACCTATGCCAACCAGGGATGAAACGAGTTGTGGTGATGCATACACCGGAAGTCATGATCTTCTGTCTGCGTGACGATGGCACACTGGCAACACTGTCGTACAACAAGGAACAGCAGGTTGCTGCCTGGTCACCAATGAACACCGAGCAGGGAACCATATTCGACCTTGCGGTAGTCCATTCTACGGTCACCAATACAGATGACCTGTACATGATGATCCTGCGTGGAACAGACTACTACCTGGAGAAGATGCCGTACCCAGAAAGAACATTCGACATGATTGCGGATCCAGATGACCACCTGTCGCTCCAGGGTGTTGTGTGCATGGACTCGTGGATCGCAGGTGCGTTTTCACCAGGTCCACCAACCATACCTACCGAGATCACCGGACTTGACCACCTCGATGGTCTGACTGTTGGTGTTCTTTTGGATGATGCATACGGTGGAACACATGTGATCACTGCCGGCACACTGACATTGGGTGTACTGGAAACGGCACCCACTAGTTACGCAGTTGGGATCCTGTACACCGGTGATGGAAAAACATTTGAACCTTCGATGGGTAATCCCAACGGTGTCACGTTTGGCACTGCTCGGAGGTGGAATAAACTGTATCTCAGGTTACTCGACTCGGCATTACCACTGATCAACGGTCAGTTACCTGCTGATCGCAGACCATCAACCCCTCAACTCTCCGTTGATGGTGTGAGAGGTGGACTCCGTGATGTTCAAGTCGGTAACCTGGGGTTTGATGACAATGGAGAGGTTACAATAGTGCAGGACAAACCATATCCAACCCATGTCCTGGGTATGTTCGGTGAATTTGGAGTGAACAACTCATGAGCATTCGTGCAGTAGTCGGAGCAGGACCGAGAACCGGCACCTCGTTTGTCATGCGTAAACTCCAGGAAGCAGGTGTGCCTATCCACTACCATGCGTGGATGGATGACCAGTTGCCGGCAGAGGGCAATCCAGACGGTTACTTTGAGACCAACAGGGAATACCTGTCGTTCTCGCATCTCAGTGATGTGGTGGTGAAGGTTTGGCCTGGTGACCACAAATCACCTGACATAGAACGCATGGTCATTCTCAAGCGCAACAGGGACGAACAGATTGCGTCTGTCGAAAAACAGTTTGAACGTGAGGGTATTGAGGATTGGACTCCAGGAGAACTGGTCGATACATCTTATGCCCTGATCAGTGATGTTGACGTACCACACAGGGTGTTCAGCACAGATAACCTGGACAACGACATCGATGAAATCATTGAGTACATGAGGTACTGAAATGGCAGGAGCAGCAGCAGTAGCAGCAGCAGCAGCAGTAGCAAGTGCTCTCAGTGGAATCATTGGGGGCAATAAGGCTAAACATGCAGCAGAAGATGCAGCAAGAGAAGAGTCCAGGCTTGAGGGTCTGGTCACCAAAGAGAAACTGCGTCAACTTGGAAAAGAAGAGGTTGCTCTCAAGGGTGCGACTATCGCAGCAGCAGCAGGATCCGGTGTAAAGGTTGACAAGGGGTCTCCCCTTGAGGTCATGACGGAACAGTCAAACGAGTTCTTCTTTGAGAAACAGATTGTGGAGAAGGTTGGTGCGTCCAAAGCAGCACTTGCGCTACAACAGGGCAGGGCAATCGGGCAACAGGCGCAATATAGCGGATATTCGCAGGGGTTTGCAGGACTATCCAACATGTTGTCAATAATTGCAGCTAACAGAGCACCGGCAACACCACCGGCAACAACACCACCAGGAACATCATGAAGCTTCCACGTTACATAACCGGACGTTCAAACGTATCTGAACTGAGTGCTCCGCAGACTCTGAGTCCCGCTATGGCAGCACAGACTGCTATGGCTAAAAGTTCGATGTTTGCTGCCGGTGCAACCAGTATCAGTAAATCGGCAGAGATCATATCTGACATACAGGCTGAAGATGAAACGAACAATGGTGTGCGTGACATCGAGTTAGAACTCACGCAGTTTGATTATGAACTCGCGCATAGACCCCTGGAGGTCAAAGACAACAAGATTGTCATGGACGTTGACCAGATGCTCAAGGATGAACTGAAAGGGCGCAATGAAATTATCTCTAAGATAAGGGGTCGCGTAGAGTCTGGAAAGGCACAGAGAAACATTGACAACTACATCACCAGAACAGCACAAAGGCGAAATGAATACTATGCGGGTGTTGCCAATGCCCGCAGGGTTAAGGTTATGGGCGCACAGGCAGTGCAGCAGACCGAAGAGTATAGGAAGAATAAAGCATATGACCTTGCCGACCAGGTTGTTACAGAGGCACTGTCGCTTGGAAACATGAGTCAGAAGCAAGCGTTTGATGAGATACAAGCAACCAAAGTGGCAAGGACTATGGACTACGCATCTGAGGCATGGTTGAGTGAATCTTACTCAGACATGAACGATGCAATCAAATTCGTCACGGAAGGTGTTCTTCCTGATGGAAAGGAGACAGGTTTAGACCTTACGCAGACAACTGCTGTGGTAAGCAAACTTGAAACCAGAATGAACGGTTTTGAGATTGAGGCGCAGAAGGCAGCAAAGGTCAAACAACTACAAAACTATGTGTCCATGATGGAGATGAAGGCAAACGATACGCTAACCGATGAGATGGTGATTGAGGCAGGTAAGCAAAACATGGTTAGCGAGTCACAGTTCGACAAGTTGTTGGGTGACGATGATCCAGTTAAGGATGACCGAGCAGCATTAGAGTCTATTGATGCGATGGTGGTCGCGTTCACTATCGGTGACACCCAGGATTGGGATGGTGACCTTGAGAAACTGAGCATGGCAATATCTGAAGTTGAGGGGGTAAGTTGGAGAACGAAGGGAACCAGGATAGATGCGTTGCGCGGAAGGGTGAGTGAGATTGTCCCGCACCCGATATATCGGAGTGTTCAACGCCAGGCGCATGTGGCGATAGTTGGGTTTGAAGAGTCTGCTCTTTCGGACATGGCGGGAAAGCTTAGTTCTAACTACAACATCATGGCAGAGGACGCAGTCAGACTACAGAGAATGGCAAGCGCAAAAGCTTTTGATCTTGGACCAAACAGGCTTGACGAGTTATCACCCTGGCTTGAGGAACAGTTGCCGGTCTGGAAGTTGCGTACAAACGCAAAGATACTTTCAAAGGTTGGAGTTAATGTTGATATACCAGAGGATGGAATACTTACCGATGCAATACGTGACGATATTTCAAGTCAGATGACGATCTGGTTTGAAAGTGAGGTTGCGCGTGGAAGGGGTAAGAAAGCAAACAAGAGGTTGCTTGACACCATCAAGGACATTGAAGACCTGACAGGCATCACGTTAACGACCATAGACATGGTAGGTGGTTGATCATGGATCAGACCGGACAAACACTTGAACACTCAATGCGCCAGTTTGATCGTGAAGGTCGCAGTGACGTTTCAGACTTCTTGCGGAGAGGCAGAAAGGTGGCGCAGGAAGAGAAGGTTTCAGCGTGGTTAGCTGATAACCCTGGAGCACCACCACAGGAAGATTACAACTACGCATTGATGTTTGAGCAGAACAAGATGCCCGAAGCAGGTGGTGAGGGGTTCACGTTCTTGCATGAGGATGGGTACAAGAACCCTCGCACACGTTATGTGAACGGCATACCGATGCCCTCATTGATGGCATATGAAATCAACTCCAAGACAAACCAGATCGAGCATGGTGGGTTAAGGACTCTGGCAATGGGACTAAAGAATAGCGTGAGTAATCTTTATGCCCAGACAGGAATACCTCAGATCAAAGGTGACCTGGTTACTCGCGCAGTTGTAGCAAAAAAGAATGCCCAGGCAGATGATAACGGACAGTTACCTGATCCGATAGACCAGGAAGGTCAAGCAGATATCTATGACCAGGTCTTGGAATCCATGAAGGAGAACGAGTTCGATGCAATCAGTCCAACCATATCTGGGTTGCAGAGCAACAGAGATGGAACACTGAGAGCAACCTTTGAAGAGTTCGGAACAATACTCACTGAGTTCGGTTTAGACGTACTTGGATCGAAAGCCACCATTGGCAAGAAGTCCGGTGTGGACATGAGCAAAGCAAAGAGTGTGATGCAGAAGCTTGCGCGTAGGATGGAAGAGGCAACGTCACCGGCAATGGTCGGTGGTGAGACACTGTTTGCAGCTAACGAGGAACACCCAGAAACAGCATCAGCTATGTTGGGTGAGCAACTGACTGAGATGGGTTACTCAGGTCCAATCATTGACTTTATGCTGACCACTGACGATACACCACAATCACGAATGGTTGCCAACATTGTCGAGGGAGCGATGATGTTTGAGTTTGGTCGGTCTTTCCTACGTGCGGGGTACAAAGTTCCTGCATGGTTGTGGAAGGGCGCAGCGAAGAGGATCGAGTTTGCCAAGACCCTTGAGTATAAAACACAGATGCCAGGTATGCCTGGTTCGCAACGTGGTGAGATTGGTTGGCATGGGTCTGGTGCTGACAATATCGAAGAGACAGGTTTCGATCACAAGTTCATGGGAACTGGTGAGGGTGCTCAAGCGTATGGGCATGGAACGTACATTGGTGGTAGGCAGAGCACTGGTGAGTATTACCAGAAAGATTTAACCAGACACATGCTTGAGTTTGATGGTGTTTCCATAAAGGCAGTTGGTGCAACCGCCAAAGTTCTTCGTGAAAAGTTTCCAGACCTTTCAGAAGACGAAGCGTTAACCCTGAACGGCATAATAACCCAGGCATTCAGTGACCCACAGATGAAGGGTATTGAGGGTGTTAAGGAAGCAGCACAGGGTCAGGTTGAAATGTACGCAACGGTTCCAAAAGACTCAGAAGGAAGCAAGTGGGCGCAGAAGTACGTTGCGTCAAACCAGAGGATTATTGATTTTCTCGAAAAGTATGAAGGGAAGATTGGAGACGCAAAGGGTCACCTCTACAAAGTCGAGATCGATGACTCTCTAATCCCGAAGATGCTTGATTGGGATAAGCCGTTGAGTGAGCAGGGAGATATATTAAAGAAACTGGAAGGCGTGACACTTGATGCAAGTAATTCTGGTGGGCTTACAAAGTACAAGATTGACCAGTTTAATGCGGGAAATTACGACCAAGTTGGTGCGCGAGAGATAATGGAGGCATTAGGAAAGGGTGATTACGAATCTGTTGAAGCAAGCAGGGCGTTGAACGAACTAGGCATCCCAGGCATCAAATACTCTGACGGTTACACTCGCGCATCTCAGAAGGCAGCAAGACAGAACCAGGGTTTCATCAAGCCACTGAAGGATGCTGTTGCCGGCAAGGAAGAACCCGAAGGCACATCCAACTACGTGATGTTCAACCCAGACGATGCGAAGATTGTTGGGAAGAACGGTGAACCGGTGGTAAAGAAACTCCAGGATGACGCATCTGCCAAATATGCCGAAGCAAAGAAAACCAAGAGTCTCCCAGACCACCCAGAATACACCCCGAAGGGTGAGAGAATTACCATTCCAGACAAGCAGACTGTCTTGCCTGGACCAACATCCAAACGAAAAGGTGCCTCTAACCCTCAGTTCAATAACAAGTTGGTCAGTGCAATTAATCTGACAAGACCTCTGAATGAAATGGAGCAACGCATTGAGCGTGTCTCAAAGGGTCAAGCTGCACCCGAAGTAATCATCACACCTGAAGACCTGAAGGGTCAGAACATCATGTTTGTGTATGGTGACAAGACGGTTGGTGATGCCCAGGTCATAATGGTAGATGGTAAGAAGTTGCGTAAACCGGTAGACGCAGAGGGTGGACGTATCTTCATGCGTGTTAACACTGGTGAAGGGTACATCTGGTCATCGGAAACCGGCATCATATCCAGGCACATGAATGCTGCGAAGAGAGCAATGGATGAGAACGGTCAACCGGTGAACATTATATATACCTCTATGGCAATGACCGGAATGGACTTCAGTCACATGCCGACAGACGTTCACCTGCAACGGATCCTGGACGCAAAATTATCCCGCAATGCCGTGAAGGAATACGATGAGCACATGGCATCCAAAGTTCCTGGTTGGGTTGGCATTAAATCACCAGACATAGACGCATTTATCAACAAATCTTCAGCCTGGCGCAAGTTGTTCTTACAGGCATCTGACATGAAGAATGTGGCATCAATTAAAGGTATGCCTGATGTAGGATCATCCAGGCTTGCCGTGACAGATCCAAGATTATTACAGACACCACTCGATCATGGTGGGTTGGGTATATCCAGAATTGATCTTTCCATGCCAACCAGAGAAGGTGCTCACAAGACATATAAGACAGATATGCCAGGACAGTATTTGGGTGACCTGGTTAACAGTGTTCCGTTTGATGTGCTGTTCCCTAATAGTTACGCTTACTTCAGGAAAGCGTATCCAACATCTAGGGTAGACTACATGGCAGGAAGGAAGTCCCTAACCGAGGTCGCAGATGATGCCTGGGTTAATCGGGTTTCTGAGTACCTGATGAATCTGGAGAAGATGAAATGACATTCGTCAATACAAACACGAAAGCTGAAAAGTCTTCAGCCACTGCATCATCATCCTCAAATGTGCCGGTATCGAGTATGGAACTGATGAGACTGACCAGGTGGTCAAGGTCATTCTGTTGGTCTTCTGTAAGGTTGTTCTCTGGGTTTGCCATGATCCTGTCCTTAAGTGATTTGGTGATGTCTAATCTTACCACAAAACTGAAGTATTGTTCAGTTCAAGGGGATGGATAATGGGTAGTGTAGCGTCCACACTTATGAGGCAGGTCTTGAAGAGACTGCCAAAGCAGAAGTCTTACGCAGAAGCTACACAGGAAGTGGGTAATCGTGGTGTATCTAAGAGATTAGATGATCCTGAGTTGCCTGAGAACATCGATGAATTTGACCCAGATGCTGCTGTCCCAGGGACTCCAGATGACGGTGTCCCTCACGCTCCAGATGAAGGCACCGCACCTCAACCGGATCAACAGACAGGGGTTCCTGAACCAGGCAACGCACCACCACCAAATCAAAATATGAACGTGGGTGAACCGTTCACTAAAGAGGAGCACCAGAGGGTTCTGGATGCTGTCGATACAGAGGTTGGTGATGACCCCATATCGAACATGAATTACCGCAGGTTGGATACCGAAGAGGACATATCCGGTTTCCTGGAAGAGTTCGCCAAGATCAAAGAAGAAAAGGGTGAGGGTGGTCTGAAGAGGACTTCTTTTGCTGAGACCGAGGGTGAATCACTAGAAGCAGATTGGACAGTTATTCGTCAGAAGTGGAGAGATGGCATTCCCCTTGAGAAGGGAGAACTGCGAAAGGTGCGAAAGGTAGAGGCATCCTTGTTTTCTGCGTTTCAGAAGGAAGCAAGAGCACTGCGTGAGAAGATTGACAACGGTGAGGTCACCGACCAGATGGAGTTTGACTACCGCATCCTGGAAACAAAGCTTGCTGCTGTCAGTCAGTTTGTCCACAACGAGAAGCGCAGACTTGGACAGAACCTTGCGGTGCTCAGGGACAGAGTCTCTGATAATCAGCACATATCAAACTTGCAGAGAGATAGGTATCTTTCATCTGTTGGTATGCAGGAATCTCTCGCTACACGTTTGGATAGAACCCTTCTTCAGAACACACCCGAAGAGATGCGTAAGGTGCTGCTTGGAACAAAACGACAACGCATACAACGGTTTGTCGGTAACACCTGGTACAACGCAGTCCTGAGTCTATTTGCACCCATAAAGGCAGTGCTCGGTGGTGCTGTAATATCAAAGGTGATCTATCCAATTGAGGCAGGGTTTGCTTCTATGGCATCCAAAGCATTCAGAGTGTTCGGTGAAGACGCAGCAAGCCAACCTGCAATCAACCGTTCTGTTGTTGGTGGTGAGTTTATTATTGAGTTATCCGGTGCGATACAGGGGATGAAAGATGCAGCTATCCCGATACTCAAGCACCTGAAAGACCCTTCGTATGACATTGGTGCAGCAAAGTATGAGAGACATGTAAACGCATATGACACCCTTCACGGTAGATTGGGCAGCAAAGCAGATGAAACATACAACTGGAAAGAAAACCCTGAAAAGTTGGGGCTAGACATTGTCACGCAGTTGGCAGATGCGGTCACGCAGAACGGATCGATGAGGGCAATGAAGATGGTTGACTCTGTTGTAAGGTCGGTTGCCTTTCAGCAACGCACAAAGTCAATGGCATACAGGGTCGCAGTAAATGAAGGATTGGAGGGTGACGCACTGGTCAAGCGTATGGGCGATATCCTGGATGAGATGCCCGATGACATGTACGAAGAAGGCAGACTTGCCGGTGACGTTGCGACACTGACCCAACAACTCTGGTCCTCATTCAAGAAGATAGATGACACCATCCAGGGAGTGCCTGGGTTGAGGTTCTTTGCTGCGTTCACTCGCACCATGTTCGCAGGAGCGCAGACCGCAATTGAACGTACACCAGGAGTTGCATTCCTATCTGACGAGGTCAGGAAGGCATGGAACAAGGGTGGTGCGTCCAGGCACATGGTGGTTGGCAAGCAGATGACCGGTGCGTTTCTGATGGGTCTCGGTGCATTTGAGGCAGCATCAGGTAGATACCAAAGTGGTATGTTGATTACCGATCAGGAGAGGCGCAGCAAGTTTGCTTCCAAGTGGAGACCAAACTCATTTGTTACTGCTGACGGTAACTACTGGTCGGCACAGTTTACCTCACCCGCATTTGAGATGATGACGTTTGGTGCTGCCCTGTATGAACTGTCCGAGTACATGAACGCAGGTATAAGCCCAGAAGACCCACGATTTAAAGATTGGGGTGAAGTTATCACTGAATTAGCCGGTAGTTCTATTTGGTTATTTGTTGACATCACCCTGAACAAGAGTGTGGGTCAGGGACTAGCCGATACTATGGAGGCACTACAAGACCCCAGGAGTCATGCAAAGCAAAAGGTAGTCAGGACAGCATCTCCGTTCTTGATGCCCGCAGGTGGCAAAATAGCAAGGAGACTTTTCGATCCGGTTAAGCGCAGGGTTCCTCGTGGAACAACCTTTCAAGAGTACCTGGGTCAGGTGCAGAACCAACTACCAGGTGCGTCTGACAACCTTGTCCCTGCATACGGTTACTTTGGTGAAAGAAGTCCACAGTACAGCCTGATGGATGTGTTCTCTTATTCACCCAACGATCCCAACGCATTATTGTTTAACGAACTGTACCTCAATGGTGTAACGACATTCATGCCATCCGAAACAATGAGTGTTGGTCCATCTGGTGCGTCTGCTATGGTGAGTCTTGACAGAGAGATTCTGCCAGAGCACTTCAGTGAGGAGATGCATAAGGAGAAACCAGAAAGCAAGAAGAGAGGTTACGCATACTCCAGGTTTGTCCAGATAAGAGGGCAGATTTACAAGGATGGTCTAGAGGAACTGTTCAATTCTGATGAGTACCAGAATGATGACATACCCTATGGTGAAAAAACTGGTGCGGGGCAAACCATAACCGCAGTTGGAAGTGAAGAACCGGTTAACACAAAGGGTGACCTGATAAGTCAATGGTATTCTCTGATGAACAGTAACGCGAGGATTGCGTTCTACGAAGAGATGGCAGAGGACATGATCGATGGAGAGGGGTTCATCATTGCAAAAAGGATGAGCGAGAAACCAACTGAGAACAAGTTTATGCCCGCAGGAATACCGAAGGCAGTCAAGAAAAGCAAAGAGGCAGAGGCAGAAGAGGGTCAACGGTACAAGGAACAATACGATCAGATGAAACGCGAAAATGAGGTTAAATTCAAATGACCATTAACACAAACGCACCTGTTAATTACCACATCGGTAACGGTGCTCTCAAAACATTTTCCTTCACCTTCAAGTCGCTTGAGACAGCAGACGTTTTCGTCTGGTTGGATGGTGTGCTCCAGATCGAGTTCAGCCACTACACCTACATCAACGTCACAGACTTTGGTGGTGACATCCTGTTTGTGACTGCACCGATTGCTGCTGCCGAGGTGATCATCCTTCGCAGGACACCGATCACTCAGCAGATTGACTACCAGGATCAGACTGCATTCCCTGCCGAGACACATGAGACCGGTGCCGACAAGCTGATCATGATCCTTCAGGAATGGATCGATGGTGCGAGTACACCTGATGATGTGACTGGCACTGTGGATTACGACCTGAGCGTGACCCAGGGAGTATCATCTGTCACGATTGAGAATGAAGCAGGGACAGATGGACTTATACCACCCTGGAGCTCCAGTGACGAAGCAGGTGTGTTTCACGGTGAGATCACTTTAGCTGCACCGGATGATGATGATGCAACCTCTAAAGCAGATGGGTATGTCTACATTGAGGTAGCAGCAACCCCATGACCAGAAGGATCACAGTTTCCCACGATGGTATTGCAAAGGATGCCCAGAGGTATCTGGTCGCGCACGATGGAATCGTTAAGCCAATTGTGAGGGCATTGGTTTGTGTGGGTGGGGTTGTCAAACAATACTGGCCCCAAGCATTGACCTCGGACGCATCGATCACCTGGCCTATCCAGTTTCTGGAGACCAACAACTACGAGATACTTGCTGGAGCACCGTCCATTTGCAGAATAGATTTCATTGCTGCCGGCACGTACACCTACTCAGATGATCCTGATGATACGAGTGACGTAACAACAGGCCCGATTGAGTGGTTGGACTCACCGGTTACTGCGATTGAGCAGTACATCATCAAGTTTGAAAAGTCATCTGGAGACAACGCAGACATCGATGTCAGCAGTGATGTACTTGATACCTGGTTGGATATGTTCTCTGCACGAGCATTTGCCATTACACAACCTACCCAGGGCAATGCCCACTATAGGGTGGTCTCATATATTGCAGCAGTCGATCCAGCACAACTTCCAACCCTCGCACCACTGGCTGGAACAGAGCACAGAAGAAAGATTTGGTTGACCGCATACGTGACTGATTCGGGCAATGACATTGCCTGGAACACGGCTGCATGGAATATCGCTGAAGCAAAGATCGGTGCAGATGCTGACTGCATCCTGACGTTCAACCCAAATGGTACAGCCACTGCGATTGGCGATAACTCTGAGGCAGCAAATTGGCACAATGACGCACCATCACCAGCTTCACCAGGCTTGTTCAATGTCACGCTGAATAAGATCAGTGGTGATGACCCAACATCAGGTCCAGCACTTGCCACACCTCTGACACTAGATGTTGTGCGTGAGTGGATCATGCTCTCAGGTGTGGGTGATGGGGTTAAGACCGGTACGTTTGATGCCATCGTTGATGATGGTGTGGATTCGGTTACCAGGCGCATTGTGCTGACCTCAGAACGCACCGAGGGTGTTCCAGATGATGTGGTGTGGACTGACACTGACCAACTCGTTGCTGCATTCTCTCCATTGTTTAATAGTGGTGATGCCGTAGCAACTCTGACTATGAACACCCTGGGTCGGGGTATCGGCACAGTCAGTCCATTAGGAACACCATTTACGGAGGATTGGCATAGTGGCGCACCTACCGCATCCAATCCAGAAGATTATGAATGTTTTGTCACCAAAGTTTCTGGTGATGACCTGGACACAGGCCCGCCACTGGATACATGGTTATCACTTAGTAGCAATCGGGTGTGGACAATGGTAACTGATGAGACACTGGTACTGATAAGGCAGGGGTGGTTTGATGTAACGGTTCGGGTGATTGGTAATGCGCTCAGTGCCGTGACCAAACGCATACGGATACAAGCTACTTCGGAGACAGGCGAATGACCGTTGAACTAGCAACAGGGTTAAGTGAATTTGACGCACCTGGTTCGCTCACAGTGTTCACCTATGACTTCAGGATACTTGAGGACGATGACCTGTTTGTGTTCATCAACGGTGTGCTACAGACGTTAAACATCGACTACACCATCCAGAACAAGACCAATACATCTGGTCAGATTGCATTTGTTGTCGCGCCACCAGCAGGGGTTGCGGTAAGAGTAGAGAGAAGAACCGACCTCGATCAAGAGGTGAACTTCCAGATATTCGGACCTTTCGCTGCACAGAACAATGAACTGGTGCATGACAAGCCCACGTTGATCCTGCAAGAAGTGATCAGTGGTGGTCGAGGATCAATTGCCAGGAACAGCAGGAACCTTACGGTATCGGTAGCACCACATGAGGTAACGGTTGCTAATGATATTGGAACAAACGCAGTCATACCTGGTTGGGATGGATCGGGCATTGCTGGAATGTTTCACGGAGAGCACAATGATGAAGATGCACCGGAGGATGGAACTGTGGTAACCGAGGACGAAGGGTACACCTGGATGGTAACCGGTGATGATGGGCCTGGAGCAGGTCCATACCCAATGATGGAGTTTGCAGCACTTGGGGTGTATGACGAGCAAACAGGAATAGCGCAATCGAACCAGCAGACATTTGTATGTCTGTTCAGGCAATCGGCAGATACAGGTGGTTCATTTAATACGCTTATGGCAACAATGAATGGTGCTGTTTATCGGGTCAGGATGCACATCTACGACAGTGATAATGTCGCTTTTTCATCATCACAAAGCAAACTATCTGTGCGGGTTCATAACTCTGCCTTTGGAACTATATGTCATTTGCATTCTATCAATGTTGTTGCTGACGGTTTGAACCACCTGGTTTTCTTTTCCTTCGATGGGGATACAGGGAATGCAATCTTTTATATTGATGGGGTGGATGCAGATGATGTGACCAACCCAGACCGAGTTGCTCCGACAACAGGGACAATGTATTCCACCAATGTCGATGCCTATGTGGGTGGATTTAGCACACTCAATCTCAGGTTTGACGGAAAGATTGGGTTTTGCGGAATGAGAGATGCGTACCTGACAAACCCTCTTGACTTTATGACCCTCAATGAACCTAAAACTTTGGATGAAGTTGGTTGGACTGAGTGGGGAGCGCAACCGGATTGGTGGCACAAGTACGGTACGATGGAAAGCAATGCCGGTGCTAAGTCAAACATGAACATCACCGGCACAATTACCGGACCAACCCAGGATTAGATAATGAACGCAGTCATCGTCAGAAGGTTTCGTCAGACTGATGACTCGACCATTGGCACGATGACAATCGGTAAGACCATCGTTGCCACGTTGGAAGATATCCACAGGGACACAAAGATACCTGGCATCACCAGAATCCCTGCCGGCACGTATATCCTCGGACTGCGTACTGAGGGCAGAATGACAAAGAAGTACGCTGAGAAGTACGGTGACAAGCACCAGGGTATGCTCTGGTTGCTCGATGTCCCTGACTTCACGTTTGTGTACATCCATGTGGGGAATACGGCAAAAGATACAGATGGGTGCATCCTGTGCGGTATCAGGGCAGGATCGAACAGTGTGCGAGACAGCAGGAAGGCATACGAATTGATCTACCCCATGCTGGTGGATCAGATAAACAACGGTGGTTGTGCCGTTACGATAATTGACGAAGAGGAATAGCAAATGGATATCAATTTAATCGGTAAGATATTTGGTGGACTGATGACCGGTCTGGATGGGTTGTTCACCTCGGAAGAGGAAAAGATACTTGCTCGTGGTCAGATCATGGTGGTGCAGAACCAGGTGCTCGGATCCGTTCTTGAGTATGAGAAGAACCTTATCGTTAAGCAGTCTGAAGTTATCCAGGCTGAAGCACGAGGTGAGTCTTGGTTGCAGAGATCCTGGAGGCCAGTGACGATGCTCACGTTTGTTGCCCTGGTGGTTGCTCGGTGGTTTGGACTGACGGTCAACGTCACACCGGAGATCGAGTCAGAGTTGATGCTGCTGATCCAGTTGGGTCTGGGTGGTTACGTTGTCGGACGCAGTGGTGAGAAGATTGTTAAGGGATTGAACATCGGCAAGGAGTGATCACTTCTACTGTAGTGCTTTGTCTCTTAACTCTGTTCCTGTATTGGAAATAAAATGCGCTGCAAGATTTAATTTTGTGCGTAACTCATCCTTGCTGAAAGGGTATTCATCGTTGCTCCATAAACCACCCTGCATTCTGGCGCAAGATGCTGCTGATTTAATCAGGAAACTATTGTTTGCCTCTATGGTTGCTTCTGCTTTGTCTGCGCGGTCTTGTTCAGACTGTCTTGCTCTATTCACCAAACTAATGTCAGACTCAAGCTGTTCGATGTATGCAGCTATCGGTTCAATCCGAATCCCCTGATTATTTGCATCCATTAAGATACGGCTCACATCTTGTCGTTGTTCGCTTCCATATCGGTCACTCATCTTCA
>Ga0255048_10001331_pt1 | contig 17320 bp, 21 predicted proteins | sample JV7_2_2_MG_FD_183619 | JGI IMG/M metagenome (GOLD analysis project Ga0255048, IMG submission 183619) | Seawater microbial communities from Jervis Inlet, British Columbia, Canada - JV7_2_2 | ecosystem: Environmental > Aquatic > Marine > Inlet | place: Canada: British Columbia | collected 2016-10-06
CGGTCCCTTCTTACGGCCTTGTGGATGTGACCCGCAGGCCCTGCATTTCTAAGGCGTCGAGCAGCCTGCTTACTACTGCCGCCCGCGCGCAGCGGTCACCCCCGTTTGCCGCTACAAGCGGGCCGTAATCGTTGGCGAAGGAAACCGCCGCAATCTCCAGCTTCTCGCGCAGTCTGTCTTTTAGCTCCGGTAGTGTTGGCATCTTATGCGGTCCCTTGTTGCTATGAAAACCAGGCGACGGCGACAAACACCAGTAGCCAAATGACCGTCTGCGCGTTTCGTGGTCCAGCGGTTTCACGCCTTATAACTTCGGCATCGGCTTCATCGATAATCCTCATTTCGGTCCATTCAGCAAGATCGGCCAGCGATGGGCGGAGTTTCCGATTGCACGAGAGACAGAAGATCCCGCCGGTGCCATTCCTAATCGGTACAAAGCATTTGCAGTACGTCATCTCGTGCGGTCCCCTGTTGCGTTTCTTCCCCTCACATATACGCACTCTATCCCAAACAGTCAAGTTGAAATTGCGAAAATAAATGTTGACCCGTCGCGGTTCGCTTGCTATATAGAGCGCATGGATATCGGATATGGATATGAAGTTCACGAAGACGCTTTCGCGGGCCTCGGCTGCGGCAGGGTCTACATCGACACGCGAAAAACCAAGCGCTCTGAGCTTGAGCAGATGATTGAACTGGGCATCCGCCCCGGCGATACAGTCATCCTTCGGCGCGACGCTCATATTCCCAAGACAATGCTCGCCAGGGCGGCGGTGGAAGCGATTGCACCGATCCGGGTGGTTGAGCCTGTGAAAGAGCCGCGCAAGCCCGGCCCGCGCCCTGAGTTCACGCCTACGGGCGACACACGCGAGGCCCTGAGTGCCATCTGGTTCAATCGTGGATACACAACGCGCGGCGCATTGGCGCGCATGTCAGAGGTCTACGGCAAGCCTGTGAAGCGCATGGCGGCTTATGGCGCATTCGGCAAGCGCGGTATGCGCTCGACGGGAAATTGAAGGGAGCCTAAACCGTGGAAAGATTCTGGCGCATTGAAAAGCAGGAAGACGGTAAGTTCGTCCTGATTATCGCTGGGCGTCGGCTGGAAAACCTGACGCGGCAGCAGACTGCCGGACTCGGTGACATGATGAACGCACACGAAGATAAAGTTCGCGATGATCTGAAATTCAGGATTCGCGATCTTCTCGGCGCATCATCGGACGATGACTGAAGGGAGCGATGAAGATGACACTTGAGCAAGCAAACGCCCAGCAGCGCGCAGCTATCGCGTCGGGGGCGGCCTCGGCCACTGGCAGTGCTGCGAGTGCGGCAGGCTGCATGGCAGCAATAGGAGCCGCGCTCTTTGGTCTTGTTGCGATCTTTGGATGAAAACGTAAGGAGCCAAAGAGTGCGTATGCCCAGCTACATTGCAATGACCACTAAGGAGGCTGTACGCGACCAGGAGGATCTGTTGCTCAACACGGTTCTGCTGCGCCAGCGCATGACGCGAGCTCAGACGGCTATGAACGCAATAGAGCCTGGCCTTACCGCTCAGGATATCGTGGACGGGGTTAAACTGAGCCACCAGGAGTATCTTGATCTGGTGCGCCGAGCCACAGGTCAACACGAAACGTAAGGAACGGTGAGGGTGGAGCCGATATGGAAGCAGTGCAAGCCGTGCCCTTTCTGCGGGACGCCAGCCGAAGCAGCGTCGTCCGAGGATGAGGAAGAGCGAGTTTTCTGGTTTATTGAATGCCGAAAATGTTCGGCCACAATGGATCACTACGGCGGCGCCAACTATCTCGTTTCCGCGTGGAACCAACGAGCGAAAATTTAAGGAGCCTAGAAATGAAAGAGGTCAATATCAGAGTTGCCGTGGCGCTTGCGGCGGACGGTCACTACATGGTTTGCGAGGACACGCATCCCGATCCTGATGGTGGCACCCACATTGAACAGGCGCGGTGTTGGATGTTCAAGAGTGGACACCAACCGATAGACACCTTTTGGATCGAGGCAACCGTGCCCCTGCCGGAGGCGGACAAGGTCCGGTCGTTGTCGGCAGTAGTGAGAGATCAGTAGGGAGCGGATTAAGGTGCCAAAAACCAGCGACGGATGCTACGTGATATGCCCTTACTGTGGCGAGAAGCACGGCGACGCTTGGGAATGGTTCCGGGGCGAAGATGCCCGCCGCGCGGACTGCCAGGCGTGCGGGCGCGAATTCATCTGCTGGGCTGAAAACGACGTGACTTACTACGCTAGAGACGCGGAGGGCGGCGATCTGCTAAAAGCTGCCTTGCAGCGATAGGAGCGGTTCAGTCAACCCGCAAGACACCACACTCTCGCACCTTCGCTCAAAACCCGCCTAAACCCGAGGCACGCCATCCAGCGCCGCACCGGCCGGGTGTTCGACGTGACCAGGCTCATAAGCTCAACGCACGGCGCTTTTGCTGCTACGGCTCTCAGGTGATCCCGTGCGGCGAACACCGGCGCCGGATCCCTCGTCAACATCCGCGGCGTCGTCAGCAACCACGAGTACCAGCGCCCCGGCGCCTTATCCCAGCCGAAGATCGCGATCGGCTCCCCGTCCTTGACGAAAGCAACCGCATCCTCCTCCGGTACTCGTGCGGCGAAAAACCCAAGAGTTTCTTCGGGTCCGAGTTTCAGCGCCTTGATGTCTAGAACGCTGGCATCGGAAAGGTCGACAACCACCTTGAGAATGTCCTCGCGAACAGCCGGGCGAACAGAGATCACTGCTGCTCCTGTTTCTCGAAATGAAGCGCCATGCTCGATAGCGTAAGCAGCCCGGCACTCTTGCCGGTAAGTTTGAACGCAACGTGCGAAGTCTTACCGCCGAGTTTCGCATGCGGTAGATCGTACGTGGTATGCCGGAAAATACCGGCGTTCAGCTCTTTGGTGTCGTCTCTTGGATTCGGTAGCACCTTGACTTCCCACTCGCCAACGCAAGCCAAGTCCATGCCGGTTATCATCTTTATGCCGGCTTCGTCCTTGGCGCTGACGAACGGAAGTTCAACAAGCGGAACGCCCGTCACATCGTCGTCGAACTCTGTTCCAGACACACCACCGTACAAGTAGATCGTCGTTGCGTCGCGCACGTAAAGCCGTCGCGGAGTGCGAGCGATTTCTGTTGGCGTGAAACTCGGCTCCATGTACGTCCACGCGCTGATCTTCACTTTCGGATAGCGGCTCAGGATGAAAATGCGCGGACCCATCAACAGGAAATAAAGATTGTCTTTGGGCTCCACCGCAGCCTGCGCCAAAGGCAGTTTGCTCTCGTCAAGCGTCGCGGCGAAGTCCTGCACAAAACTGTCGATCACGGTGCCAACGTCATCTACGCTGGCATCGCCAGAGGAATCGCGCGCCTGGATCGATCGCAACCCGGATTCATCCAAGTAGAACACATCGCGGTTGCCGTAGGAAAGGACGCTGTGCCGTGCGCGAGTTCCGCTGTTGCGCAGCGTCGTTACCAAGCTATTCAGGCTGTTGTCGGCGCTCAGCGAGTATACGTAGACATTGTCCTCACTAAAGATCGCCGTCAACCCGTTGTAGTCGGTCATGCCTATCAGAAGCTCAGCGCCATCGCTATCGTTGCTGACGTTTATGAACCCGGCGTCGGACACAGTGGTTGTGGTCGTCCAGTCGGTTGGCGTGTTGATGACGCAATACTGTACCAGCGACGCCACTTGGCTGTAGACCCGACTCCGATAAATGTAGAGCGATTTTCCGGTTGCAGCGCCGCGGCCGGTCGCCTTGTAGTCTGTTCCGTTGATCGTTACCGTAAACTGATCGTCGGCTTCCTGCGTGCCAATGAGCGCCGCAGTTACAACCTGTGCGACAGCAACGACCGCGGTCACCCCGCCGGAAACGTTGACGTCAGTCGTTGTCACGTTGCTGGTGGCGGGGATGACGGCGGCAACTACGTGCCCGTTGACCGTGGCGCCGGTGCCGACAGCAGCCGTGATCGTGACGGTGTCTCCAGCCGATATGGCGGTGTAGCCGTGGGTCGAGGTGTTGTTGTTGATCGCGGTAACCAGCGCACTCGCCGTGCCGGAGTCGGAAGACACCCAGTCGACCGGAGCCGATAGCAGAGACACGCCGTTGACGGTTATGTCGCTGATCACGTTAACCCCGACGGCAGAGCTGCCACCGGTAACCTGGATGCTGCCAGTCGCCTGCACCTCAGCCACGGCTGCGACGTTCGCCTGCACCGTGGTCAGTGTGATGTCTTGATCGGCAATTCCGGCGCCGTTAACTGTGGCCTTAGCGGACGTGAACGCAGTGCCGGGGGTCGTGGCGGTAATCAGAATGGTTTCTCCGAAGGACTGCGCCTCGACGGCTGCGTCTTCGGATATTTTGGAAGCCAGATACTGCGCCAAGATTGTGTAGCTGAAGATGCTGTCGGCCACAGTGTCCCAGCTTGTGACGCGCGCTGAATCGTAGAAGTGATAAACGTTCCCATCGTCGTACTCGGCAATGACGTACATCTTGCCGGCGAACGCCTTGGCGTCGAGGACACGGGTCATGGCGGGAGTGTTGGGAGCGATCAACTGCTGGAAATTAACGCCGGCGGGGATGGTGGCGGAGAGGTTGGTATCGTCGAAAACGAAAAGTTGCTCGCCTAGAGTGGCAAGGCCGTGTGAGCCAGCGGGGAGGGTAAATCGAGACACGAATTTCTTCGTGCGCTTGATATCGCCGCCGCGAGTGATGTGGACGTTCTTTCCGGTCCACAGGGTTCCGGGGATCCCGCTGACTCGCTCGCGGCGCCGGTCCATTCCGAACTTGAAGTCGCTGATCAGGAGATAGGGCACTATGACCCTATGCGAATAGAAGCTCGGCTGCGCCTGACTTCATCTGCGGCGCTGCCGACACCTATGCGATGGCGCTTGGCACCGCCGGTTGAAGCGCGTCCTTTGAGCGACTGGAACCGGGCGGCGGCTTCGGAAAGTACGACGCTCGCGTCCTCGGACTTCTGCCGCGCCAAGAATTTGGCAGTAGCGAACAGCAGGACCATTTCATCGTCAAGGAACAGCGTATCTGCGTCGTTCACCAGTTTAGGGATTGACCGTATCCCGGTTAACTGCAGATCCATGTCGTTGCTGGACGGTACGGGCCACACTTCGATTTGCGGAGTGCCGGCCACATCGCGAACGTCCCACGCCAGCACGGGGTCGTTACGCTCGGGGGTAGTGGCCTCGGAATCGAACTCAGCGTATTCGTCGAAGCCGATGCCGCGATCGATACGTATTGGCTCGTCGTTCCACCAAACAGCGACCGTCTCTACCCTCTCGACGTTGAGATCGGCCGGAAAATTGTAGAAGCGCTGGCCAGCGCTGAGCGGAATCTTAGTAAAGACACGCCGCAGGAAGGGCCAGTCGTGCTCGTCATAGAGAGTGGCGTAGACGCGGTTGATGACCCGCTTCAACTGAGGCAGGTCATCAACGCCGACGGATACGTCGGGCGAGCGGCCAAGCTCCTCTCGGAGCATTGTCTGAAGCTCCAGAAAAGTTTCGCCTCGGGCCATGATTTACGCAACCAGCGCTGCGCCAGGCTCAACGTCGACGCCGGGGGGAATGATCTGAACCGGAACCTGCTCCGTCGGCTCGTAGTCACCGTCGAGTTCATGCGGAAGCGGTACGGTTGAGGGGCCGAAGACGCGCTGCACAAAGCCGCGTTTGGTGGCGTCGTTACTCTCGAAGATGTGCATGAGGCGACCGCGCTCCTCCTTCTGGGTGCGCAGCTTTTTGCCAACCTTCGCGAACTTGCCAGTCGGCGTCGGGTCGACGATTGAATCAGATCCGTGGATGCTGCCGTACAGCATAATCTCCGGCGCAGTCACGTCGTTCTTGCGAACTTCGTTGTAGCGGCTGCCGCCGAGTCGAACCACAACGTTGTAGAGCTTGAAATTGTTGGCTTCCGCCATGGGTAGTCTCCTCAGTAGTGTGCGGGGGCGACTACCGCCCCCGCTGGTATCAGGTTAGCCAGCGAACTGAGCCACGCCCTTGTCGGTCGGGTCAGCGCCCCAGACGAGCAGCTTGAACGCCAAGGCGCCGTCAGTTGCCGAGTTGGGATCGTAGGTGCCGCGAACGTCGCCTGTGGTCGCCGTAGCAACGGTGTCGACGCCGGCGACAACAGTACCGGCAGTAGGAGCCGCACCATCTTCCATCTCCTTCAGCACGTAGCCGAGGTCGGGAAGCCGGATCGGCAGGCCGAGAACATCGCCCGTGCCGAAATTGAGGGTGTTAGCCTCGGCATCGGCAGCCGCCGTGATGGCGATAGAACGAACCCACTTGAACGCCTTGAGCGTGGCATCGACCTGGGAAGTGCCGGTAGCCGCGACAGTCAGGGTCTCTGACATGGTAGCGCCAAAGACATCCTGCCCGATGATCTTGATCGTCATGGCCACGACAGACGAGCCGTGGGTGACGGTCGAAACCAAGTTGCGCGCAACATCGAGTTCCCAGTAGTTCACGCTACTCCGAACAACCACCGGCGCCGCGCCATCGGTCGGCGTAGTGCCGTCCGTGTCGGGCGTGTAAGTGACAGTTTCGGTATCCGGCAACTCCGTGCTGGTAGCTGCCTTGACCAAGAAGTCGGCGTCCAGAACGTCCGGAGCGCCGAGGTCAATCATTGCGACGGCGCCGATCGAGACGCCCTCGATATTGGCGTTATGGAGGTCAAGTTCGTCGTCGACCCCCATCAGGTCGAGCTGAATCCGAGCACGATCGCCGGCCGCAATGGTCGTAGAGCCATTGTATGTGACCGTGATGTTCGACGTGCCGAACGCCAGCGTGAAGTCGGCTGGATAGGCATACAGCTTCTGGTGCCCGTCGACCCACAGCGAGTGGTTGCGGGTGTTTTCGTAGTTACCCGCGTTGGTGCCGGCCGGGTAGCCGACAGTGAAGGTGCCTGCGCTCGCTACGGCGGAGGCGATGTTGGCTTCTGCAGTCTTGAAAGACATGATCGCTCTCCTTATGCGAACGCGTAAACGCCGTGGGCGTTCCGCTGGCGACAGATAAGACCGCCAACCCAAGTTGCGGCGCGGTAAAACGTGTACTTGTTCTCCGGACGCGCGGGCTGGTGCTTCTTCATGTTCTCTCCTTCAACGACCATCCCGAAGAGGTGACGGGGGTCGATGACGTAGAGATACTTGGAGAGGCCGAGGTCGTCGAGGGTCGGGTCATACTGAACCGCGTTGCCCTTGAACGCCATGTCGGCGACAGAAAGGTCAATGCGGCCGCTCGTGGCCCAGCCGGTATCCGTGTAGGTACCCTTGGCTTTCGCCTCGAGCTCCATACGGTCCAGCCAGTCAGAGCCTGCCAGCCACAGGGTCGGGCGCCCACCGAACCGGCGAAGCTGCCGGTATTCGGTGCGGAGCGTGTTGGCCACTGCCTGACTGTCACCGGTGGTGTCGCCAAGAGTGATCGCCACGTTCGCCCGGTTGCGCCACCAGGTGTTGGACACCTGGTCGATGCCGCCAACAACGGTTGCCGAGGTCGGATCGTCAAGGATGATCGACCGAATGCCCGGAACCTGCTTGGAGTCCTGGGTGCCATCCTTCCAGAACATATCGTTCATGCCGCGGTCGATGCCCTCGGCCATGTCTTCGATCTTGTCCTTCAGGATATCGGCAAGCCGCATCTTCTCAGAACGGCTCTTTGACGTGGCCGAGTCAATGCCGCCGTCGACGACGTTGATACCGGCCTCGATCATCTCATGCATGGTGAACGAGATACCACCGTGGATCAGCTTCCATGGGAAATTGAACTTCTTGATGTTCGCCGGGTTGGCGTACGTCACGGTGTCATCGTGTTCGAAGCCCTGGATGGTGGTAGTGTACTCACCCTTAACCCGCCCGGTGATGGTGTCCTTGCCACCGCCGAACTGCTTCTCGTTGGCCTTCATTGCCTTCAGGAGTGGTTTGTCCTGAAGGGTCTGGGCTCGAATGTTAGGCGTATCGAAGTGGAACTCGAGCATCGCGTTGGCGACGTTCTCGATCTCCTGTGCGCTAAACGGCATCGGTTTTTTCCTTCGTTACCGGTGCCCGGTTGCGTCAGCCGCCAAGTGCCATGTCAACCACGTCGAAGTGGTCTTTGGGCACTCGCGGAGCCGCCCCGCGGGGCGAAGCGCTGTCAGGTGTTGGTTTAAGGGCTCGGCCAACCGAGCGGAACTGCCCGGCAAAACTCTCGACTGCTTTCGCTTCTTCCTCCAGAACCTTCAACATCGACTCCGATGTCTCTGGTATTCCTTCGGCTCTCAACCGCAGCTCAACCCTGTTCGCAACCTCTTGGCGCTTCAATTGCCAATCGGGGTCGCTGGTCGACTTAACCTTATCCCATGCCGTTGAGGTATCGGCAGCTACGCGGGTCTGTTCGGTCAGTGCGTTCGACCTGTCAGACTGTTCCCGACGTTGCGTGTCGAGCGCTCTCTGCTCCTGCAGAACACTGGCTTGTGCCTTTGCCTGCGAAAGTTCGAACGCATGTTCCCGAGTGATCTCGCCCGTTTTGACCGCATCCCGGAGGTTTTCCGGCAGCGATACGCCGACTTTTTGAGCAAGCATCCCGTGAAGTCTTTCGACCACCTGGAACGCCTTAGCAGGTTCGTTCTCGATCAGCGCCGCGATCTGAATCGCGTTGGCAACATACTCAGGTTTGAGGTTTTGCTGCTGCCGGTAACTGTCGATAGTCGCCCACTGCTCGGCTGCGGGTTTGAGAGCGTCAACTGCCTCCCTCAGCCCCTTCCGCTGGTCAAGCAAGTGCTCGATCCGGCGCCGAGTACGCGGAGCTGCATCTTTCAGCTCGTCCTCGGTTGGGTCGTCAGGGAGACCGTCCTCGGCCTCAACTTTCTGGGCTTCAGGTTCTTTCGACCCTGCTTCCCCACCATCGTCTCCCGAGGCCGGCGGCTCCTCGGTGCCGAGGGCCTTGTCGACAATGCCAACAAAGTCCGGCTCTTTTTCGCCTTCAGCGGGGGACGATTCCGCAACTTGTGCGTCCTTGGCAGGCTCCGCGGGGGACGATTCCGCGGGAGTTACGTCCTGAGTTTCCACGGTCGACGATTCCGTGACTTCTGCGTCGATACCTTCTTCCGGCACACCAGATCCTTTCGGTTTGTCGGATTTTGCTCTCACATAATCCGGCAAAACGAATCAGTTTGCAAGCCCTGATTTCGTGTCAAGGAAAATCGAACCCCACGAAGGCCTTTCAGCTGTCGCGGGGCTCTATAGTCCAGTGCCGTTTGCAAGCAGTGACGAACGCTGGCACACTTTTAGCTGGTCAAGTCACCGCCGGGTTGGGTAAATCCTGGCTGGGGAGTGGTAGACGGCGCGGAACTCGCCGGCGCCCCACCCTGGCCGCCTTGCGCGGCGGGAACCGAGCCGTTCGGCGGCGGAGCAGCGCCGGCAAGTTGGTTCTGTGCCACTATCGACATCGCGCCGGCCTGGTACAGTTCGTCAGGGTCTAGGTCCAGCAGTCCGGCATATTTCCGTGCCAGGGGCTCTGGCGATACGCCGGGGAGTTGCAGCAAGAGCGGAGCGCCGCGTTCCAAGTTCGCAATTTCTGCCGCTTGGTTCGGCCGTCCACTGGATCCGGCCCTGATGTCGAGCATTAGCTCTTTGGCCAGCTCCAACCGGCTCGGGGGAGCGTCCGGCCACACAGCGCCGGGGCCGGCAATCTCGATAACCATTTCCTTGGACATCTCCATGAGCAGCACAATGCCACCGGCACGCGCCAGATCCGTCAAAAGCTGATCGAGATCGTCTACATCTGCGGCCACGGCCGACGTGCGGCTGCCCTCAGCAATGGAACTCTCGGTCGCGGTAGCACCGGACAGGCCGCCAAGGTTCGCTTCCTGCGCACCGACGGTGCGCAGCAAGTCTTCGTTGATGCTGGCGGTCTCGTACAGGTTTTGGTCAATCGGAGCGGCTGGGCCGCGCTGAAGCACAGCGTCAACAGATTGATTGTCCTGCAGCGCCTTGACTTCGATAAGCTCGAACGCAGATCGGTTCTGCATCCTGTTCTTCTCGTCGTCCTCGAAAACGCCGGCGCGAGCAACATAGTACGGCCGCGCCGCAATGCGGTGTTCGCGCAAACCCTGCCTCGCCCGGTTGTACTCGTCCTGGATATGCCGAGCGCGCCAGGCGTCGGACGCCGGGAACAGTTCCGTCTCGTGCTCCACCTCGTTGAAAACCAAAGGGAAGATCGTGTAGAAGCGCTCCAGAAACACCGGCGGCAGTTCAGGCGCCTTCAGATAACCATCGTGACCTTCGCAAATCGTGACAAACATGCCGCTGATCCGGTCTTGTATCTCGTAGACACGAATAGCGCCCTTGTCGCCCTCCATGTCGGATTCAAGGTCGAGCGCCTTGATTGCTTGGGCGCGCTTTCCCTCGAGCTTAACATCATACACCTCTTCGATCTGGCGCTCGGTCAAGAAAATTTTCTCGGCGAGCCACTTCGCACCAGACAGCGTTTTAAGGCTGTCACAATCAGGGTCAATGATAATCCTGGTCGATTTGGGGTATGAAAACACGATGCCTTCGCGGACAAGCGGAATCTGTTGCTGCAGCCCGTCAACTGTGGACTTCAACTCTGCCATGTCGGCGGAATCGTTCTCAACATCGCCGCGGTTGACTTCGCGAGCGAGCTGTTCAGCGTGCGCTATGTGCTGCGTGTTGTCTTGAATGCGCTCGTCAAGCTCTGGCGTGGGCTCGAACTCGCGCTGGAACCCCATCTTGACATAGCCAACGCCGTTAACTTTCGCGCGCCGAACCAACGCTTTAAGCTGCTTTTTCGTGCCAAGTGTCTGCTCGTCTAGCACGTGATCCCAGAGGATTTCCAGCGTTCTGGCAGTGCGGTCGGCGAGCAGATTGTAGTTCTTCGCTGCCTGGATGTCCTGAAGCAGCAGTGTGGCCTGCTCGACCGCCACCGGGTCGCCGGTCTGCGCCTGCAACAACGCGGTCTGCAGCGTGTCCATGGACCCGTCCCACACTTGATGCAACATCAACTGCTTGCGGGTGACGGATGCCTTGGGGTTCTTTGCGTAGAGCTGAGCAACCGCCAAATTGATGTGGCGAGCGATGATCGAAACCGTGTATTTATCGCTCTCAGCCCACGCTTTGTTACCACCGAACGCCACCAAGTCCATAGACTTCCGCATGCGCTTGAACGCCTTGCTGTGGACCTTCTCGGCCCGCATAATGCGCTCGAGCCAGCGGGATACGTTCTTTTTTTCATCTTCCGGAATGCTGAGATCAGTAGACTCCGAGACTGCGTTCTCGGAACTCTCCTGCTCAACGCCGTCAATTTCGTCATGCTCGCTCATTCTCACCAACCCTCGTTGCCGGCCAGGCGCTTGCCTCGCTCCGCTTTTTTCCTGGCGCTGCGCATGATCCACTCGATCGACCCGATCGAAACGACATTTGATTCGTCGTTCTCTGTCGAGTTAGATGGGCCGTGCAACCTCAGCAGTCCTTGACCAATATGCGCTAACCAATCGACAAAGTCATCATTCGCTGCGTTCGGAAACCGCAAAAGTTGTGCTTTGGCCCGCGCCCACCACGGCGCTGAGCGCGGAAAACGCACTTTTTTCATAGCCATACGGCCCTGAATGGCTCTCGCTCGCGTTGCTTTGTCTTTGGCGGGTCTCACGGGCGAAAGCGTCGTGTAGGTTCTCTCCTCCATCATGCGCTGCTTGAGAAACGGGCCGAAGGACTTTGATATCAGTTCATCTTCCATCCACCACAACTGCGGTTTGTGCGTCTTGAACTGAAGTAGCAGTTCATCTACGGTTTTATCCGTTTCCATCCGCTCCCACACGAGGCTAGGGAGAACCCAAACGTTATCATCCTTATCAACACCGATGCACCCAAGGCAGGTATAGTCTCGGCCCTGCTTGACGCTAACTGCGTGGTCAGACGCGCCGAAAACACGAAGATCGTCTGGCAGCGGCAGCTCATGTGGCTCGTACTCGACGAGCCAGTCTTCCATGAAATACACACCTTCGTCCGGTGAAGGCTTACCCATGACCAGCGCGTCGAACGTTCGGCTGTCACCTTGGCGCCACTGCGCGAAGTGGTCGAGGTTCTTCTCCCGCGCCCACAACGCCGCCATCGGTTTGTCGCCGAACTGTTCGACCACGACCGGCGCCACAGGCTTCTGCAGCGTCAGTCCGAGGTCTTCTGCCATCTTGGGGTCAGTAACAACACCTGGCAGATTGATATACTCCCAGTGTTTCGAGATGCCACGGAACCGACCCTTGCGCTCCGGGTGGTCGTCGTCGCACAGACGCCCGAGCAGATCATCTTCGTGCCAGCGAGTATGCAACACGATTATGGCGGTCTTGTTGCCGCCGCGGGAGTACGCCACCGAGAAAAACTTGTTCCATAGCTTCTCTCGGTGCGTGTCGCTTTGCGCTTCCTCGTCGTCCTTGATCGGATCATCGATGAAAAAATACTTCGCAGCGCGGCCGGTAATCGTGCCGCCAAGACCGGTCAGCGCGATCTTGCCTCCGAGCGTCGTTCGCATGAAGGTCTTGGACTTGCTGCTGGGGTCGAGTTGCACCGCTGGGAAAACCTGGCGGTACGCCGCGCTTTTCATCACGGCAAGAACTTCGTCGCCAACCTCGCCGGCACGCGTTTCGTTGTAAGTTGCCATGATGAACGGCGCCGTCGGGTCGTTGCCCATCAGCCACGCAACGCCCATGACTGGCAAATGCATCGTTTTTCCGTGCTGAGGAGGCATTGACACTCCGGTGCGCTGGCGCTTACCGGCCAGGGTCTCTTCTATGATCCTACACAGCTTATCACCCTGCGGCGTGCGTTGGTAGAGCGTCTTGTCGGTGTTATCCGGATCGTTCGGATCCGGCATCATGAGCGCGATGAACTTGGCCAGGCTCGTCTTTGCTTCCTTGATCGCCAACAGCCGTTTGGCGACGACGAGCCGACGCTCCAGCGCAACAACCTCGCTCGGCTTCATCTCGTCATCGTCAAAAACACTGGCCGGATCCATTACGCCCTCGCCATTCCGGCCGATATCCGCACGCGAGGCAACTCCGGTTTCTTCAGATCAGTCAAGATGATCGGCTGCCGCTCACGCAACCACCAACGGCTGTGCAGCAAGTAAAGCCACTGCTGTGGCGGCTCCACGGCCACACGGAGGTCATCCGCGTACTCGCTGACACCGATCACGCTACCATTCGCCAGGATCGGCAAAGGCCCGAGATATGGGTTGCCGGTAGAGTGGTAGTGCCCGCCCTGAACCAGATCCGGTCGACGATCGACCGATCCTTGCTGCTCGATGATCTTCTTGGCGCCGCGAATTATGGGAAGCATTGGGCCAGCAAAACCCTGCCCTCCGCGCGTGCCAATTTTGTCGAAGTGGGTTGTGAGCACTGTCCGCCCGAAAACCGGCGTGATCTGATCTTTGGACTTGCCAACCTGGAACGTTACCCGCTTGTCGTTGGCGAAGTGCCGCGCCAGCATTGACGCGATCAGCATGTCATAGCTGAGAACTGCGTAGTTCTTCGCTGTGGGCTTGACCGTCGATCGGCCATGATTACCGGGCACCGCCACAACATGAACGACCGGGTATGCTTCGAGGAGCGTATTGACGCCGGCAATCAACAGCCCGAGAACGTGTTGTACCTGCTCGTGGCTGGTGAACGCATTCGTAATACGCAACTCTTCGTGGATGTCACCACTGATCATGTCTCCGGCCAGCGACAGCAACACGCCTTCCACCGCGCAATCCTCAGCCCAGCGATTGCCTATGATCGTCGCCGCGGAGAAATATCGGTGCAATCGTTCCGAACAAATGTCGGGGTTAAACTGGTTCACCCCGTTTATCTCGTCCGGATCGATGACTTCGCCGTCGTGAATGTCAGACACCAGACAGCCGATAACTGCCCGGCCCTTCCTGTCGCTGCGAGCGCGGTTTAACCAGTTCGGGATCTTTGTGGGTAGGTCACGAACACCGCCTAGTTCCTCTATCAGCCGCGCCAGTTTGCCTTGCTCCTTCTCCAGACGCTTAGCCTGACTGCGCCAAAACGATGAATCATGAACCTCAACAGGCTCCGGCGGTTCGACCGAGGTCTCCGGCACCACGCACTCGGCCGGAGCCGTCAGCGCCTTAAACCCCGCCTCCATAAGCTGACGCCGAGCCCTTGTGACTGTCTCCCTGTTAACGTCAAAATGCTTGGCCAGTTTGACCATGGATATTCTGTTGTCCAGCAGCCCTCGGTATATGTCGGTGCGTTTCTCAATCGTGATATTTGCTTTGGAAGCTCCCATGAAGCGCCCTTCCTTGCAAGCAGTCGGATCCGGCGGCGCCGAAACGCCGCCGGTAAAACTCACGGCTCGTTGGCGCAGATGGGTGCCGCGGGAGCGCGAGCGCAAAACGACGCGAGAGCCATCCAGTATGCCGGGTAACCGGTAGCCGTAACGTTGCCAGCAATGTCGACCGAATACGTTCCGGGCATTTCGGCCACACTCCCGTCGGCGCCATACTCACTGTGCAGAGCAGTCTCGCCAGGCTGGAGAATGGTGGGCGTACCAAACATGTCCACCAAGGGGCTGTCGGTTTTGCCGCTGTACCCGTGAGGGCTTCCGGTGAACCCGCCATCCGCCGCACATCCGGCCACAGTCAGCGCGGATGTAAGCAAGAGAATGCGCATCATGCCTCGTCCCCCTCTCCTACCTTCTTAGCAGGGCTGGTCCACGACAAGACCATCGCCACAAGAGCCATCAGGCCGCCGACGATCTCCTGAATAACGCCTTCATCGGCATACCCGCCTGCGACAAGAGCCGCACCAACGATGCCAAGCAAGTGGCGGGCTTGGCCTGCTAGTTTTGCACCGTGTTCCATGGTCAAGTCTCCTTCAGTTAAGGTGTAGTGCGGCTCCTCACGAACCCTCGAAAAAAACAATCCCTGAAACTCCGGGATCGGTTAGAATCTTAATACGGTTGATACTGACGTTAGCGTTGTGGATCGTGTCCCACGTGCGCCGCTGATCAACGAAGTCTACGGCGCGCATGAAAGCCGGGGCCGGAGTGTCGAGGTTTTCGATCACTGCTGCTACCTTCTTGGGGCCGGAGGCTGTCCCGTGGAGCATCATGTACGGAACTTTCACAGCGGTTCCGTTGCTGACGCGGGAGTAGTCAGCGGTGGCCTCGAACCACGTAAGCCCACCATCTGCGCTCAGCTGTACCAGAACACCGCTACCGCCCGAGAAAATCGCATCGTTCGTGGCGATGGTTAGCCGCTTCAGCCCGGTCACGTCGATCTCGTACGAACCAGTCGTGCTCACAGCGTTGAGCGCGAGGAAAAACGACACGCCGCCAGCCCCGCCACTGCCTGCCGGCCCTTGCGGCCCCGTTGGCCCCGCTGGTCCCGCTGGTCCCGCTGGTCCCGCTGGGCCCGCCGGCCCTACCGGTCCCTGCACTCCGGTCGCCGTGTATGGCAGACTGTTCCAGTCAGCCAATCCGTTACCGATCTTCTGCTTGCCGGTGTCCTCTTCCCAGCCCGGCTCACCAGCGGCAAGGATAGGGTTGGTCTGCGCCCACTCGGCGGCAGTGCCGCGAGCGAATTGAATCAGGTCGAAATCAGCCATTTACGTGGCCTCCATCAAGTCGATTGGTTGCGGAATACGTGAAGCTATGACGGCCAGCGTCAGCCTTGAGACGGCCAGATGGGCGCTGGGCGAAGGTGCCCCCGTTAACAGTACGCCTACGATTAGGCCGCCATGTAGCGCCGGGGACAGGACCAGATAGGATGGTTGCAGGCTTGTGGGCCACTATGGCGGCCCCGCTGGTGACGTTGGTCAGGATTCCGGGGATTGCTTGGGAGAGAAGCCAAGCTACCGGATCGGCTTCTCCCGCTTGGATTGCACAAGCGAGCGCTCCAGCAACGAAAGGGGCTGAAATGCTAGTTCCGTCTGCCGTGACAACCTGTCCGATTTGATTTGCGGCGGAGCATTGAACTCCGGGGGCGTGGAGATCAACAACGCCCCCTTGATTGGAGAAGTCTGCTCTTACGCTGAGTTTGTCATGGGCTCCCACCGTCACCACGTTCGGGTTCATCGCTGGCCATACGTTCACCGTGAAAATCGCGCCCAGCGTAATCGAGTCGTTACCGGATGATACCACAACTATGGCCCCGAGCGCACGCAATCTGTCGATCACTGCAATTGTAGGATCGCCCAGCCCCTGCCCGGTGATGCTCAGAGAGGCATTCACCACTGGTGTAAGAGCAGGAGGATTCGCCTCGATGTGATCGGCCACCGCATCAAAGGCCGCGAGGATAGAAGTCAATGAACCAACACCGTTTCCGTTCCATGCCGCCGAGTTGAAAAGACCTGCATCGGGCGCGACACCATAAGCTGTACCGCCAGCCCAGCCCAGCGTCAGCGTGCCGTGCTGGGTCGCTGCGTCGAGCGGCAGGCCATCTGGATTGTGGATCACCTGCGCCCGTCCACCAAGATCAGGCGTTGCCGGATCGGCCAGCGTATCCACGCTGTAGATGCGAACTCCAAGCCCTGTAGCGTCTCGGTCATATGCGGTTAGATCGTCCCGGTGCGAGATGTAGGCAGGCCCCCACTGGCCCGCCGCCAAGAGATTGAGTGAGACGTTCAGCAGATCTTGCCTAATCGTTGCCTGATTGAGGTCGCAGCAGGACGCCACGCCTTCCACGCCCTCGATCAACTCCTCCCACGCGGCAGGTGCCTCGACCTCCACCCGGCGCTCTGTCGTGCCTGTGGGTGTTACCGCGCCAAGCAATGCGAGATCAGCCAGTGTCTGCTGTAGATCGGCGGTGGCGGCGATATTGACGAGATGCCTCAAGCGCCGTCTCCTGCCGGTGCGGGGTCAACATTCTCCCAAGCATCGCCAGCAGCCCCTATGCACGCCATGCCGTCCGGCTGCGTGAATAAAAACGTCCAGGTGCCGGTTTCCTCGAAGACAAACACTTCGACTACCAGGCCCCGCGCGTCCATGCCTCGGGATCGAACCGTTTCGCCGTACTTTTCGCCAAGCTGCGCAATGGCGACTTCCCTCGGGGCGCACATCGCCTGCGCATTTACTACTTCAGGCATTGAGAACAGAGCAACCAACACCACCGCAGCAACAAGAATCACTCTCATGTCTAAGTCCCTTTCCTTGGAGGTTTGCCCAAGAGCGCGATGCGCGCCCACTCGTATATCCGGATAATGCCCCAGACGATCGCCAGGAGTGCTGCTACGCTTGGAAGCAAGTCGGCAAGAGTACCGACAACAGTGACGGCAGCCATGCCATCTCCTATGTCTCCGATGGGGCCGCGGGTTGTCA
>Ga0255048_10001332_pt1 | contig 17288 bp, 23 predicted proteins | sample JV7_2_2_MG_FD_183619 | JGI IMG/M metagenome (GOLD analysis project Ga0255048, IMG submission 183619) | Seawater microbial communities from Jervis Inlet, British Columbia, Canada - JV7_2_2 | ecosystem: Environmental > Aquatic > Marine > Inlet | place: Canada: British Columbia | collected 2016-10-06
AAAGGAATGCCGTATGGATCTCAATCTCGTTATGCTCGCCGGGCGTCTGGCTGCGCCCCCAGAGGTCCGCCAGTTCGAGTCCGGGTCGCGTCTGGTGCGGTATCTGGTCACCGCCCGATTGGAAGAGCCACGACGTCGGGTGGACGTGGTCCCCGTCACTCTGTGGGACCCATCGGATGAACTCCTCGACACTGCACCCGAACCGGGTTGCAGGCTGTGGATCGCAGGATCGGTGCAGCGGCGCTTCTGGAGTGCAGACGAAGGGCGGCGGAGCCGCCTCGAGATAGTCGCCGATCAGGTGTGTCCCCGACCGGGTATCGATGCTCTAGCCTCCCGGCGGTGCGACGCGTAGCCATCTCTGCCGCATCTCGCCCCGGCGCCGACGCCGGGGCTGCAGTTGCTGATGCCGGCGGCAACGCGGTCGACGCCGCGGTTGCAGCCACCGTGACTTCGATGATCTCTGAACCAGGAATCATCGGTCCCGGAGCCGGCTGCTTTGTGACCGTGTGGCCCGAATCCGGGGACCCGACCGTGATCGACGGGTACGCGGCCATGCCCGGCCTGGGCGCCGAGGAACGGCCCGGCGACTTCGGGGACCGAGTCCACATGGACTACGGGGGAGGCATGGACACATTGGTTGGCCCCAGATCAGTAGCCGTTCCTGGGGTATGGGCGGGATTGGGACGAGCTGCGCACCGTTTTGGAGCTCTCCCGTGGTCTTCGCTGATGGAACCGGCGATTGCTCTCGCGGAGAACGGGTTTCCTCTCAGCGGTGTGAGTGAGGCGTATCTCTCCTATTCCCACGACCCGATCTATGACCTGCGCCCAGATAGTTTTGCCGCGCTTCATCACCAGGATGGCTCACGAGTGGCCGACGGCGATCCGATCAAGATCCCTGACCTCGCCGCCAGCTTGCGCACGATCGGTGACGAGGGGCCCGAGTCGTTCTACACGGGCTCGATTGGCCGTCGTCTTGTAGCTGCCATGGCGGAATGGGGTGGGAGCATCACCGCCACCGACCTCGAGTCCTATCAAGCAGTAGAGCGTCAGCCAATCTCCATCGACGTGGATGGTTGGCGCATCGTCACCAATCCAGCGCCGGCCATCGGTGGTGCGGTCTTGGCCTCCATGGTGTTGTTGGCCAGATCGGCGGGGTTCTCTGAGTGGTCCGAAGATGGTGCGAGGACGCTTGCCGAGGTGCAGCGATCAGTTCTCGCATATCGCGCGTCTTCCCTCGACGATGGATCCGACACCGCTGCCGCCGTGGAGCATCTTCTCGAGCGCGCCCGCTACGGCGATCACAAGGATCTGACGTCGTCGCCATCGACCGTCCATGTGTCAACGGTCGATACCGGCGGTCTTGCTTGTTCGATAACGACGTCTGCCGGCTACGGGTCGGGGGTCATGATCCCCGACAGTGGTTTATGGCTGAACAACTCGCTGGGTGAGGTGGAGCTGTTCCCCTCTGGCATGGAACGGTTTGCGCCCGGGGACAGGTTGCCGTCCAACATGGCCCCCACCATCGCCGGCGGACCCAACGGTTCTGTGGTGGCGGTCGGTAGTCCCGGAGCCAGCCGGATCACTACAGCGCTGGCTCAAGTCTTGATGAACTACATCGCAATCGAGATGTCGGTTTCCGAGGCTGTCCAGCACCCTCGGCTCCACGTTGAAGTGTTCAACGGGCAGCCGACCATCGCATACGAACCAGGCGTACACCTCGAGGCATTCGACGACCTTGTATTGCGAAGATTTCCCGATTTGTCGATGTATTTCGGGGGTGTTGGCCTGGCGATGTACGACCCCGACGCCGGTCTGTTCGAGGTGGCTGATTCCCGTCGGACTGGAGCCACTGCTGTCGGGGGACTCTGAGGGATGATTGCTATTGCTGAGTTCCTCAGCCTGACTCTCGATCCCATCCGGCTGGCCATTCTCGGGACGGCTGCCGTGGGCCCCGTGGACGTTGCTGTAGTGGCATTGGACCTCGGCGTGGACGAACGAAAGGTGCTGCGGGAATACGGGAAGTTGGCAGGTGCTGGTTTGATTGGTGCCGATAACCGCCTTGACATCGAAGTGCTTCGGGAACTGGCGCGCTCGGTGCCGACCGACGCTCCCATCGACCCCGCGATAGTCGCCGGCCCGTGGACCGACGACGAGGCGGTGGTTCTGTCGCGGTTCTTCTCCGGTCGCCGGCTCATCAGCGTGCCGTCTAACCGCTCCAAGCGACTTCTGGTCCTCGAGTTGCTGGCGCTCGAATTCGAACCAGGGAGGCGGTACCAGGAGAGAGAGGTCGACTTTGCACTTCAGTTGTTCTTTGCCGACTACGCAACGCTGCGCCGGTACCTGGTCGACGAGGGATTTATGACCCGGGCCGACGGGGTCTACTGGCGCACCGGTGGGCGTATCTCGGGCCCCGGCGAGCTCATCTAGGGTCCTGGCATGTGCAGAAGCATCGTTCGGCTGCGTGAAGGCAGCCTCATCCACGATCGTGACGGAATGGAGGCTGCGGCTCTCCAATACGTCCGCAAGGTGTCCGGTTTCCGACGACCGTCACAGGCCAATCAGGCCACCTTTGACGAAGCGGTAGTGGCCATCGCAAGCGCCACCGAAACGCTGATGGAGTCCCTGCAGCTACGGAGCTGAGTGCAGAGACAACCTCGACCACCGCACGAGACGCGTTCTTAACCCTCAAGTGCCCGTCGAAGGTGCGGTTCGGCAGGAGAAACTGGGAACCGCCATGGTGGATGGACAGTTGTTGAGGAGGGCGGTGTGGGACACCATCTCGCTCAGGAGAGCAGACGCCATGGGGTCGACCCCCGATATATGGTCCGACCAGCACAATCGAGGAATCCATGACCGATCTTCCAAGTAACGAATCAGAGTGGAGCGACCGACTGACGCCGGAGCAGTTCCAGGTCCTGCGCCGGGGTGGTACCGAGCGCGCTTTTACCGGCATCTACTGGGATGAAAAGGCGTCGGGTATGTATCGCTGTGCCGGGTGTGGCACCGAGCTTTTCGAATCCATCACCAAGTACGACAGCGGCTCGGGTTGGCCCTCGTTTACAACGCCTGTAGCGGGTGCCGTTGAAACGAAGGAGGACCGCAGTCTGGGGATGGCGCGCACTGAGGTGACCTGTACCGCCTGCGGGGGCCACCTCGGCCATGTGTTTCCCGACGGTCCCGGGCCAGAAGGTCTCCGCTATTGCATCAACTCTGCCTCTCTTGATCTTGAGACGGCCGAGTGAGTGACCTGATCGTTGGCTCGGACGGGGAGACCAGGTGTGCCTGGTCGGGTGGTGATGAGATGGAGCGGTACCACGATGAAGAGTGGGGGAGGGGGACCACTGCCGATCATCCTCTCTTCGAAAAGATCGTGCTCGAGGGGTTTCAGGCGGGCCTCGCCTGGATCACCATCCTCCGCAAACGGGAAAGGTTCCGAGAAGTCTTCGCGGGTTTCGACCCCGAGGCGGTGGCCGACTTCGGCGAACCAGAAGTGTTGGGACTGCTCGACGATGCAGGGATCATCCGCCATCGTGGCAAGATCGAGGCCGCCATCAACAACGCGTCTCGCGCCATCGAGATGATCGACGAATTCGGCTCGATTGCCGCCTACGTGTGGCCACAGGCACCGCAGTTGGCAACACCCCGCACTTCGTTTGAGGATCTTCCGGCGTCGACCGACGAGTCGACCGCGCTGTCCAAGGACCTAAAGAAGCGAGGATGGAAGTTTGTTGGCCCAACAACCATGTACGCATTCATGCAGGCGATGGGTCTGGTTAACGACCACCTCGAAGGCTGCTGGGTCAGGGATGTCTGTGAGGCCGAGCGAACCCCGATCTTGGATCGCTACTAGCTGCTACTGATCGGCGTGATCATGGTCGTGCTCGGCGCCTTCGGCGCTCTCGGCCTCCTGGGCGGCGGCTACCTGGCGGTGGACATCTTCCATGTCCACTTCCTTGATCTGGGAGATCAGGTTGCTGAAGATGTCGTCGGGGAGGGCGCCGGCCTGGCTGTAGAGGACGACGTTCTCTCGAAAGACCATAAGGGTCGGGATCGATTTCACGTTGAAGAAGCCGGCGAGCTCGGGCTGGGCCTCGGTATCGACCTTGCCGAACACGATGTCGTCGTGCTTTTCGGAAGCCTCCTCGAAGGTAGGGCCGAAGACTTTGCACGGACCACACCACTCAGCCCAGAAATCAACGATCACGGTGTCGTTGTCTGTGATCGTTGATTCGAAATTCTCTTTGGTCAGCTCGACGGTTGGCATGGTTCTCTTTCGAAGTTGGAGTCGGATCTGAAACGGTAAACGGTTCCTGTGCATTCCCGACCGTTTGGTGAGTCGGTGTGGTAGTTTCGCCACTGTGACGAAAGTATCTCGTGATGAGACCACCTGCGCCTGGTGCGGGGGTGAGCTCTTTCAGCCTGCTACAGGGCGCAGGCGCCTGTACTGCCGCGATGCACACCGGCAGCGGGCCTACGAGGCACGCCGGTTGGGCTGGCGCCTCTCGAGCCTGGGCCCGGGAGAAGCCGTGGTGTCGCTGAGAGCACTGACCGACCTCGGGGACCGGATCACGATCTTGGAGGCGGCGCTCGAGGATATAGAGCAGGACGTTGGCCCGGATGCGACTCCCAACGACTACGAGGCCGCCTTTCGGCACATTTATGAGGCCGCAGCCGACCTGAGGGGGCAGCGTCTGAGGGCAAAAGCGAGGAAAGATCGGGGCGGCTAGAGGAGAGCTCCTCCATGACGCATGCGCCCATAATCCACGTTATGTCAAGTTGTGCTATGGCGGAGTAGAACAGCGCTCGATAGGACCGCAGATTGCCCTCCCCCGTTGTTTTACCGGCTGATATCCATCTGCAGGTACTCGGATATCCGCAGTAGCTTTGGCGGGCGCTTGGTGGCAGGCGGCAAGAGATGCCAGGCGGCCTCTTCAGTTACGAGCCTGGGCGAAACCAAGGGGATGTCCTCCCCTTCGAGCCGGAGGGTGGCGCTACCGGCGGCCAGGGTGTTCTTTACCCAGTCTGAGCCCGACCCGTACACCAGGATGAAGATGTAGCCGCCGTCGACGGGGTGAGCGTCGAGCGGTGTTTGGTAGGTCCTGCCTGAGGACCGACCCACGTGGGTCAGTACCGGACTGATACCTTTTCTTATCTGACCGGGGTTGAATACTCGTTTGTTGATGTGGCCCCACCACTTTGGCATTGGCATTTGGTCTCCTCGGTTGTCTCAGACCTGCCCCGGGCCGTTGGCCTTACTGCGTTTCGTGACGGTGACGGATGCGGGCATCGGCGAACTGGGCCCTGACCTTGCCGGCGGCGACTGCCATCACGATCGCCGTCACCGCCTCCAACTCGGCTGATGAGACTCCTTCTTCTTTGGCGACCCCAAAGTATGAGGCCATTCACGGTTCGCATCCGAGCGCCATCGCCGCCGCGAGGTGCAGCAAGAGCGTGGTCCGTTCATCGAGTGTTTCGTTGTGCCGAGCCGAGTCGTAGAACTCGTCGAACTTGTCCATCTGGTCTGATTCCACGCGTTCTCCCATCTGCGTCCTGGCATGATCGAGTCCGAAGCTACTCGATGACGCCTCCCCGCCTGGAGGAGCCGGGCTAGCCTCGGTCTCGGATGATCGATCGATGAAGGCAGCGCTGCTGTTTGGCGCGATTTTGATCGGAGGGGTGGCAGCTGGCGTTGTCGCAGAACGGGCCGGCCTGATTTCGCTTGTTTCGGACGCCTCAATCGTGGCGCAACTCGATGAGGTTCCCTATCACGTGTGCCCCGATCAGGCTCCAGTAGGCAATCTGCATAGGGGTGATCGGGTGTACGTGACCGGGATCACAGAAGATGGGTTGTGGGCTCAGGTACGCGCACCTTACGACACCGAGAGCAGGGTTTTCGTACGGGTGCGGTGGGTCTTTCCCGACACCTCGATAGTCGGCAGCACGATCGTGATCCCCTTGTGCGCAGGCGACGACGACGCTGGAGGGCCGCCCGACGATCCGGGAAGCACGACCACAACCACCACTCCCCTACCGGATGATGCGCCGACATCATCATCGACTAGTTCATCGAGCTCGAGCACCACCACGAGCAGCACAACAACCTCAACCTCCACATCGACCACGACCACCACGACCCTTCCGGCCGATTCGGAGGGCCCAACGGTCAACTCCTTCCAGAGTTCGGAGGACCATGTCTGGGAGAACGCTGCCTATGGCGGGTGTCCCTCCCAGGTCCAGACCTTTGCCGTGAGCGCAGTCGTCTTTGATCCATCCGCCATTGGCTCAGTCCAACTCAGCTGGAGCGTGGGGGCCGCCAACGGAAACACGAGCGTTCCGCTGGTTGCCCCCGACATCTACTCGGTCACGGTTGGACCATTTGCAGAGTCCACCTTGAGTGGAGGCAGCGATGAGTGGATCTCGCTCCAATTGACGGCCTTCGACGGGATAGGCAACCCGACGTCGGTGTCGTCAAGTTCCTTCACGCTCCTCCATGACTGCGTGCTGGGGTGAGGATATGAACCGCTCGCTGCGTGATGCCCTGTTCAGCCTGGGTGGAGCCACGGCTTTGATCGGCCTCTTGGTCGTCTTGATTGGGGGAGACTCAAATGAATCGGCTGCGCCGGCGACCACTCCCGAGTCGGCCGCCACTGTCCTCCCCCCGACCGTCGTGGCGGCGACTGCGCCAGGCGCGACGGTTGTGCCGGTCGAGTCCACCACCACATCGACCACAACCACATCGACTACCACCACGACGATCGTCCTTGCCGGACCTCGAATCGAGTTCCTGCAGAGCACCGATAGCGAGTTGTGGGAGGAGTCGAGCGTCGGAGATTGCGCGACGCGACCGAGCACCGCGGTGGTGACAGCGACCATCGCCGACCCCGACGGTGTTCTCGCTGCAGTGTTCGGTTGGGGGCTCGACTTCCCCGGGGCGACCGTCGAGTGGATCGAGATGTTCGAGACCGATCCCGGCGTCTACACCGCCGAGGTGGGCCCGTTCGACTCCGACACGTTGGAACCGGGCCTAGTGGAGTCGATCTATCTGGCAATCGAGGCGGTTGACGATCTCGACAATGCAGAGTTGGCAGAGACTGCGGACCTGGTGCTGCTGCACGACTGTGGGGCTGGATGAGGAGGTCGCCATGAATCCACGGCTGCGAGACCTCCTATTTGTGCTTCTCGGCGCTCTTTCGCTGCTGGGTGGGATCCTGCTGGCCGACGTCGTCGTTGATGACACATCGGTGAGCCTCCCCGAGCCGGTAACCGCTTTTGATGTGCCATCGGGTGGGGCAGCGGCCGCAGACGACCCCGGCGCGATTGTGGCTCCGGTGCTGGTTGCCGCACCCGCTCCGTTGTTCGAGGATGCCGATGTCATCCCTACACCGGTCTACGACGCTCAGGGAGCATCCGAGGAGTCCAGCTCCGAGGCCGGTGGCGGGGGTTCCACAGGAGGGTTAGGTGACTCTCCCCCGCCAGGTGGATCCCCCACTCCCCCATCAGGATCTGGATCGTCGGCGGGCAATGTGATGGCGACCATCGTCCGGTTCATCGACTTCTGCGCCGACAACCCGGCCGGCGGATGTCCGAACGGGATCGGTGCCACGATTCTTTTCGCCGGTGAGACTCCCCCGCCCCCGCCTCTCCAAATAGAGGTGCTGCCTGAGGCGACCACTGCATTGTTCCCCAGCCTCCGCTGTGATCCGGGCTGGCCGTCGGAGGTCGCGATACCGGTGGCATTGCTCAGCAACCGTCCTTTCAGCCTGCTTCACGTTCAACTTCGGGCGGCCGACGGGACCACCGTCCTCGACGAGGAGGTCAACCTCAAGTCTCCTCCGTCGGAGCACACGCTCTACGACCAGCAGGTAAAGGCTTCCAAGCCGACCGGCGCCACGCTGGCGGCAGGTGCCCACACCTGCCTGACGCTCCACACCGACGGGCGCGGTCAGTCGACACCGAGCCGCGCCGGCGAGTTCGAATTGTTCGTTCAGGGCTACGCCGGGAGCGACTATCTGGCCAAGACTCACAGGTTCGACGGCCAATACAGTGCAGAACGCCCGCCGGTGCGGATCATCCCGCGGGATGCCAACACCGGGTTCGTTTGGGTGCCGCAACTGCGGGATGACAGCACGTTTGTTTGGCTCACCCAACTGGGAGACGCGACTTCGGCAGGATGCTCCCAGCCCACCCAAGGCGCCGATCAGCCTCTGCTCAACTCGTCCACCTACGCGCCGCAGCCGATCGCTCCCTTGACGCTGAACAGTGCCACCTACCCGTGGGACCGCACCTACGACTACCACACGATCTGGAACCTGGATGTACGTTCGGGTGCGAAGTACACGCTTTGTGTCCAATGGCGCAAGGAAGGACGAACCGATGAGTGGCTGATCGAAACGCCTGATGGTGTCGCTCTTGCCGTCTCCACTAGCTATCCCGCCTGGCGCGACAATCAGTATCGCGGTCCGGCCAGGATTCAGGTCTCGGGGATGCCGGGGTGCGGGATGTTGACCGAGGATGGCTTCCTTCGATTCGAGTGCGCCAGTACCGGGACGCGCCTTGCCGACGACATCGAATTCGTTCCGCTGCTGTCCGGCAGCAACGATCCCTACGGGTTTGCGACAGTGTCTCGGACCCATCTGATTGCGCAGTGTGGGCCGGGTGGGAGTCGCGACAAGCCTCCGTGCAAGATCGAGTTCGAATGGCGTAATCAGCGGACGCTGTGCGGGGGCGGGCTCTATGACCCCAAATGCCAAGGCGATCTGTGGCTCAGCTACGACCTCTACCTCAAGATCGACCCACTCAACGCCAATCAGAGACCCAACCCGCAGGATTGGGGGGTTTTCGAGATCACCCGACTCGGGGAGCAAAGCGACACCGTCCCGTTTCCCTAGGCGATTATCTCCCGGAAGCGGGCCAACGCGCCCAGCAGTGCCTCCGGAGTGTGGTTGAAGCTGGCAATGACCAGCTCATCCACCCCGGCCTGTTCGTAGGCGTCAATGCTGCTGCGAAGCTGATCCGGCGTCCCGACCAGGCCGCCCTTGTCCCCCATCGCCTCTCTGGCGGCCACTCCCGCACCCGACTCATCGACGATGACGAGGAAGGAATTCGCCGAGGGCCCTACTTCTGCGAGGTCCCTCCCAGCCTCGTCGCAATGTCGGGCGAGGACTCCGATCTTGTGAGCCATCGTTGCGGGTGAGCCCCATGCATTCCAGTGAGTGGCGTAGCGGGCTGCGGTACGGATGGTTCGCCTCTCCCCTCCCCCACCGATGAGGAGTGGCATCGGGCTCTGCAGAGGCTTCGGCTCGAGGGGTGCCTCTGAGAGTTGGTAGAAGGTGCCGGGCAGCGTGCTGCGGGTGTTGGAGAACAGAGAGGTGATGACGGCCGCCGACTCTTCGAGTCGACCGGAGAGTTCGGCGTGGCTCGGGTATGAGATTCCATATCGGGTGTGTTCGTTCTCCTGCCACCCGGTGCCGAGTCCCAGGATGTGACGGCCCCCAGAGATGTGGTCGATGGTGGCGGCCATCTTGGCGAGGACTGCAGGATGGCGATAGGTATTGCCGCTGACCAGCATCCCGAGACGGACCCGCGGTATCAGGCCGGCCAGGGCAGCTAAGACCGTCCAGCCTTCGTGCACCGGATCGAGTTCAGGATCGTGACCGGGATCGGGCTCGTTGCCGTACCCGGTTTCGGGAGGCATGAAGTGGTCCGGAATCCATACTCCGTCCCAGCCGGTTGTCTCGATGTGGCGACTGAGGCTGAGGATGTCGTCCCAGGAGTATCCACTGCTCACCCAAACGCTGTACCGCATGCCCCGACGCTAATGCCCGTCGGCCTCGAGCTCATCGGTCGGTGACCTGATCTCGGCTTCGAAACCGAGGTTGGCGGCTCGCCGCACTGCGTCACGGCCGAAACGCTCGCGGGCACGATCTACCGCCGCATCCAGATCGTGCCGTCTTGTGTTCTCCGTCGAGCCGGCACGGACCACCGCATCCTCGGGAAGTCCGCTCAGTGCCAACTCCAGTTGGATATGCGGGGCCCTCTGCAGCGCCGATACGGAAATCCCAACCAGACTGACCTCGCGGCCCTCGCCGCGCTCGGCGATGAGGGCATCGGCCAGTGCAGCAGCCTGGTGGTAGATAGCGTCCGTTTCTGCAATCGGCCCCGGAAGGGTTACGGCCCGGGTCACCGCGGTCATGTCACCAAATCGAACCCGTACGGTGACTCGTCGTCCGGCGCGTGTCTTGCGGCGGAGTCGGGTGCCGATCCTCTCAGCCAGTGAGAGGAGGGTGCGGTGACGAACCTCGATATCCGTGGCCCGTCCGGCGCTCTGCGCTCCGACCGATCCGGCGCTGGTCGATCGCTCAACCGGTCTCGAGTCACGGTTGTTGGCTAGGTGCCACAGGTGCGGGCCCCAGTGCTCGCCAAGCCAGCTGGCCAATGTGTCGGGGCGAAAGGCGGCTAACTCACCAATCGTGTGGATTCCATACCTGGCCAGTCGCTCCTCGCCGACCGGCCCCACACCCCATAGGTAGGTGACCGGCAGCGGGTGCAGGAACTCGGTCTCGCGTCCGGCAGGGACCACTATTAAACCGTCCGGCTTGGCGACTCTGCTGGCGATCTTGGCCAGATGCTTGGTTGTGGCTGCTCCGACTGAGATGGGGAGGCCGACCTCGGTGCGAACGGTCTCCCGAATGGAGGTCGCCATCGAGGCGGGTGGCCCGAACAGCCCGACAGACCCGGCAACATCGAGAAACGCCTCGTCGATCGAGATCGACTGCACCAACGGCGTGTAGCGCTCGAAGACTTCCATCACCCGCTTGCTGCTCGCAACGTATTCCTCGAATGCAGAAGAGACGATTCGCAGATTCGGGCACCGGCGACGGGCTTCGGCCCCACTCATCGCAGACCGGACGCCGAATCGGCGGGCCTCGTAGGTGGCGGCCAGAATTACGCCGCCGCCGACCGCCACCGGTAAACCGCGCAGGGTGGGGTCATCGCGCACCGCCACCGATGCGTAGAACGCATCGAGATCGGCGTGCAGGATCGTTGCCTCGCCGCGCATGGTCGCCAGTATGACGACCGGGTGTGACTTAGGAGAGCAGTGTCGGGCTGGCTATCTCGAATACTGCTGATGCGTAATCAGCCAACTTCTTGGCTGCATCTGGGTCCCCGACGAGTGCGGCGTACGGGAGTTTGCTGCCCTCCCAGCCCTCGGTGTTCCAGGAGGCTCCATGAGGGAGATCATGATCGGTCAGAGAGGCATCGAACGGCCACGGGTTCGAGTAGAAGTAGGGCTCACCGGCCGGATAGAAGCCGAGGTTGAGCTGTGCGGGAAGTTCCTCCTGCTGGCCGTTCTCGGTGTGGCTCTCCATCCTGGTACCGAACCACTCGAAGGAGAGGTCGAAGCCGTGGGGCCACATCTGAAGTGGACTCACCGAAGCTCCCAGCGAGCCTCGATGGCTGTCGAATACCGAAGCAATGTTTGCCAGCACCTTGGCGAAGGTGGCTGCATGTGCCGTGTCGTAACTCCGTGGCTCGTCGCTCTCGAATTTGGCTCGGTCGTATCCGCCGCCAAGCCCCAATCCTGACGCTGCTGCAATCAACTTATCGGCCATCTCGGTTCCGGTGGCGCCTTGCGTCATGTCGAATTCGAAGGACTCGCCGCCGTCGGTCTCCAGGACGATGACGTGGCGCTCGAGATTCATCCGACCTTTGAGGTGCCCGCCGGCAGGTAGCGGGATCGGTTCCGTCACGAGACCGCCGGGGATCACCTTCAGACTGGCATGCCACCACTTCGGGTGTGCCGGTGCGTGAGTTCTGGCGAGGGCGCTCACTCCGTGGGCGTATGCGTGCAGTGTGGCTCGGGTCGATTCCCAAGCGTCTGGAAGCTGGGGAAGGAAGTCGGTCGTAGGCATGTCGTCCTCTCGGTGTTTCGACCCCACAACAGCATCGGGCCGAGGTATCTTCCCGCACAACTCGGGAAGAATGACGCCCGCTTGACCGTTTCCGTCTCTGCCACGACGAAAGGACCGAAATGTCGCCCGACGCTCTCAACGCAGGCCTGCTGACCCTCCGGGTGGTGCTGGGAATCGTCTTTATCGCCCACGGCGTAAAGCACTTCATCAACCGGGAGAAGACGATCAACTGGACTGCGTCGATTGGATTCAAGAGTCCGGGAGTGCAGTGGGCATTTATGACGTTCGCAGAGATCGGTATCGGCGTGGGGCTCGCCGCCGGCTTGCTCACATCGTTTGCGGCGGCGGGACTGGTTTCGATGATGTTCGTGGCGTTCTGGACGGTGCATCGCGCCGCCGGCTTCTTCGTATCGGCGAGGCCCGACGAGGGGTATGAATACGTGCTCGTGTTGGTGGCGGCAGCATTTGCGCTCGCCGTAATCGGTCCGGGAGAGTGGTCCCTGGACGAGTCACTGGACATTGCTGCATCGCTCGATGCAGGTGTTGGTGCGCTGATCGCAGCCGGTGGACTGGTTGCTGCGGTACTGCAACTTGCCACCTTCTATCGGCCCTCCAAGGTCTAAGCCTGCGAGAACCCGACCCCCGGTGGTCTAGTTGAGCCTGGGGTCGTCGGGATAGTTTCGGTATCGCCGAATCAACCCGTCCTGACGCCCGTATACCTGTCGCCATAGCTCGGCGGGTTCCGGTGTCAGGATGTCTTCTGGGGTGCTGCTCGCCAGGAACCAAGCGCCTTCGGCGATCTCAAGCTCTAGTTGACCCTGTTCCCAGCCGGCATACCCGGCGAAGACTCTGACCGATTCCGCGCCGGCACCCGTTTCTAGGTCCATCAGGTTGATGGCGCCGTCTGCCACGCCGATGATCAGAGCGTGTTCCACGCCTACCGGGCCGCCGTGGAACACGACGGCGGGCGGGGCAGCAGCCTCAGCGAGAGTCGGCAGAACATCACTCACAGGTATGTCGGTCGGTCGGTTCACGACAACACCGGCTGCCCCTTCAGTGGTTTCGTACAAGTACACAACGGTGGCGTCGAAGTTCGGATCCAGCATTCCCGGAACAGCGACCAAGAGTTGGCCGAGTTTCAGCGGAGAAGTGCCTGTGCTTGACCGACCCAATCGTCCCGTCGGATTCGACCTGGATAGACCGGCATTATTTCTGCCAGGCGGTCGATGTCCGGATCAGCGAGAGCGGCGACATCCTCGATGGTGGTGACGCCGTGTTCAGCAAGGATTCCGGCTATCACTGGTCCGATACCGCGGATAGTGACAATCGGAAGCGGTGGGGTTGGCGTGTTCGGTTTCGGTGGGGATGTTCGGAGCTGCTTTTCCTTTTCCTGGACCACCGTGCGCAGGTGCCCAACCTCGGTCTCGAGGCGTACGGTGGCCTTGCGAACGGATTCGGCGATGCCTTCCCGCATCCGGCGGTCCCATTGGGCGTAGGAAGCCGCGTCTGTGGCCGGTGGCGTGGTCTCTGCGGTAGCGGAGTCGAGGGTGGCCTGGTGACTGCTGCGTAGTTCACCGAGTTCCATCTCGAGTCGAGTAACGGATACGACGGCGCTATCTCTCGCCATCGCTATCTCGGCCATCCCTTCTTCGAGGTCGGCGAGGCGACGCTCTCGCTCCGCGATCTCGAGGTGGAGACGTTCCAGGCTGGAGATGTGTTTGGCGGCTGCGGCCTGTTCGGCCGACCGGGCCGCGCTGAGTCCGGTCATCTGGTGCTCAAGCTCCTGTCGGGCAGCCTCGGAGGCTAGGAGTCGGTCTGCAGTCACTCGATCGCTCGGAGCAGGATTGGCAGGGTCCAGGTGGCGTGTGTTGGCCCGCTCCTCGGCCAACTGATTTCTGAGCTGGTCTATCTCCTCTTGGAGACGATTGATGTGAGCCTGCTCGATTCGGACGTCGAGTGAAGGTGTGTCGACCCCTGCTCGCAGGGAGGCGTTCTCCTCGCGGACGGCGGTGAGCTCCTGGTGGACCCGCCCGAGCGCCGCAAGCTCGGCTTGGAGGTGCTCGTCGCGCTGAGCGACCGAGCTGAGTCGGTCGCGCTCCTTGATGACCGACGACAACCGTTGCTTCAAGCCGGGAATTCTCTCCGAAGCCTCAACAACCTCCAGGCGGGACCGATCGAGGTCTCCTTCGAGGACGGCGACGCGAGTCAGCGATTCGTCGTAGTCGGTTCGGAGGCGCTCCAAATCGCGATCGGCGGCACTGAGACGAGAGCGCAGATCATCCAGGTCGCGCTCGAGCCTCCCAACGTCATGATTCGCCTTGCCCAGATCGACCATGGCTCGATCCAGCCGCTGCGTCCCCGTTGCTGCAGCCCAGGCCGCTTCGCGTTCGCCCAGTCGCAGCATCGTCACCGATTGCTGTGCGTCCGCGAGGTTGCCTTGGAGTCCGGTGGTGAGTCGTCTGGCCCGCTTGCGGCCCCGTCGGGCGCTCACCCAGAGAAGAGAGGTCGAGAATGTCAAGACACCGAGCGAGATCGTGGCGATGAGCAACGGGTCCATATGCCGATTGTACGTTCTCAGTCATCGGCCGGCAGCGAGGAGTAGCTTCGCAGCATGATCGTTCGCAAGGCCTTCAGGGGGGATCTGCTCGGGATCGGGCGCATCGCCGAGGCCGCCCACTGGGCGTCGTACGAAGGTCTGCTCCGTCCCGACACGATCGGCCAACTCATCCTCCGTGACTTCTCTCCTTCGGCGCTGGGCAGACGCCTCCTGCGCGGCGGAGTATTCGTCGCCATCTCGTCGGGTGAGGTCGTGGGCTTTGCCGACGGAGAAGTCGATCCGGATGTTGTCTTCGTGAGTGCCATAGCCGCTGATCCGACGATGCGGCGTCGGGGCATTGGGACCGCACTACTCGCCGCGATTCGGGGCTTGTCCCGCGGCGTCCCGGTCGCCGCCGATGTTTTCCTCGGCAACCTCGAAGGCGAGCAGTTCTATGAGTTCAATGACTTCGTGCCCGGCGAAATCCAACACGCGACTCTCTTCTCCGAAGATGTCGTCGAGCGACGTTGGTGGCGCGAGGCAGTGGTGGAGTCCCAGCCGGGATGGGGCGTGGCTTCCGACGGCTAACCTCCCGTGACCATGTCACCTGAGGACCTCCAGGCACTCCCAAAAGTGCTGCTCCACGATCATCTCGACGGCGGCCTGCGTCCGGAGACGGTCCTAGATCTTGCCGCGGCCAACGGCTATCTCGATCTGCCGGCATCAGGCGTCGAGGACTTGACGGACTGGTTCTTCCAAGGACATTCTGCATCTTTGGAGCGGTATCTGGAGGCCTTCGCTCATACCGTCGGGGTCATGAAGACCGCTGCGGCCATCGAACGCGTCGCTTACGAGACGGTCGAGGATCTCGCCGCCCACAACGTCGTATATGCGGAGACGCGCATGGCGCCGTCTCTTTGCCTCGGCGAAGGACTTGACCGTGGTGAGGCGATCGCAGCCATGCTGAAAGGTCTTCGCCGCGGAGAGGCGGACTTTGGCTTGCCGATGCGGCTCATCGTCGACGCCATGCGCCAGGAATCCGATTCGGTCGAGGTGGTCCAAGCTGCGGTTGCCCTTGCCGATGACGGCGTCGTTGGATTTGATCTCGCCGGACCCGAGCTCGGTTTCCCTGCGACGGAACATCGTGAGGCGTGCGATATGGCCCGCCAAGGCGGTCTCCACTTGACGATCCATGCCGGCGAAGGCGATGGGGTGCAGAGCATCGTCGGCGCTCTGGAGGTGGGAGCAGAGCGCCTCGGCCATGGTGTCCGTCTGATCGAGGACATCGAGTTGGCCGCCGGCGAGGTGGTAACCCTGGGACCGGTGGCGCAGTCAGTGCTCGACGCTGGCACCGTGTTGGAGACCTGTCTCACATCAAACATACACACCGGTATGTATCCCGATGTGGGCTCGCACCCTTTTGGCCTGCTCCATCGTTCCGGCTTCGGGGTAACCATCAACACCGACAATCGGTTGATGAGCGGCATCACACCGACGGACGAGTTTGTGCTCGCCGTCGAGCATCACGGCTTTGACGTGCAGGACCTCGAACTGGTGACGATGCGAGCCATCGACGCAGCGTTCTGTGATCAGGCCACTAAGGATCAGGTCATCGAGCGGGTGATCGTTGGCTACAGCTGAGTGTCGATCCAATCGGCGACGGTAGAGATGGCGAGTCTCCCTCCGTCCTCGTTGAACGTCTCGTGTTGAAGGCCGTCGAACACGACACGCCTCGCCTCAGGGCGGGCGCCCAGTCGCTCGGAGAATGCCGGATCAACGATCGTGTCGGACCCTCCATGGATCACCAGCGTGGGCTGCGTGATCCGATCGAGCAGGGGACGACACCGTTTCATGGCTTCCAAGAAGGCAACTCCCAGCCGCACGGTTGACTTCGGATAGACGAGAGGGTCAGCAAAGTACTTCTCCCCCACTGCCGGGTCATTACTCAACTGGTCCCCTTTGAGTCCGTTGGAGACCTTCAGCTTCGGAAAGAAGCGAACCAGAAACAGGGCGCCGGCGGCCTTTGCCGCTGGCACCTTGGCCTCGACCGCAGGAGCCGACAGGATCAACAGGTTCGGCTGGGGATGCTCGCCGGCGGCATACAGAGCGGCGATGAGACCCCCGAGCGAGTGACCCAGGAGCACCACAGGAACGCCGAGATCCGCCGCAGCAGTGAGGTCGCCCTCCAGGTCGGAGGTGTACTGATCGAAGTCCTCGATGTAGGCACGCTCGCCCTCAGATCGACCAAAGCCGCGCAGGTCCGATCCACGCACATCGAACCCGCGGGCCGCCAGTTGCGAACCGACGTGGTCGTAGCGTCCGAGGTGCTCGGCGAGACCATGCACCAGTACTACGGCGGCGCGGGGGGACGAAGCCGTCCAGCGTTGAGTGGCGAGTTTGGTGCCATCGGCTGCTGTGCGGGTTCCCGGGTTCATGTTGCCTCCTGCGTCGCCAGCGCAGCACCGATGATGCCCGCCTCGTTGCGGAATGTCGCCGGAACGATCCGCGCCCGGCTTTCCAGGAGGTCTCCATACTGGGAGTATTCCTTGCTGATCCCGCCCCCGAAGATGATCAAGTCTGGCCACAGAATGGTCTCGGCGGCGGCAATGAACCGGTTTACGCGGGTCGACCACTCGACAAAGGTGAGCGCCTCGTCTTCTTGGGCCTTTGCCGAGGCGGTCACCTCCGCCTCGACGCCGTCGATCACCATGTGTCCCAGTTCGGTGTTGGGAACGAGGGCACCCCTCGAAAACACGCTGCTGCCGATGCCGGTACCAAAAGTGAGCAACAGCACCACACCGGGTTCGTCACGGCCGGCTCCGAATCGCATCTCGGCGAAT
>Ga0255048_10001333_pt1 | contig 17280 bp, 14 predicted proteins | sample JV7_2_2_MG_FD_183619 | JGI IMG/M metagenome (GOLD analysis project Ga0255048, IMG submission 183619) | Seawater microbial communities from Jervis Inlet, British Columbia, Canada - JV7_2_2 | ecosystem: Environmental > Aquatic > Marine > Inlet | place: Canada: British Columbia | collected 2016-10-06
ATAGAACGCGGCGACGACCCTTCCGTGTCCACCGAAGAGGCTGGTCCCGCCAATGACGGCCGCGGCGATCACGTTGAGAAGAAGGGCTCCACCACCGGCATTCGGGGCGACAGACCGAAGCCGGGAGGCGAGAATGATGCCTCCGACACCGGCCATGAACCCGCCGATCATGAACACGATCGTGCGTACTCGGGCAACATTGATGCCTGCGCGGCGGGCTGCCTCCGGGTTGCCTCCGACGGCGTACACGTGACGGCCGAACCGTGTCCGCGATGCGACAAATGTCCAGAACACGAGGGCTACGAGAAGGATGACGGTTGCCATCGGCACTCCACGGTCGTTGCTCGCGTAGTAGATGGCACCGCCAGCGAGGACCGCCGTTCCGGCTACCTGGAGAACGATCACGATCACCGGCTTTGGCTGAAGGCCCCTTCGGGTCCGCGCGCGGTACTTGAGTGCTTCGGAACCGGCGAATCCCATCACGACGACGGCCCCGAGAACGATCCCCCAGAAGTCCGACAGGAAGTTGCTTGCCAAACCGATCACGAAGTCGTCTTGGATCACGATCGTGCCTGCGGTCGACCATTGCGTGGTCATGATGATGACGAGGCCGAAGAACGCGAGGTTGCCGGCCAGGGTGACCACGAACGACGGCACGCCGACCCGGGTCACGATCAGCCCGTAGGTGAAGCCGATGACCGTCGTGACGATGAGAGCGATGCCCACTGCCGCGGGCCATGGCCAACCAGGGTCCTCCGGGCGCAGGAGAAGCGCGGCGATGACCCCGCCGACGGCGCTCACGAATGCCACGGACAGATCGATCTCGGCGATCAGCAAGATGAATACGACGCCAATGGCGATCGTGGCCGTCCCCGACATCTGGAGGAGCAGGTTCGTGAAGTTCTGCGACGTCAGGAAGGTGTCGCGCAGCGTCCCGAAGATGATCCCAATCAGCAGCAAACCGATGATGATCGGCAGCGCCCCGAGGTCACCGGTACGGACCCGAAGCCACCATGCGCTGATGTACGACCGCAGGTCGCCGCCCTCGTCGTCGACCATGAAGCCGGAGATCGCGCGCCCATCGCTCTGGCTTCCGATCTCCACGGCCTCGCCGCTGGCCAGTTCGTCTGGTCGGTCCCTTGAATCGCTCATTCGTTTGCCATCCCGGGAACTTCGCCCATCCCACCGGCCGTGATGGCGTGCACGACCTCCTGCTGCGTCGTCTCGCGGCGGTCGAAAACCGCGACTCGCTGCCCAAGGCGAAGCACCGTGATCCGATCCGCCACCTCGAAGATGTCATGGAGGTTGTGGGAGATGATGACGACGCCCAACCCCTGGTCGGCGAGCCGTCGCACCAGGTCGAGCACCTGGCGGGTCTGGGCGACACCCAGGGCAGCCGTGGGCTCATCGAGGATGACGAGCTTCGAATTCCACATGACCGCCTTGGCCACGGCAACGGCTTGGCGCTGGCCGCCAGACAGGCCTGCGACGGTCTGTCGGACCGAGCGAAGGGTCGTCACCGAGAGTGACTCCAGCGTCTCACGTGCCGACTGTTCCATCGATGCCTCGTCGAGCACCAACGTATTCTGAGTCCTCTCTCGGCCGAGGAACATGTTCGCGACGACATCCAGGTTGTCGGCCAACGCCAGGTCTTGGTAGACGATCTCGATGCCGAGGCGTGATGCGTCACGCGGGCCATGGATCGTGGTGGGCGAGCCGTTGAACTCGATCGTGCCTTCATCGAACGGATAGATGCCGGCTATGCCCTTGATGAGGGTCGACTTGCCGGCACCATTGTCGCCGACGAGGGCCATGACCTCGCCGGGAAGCACCTCGAAGTCCACCTCGTGCAACGCGACGACCGCGCCGAAGTGCTTGGACGCACGTTTGCAGGCCAGCAAGGGAGTGTCGGTCATTTCGAGTGACGGTCCTTCTGACGTTTGCAGCAAGAACGTAGCGGGGGGACGCCGCAGATGCGACGTCCCCCCGACCACTTCGTCACGTGTTCTGATCAACGATCAGCTGGGCAGAACTCCTCGAAGTCACCGACGCAGATTTCGTCCCACGTCCGGAACCCGTCTGCGATGACGGTTTCGGCGATGTTGTCCACGGTCACTGCCACCGGCGTCAGAGCAACGTACGGAACCTCGTTGGTGCCGTTGTCGATGGCTGTGATGATGAAGTCGCTCGACAGCGTGATGCTGTCGACCGAAGCTCCCCTGAGAAGAGCAACGGCTACTGCGGAAGCGGCTTCAGCTTCCGCCTTGATCGCCTTGTAGACGCTCATCGTCTGGAAGCCGGCCAGCACATTCTGCATGCCGGCCACCGTGGCGTCTTGACCGCTCAGCGGGACGGTGTCATCGCCTGCTGCCAGCAGCGCGGCGATGGTGGAGTTGGCCAAGCCATCGTTCGCGGCGAACACTGCCTGGAAGTCACCACCGGTGCTGGTGATGACCTGCTCCATAATCCGCAGCGCCTCCTGGTTGTCCCAGTCTGGCGTGTCCTCGTCAGCCACGACCTCCCAGTCGCCAGCCGCGACGCGCCGGTCTACGCACGATGTGTAGCCCTCTTTGAACAACCCGGAGTTGTTGTCGGTAGGACCACCGTTCAGCAACACGACCTTGACAGCGTCAAGACCGAGGGCGTCGATGGCCGGCTCCATAGCAACGCACATCTCCTCACCGACCGCAACGTTGTTGAAGCTGACGTACACGTCCGCGCCGTCACCCTCAACGGTGAGGCGGTCGTAGTCGACCACCTTCACGCCGGCGTCGCGAGCGATCTGGATGATCGTCGCGCCGGACGCAGAGTCCAGGTTGGTCAGCAAGATGACCTTGGCGCCAGCGGCGATGGCCTGCTCGGCCTGGGCCACTTGCTGCTGGGCGTCACCCTCAGCATTGACGATGTTGAACTCGACGCCTGCGGCCGTCAGTGCAGCATCGAATGAAGGACGGTCGTCCGTCTCCCACCGTGCCGACGATGCCGAGTCGGGCAGCAACACCCAGATACTCCCCTCATCAGCCGCGGCCGCCGTAGTCGTGGCCCCATCTGCAGCTGTGGTGGTCGTATCGTCGCTGTCGCTGCTACATGCAGCGGCGACCACGGCTACGACCGCGATCAGCAGGATCCACCGGATCCTTCTCCTTCTATTCATCTGTTCTCCCTTCGGTCCCAGAGACATTTCGACGCAACAACGCGCCAATAGCAGTCTCAGGGTTGGTGTTTCATGTCGAGGCGGATTCGATCGATCCGCGTGACCTTGTGGCGAACGTGGAACGCTACGCCCGTGTCGACGCACGGTCAACAGATTTGTCGTTTCAGCATACGACCGGTGTCGTGCCTAATCGGAATCCGGAGCCGTCGCATCGGCCACGACCGGAGCGTTCCGAGTGACGCGCCGCATGCCGCGTCGGCTTGATCCGCGGCCCGCCGTAACGTGGCTGCCGCGGGCAGGGGAGTGATGGTGAACGCCAATCCGATCGTCGAGGTGTTGGGAAGACGGCTGCGCCTTGCCGTCATCGGCGGCGGGCCTGGAAGCTTCATCGGGGCGATGCACCGTACCGCCGCTCGAATCGACGACCGGTACGAGATCGTCGCGGGTGCGGTCTCTGCAGACCCCAATCGTGCCAGGTCGGCAGGCCGGGCCCTCGGTATCGACCCCGACCGGGCGTACGGAGACGCTGCAGAACTCCTGACCGCCGAAGCCTCCCGTGATGGCGGCGCAGACGTCGTGGCGATCATGACGCCCAACGACTCTCACCACGAGTACATCCTCGGTGCGTTGCGTGGCGGCTTCGACGTGATCTGCGACAAGCCAATGACCAACACCGTCGACGAGGCGCTCGACGTGCTCGCCGTGGTCCGCAGCACCGGCCTGGTCTTCTGCTTGACCCACAACTACACGGGGTACCCGATGGTGCGCCAGGCCCGTGCGATGGTCGCAGATGGGCAGCTGGGCGAACTTCGGCTCGTTCAAGTCGAGTATGTCCAGGGCGGAAAGGCAGACGAAAGCGACCCGGATCCGGAGCAGGGTCTGCCGTGGCGCTATCACCCGGTGCGGGGAGGACCGTCATTGGTCATGGGCGACATTGGCACCCACGCCCACAATCTGGTGCGGTTCATCACGTCCCTCGACGTCGCGGAGATCGCGGCCGAGGTCGGTCACATTGCCCCGCAGCGGCTCGTCGATGACTATGCCGGGGCTCTGCTGCGGTTCGACAACGGAGCTCGGGGGAGCTTCTGGGTCACACAGGCCGCAGCCGGTGTGGAGAACAGCCTGGCCATCAGGGTGTCTGGGACCCGCGGAACCGCCGAATGGCATCAGGAGCACCCCACCCGGCTCGTGTTCCGACCACTGGATGGTCCGGTTCAGGTCCGTACCCCAAACGGACCGGGAACCCTGCCGCCGGCGGCTCGGGCCAGCCGCATCGTCGCCGGACATCCCGAGGGTTTCCACGAGGGGTTCGCCAACGTGTACTCGGACGCTGCAGAGGTGATCGCGGCCCGCCGCGCCGGCGTGGCCCCGGACCCCCTGGCGGGCGAGTTCACGGACGCCGAGGATGGCGTCCGTGGAGTGATGTTCGTCGCTGCTGCCGTCGCGTCGAGTCGATCCGGCGGCGTGTGGACGCCGGTTGAGACGCCTCCTGCCGGGTGACGCGTCGGAGCGGTCAGTCCTCGAAGTGGAGCTGGCCCTCCCTGAGCCACTCGGCCATCTTCTCCGGGTCGGTCTTCCAACCCCGGCCGCTGAAGCTGGCGACCTGGTCGCGCTCTTGAGCCTCGGCGGCGGACTCCGGAGGCCAGACATCTTCCGCGGCGATCATCATCCGCGTCTTGATGTATTCCCTCGTCACGTTGAACACCATGTCGTCGGTGGCCAGGACCAGGGGTCCGTCGTAGGTCGACTTGATGTCATCGCGGATCTCGGGCGCGGTGTCCCAGTCGTTGAAGAAGTGATAGCCGACGGCCAGCTTCGGTTTCGTCATGGCGAAGACTCGCCCACAGTCGGCAGGCGACGTGTGGACCTTGGTGCCGACCTCCCACGCGAGGTCCTCGGGGAACCCCTGTCTCTCGATCAGCTGGGGGACCGTGACGAATGACTCGTGGACCAGCACGTCGGCGTTCTGACCGTGCTCGATGAACCACTTGTTGGGATGCGTGTCCTATGAGTAGACGAAGGACATCCCGTTCCAATCGAGCCGGTACGACACGGGCCCATCGAGGATGTGGATCGCGGGGAATGCCGTGATCGTGACCCCGTTCTCCTCATAGACCACGCCCGGGGTCGAATAGTCGAATTCCTCCACCACCATGTCGCCGGCGCTCGCCGGCAGACCGGCGGCCTTGCGGCTTTCGATGTCCCAGCGGTAGGCGTCGCGAATCCGGTCGACGAAGTGCTTCGTCCCCAGCTCTGGCTTGTCCCCAGACGGACCCCACACGTACAGCGGGATCTGGCGGGCAGCCACCCAGCCGCCGATCCACAGCGCGGGGACGTCCCCGCAGTGATCGGAGTGGAGGTGTGTCAGGAAGACCTTGTTCGCCCGGTTGTATGACACCATCGTTGAGGCGAAGCCTGCGATGGACCCGGTGCCGATGTCGAAGAAGAACGTGTCGCCGTTGCCGAGCTCGACCAGCCACGCAGCAGACGCCTGCGAAGGTCGCAGATTCGGCATGCCGGTTCCGAGCGCGGTGATCCGCATCTCATCGTCGCCGAGGATCTCCGTCTTCGGGTAGTAGTGGTCCCGGTAATCCTCGGGTCGTGCGGGCTTCGTTGCCGTTTCGATCTTGCGGTGGGTGATCTCCTTGTTCTCCACGGTGCCTCCTCGACGATAGGAATGCCAGCTCCGTCGATCTCAGGCCCCGACCGTCAGGCGCTCGCCCTGGGAAGCCGAGTGACGATCAGCTCGTCTGTGGGGCGTCGATTGGGATCGCGAAGCCGACGATGGCTCCGCCCTCGGCTGCCTCGCCGACGAACACCGATCCGCCATGGTCGGCGACGATCTGGCGAACGATGGAAAGACCGAGCCCCGACCCTGGCATGGCGCGGGCCGAGTCCGACCTGTAGAACCGGTCGAAGACCCGGTCGCGATCCATAGGAGCGATCCCCGGCCCCTGGTCGGACACAGAGACGGTTCCGCCGGCGACGGTCACGGTGATGGGCGCTCCTTCAGGGCTCCACTTGTTGGCATTGTCGAGCAAGTTGTCAACGGCGCGCTCCAGGGATGTGGACCGGCCGCGCACGATGGCGCCGTTGCCGGAGACGTTGATCGGGCGCCCTGCCCGCCGGCTTGCCCTGGCGACGGCATCCTCGACGAGTGCGAGCAGGTCGACGTCGTCGATGGGTTCGTCCGCGTAGCGGTCGGTGGCGAGATCGACGACCTCGCCGACCAGGAGGGACAGTGCCTCGACCTCCTCCGTAGCGGCCTCGATCAGCTGGTCGCGGGCGTCTGGTGGCAGATCCCCCCTGGCCAGCAACTCGACGTTCATACGCAGCGCGGTCAGCGGGGTACGAAGCTCGTGGCCGGCGTCGCGTACCAGCCTGCGCTGCTGCAGACGCGACTCCTCGAGCGCACCGAGCATGGTGTTGAAGCTGCCGGCGAGCCTGCCGACCTCATCGTCGCGATCGACGTCGATACGTTCTCCGAGACTCTGCGTCTCCGCGACATGTTCGGCGGCCTCGGTGAGGTCATCGATGGGCTTGAGTGACGATCGGGCGACGACGAGGCCGATGACTCCAGCCAAGGCGGTGCCGACGACGCCGATGACGAAGAGCGCCGCAGCGACGCCGGACAGCGTTCGGTCCACCTCGGTGAGCGGCCGGGCGATCTGGAGGACGCCGATCCCTCCGACTGGACCGCTGATCATGCGGACGTGCACTCCGTCGACGCTGGCGTCGGCCAACACGGTTGCTGCACCGGAGTCCGCCATCGTGACGATGGGAAGCGCCAGCTCCTGTCCGTCTGGGACGACCACCTGACCGTCGGCGAGGACCAGCTGGTAGTACACGGTGTCGAACTGGGGACCTTGGCGAATACCGGGAACCACGATGCCTGTCCGCGGCCCGCGTACGAAGGGTCTGATGTCGTCCGCCGCCAGCTGGATCAGGGTCATACGTTCGGTCAACGCGGCGTCGATCTCGGAGCGGAGCTCGCGGCCGGTGATGAAGAAGGCGCCGAGAGAGACGATGACGACAGCAACGGCAACCGCGCCCGCAGCGACCACGGCGATGCGAGTGCGCAGTCGCATCAGTCGGGGCGAAGGACGTAGCCGACGCCCCGCACCGTCTGGATGAGGCGGGGTTTGTTCCCGTCCTCGGTCTTGCGGCGCAGGTAGCCGACGTAGACGTCGAGCGAGTTCGACGAAGTGGTGAAGTCGATGCCCCAGATCTCCTCGTAGATGAGGTCGCGTTCCAGCACGATCCCGGCGTTCCTCACGAGGAGTTCGAGAAGATCGAACTCGGTCTTGGTGAGCGAGACCGGATCGTTGTCGCGGACCACTTCGCGGGTTCCCAGATTCATGGTCATCCCGTGTGCCGAGAGGACATCGGTCACGTCGTGGGTGGATCGCCTGAGCAAGGCCCGCAGCCGAGCGAGCAGCTCCTCGAGTGCGAACGGCTTCACCATGTAGTCGTCGGCGCCAGCGTCGAGCCCGTCGACGCGATCGGCCACTTCCCCGAGTGCGGTGAGGATCAGGATCGGCGTGTCGTCTCCACGCGCCCGAATGCGCCGGCACGCTTCGAGGCCATCGACGTGGGGCATCATCACGTCGAGCACCACGGCGTCTGGTGGTCGCTCGACCATTGCCTGGAGGGCTGCTGCTCCATCGTTTGCGGTCGCAATCTCGTACCCCTCATAGGTGAGGGCGCGCGCGAGCGCCGTCCGAACCGATGGGTCGTCTTCGACGACGAGGATCTGCGCCGGCATGGTGATGAGACGATACGCCTGGGGGCTCAGGTTTCGGTGAACGGAGTATGAGAGGCCGGTGAGAAGCATCCGATGGGTTTGTTCTCACGTCGTTCTTAGACGGCTTTCAGAACCGGCTCACCGCGCCTTGGTTCACTAGCGATCTCAGATCGGGAGTCGTGATGAAGAGCATGCTGATCGCTGTGGGCGCCCTTGCGGTGCTCCTCGCCGCTTGTGGCGGCCCGGGCGATGCCGGGGTCGCCACGCTGGACGACGCAGAGGGTGTTGGCGCCATCGTCGAAGACGGACCGGTCGATGCTGCAAGTGGATCGACAGACGAAGAGGCGTTGCTCGACTTTGCGCAGTGCATGCGCGAACAAGGGGTCGAGGACTTCGAAGATCCGGATGTGGACGCCGACGGCTCGTTGAACTTCCGCTTCCGCGGGCAGGGGCAGACCAGTGATGTGGACCCGGACACGATACGGGCGGCCTTCACCACATGTCAGGAGCACCTCGAAGGCTTGGCGTTCGGTCCGGGAAGCCGCGACCGCTCCGAGATCGAAGACCGGCTCTACGACTTCGCCGCCTGCATGCGTGACCCAGACCTGGGCAACCTGTCCGACTTCCCCGATCCCGACTTCTCCAACTTCGGTCCGGGTCAGGGTGGAGGTGCTGCCGGTGGTGGACCGTTCGGCGAGGATTTCGACTTCAGCGACCCGGCGGTCCAAGACGCCCTCACCACCTGTCAAGACGTGTTCGGAGGGTTCCGCTTCGGCGGCGGTCCCGGCGCCCGGCCCAACAGGGACGGCGCCGATGCGTGACGACCGGCGTCCCCCGGGACGACCGCAGCCGACGGCAACCCGACCAACCGCAAAGCAGATCCGACCGTGAGCTCCGCCGGCTGCGGCGAAAGAAGCTGCGGCAGCGGCAACAATGGAGGAGACGGCTGAATGGACGCGACCCGGATGGAATCTGCAGAGGCGAACAACGACGTGCCGGCTGTGGATGCCGCGGTGCCTCCGACGAGCGGCCGGTCAAAGGCGTGGCTCTGGCTGATCGCAGCCTTCGTCATTCTCGTTGCCGGTGGGATCGCGGTGACCCTCGCCGTGGCGAACGGCACTGGCGATGAAGCCGCCGGCGACGCCACAGTGAACACGGCCACGGTCCTCCGCACGGATCTCATCGTGACGGAAGAGCTCGCCGGGACCCTCGGCTACGGCTCTGCCGACCCGATCACGTTCCGCTCGTCCGCCGATGGTGTCACGACGATCGATGGTCTCGCGGCCGGCACGGTCACTTCCGTGGTCGGGCCCGGGATGGTCGTCGCGGCCGGCGACGTCCTCTATGAGATCAACGCCGAGCCGGTGGTGGCCCTGTACGGCGACATCCCCGCGTATCGGACCTTCAACAGCCGGATGAGCGACGGCGCCGACGTGCAGCAGCTCGAGCAGGTGCTGGTCGATCTCGGCTTCGACCCGGACGGCGACATCACTATCGACGAAGACTTCACGTCTGCCACCCGTGACGCCATCGAACTGCTCCAGGAGTCCGTTGGTGCCGAAGAGACCGGAGCGCTCGCCCTCGGAGATGTCATCTTCGTTCCCGGAGCGTTCTACGTGAGCGACGTCCTCATCGACGTTGGCACGGCCGCTCGTTCCGGAGAAGCGGTCATCGCCACCTCGAAACCCATCGAGGGAACCGTCACCTCGATCGTCGCTGAGGGCGCCATCGTCCGCCAAGGCGGTGAGTTGCTGACCATCGACGGTGAGACCGTCGTCCTCCTCATCGGCGAGACCCCGGTGTTCCGCGCCATGGCGGTTGGCGTGTCCGGCGACGACGTCCTCCAATTGGAGGACGCCCTGGTCGAGCTGGGCCATGGCGACACTGCAGGCTTCACGGCCGATGGCGTGTTCGACGAGGCCACCCGTCTGGGCGTCGTCACCTGGCAGGAGGCCATCGGTGCCACGCCGGACGGCGTGGTCAACGTCGGGGACGTGATCTTCCTCCCCAACCCCATCCGCGTCGGGGAGACCCTCGTCACCGCCGGCGATGTCGTTCACGATGGCACCCAGATCATGACCACCTCGGTGAGCTCGACGTTCGTGTCGGTGGAGCTGTCGACCGACGACCAGGACCTGGTCGCCGTTGGCGATGCCGTCGTCGTGGTGCTGCCAGACGGGACCAGGGAACCGGCGGTCGTGACCGAGATCGGCACCGTCGTCCAAGCCAACCAGCAGGGCGCGACCTTCTTCGAGATGACCGTCACCCTCGACGATCCTGCAGCGGCTCCGGGTCTCGACGAGGCGCCCGTCGACGTCGAAGTCGTCGGTGACTCGGCGGTGGAGGTCCTCGCAGCGCCGGTGACCGCATTGATCGCCCTCGCCGAAGGCGGCTATGCCGTCGAGGTCGTTGCCGAGGACGGCACGACGTTCCTCGTTGCCGTCGATCCCGGTCTGTTCGCCGACGGCTTCGTCGAGATGACGTCGGATGACCTCGCTGCCGGGATGGTGGTGGTGATCCCGTGACGATCACGGGAGATCCGGTTCTGGCGAAGACGGCTTTGGCTCTGCGCGCAGTGAGCAAGGTCTATCCAGGAACCCCGCCCGTGGAGGCGCTGGCCGGGGTGAGCCTCGACATCGAAGACGGCGAGCTCGTCGCCATCGTCGGGCCATCTGGATCGGGGAAGTCGACGCTGCTCCACGTCATGGGAACACTTGACCGAGCCTCGTCCGGTGAGATGTACGTCACCGGATTCGACGTGGCAGAGCTCAGCGACAAGAAGCTGTCCGCCTTGCGTTCCCAGCACATCGGGTTCGTGTTCCAGCAGTTCTTCCTGTTGGCCGGTGAGTCGGCGCTCGACAACGTCGCAGACGGGATGCTCTACACCGGAATGCCGCTGGCCCAGCGACGCGATCTCGCCTACCTGGCGCTCGAACGCGTCGGATTGAGCAACCGCGCCACTCACATGGCCACGAAGCTGTCAGGCGGTGAGCGCCAGCGAGTCGCCATCGCCCGCGCCCTGGTCGGGAACCCTCGGATCGTGCTGGCGGATGAGCCGACGGGAAACCTCGACAGCACGACCGGTGCCGCCATCGTTGGGCTTCTCGAGCAACTCAATCAGGAGGGCACGACGATCGTCGTGATCACCCACGATCGTGACATCTCGAGCCAGTTCCCTCGCCAGATCTCACTTCTCGACGGCCGCGTCGAACACGACACCGGAGTCACTCGATGACGACCGAGACCGTCGCGCCGTCGCGATTGGCTCCCGCAGATGCGTTTCGTGCCGCAGGCATCGGACTGCGGACCAGGCGGCTGCGCAGCGTCCTGTCGGCGCTCGGCATCATGATCGGGATCGGTGCCATGGTTGCGGTGCTCGGGCTGTCGGAGAGCTCCAAGTCCGATCTCCTCGCACAGCTCGACCGCCTGGGGACCAACATGCTCCAGGTGCAGGCCGGCACCGGCATCGGGCTCGGGCCCGGCGTCCTTCCGGACGAAGCGCCTGCCATGGTGTCGCGAATCGGTCCTGTGGAAACAGTGGCCGCCACGGCGGATGTGAATAGCGCCCGCGTCTACAAGAACGACTTCGTTCCCACCGGCCAGACCGGCGGGCTCAGTGTGCTCGCGGTCGACACGAACCTGCTCACGACCCTGCAGGGGTCGATGGCCGACGGGGTCTTCCTCGATGAGGCAACCCCCGACTACCCGGTGACGGTTCTCGGCTCGGTTGCGGCGCAACGGCTCGGGATTCGGGTCCTGGACACGCCCACCGCAGTGTGGCTGGGTGGGCAATGGTTCTCGGTCGTCGGCATCATGGAATCGCTCGAGTTGTCGCCGGACGTCGACCGTGCCGCACTCGTCAGTCACGGCGCCGCCGCGACCTACTTGCAGGAGGACCTGGTCCCCTCGACGATCTACGTGCGAACCGATCCATCGCAGGTCGATGCCGTGCGCACGGTCATGGCCGCAACCGTCAATCCGGAGAACCCCGATCAGGTCGAGGTGACCCGTCCGTCCGATGCGCTCGAGGCCCGAGAGGCCGCGGAGTCGGCCCTCACCAACCTCTTTCTCGGTCTGGGTGCGGTTGCCTTGCTCGTCGGTGGTGTCGGCATCGCCAACGTCATGGTGATCTCGGTCCTGGAGCGCCGCGGCGAGATCGGTCTCCGTCGCGCCCTGGGGGCAACCCGCCGCCACATCTCGGTGCAGTTCCTCGGTGAGTCGCTCCTCCTCGCAGGCGCCGGTGGCCTCGGTGGGGTCCTCCTCGGAGCGGCAGTCACGGCCGGCTACGCCGCGATCCAGGGCTGGGGCGTCCTCATCCCGGCAGTTGCCGTCATTGGCGGGCTGGTCGCTGCCCTGCTCATCGGTGCCGTGGCCGGTCTCTACCCGGCGATGCGGGCCGCGCGGGTGTCACCCACCGAGGCGCTCCGCACGCTGTGACGTGGAGCCTGGAGCAGCCCACGATCGTCATCACCGAAGGTGACTCCGGCATCGGCGAGGCAGCATCTCGGGAACTGGCAGCGTGCGGCGCCCATATGGTGCTTGCCGTGCAAGAGCTGACACCGCCCTGCCGAGGTCCCTGAGCGGCAGAAGGTGTCAGGCGTCGACATCCTCGCCGCGAGGTCCGAACTGGCCAATGCCTCGGGGTCCGCGGAAGCGGCCGAAGCCGTCGAGTTCTCCGTTCAGAAACGCCTCGGCGCGGTTGCGCACCTGGTCGAGCAGCTCGTCTGCCTTTTCTTGGGTGAGCCTGCCGGCCTCGACGGCAAGGGTGAGACGTACGGCAGCTTGCTGCACGATGGCCTCCACGACGCTGTCAGGGTCGTCGATGATCTCAGACAGCGTCTGACCATCGGCCAGGGCGGCACGGAGCTCGTCTGGCGTCATGCCCAGGAGATCGGTCAGCGACTCGGCGCCGCCGAAGAACCCGAACCCGCGGAATCTGTGGGGCCGGAAGCGGTCTGGACGACGGTCTGGATCGAAGTCTTCAGGCTTTTCGCCCATCCACGGACCTCGGTGCCAGAACGCGTCACGGAGGGCGTCGGCAACGGCGTCTGCCTGCTCTTCGTCGATGACGTCTCGTTCCACGAGCCCGTGGAGAACGTCTTCGAGGGTCGTGAACCGGGGTGCGTCCGGTTCGGTCGTTTCGGTCTCCTGGGCGACTGCGGAACTCCCGGTGCTGGCCACGACGAGGCCCAATGCCCCAAAGACCATCAGCACAGCAGCCGCAGATACTGCGAACAGCTTCTTCATCGCTCTCGACCCCTCGTCCTGGCAACGGTCTTCGCCCAACAAGTATGCCAGCGCGATGTTCGACCGACCTGAGAACCGCATGAGAAACGCCCGAGTCCGGACACCGCTGGCAAGCGTCAGTACTGTCGTTTCCATGACCCCTCCAGCCACAACGACCACGTTCGACGTTGGTCGGCATTCCGTGGAGGTTGCCCTCGATGCCGGCCCCCGGATTCTGGGGTTCGCTCGGCGCGGTGGCCCGCAGCTGTTTGCCACGCTGCCCGATGCCGTGATCGATCACCCGGCGGTCGGCCCGTTTCGATTCCTCGGCGGTCACCGGTTGTGGCGGGCGCCTGAGGAGCCTGTCGTGACCTATGCGCCCGACGACCAGCCCGTCTGGATCAGTGAGCTCGACGGCGGTCTGGAGGTGGTCGGGCAACCCGACTCGGATGGCGTGACTAAGACCATCACGGCTGTGGCCAGCGGTGACTTCCTCATCGTCGACCACGAGCTGCGCAATGAAGGACCCGCTCGGGTGCGGTGCGCCCCTTGGGCGATCACTCAGCTCGCGCCGGGTGGAACGGCACATCTCCCCCAAGCGCGCGACGCGATCGACGCGGACGGCGTTCTCCCGAATCGCACGCTGGTCCTCTGGCCGTACACGGACCTTGCGGACCAGAGCATCCGGTTCACGCGATCGCAGGTCCTCGTCGCCGGCAGTGGTCGCAAAGCAAAGATCGGCCTGTCCAATCGGAGGGGTTGGACGGCCTATCACAACGACGAGGAGCTCTTTGTCAAGTGGTCGCCCCTGCACCGCGACGGAGATCACTACGTGGACCACGGGGCGTCGGTCCAGTGCTATCGCGACGATCGCTTCGTGGAGTTGGAGTCTCTCGGACCGCTCGCCGTACTCGCCCCGGGAGAAGAGACGTCGCACCGCGAAGTCTGGTCACTGCTGCCCACAGCGATTGCCGGCCTGGAGGACGTGTTGGAATCGCTGCCGCCCGTCCCGGAGCTCCCAGCATGAGCTACTTCATCGGCATCGACTCATCGACGACCGCAACCAAGGCCTTGCTGATGGACGACGCCGGATGTGTCGTGGCCGTTGGGCGCGCCGAGTACGACTTCGCGACGCCGCACCCGCTGTGGTCCGAGCAAGAACCGCACCTGTGGTGGGACGCAACGGTGGCCGCCGTGGACGGCGCCCTGGGAACGGCAGGCGTCTCGGGCAATGAGGTTGTCGGTGTCGGCCTCACCGGTCAGATGCACGGCCTCGTTCTGTTGGACGCTTCGGGAGACGTTCTGCGCCCGGCCATTCTGTGGAACGACCAGCGGACCCAGGCGGAGTGCGACGAGATTCGCGATCTCGTGGGCCGGAGCAGGCTGATCGCAACGACCGGCAACGATGCGCTGGCCGGCTTCACTGCGCCCAAGCTGTTGTGGGTTCGCAACCACGAGCCGGAGGTGTACGACCGGGTTGCGCACGTGCTCCTCCCCAAGGACTACGTGCGGTACCGGCTCACCGGGGGCATTGCCACGGACCGCGCAGGAGGATCGGGGACGATCCTCTTCGACCTCGCCGCCCGCGACTGGTCCCAGGAGATCCTGACTGCGCTTGGCCTTCTTCGAGACTGGTTCCCCGATACCCACGAGGGCCCTACGGTGACGGGCGAAGTGTCAGCTGAGGCGTCCGCGGCGACCGGTCTGGCCGCGGGGACGCCGGTGGTGGCCGGTGCCGGAGATCAGGCCGCCAACGGTGTGGGTGTCGGCGCTGTTGACCCGGGGATCATCGCGATCAGTCTCGGCACGAGCGGGGTCGTGTTTGCCGCCACCGATCGGCCGGCGATCGAGCCGGAAGGAAGGCTGCACGCCTTCTGCCACGCCACACCGGACCGGTGGCATCTCATGGGGGTGATGCTCTCGGCGGCGGGGAGCCTGAAGTGGTTTCGCGAAACACTCGCTCCCGACGTCGAATACGCCGACCTCGATGTGGCCGCAGCCGCAGCTCCCGCCGGCTCGGCAGGCCTGCTCTTCCTCCCGTACCTCACCGGTGAGCGGACCCCGCACCCGGATCCGCTGGCGCGGGGTGCCTTCATCGGCCTCACGGTGCGCCACCAGCGCCAGCACCTGGCCCGTGCCGTGATGGAAGGGGTTGCCATGGGTCTGCGCGACTCGCTCGAGCTGATGAATGGCGTCGTCGAGCCTGGCGAGGTCCGGGTCTCCGGTGGCGGCGCCGCGAGCGACCTGTGGTTGCAGATCCTGGCCGACGTGCTTCGGCTCCCGGTTCGGGTCGTTGCGTCTGATGAATCAGCTGCGCACGGCGCCGCGATGCTCGCGGCGACCGGCACCGGCGCATTCCCTACCGTCGCCGCTGCGGCCGCGGCTGCAGTGGATGTGGGGGCCGCCCGGGATCCCGGTGCTGAGTCGGATGACTACGACCAGGTGTACGCGACGTATCGTTCGCTCTACCCCGCGCTGCGCAGCTCATTCTCCGACCTCGCCGCTTTCGACCGGGAGACGTCAGCGCGGTCAGATCGTGCGCCACAGGGTGCGGTTGACCAGGTTCTCTAGCTGTTCCTGGCGGCCGGAAACGGGAGTCGGATCGATCTCGCCTGCAACGACCCGCTTCTCGAGGTCGGCGAGGCCCACCGATCCGTCGGTGATCTCGGTTCCGACCCCCGCCTCCCATCTGGCGTAGCGGGCGTCGCGGGCCGCCTCGAGTGACCCATCCTCGATCAACTGAGCCGCAACCAACAGGGATTGCGCCAGGGTGTCGATGCCGCCGACGTGGGCGTGGAACAGGTCGTCACGCGCCATGCTCTGGCGGCGCAGCTTCGTGTCGAAGTTGAACCCGCCAGTGGTGAACCCGCCGCCGCGCAGGATCTCGTACAGGGCAGGGCTCATTTCCTCGACCGAGTTGGGGAACTGGTCGGTGTCCCAGCCGTTTTGCGGGTCGCCCCTGTTGGCGTCGACGCTGCCGAACGTGCCGTTGTCCACGGCGTACGCGATCTCGTGGTGGAAGCTGTGACCTGCGAGCGTGGCGTGGTTCACCTCGATGTTGACGAAGAGCTCACCGAGCAGGTCGTAGCGCTCCAGGAACCCGTGCACGGTGGCGCTGTCGTAGTCGTACTGGTGCTTCGTCGGCTCCTGCGGCTTGGGCTCGATGAGGAGGGAGCCCGCGAAGCCGATCGACTTCTTGAAGTCGACCACCATGTGCAAGAACCGCGCCAACTGGTCGGCCTCCTGACGCATGCGCGTGTTGAGGAGCGTCTCGTAGCCGTCACGGCCGCCCCACAGAACGTAGTTGGCCCCGCCGAGCCGGTGGGTGGCCTCGATGGCGTTCTTGACCTGGGCCGCGGCGAATGCGAAGACCTCGGGGTCTGGATTGGTGGCGGCACCAGCGGCGTATCGGGGATGGCTGAAGAGGTTGGCCGTACCCCACAGGAGGCGGACGCCGCTCGCGGCCATCTTCTCCTCGGCATACGCCACCATGGCGTCGAGGTTGCGTGCGGTCTCGGCGAAGGTGTCACCGGCTGGGGCGATGTCCAGGTCGTGGAAGGTCCAGAATGGTGTGCCCAGCTTGCTGAAGAACTCGAATGCGGCATCCATCTTCATGCGGGCGGCGGTGAGCGGCTCCATCGCCGGGTCCAGCCAGGGTCGGTCGAAGGTTCCCGAACCGAACACATCGCCGCCCGGCCAGTTGAACGAATGCCAGGAGCAGACGGCAATGCGCAGGTGGTCTTCCATCCGCTTGCCGGCAACGAGGCGGTCCGGGTCGTAGACGCGGTAGGCGAGGTCGCGATCGGTGTCGGGCCCCTCGAAGCGGACTGGTTCAACGTCGGTGAAGAAATCGGTCATGGCAGCCATCTCCTGTCGCAACGTTCCTCCAGACTACGAGGGGTCGGAAGGCTTCAGGCCGCCCGGGTGACTCGACGAGCCGCCCGGGTTCGGTGAAGCCCGTGCGGGCACACGACCCCCTGTCATGCATGGAGCACGGCGGCGATGCCATCGAACCCCTGGTCGTTCGGGTGCGTGCGCGTGGCCGTTCGACCTCTGGGACCTTCGGCCCTAGGTTCGGCCGTGAAATCTGGCAGACTAGTCTGCAGCGCAGACCGTCCAGAAACCAAAAAGGCCACAGCCAAGAAGGCCACAGCCC